>JADMIO010838833.1_pt1 | contig 112613 bp, 91 predicted proteins | sample 8958161 | NCBI WGS metagenome assembly JADMIO01 (sample SAMN16585339, study PRJNA669376) | soil metagenome | isolation source: Crop rotation soil | place: USA: Cullars Rotation, Alabama | collected 2011
GCCGCGACTTCAAGTCACGTGAATTCCAAGCTTCGGATCCCACTGTGCTGGAAAGGCAATACAACTGTAAACCTTGATCTTTCGAGATATCCTTTCTTTCTCGAGCCACTGGAAGTAAAATCTATTCGCGCCTCTGAGCGGGCTCCGTTTACAAAAACAAATATTTCGAAGGAAGACCTGAAGAAGAATAACCTTGGGCAGGATCTCCCATTTCTTTTAAATCAAACGCCGGGTGTTGTGGTAAATTCTGATGCGGGCAATGGCATTGGTTATACCGGCATTCGTATAAGAGGAAGTGATGCAACGAGGGTAAATGTGACATTGAATGGTATTCCTTATAACGACGCGGAGAGCCAGGGCGTTTACTTTGTTGACCTGCCAGACATCGCTTCATCTGTTAACTCGATACAGGTACAACGTGGTGTTGGTACAAGCAGCAATGGAGCGGGTGCCTTTGGTGCAACGATAAATGTTGGTACCAACGAGTTTAACGATAAAGCTTATGGCGAATTGAACAATAGCTATGGCTCTTTCAACACATGGAAGCATACTGTAAAAGCCGGTAGTGGTTTGATCAACGGGCGCTTTACTGTGGATGCAAGGCTGAGTAAAGTAAGCAGTGATGGATTTGTAGAACGTGCTGCATCTGACCTACGCTCTTTTTATTTTTCTACGGCTTATATTGATAAGCACTCAACTGTAAGGCTGAACATTTTTTCTGGTAAAGAAAAAACTTACCAATCATGGTATGGCATACCGGAAACTTATTTGACCGATAAGCGCACATACAATTCTGCCGGAACTGCTAAGCCAGGTGAGCCGTACGATAACGAGACAGATAACTACCAGCAGGACCATTATCAACTATTCTTCAACCACGCGCTTAGCAATCATGTGTCGTTCAATACGGCGCTGTTCCTTTCTAATGGAAAGGGCTATTACGAACAATACAAATCGCAGGAAGAATTTAGCAGTTATGGATTACCTAATCCTATCGTCAACGGATTAGCAATTATCTCAACTGACCTTGTAAGGCAGCTTTGGCTTGATAATTCTTTTTATGGTCAAATACTTTCATTGGAGTATAAAAAAGGGGGCGACGTTTTGACTATTGGCGGAGGTTGGAACCAATACGATGGCAAACATCATGGAGATGTTATTTGGGCGCAGATTGGCATTCCAAAGGACTATCGCTATTACAATTTGATGGGTAATAAAAGCGATGCCAACGGCTACGCGAAATGGCAACATGCGTTGTCAAATACTTTAAACTTGTTTGGTGATCTTCAGTACAGGCACGTGCACTATACAACCAGCGGTTTTAGAGATAACCCAACGCTGCCGATCGATCGAACCTTTGATTTTGTAAACCCCAAGGCTGGCATCTCTTACAACAACAATGGATGGCAGGCATACTTAAGTTATGCATTAGGAAATAAGGAGCCAAACAGGGAAGATTTTGAAGCAGGCCTAGTGAACCAGCCGAAGCATGAAACGCTCCATGATTTTGAATTGGGGGCAGAGAAGAAAATGGGCAATTATACTTATGGCGCAACGATCTATTACATGTTGTATAAAAATCAACTGATCTTAACAGGACAGGTAAATGATGTAGGTGCTTATACCCGCACCAATGTTCCGAATAGTTATAGAGCGGGGATTGAATTGCAAGCAACCGCAAAATTTTATAGCTGGTTACATGTTGCGGCGAACCTTGCGTTAAGCAATAATAAAATAAAAGCATCAACAGAATACGTAGATGATTATGACAATGGCGGACAAAAATTAATTGCGCATAAGAACACTGACATTAGCTTCTCCCCTTCCTTGGTGGGTGGCGCAACTGTTACCGTGTTGCCGTTTAAGAACGCCGAGATAAACATTTTTAACAAGTACGTTTCAAGACAATATCTGGATAACTCTGGACAAAAAAGCAGGAGCTTAAATCCATACTTTGTGCAGGATGTAAAGTTTGGGTATACCATCAAGAGCAAGCTGCTTTCGAATATGCAACTAATGCTGCTTGTAAATAATATTTACAACAAGAAGTATGAACCAAATGGCTATACGTTTAGTTATATAACCGGCGGTGCTACCACTACAGAAAATTATTATTTCCCAATGGCTGGAACAAATTTTATGGCTGGCGTGAACGTGAAATTTTAAGCACCCCCATGGCTGAAAAAAAGCCTGGCAACTTTGCCGGGCTTTATCTTTTTATGACATGGAACTTATGGATGAAGATATTCCAAAAGTTGAAGTGAGTGACACAACCGGGGCTGCACAAAGAACAAATGCTGGCAACCTAATTCGCAGCAAACTATCTTCCGAATTTCTCTATCCAATCGTTTACTCCGCCAGTTACATTTACGGTGTTTTTGAAACCCATGTGCTCGAGCATGAGGCAAGCCATTTGACTACGCTGGCCGCTGCGACAATAGCAGATCACTTCCTCTTCTTTCAAATCCTCAATGTCTTCCACGGCCATGTCTTGTATGCGACGCAACCTGAAGTGGGTACCACCAATATTGAAATCAGCACGCTCGACATCTTCACGTACATCCAGCAGGTTTAGGTTTTCGCCGGCATCCATACGCGCCTTTAATTGTTCAACAGTTATGTGCTGCATATCTAGTTATTATCGTTGTTATCTGTTGGAGGATGTGTAGCCGCGGTACTATCGCGTACCACTTGGTTTTTGCCTAAGTATAGGTCAATATTTTCGCCCGGTTTGATCTTGTTATAGCGCTTTTCACCCGGCACAGGCTCAGTATAAACTGCGGGCTTTTGTTTTGTAACATATGCATTGGCTGTGTCTGTTACATCCAGGTCGATGATGGGTGTAAAGTTCACATTCATATTGCGCAAAATGGAACGCGCTTCAGAATATCGCTTGTTGATGAGATCAGGTACGGAAAGTTCTGTGTCTCCCACGCCATCACCCAATACAAAACTAATGGCACTCCCCATGAAAATTTTTGTACCCGCTTTGATGGGTTGATCGTTGTATAATTGTTCTAATACGGCGTTCTTGGCTATGTCGGGTCTAAAGGTTGTATCGCCTAAGTGAAGGCCTAAGTTCTCGAGGTACATTTCGGCGTTACGAATGGAAAATCCGACAAGGTTTGGCATCTCTACCAGGGGTGGTTGTGCCCGGTTGATCGTGAGGTAAATCCTCCTGTTTTCTTTTACGGTCGCTTCACCTTCCGGTGTTTGTTTTAGGACTGCGAGCTTAGGCATTGAGTCAATATAAATGCTGTCCTGTATCTCTACTTCGAAGCCTTTGTCTTCCAGTATTTTTCTTGCAGCCTCAACATTTTTGCCAACAACGGTGGGAACTTTTTCATATTTACCGTGGGCAGTCAACCAATCAAGTGAGCCGAAGAAAATTAATATAAGCAAACAAGTAATTACCAGCACCACAAGAATGTTTACCCAAAGAGGTCTATGCGTCAAAAATTTAAACACGTTGTTGTTTTTCTGGTTTGAAAGTAACTTAATATTTAAAACATTCTTCTATCAGCGCTGAATAAAACTGCTGCAGTGTCCAGCCCATTGCCTTCACTTGTTGCGGTACTATGCTGGCTTCACTTTGGCCAGGCACGGTGTTCACCTCCAACATAAAAGGCTCGCCTTTACTTTCATCGTAAATAAAATCTATACGCACGATCCCGCGACAATCAAGCAATTCGTATACTTTCTTAGCGTTTGCTCTTATTTTTTCAGCTATGCCTTCATCCACTTTAGCAGGCGTTATTTCATCGCTCATTCCTGCTACGTACTTGGCCTCGTAATCAAAGAAATCTTTCTTGCTGATCACTTCAGTAATTGGCAGGGTGATAATCTTGCCTTCACTTTTAAATACGCCGATCGTGAACTCTCTGCCTTTGATAAATTCTTCAACGAGTACCTGGTCATCTTCTTTGAAAGCCTTTTCCAGTGCAGCCTCCAGGCTGGAAGATTCGGTTACCTTACTCATGCCAATACTGCTTCCCCCGTTGTTTGGTTTTACAAAAACAGGAAGTGTAAGCTGTTGCAATATTGCGGATGCAGCAACGGGTGAATGTTTAAACAGGTGCAAACTCTTCGCAACGTTTACGCCGCCAAAGGCAGCAACAGCAACGGTATATCTTTTATTAAATGTAAGCGCTGAAGTAGCGGCACTGCAACTGCTATAAGGAATCTTCAGAAGATCGAAATAGCCTTGCAGTTTTCCATCTTCGCCTGGGGTGCCGTGGATGCCAATTAGAATAGCATCGAAGTTTATTTTGCTGCCATCTATCGTAATGGAAAAATCGTTTTTGTCAACGGGTATTTCTTCATCATTATGCTCGTGCCACCATCCTGTTGGATGAATATCGATTTTATAGACGTTGTATTTTTCTGTGTCAAGATTATTCTCGATGGTGATGGCGCTTTTGTAGCTGATAACAGCCTCGCCGCTATAGCCCCCGGTGACAAAAGCAATATTCTTCTTCGACATGCAAAATGTTTGGACGGCAAAGAAATGGAAAAAAGATGAGTAGTGGGGAAAGCTCAGCGCTTTGTTAACGATTCGATTGAGTTCGAATTTCTAACAAAGAGTAAGTAATAACGGCCCGCCAAATAGCAGGTATCGCCTGTTATGTTATACTAAGTGGGAACAACATTCATAAAATCAAGCAACGAAGAATGACGCAACCCAACTACATAATGAGCTGGTAGATCTTTTGTTCAAGTGTGTCGGCTTGCTTGTAGTAAGCTGCCTTTTTTTCCTCGTCGTGTGTTGACTGAATTTTAATAGTTGTTAACCACCAAAACCTGGCATACAAAATAATAAAGGATATGAATTTCATACTAGTAAGACGCAACAGAAATTGACATGGTTGTATTACATACAAAAGTTTCGGAATTGATAAAAGCCGCTGTAATTAGCAGTGCAGATGTCGTTTTTTGTTGTGCAGAAATAAACATTGGCAGGATGCAACGTATGCATGGACGTAAACAATTATTACATTCATCTTCTAATTATTCTCATGCTCTTCTAAAACTTGATCTATTATGCAAGCAGTTGCCGAAGAATTCGAAAAGCTGATTGATAACTACGTGGCGCAATTGAATGCGTTGCCGAAAGAAGAATTTGATACGAGATCTGCGCCGGAAAAATGGAGTAAGAAGGAAATGCTGGGCCACCTTATTGACTCTGCTGAAAGTAATATTAGGAGATTTGTAGTAGCGCAGTATGAACAAGACCCGGTGATAGTGTATAACCAGGACAGGTGGGTGGCAATAAATGACTATGCAAACTGGGACGTGAATGACTTGATTCAACTATGGTATTCGCTGAATAAGCAAGTGTGCTATATCTTGAAAAATACTTCAGCAGAAACGGCGCAGCGTACTTGCAAAACGCAAGAGCTGCATACGATTGAATGGCTGGCGATTGATTACATAAGACACCTGAAGCATCACCTGCACGAAGTGTTGAGCCTTGAAGCTGTTGCTTATCCTTAGTGAAGTACAAGTGTGCGACGCAACGATGCCGCACTGACAACAAATGCTTGCTACAAAATATTACCTGATTAATACAACCGTTCCTTTTACAAATTGCTGCTCGTTGTTTCTCAGCCGAACCTTTACATAATAAACGTATGTACCCGAAGGCGCTTCTTTACCATCGATCAATCCGCTCCAACCAAATGCGGGATTGTTTGCAGGAACGTTTTGCGTTGTAAAAATTAATTGCCCCCATCGATTGAAGATCGAGAATTCATCCAGCCTCAGCACGTCAGGGCCGGCAAGCACATAGAGTACATCGTTTAGCCTGTCGGCATTCGGAGTAAATGCATCGGGAATGAAAATTTCGCCTCCTGTTCGTGTACGAATGATTGCCAATGAAGTGTCAGTACAGCCATGCTCGTTTCTTGCAAACAGTTGGTATTGGTACGTGTAAGGCGGCGTTATAACAGGAGCCGCACAATCCGTACACGAGATAAATTGTGCAGGCGACCACGCATACGATGTAATCGTTCCGCCTTGTGGAGTGGCAGTTAGTGTAAGATTTGTTAGCCGTGGAATAGTAGTATCGGCAGGGTTGATGTTGATCGTAAAGGGTGTGTAGACTGCGGTGTCTACATTGTTGGTGTAATCAGTTTCGTCGTAAAATTTATTCGGCACTACTGCCCTGTTATCACCCCTATCGTTTACCACCGCAAACAACTGATTGGTTCGTGGGGAAGTTATGCGTGTAATGTAAGTAATACAGCCACCGGCGACTTTTGAAGGTGTACGAAAAACGGGTGTAAGCAAGCGTGATGAACCGTTCAACGGATCGCCATCATAGAACGAGACGGGTATGTTTGCAAATACACTGTCATAAAAATTATTCATGCACACCTTGAAGGTCACCACAGCAAGGTTGTTGGTAAAACACTTTGTATCGAGTATCTCAACCTTCATATCGGGTGGAAATATTTTTATGTTGGATGTTCCTTTGATCACACAACCAAAGCGATTTTCTGTCTGCACCTGCACCAGTGAATTATTGTTCACAGTAACCACAGGAGATGGGCAAAGAATACAACTCATGGAATAAGTTGATCCTGTACTCCATAGCGTAGAGGCGGCATTGTATATCGGCGTTTTAATAATGAGCGGTAAAGATGTTGTTCTGAAAATCGTTGTGTCTGATGGTTGCACACGAACTTTCTCTGGGGCATAAAGCGTATCCGCTATGTTGTTGCTGTATAATTTTTCAAGCAGGTGTGTTGTAGGTAAAACAACAGGTACGGATCGTCCGCTATCATTTACTACTGCATATATTCTTCCACTAGCGAAACCTTTTATGAATGTGGAGAATGTAAATTGCTTTGCTCTTACTGTGTCGGGCAGCGAGAACACCGGACCCAATAAAATGGCTGAACCGGTGGAGGGATCTCCATTATAGAAGGAAACGCTTAATGTTTTTGGAAGTATGCCTCGTTTGAAAAAGTTGGTAAGTGTGAAGTTCACAAATAAGCTGTCACCGCGGGAACATTGCACGTCGTTTATGCGAATAGCAAAATCGTTGTAAGGTGGAACGTTTATGTATACCGACGTAGTGTCTGTGCATCCGCGAATACTTGTTACCAGCAAGTGTTTTACGATGCTTGAATCAGCTATCAACAAGGGGAACTGGCAAGTAGTACAACTGATATCACGCGGTGAAGACCACAAGAACGTAGCGACGGTGTCTGGTCCGCCATAGCCATTTAGTTGCAACGTATCACCCCACTCAAGCGTAGCAGTAGCAGGCGCTGCAGAAGCACCAAACCGCACATAGTTGAACTGGACGAAATTGTTAGAATAATTTTTCTCGAGGAATGGGGTGTTTGGTAATGCAATAGGGATAATCCTGGCGCTATCATTGACTACGCCATACATTACGCCCGGCGGCATTCCTTTTACAATGATTGAGTAAGTGGCCTGGTTTGCGCGAACAGTATCAGGCACTATAAACAAATTCGGAAGCAAAGTAGTACCTGCGGATAAAGGATCACCATTATAAAAAGCAACTCTAAGCCCTTTGGGAATAACCGCTCTTTTGAAACTATTCCTGATAGTGAAGTTGATGTAGATGCTGTCCTGCTTTGCACATTGTACATTATTAATGCTAAGCATGAAATCATTATAAGGTGGTACTTGCACTATGATCTTTGCCGTATCTGTACAGCCAAGTATGCTGGTAGCAATCACTGTTTTCTGTGTACTTGTGTCAGCAATGAATTGTGGCGATTGGCAGTTGCTGCAACTTAGATTCGTTGCTGTGCTCCATCTATAGGAAGCCACCGGACTAGGCCTTGCCTGTGCCAATAATTGTATGGTATCGCCCCACTCTAATACTGAAAGAGGTGGCGTAGCCGTAACCTTGAATGCGAACCCTTGCAGGAAGCCAATATTGTTATTGTAATCTCTTTCAATAAATCCTGTATTGGGAAGTGCAAGTGGACGCGTGGTACCATTGTCGTTGAATACTCCCCATAATTGATTCAATCCCTTGCGACCAACATCGATAGTGTGTGTGATGAGGTATCCGCAACATTGGCCCAACACTGTGTCGGGCAGCAGTAATGTTGAGCCAATTTTATTCGACGTAGCTATCCTTGGATCACCATCATAAAAAGAAATCGGGAGGCCTTTCGGAAGCGGTGCGAAGCCGAAATCGCACACGTATACCGACAAGCGAACCTTGGTTTCCTGGAAGCACTCTGCATTGTAAATGTATAGTGCCCCATCCGGAACGGGATCAATAACGCGAATAGGAAACAGGTATGTCGTGTCTGTACAAACACCATTGATAGCAATTAAACGAACGGTATAATTTGCAGGTGTTGTAAACACGTAAGTGAAATTTGGCGCAGTGCTTACTACTTGTTCCGCCATGCCAGCGTCGTTCGCCATTAACCACTGATAACTTGTTGCGTTCTCTGAGTTGTTTGTAAAACGAATGCTGTCGAGGTAAATCGGCGCCTTCGATGCAAGCTCCGCTTTGTCAGTATAAAACCTTGCAGTTACTCCGCAGTTTACGATCACATAGTCCGTATATATTCCAAAGCATGTTGGCGTATTGAATGCTTTTAAGGTCACCTTATATTTTCCGCTTGCTGTAAATGTGTGCGTGAGGTTTGGTAATGTACCAACCACTGTTCCATCAATTAACCATTCATAATTCGCTGCACCGGATGATGTATTTGTGAATGTAACGGTACTGCCATTTATAGGTAGCGGATTATTTCTCGTAAAGCCGGCAACAATTGTTTCAGTGCAAGGAGGCGTGCATTCATCTTGCAGTAAGCCCGAACGCTGCGTCGCAATCGCTGCACGCATTCGAACGCTCTGCCCTTCGGTAAACTCGTTGTGGCAAGGTTCATTCCCATAGTCCATAAAGTTCCTGATAGGGTCAGGCATGTCGACGGTGAAACCGGAGAGGGTATCAGACGAACAGGAATTAGCAGGACCGGTGCAAGATGCAGCACTGGTTACTGATGCATCTGGTGGCGTATCGCAAACCTTATCACCATCCGTGGTACAATCGAAGTTTCTACAATCAAGGCCTTCGAATGTGTGGTACAAACCGAGGTAATGACCCATTTCGTGCACGAGCAAACTACCAAAGCCGGTTACCACAATACCATCTGTTGGCCCGCCGCCAGGTGGCATGGTTGCATAGCCGCCTGCCCGCAATCTTATCCATTTACCGCATGCAAACTTTGGAACAATTTCCAACTCCATAGACTCTACCAACCAGATATTTATGTAGCGTGACGGATCCCACATTACGAGGTTTTTCAGCTTTGCATCTTCAATGATTGGGTTGAGATGTGTGCCGAAAAAATGCGTGGTTCGTGTAATGCCGTTGGTCAATCCTCCATCAGGATCTTTCTGTGCAAGGCAAAAGCGAATTTTGGTGTCTGCGCCGGCGCTTGCAGCGTACGGCCCTGTTTTTCCAAATGCATCATTCAAATCTTTTAGTGCACTCACTATTTGCGCATCGCTGATCGACGACGGACTTTGATAGATGATATGGAAGACAACAGGAAGTGTATAAGCGGTGGTGTCTACCTGCTGGCTTCGTAGCAGGATCGCACGGTTCATCTTGTCTTCAGCCGCTATAAACTTGGCGTCCTTTCTTTTTTTGCTTAGAAAAATGTCCGTTGCGCAAGACGCGCCATTCTCGTTTGAATAGCTGACTGGTGATGAAGGAAGTGGGAGCGATTGCTCCTGCCCGTGTACAAGACCGACAACAAAGACAATGCACATAAAGAAAGCTAAGCGCAGCGCTCCCATGAAACTATTGTGTAATACCGTTAAAATATCAAGATACTAAACAATATGATTTCGATGCTACCATTCAAAAAAATACCCCGTCGACAAACATGACACTTATGGTTCGACTATAAAAATTTACTTATTGCTTACTTGAAGAAAGAAGCCTAAGCATCTCTCTTCTCTTAGAAAAATAATTGGTCGTGTTAGTATTGTAAGTTGAATAGTCCTTAACAAGGTCGTCTGTAATACGTTGCGCATCTTTTGGACTGTAACCCTTCAGTAGCGACAGAATTGCAACATCGGACAGGCCGTTTCGAAAAACAAGAAAACGCAAACTTGGATTGAAACTTTTGTTTCCCGGATAGACAATATAAGCGTCCCCTCCAGGGAGGTTGTATGGGGCAATACTTGCGTCTTTATACGGATCATCGATCCAGAAGTTCAACGCCCAATGCAGATAACCATTCAAATTATACTTGAAAGCAATCCAAGGGAGCAATAGCGTCTTCATTGCTGGCTGCTCTATAAATCGGTTAGCCCAATCTCCTTGTGGGTGCATTGCGGTGTAAAACCAAACTTGTTTACCTGGGGTTTTAAGAAACTGTGTTATTTCTTTCCGGAACTTATTTACATCAGATAAGAGCAACACAATTATATCAGCATCAGGAAACATTTTAGCCGTCATTGTAGCTTCGATAATTCGCAATCCAGGAGCAACGGTCTTAACAGTCTTTGCAAGTTGAGTATATGATCTGGCATTAGAATCAATTGGCTCATCGGCCAGGTGCTGTAAAACTTTGGGAAGAAACTTATTCATCCGGTAGTTATCATAATAAGCTTTCAGAAAAGCTAAATAGAACTTTGTTGCATCAGCATTTTGTAAAGGCTTGTTCACCATCATATACTCCCGCTCATTGTAAAAGGATGGGACCTGCCAGCCAAACTCAGACTCCCACCCTTGAATTCGCGCTCCGAATTGTCTTGCTACTACATAATCCATTTTCACTTCATTCAATATAATGCGGACTGCTTTATTAAGGTTTGTAAAGTCGCACCGAATGTCATTTCCAACCTTGATAAACCTGGTAAGAAACATGGGATTTATTACAAAAGTGTTTTGTCCAAAATCTTTTGCAACCTGTACATTTTTCCGAAAGATCTGCCAATACAGTGGGGAGAAATTTACGACCGGAGTGCCATTATTCATGGAAGAATAATCTGCATCGTGATACCAATTTATGTAGCCCAACTTTCCCTTTGGTATAAGCACCTTAAAAACCTCGAAACTGATAGTTGTTATATTTGCGTGATTAGATTTTGAAAGTACCCTTACTTCTATTTTATGAACACCGGGAGGAAAGGTCTTATCAATGTACAGATCAAGTATAATCGGTAACACCTCATCTTTTTGTAGAAAATACTTGTTTTGGGGAATAAGTGGATCGGGGTACAGACCCGATGGGGACGCAATGTAATCGGCACCATGCTGTTGCACGTTGTCAGTTACTTTGATATACTGAACCTTGTACTGTTTTACAGAAGAAAGCCGGGCTTTCGAAATTGAAGGCGATGTAATTTGTAAAGAACAAGAATCATTCACGTCGCTTCTAAGCACCAATTGAAAACTAACATGATCATTTAATCCGACACCCTGAACTATCGAAAAAGCCGGAGGTATATTGAACCCGGGCAAGACCTTCAGCAAGGGGTCAACCTGGCGTACCACTATCGTGGCTTTAGCCTCTGAGCAAAACAATAACAAAAACAAGTATGCTATTCTCATTCAATTGTTTTTCGATCGCACATCAGATTAAAGCTGCTGGGTTTAGTATATAAAGAGCTTCGCAACTTCGGGCTAATGTTCTACTTCGTCTCAAACCATAAAGGTGTCTTGTCATCGGGGCTTCCGTTGTAGCTGAAGTACAGTTCTTCTCCCTTTTTTATTGGCTTTATTGTACGGACCGTCATGGTTTGTTCCTGGTAGTCCATTTCGTATTCGCAATTGGGTTCGAATGAGTGATTATACATGGACACGTATCCTAGTGCTACGCAAGCTTGACGCTTTGAATTTCCCCACTCGAAAATGTAGTGGTAGAGTTTGGTGCCTTCTAACTTTTTACGATCCTTGGTAGTGAGTTCTATTACGGGAGATATTTCGATAACAGTATCTGCAGCAATATTTTTCGTGGTGAAAACTCCTCGTCCACCTTTATCGGATGGAGCAATGGTTAGGTTAGGTAGTAGCATAGTATTTTATTCTGAAGGCGGCGAAGATAATTTGTAAAAATGCCTTGGAGAATTAAATTCTCAAATACTTAATTTGCACACCTCATGGAATTGGAAGAAGTATCGATACAGGAGAAATTTGAGCAGGTAATTGCTACTGAAGACAAGCTTGCTATCCGTGAGTTTTTGGATGATCAGAACATTGCAGACGTTGCAGATCTGATCAATGAAAATGAAGAGTACGCTGCGCAGATCATTGCCAATCTTTCCATTCATCGCGCAGCTAGTACGTTTAAGATATTAGACTTTCCCACACAGAAAAGAATTGTTGCTGACCTTCCTTCGTTTAAAACCGCGGAGCTGCTGAACGAACTGCAGGCGGATGACAGAACTGACTTTTTAGAAGACTTACCAAAGGAGGTATTGCGCGACCTCATCAAGCTGCTTGACCCTGAGGAAAGGATGGTAACGTTGTCCTTGCTTGGCTACCCGGAGAGCAGCGTTGGACGATTGATGACGCCTGATTATGTTTATGTGTACGAGCACAACACTGTGGAAGAGGTGTTCCAGATCATTCGAAAATTTGCGAAGAACAGCGAGACCATCGATGTAATCTATGTGATAAACGAGCGTGGCGAGTTGATGGATGATTTAAGAATAAAGGAGTTCATTTTAGCATCGCCGGAGAAGAAGGTGTTTGAGTTGATGGACGAACGCGTGATCTCTTTGAATGTAAACGACGACCAGGAATATGCGAACCAGGTTTTCAAAATGAACAACCGCGTGGCGCTGCCAGTAGTCGATGATCATAATGTACTGCTCGGTATCATCACCATCGATGATATACTTTGGGTAGCCACCGAAGAGTTTAGCGAGGACATGCAGAAGATGGGTGGTACCGAAGCGTTGGACGAACCATACCTTGAAATGCCGCTGTTGCGTTTGTTCAGGAAGCGTGTTGGGTGGATGGTGGTTTTGTTTATTGGTGAAATGCTGACTGCGAGTGTGATGAAATATTTCCAGGGTGAAATTGAAAAGGCGGTGATACTCGCATTGTTCGTTCCGTTGATTATTTCGAGCGGAGGCAATAGCGGATCGCAGGCCTCTACCTTAATTATACAAGCCATGGCCGTTGGCGAAATAACAGTAGCCGAATGGTGGCGTGTACTGCGGCGCGAAATCTTAAGTGGTTTAATGTTGGGCTCGGTACTTGGCCTGATTGGTTTTATTAGAATAGCTATCTGGCAACAAGTAACAGGCATGTATGGCCCACACTGGATGTTTATTGGATTTACAGTCGGTGTATCGCTGGTGGGCGTGGTATTGTGGGGAACGCTAAGTGGCTCTATGTTACCATTGCTGTTAAAAAAATTAGGTGCCGACCCGGCGGTGTCCTCTGCTCCATTTGTGGCTACACTGGTTGATGTGACAGGGCTTGTAATATATTTTAGCGTGGCTTATATGTTTCTCTCTGGCCTATTATTGTAGTTCGTTTTTTGTAACCAGCCCCGCCTTTTTCCTCAACATTGTTGTGTCACTCACTTGTACTTTCAAGCATCGTTCAGCCTTGCTATAACGCTTTATATCTTTCCTAAAACATTGGTGTCAACTGCTACATTTCGCCAAATCGTTGTGATTTTGCGAAATGTTGGCAGCTCAAAAATTAAATACATCTTTCAACGTTTATCAAGCGTCTGAGGAAGCGATAAATGAAAGTTTGTCTTTCGAACGCGGGGCGGAACAAGTGAATGCAGCGTGGCGATTTGGTAAAGGAAGAGGTGCAGCGGTTGAAGCGGGTCCAGCGAAGCATTGAAGGTGAAGCTGCCACCGGGTTGTAGCAAGGCTCGAGCTATTTGATGAAAGCCGCGAGGCAAATATTGGAAGCCGCTAGTCGAATATCGGAAAGCGCGAGACAAATATCGGAAGGCGTGAGATAAATATGGAAAGGCGAAAGCAACTTATAGAGAGGCGGAAATGACTTATGGAAAGGCGGAAGCCACCAAATAGATTGCATGAACGATTAGGAAACACCTGAACCAGTCAACACGCGGGCAAATTGGTTGAGGGAACGTTAAGAAACAGACAGACCACTTTGACCTGCAGACTGATATTGACTAAAAATAATGATATTGCACGCTTAACATTTGGAAGGATGATCTGCTGAATTGAGCATCAAGCGTACAAGTGAGTGACACAACGATGCTAAATTGAAAAACTAAAGCAGCGAAACAAAACTATACATGTGTCATAGAGGCACGTTTTGAAAAAATAATAATGTACTAATATATGTGCGGAATTGTTGGTTATACAGGTAAAAGAGAAGCATACCCTGTGATCCTTAAAGGCCTTAAAAGATTAGAATACCGCGGTTACGATAGCGCCGGTGTGGCACTGCTAAACAACGGATTAAAGGTGTACAAGAAAAAGGGTAAGGTAGCTGAACTGGAAGATTCCGTGGTGGGTAAAGACCTTCATGCGTTTACCGGGATTGGACATACACGGTGGGCGACACATGGTGAACCGAGTGACCGGAACGCGCATCCACACAGCAGCGCAAGCGGTAACATAGCAATGATACATAACGGTATCATTGAAAATTATACGTCGATAAAGCAAGAGTTGATCAATAAGGGCTACACGTTTACAAGCGATACGGATACTGAAGTGTTGCTGAACTTTATTGAGGACATCAAGAAGAATAACGAGAGTTCGCTTGAGGAGGCACTACGGATTGCACTGAAGCGCGTGGTGGGTGCTTACTGCATTTTGCTGATCGATAAAGACGATCCTGAAACCATTATTGCAGCTAGAAAAGGAAGCCCGTTGGTAATTGGAATTGGTAAAGGAGAACATTTTCTTGCATCGGATGCTACGCCGATTGTGGAGTATACGAAAGAGGTGGTGTATGTGAACGATTACGAGATCGCGATCGTAAAGCCGGATCAGCTGATCCTGAAAAACCTGGGGAATGAAAAGCAGACGCCTTTCATCCAGAAACTGGATATAGAACTTGCAAAGATTGAGAAAGGTGGTTATGACCACTTTATGCTGAAGGAAATTTATGAGCAGCCTGAAACTATTCATGATTGCCTTCGTGGAAGGTTGAACAGCGCTGCGGGAACGATTACGATGGGTGGTGTTGAAAGCAACCTTCAGGCATTGACCGATGCGAACCGGATAGTTATGGTAGCCTGCGGTACCAGCTGGCATGCCGGCCTAATAGCTGAATACATTTTTGAGGAACTGTGCAGGATACCTGTTGAAGTTGAATATGCTAGTGAGTTCAGGTATAGAAATCCGGTGATCAATAAGGGTGATGTGATCATTGCTATTTCGCAAAGTGGAGAGACGGCAGATACACTGGTGGCGCTTGAGAATGCGAAAGAAAAAGGAGCCTTCATATTTGGTGTAGTAAACGCGGTAGGAAGCAGCATTGCACGTATGAGTAATGCCGGTGCTTACACACATGCCGGTCCTGAGATTGGTGTGGCAAGTACAAAAGCATTTACCGGTCAGCTTGCAGTGCTTACCATGATGGCGCTTAAGATTGGTTATGCAAAAGGAACGATTGACGAAAGACGTTACATGCAGCTATTGCGCGAACTGGATGAAATACCTGAGAAAGTAAAGCAGTTGCTGCAGAACACTTCGAACATTGAAAAAATTGCGAATAAGTACAAAGACGCTGAGGATTTTCTTTACCTCGGCCGTGGCTATAACTTCCCTGTTGCATTGGAAGGTGCGTTGAAATTGAAAGAGATTTCTTACATACATGCTGAAGGATACCCTGCTGCTGAAATGAAGCATGGACCGATAGCACTGGTTGATGAGAATTTGCCTGTGGTTTTTGTTGCGACGAAGGATTCTTATTATGAGAAGATCGTGTCGAATGTGCAGGAGATAAAGGCGAGAAGAGGTAAGGTGATCGCTGTGGCTTCTGAAGGGGATAAGGTAATTCCTGGTATGGCTGATGATGTGATGTATGTGCCGGATGCGGATGAAATACTGGCTCCGTTGCTAAGTGTTATACCACTTCAGTTACTTAGTTATTACGTTGGTATTGCAAAAGGAATTGATGTTGATAAGCCACGTAACCTTGCAAAGAGCGTAACGGTAGAATAAGTAAGCAGACTTGATAGAGTGACATATACCCGGTATTATACATACCGGGTTTTTTATTGGTTATGTAGTTAACTTTAAAAAATTTTAGTTTCCAGTATGTCGACAACAACCAACGAGATCAGGAGAGTGAGCATAGAATCGCTTGGCTACGAATTTGTAAAACCTAAATACCTGCCGGAGGGAGAAGATGAATATTACCTCCGCAACATGCAGAACCGCAATGGCATTACCTACAGAAAATTATCTGCTTACGAGATTGAAGTGTTGGTAAGAAACAGGAATACTTCTGATGACTGGAACAAGATACTGGTGTCTGATGCTTTCAATCCTGAGCTGGTTAAGAACTGCAAATTTTATGGGTTAGTAAGAATAGGAAAACTTGAGCCTTTCTGCCTGGAGTTCTCTGACTTGAAGGTTCCTGTGGGATTATATAATTCTACTATTATCAGTTGCGACTTTGGTGATAACGTGGTGGTGGATAATGTCAATTATCTATCACATTATATTATCGGCAGCGAAGTGATCATTGTAAATGTGAACGAGCTGGTAACTACCGATTATGCGAAGTTTGGAAATGGTATAGTGAAGGAAGATGAACCCGAGAGTTTAAGAATATGGATGGAACTGTGCAATGAAAATGGCGGACGCAGCGTAATACCTTTCAATGGAATGCTTGCAGGTGATGCATGGCTATGGACTAAGTATCGCGATGATGAAAAGTTATTGCAATGCTTCAAGGAAATGACAGAAGCGAAGTTTGATACGAGGCGCGGATACTATGGCAAAATAGGCGACAGAACAGCGATTAAGAATTGTAAGATCATAAAGGATGTTTGGATTGGAACAGATGCGTATTTAAAGGGTGCTAATAAGCTGAAAAACCTAACGATCAATTCAGGCCCGGAAGGTAAATCGCAAATTGGTGAAGGTTGTGAAATGGTAAATGGAGTGATGGGTTATGGTTGCCGTGCATTCTACGGCGTGAAGGCTGTACGCTTTATCATGGGGTCTCATTCAAGTTTAAAATACGGCGCCCGTTTGATCAACTCTTACTTGGGTAGCAACTCTACTATCTCTTGCTGCGAGGTGTTGAATTCATTGATCTTTCCGGCACATGAGCAACACCACAACAACTCTTTTTTATGTGCAGCACTAATCATGGGGCAAAGCAATATTGCTGCCGGCGCAACGATCGGATCAAACCACAACAGCCGAAGCGCTGATGGCGAAATCATTGCCGGCAGAGGCTTCTGGCCAGGCTTGTGCGTCAGCTTGAAACATAACTCAAAGTTTGCAGCGTTCACCATTCTTGCTAAAGGGGATTATGCTTCGGAGCTAAACATACCCATACCATTTGCTTTAGTAAACAACGATGTTGCCAACGACCAGCTAGTGATTATGCCGGGTTACTGGTTTATGTACAACATGTATGCGTTGGAAAGAAATGCGTGGAAATACATCGACAGAGACAAAAGGAAAGAACGCATACAGCATTTTGAATACGCTTACCTGGCGCCAGATTCAATCAACGAAATGATTAACGGACTTAAGCTGATGGCGCAATTTACAGGCAAGGCCTACCTGGAAAAAGAAGGAAGCGGCAATGGTTCATTAGACCGGGAGATTAAAGCCGGAAGAAAGTTGCTGGAAGAAAAAAGTGAGGTCGTTGACCAATTGGAGATCACTGCCGATGCTTTTGAAAACTCTAAAAGAAAAGTTCTGCTGATAAAAGTGCAGCAGGCTTATCATGTGTTTAAACAATTGATTGAGTTGTATGCGGTAGAGCAATTAATGGGAGCTTACAACAATGGAGGTGAAGCAAACCTGGAAAACATGTTCAATGCTTTGCCAATAAAAGGGCAGGCTAATCAATGGTTGAACGTAGGCGGGCAACTGATCCCAACAGAAGAAATCGAAAAAATAAAAAAGAAGATTATCAGTGGAAAGCTAAACGATTGGGAAGACCTGCATGTGTTTTATCAACAGCAAGCTTCGTTATACCCGCAACAAAAGTTTGCACACGCCATGGCTGCGTTGAGGGAAGTTTCAGGTATAAAAATAAAATCGCTGGATAGCCCCGACATCCCAGACCTGCTCGATCGCGCAATTACAACGCGTCAATGGATGTTTGAAGGTATCTATGATTCACGGGCGAAAGATTATACTAACGATTTTAGAAAAATGGTATACGACACCAACGAAGAGATGAACGCAGTGATTGGCAAATTGGAAGACAACTCTTTCATCAATTCGCAGGAACAACTGTTAAAGCAATTCAAGAAGCAAATCGCTAAACTTAAAAAGACGCTCGGCGCTAAGGTTGCATAATTCATACTGCCAGGCAAGAACAACAAAGCCCTTCTTCGCAGAAGGGCTTTGTCTATAATTACTATTTCGAGACTAGTGCTTAACAGTAGTATCTGTAGTAGTGGTAGTGCTGGTAGTAGTTGTATCAGTTGTAGTCATCTTGTGAGATGTGTCAGCCATTTTCAAACTGTCAGCCATTCTTGTGCTGTCTGCTACTCTTAAAGAATCTGTGTTAGTTGTTGTAGTAGTTTCAGATCCACTGTTACAAGCTACCAAAGAACCAGCTACAGCAATAATTGCTAAGAATTTTTTCATTTGTTTTGATTTTGATTTTTAAAAACGCTGCGAAGGTAACGGCGGGAGATTATATTACAAAATCTTCATTCACAGTTATTACTTTTTCCTGAAGAATATTCGGATAGGAACGCCGGTAAACTCAAATTTTTGTCTCAATTGGTTTTCAAGATAGTTTTTATAAGGAGCTTTTATATCGTCCGGGTAATTTGTAAAGAAGGCAAACGAAGGCACATGTGTAGGCAACTGGGTGACGTATTTAATCTTCACTGCGTTTCCTCTTACAACTGGTGCATGATAAGCCTCTGCAGCCTTCAGCATCACATCATTCAACTGAGAAGTAGAAATTTTGCGCAGCTTGTTTTCATACACATCTAAGGCTACTTCCATCGCCTTGAAAATTCTTGTCTTCTCTTTTACCGAAATAAAAATGATTGGCACATCTGTGAAGGGTGCCATTTTCTCCTTCAATTCCTTTTCATAATCACGTGCAGAATTCGTCTCCTTTTCTACCAAGTCCCACTTGTTCACCAGCACCACTAAACCCTTTCCTTTTCTTGCAGCCAGTGCAAAAATGCTCAAGTCCTGCCCTGTAATCCCTTTCGATGCATCCAGCAAAAGCAAGCAAACATCTGCTTCATCCATTGCCTTTATCGCACGAATGACAGAATAAAATTCCAGGTCTTCGTTCACCTTTGTTTTCTTGCGAATTCCTGCTGTATCAATTAGCACAAACTCTTTTTGAAACAAGTTGTAATGCGTATGAATCGTATCTCTTGTAGTGCCGGCAATATCGCTAACAATTGTTCGCTCCTGCCCTACCAATGCATTCAGCAACGATGATTTTCCAACGTTAGGCTGCCCAATAATTGCAAACTTCGGGACTTGCTCTTTCTCTAAATCTTCTTCCGGTTCTTCAGGCATCAATTCAGCAATTGCATCCAATATCTCACCTGTACCGCTACCGCTTATGCTGCTGATAAAATAAATATTATTGAAGCCCATGCTATAAAATTCGCTTGCTTCCAACAAGCGTTCATTATTGTCTACTTTATTCACCACCAAAAAAACAGGCTTCGTAGTTCTTCGGAGCAAATCAGCCATCGACGAATCCAAATCAGTGATCCCTGTTGCGGCATCCACCATAAAAATGATTGCGTTTGCTTCGTCAATTGCAATGCGCACCTGCTTGCGGATTTCCGTTTCAAAAACATCCGAGGTTCCCGGCACAAAGCCACCGGTATCAATTACATTGAAACTCTTGCCGATCCACTCAGCCACGCCGTATTGCCGGTCGCGTGTCACGCCGCTCACATCATCCACAATTGCCTTGCGTTGTTCAAGCAGGCGATTAAAAAAAGTACTCTTACCCACATTCGGGCGTCCAACTATTGCTACTGTAAATACCATGTTTTAATTATTTGTTTTCCAACTGCCCATCACTGCTCATCATCGTTGTGTCACTCACTTGTACAGTTGGTTGGTGTGTGAAGCTATTAGCTGCGAGGCACGAGCTGTGAGCTTTTGAGCTACAAGCCTCAAGCTGCAAGCTTCAAGCATATTTATTTATTTGTACAGTCTTACCATGATTTATTAAGACCTATTCTCGATGCTTCATAAAGCACCTATTCCTTTTCTAAGAGTCGTTTCTTATCTCCGTTCTGCAAGTGCCTATCGTCAACCTTAGTGTTTGCAGCTTGCAACTTCAGGTTCTAACCTCAAAGCTCTTCCTAGCTATTATATCCATATTCTCTCAACTTAAACTCATCGTCTCTCCACTTGTTCTTCACCTTGACGAACAATTGCAAGAATATCTTTTGATCTAAAAATTTTTCAATATCCTGACGGGCCAGCGTACCCAATTGCTTAATCATCTTTCCACCTTCACCGAGTATAATTGCCTTTTGGCTTTCACGCTGTACCACTACGTCAGCTTGTATTTTTATAAGCGTTTCCTTCTCCTTAAATTCATTTACCAACACAGTGGTATGATACGGTATCTCATCTCCAAAGAGTTGAAATATTTTTTCCCGTATCATCTCGCCTACGAAAAATTTTGTTGGTAAATCTGTCAGATCGTCTTCATCATAAAACGGCTCGCCTTGCGGAAGGTTTCTTAAGATGTTTTGCAATAAGATATCGAGGTTCGCACCAGTGGGTGCAGCAATTCCAATCCACTCCTTGCAATATTTTTTCGCCGAAAAAAAAGTTTTTGCTTCTTCTATCTTGCCTTCCTTAGCGGTATCGATTTTAGTAGTTACTACAAGCGCCGGCACCTTCAAGCGCAATGAGCTAAAGATCTTGTCTGCCTCTTCCCAACTCTCCTTTACATCTACCAAAAGCAGCGCAACATCTGCGTCTTCAAGGCTGCCTTTTACGGCTTTCATCATCTTTTCGTGGAGCTTGTACTTTGGCTCTTCTATAATGCCCGGTGTGTCGGAGAAAATAATTTGGTACTCGCCTGGCTTGTTTAAGAAAGCCTTTATACGGTGGCGGGTAGTTTGCACTTTCGGGCTTACAATGGCCATTTTTTCACCTATCAATGCGTTCAGCAAAGTGCTTTTGCCCGCGTTGGGTTTACCAAAAATATTTACAAATCCTACTTTCATTATAAATGTCGCTCCAAACGGTTCAGCACTGCCTATTTCACCGGAAACGGTGCAAAAGTAAGTTTTTAAAAATAAGGGTGGTTTTTGACCGCGTTAAAAGCTGCAACTGCAGGGCTTGAAAGCCTTGTTGCAAGCCCATCCAAACGTACAAGAGAGTGACACAACGATGCTGGGATGAGAGCAACTGCCTGCTACATAAACTTTCTACTACATTAATTAAACCACTTGCGCTGGTGTGCAAGGCTAATAATTTGCGCCTTGGAGTTTACATGCAATCGCTGGTAAATGTTAGCAATGTGTTTTCGAACGGTGAGTACACTTATTTGCAATTGCCCGGCAATTTGTTTTGCATCAAGACCACGAATGGTGTGTTGTAATATTTCTTTCTCGCGGTTGGATAGCACAGAGTCCACCTCTGACTCGTACTGCGTAGTTGAATATTCTACCTGCGCCTTGCTTAGCATATCAAGTGCTTTTCTCGCAATTGCAGGGCTCATGGGTGCACCTCCAAACTCTACTACGCTATGAATAGCATTGATGATTGCGCCTGCACTTTCATCTTTTAGTAAATAGCCGGCAGCACCAGCTTTGATAGCATCAAATATTTTCTCTTCATCATCGAAGACTGTTAGCACAATAAAATAAATATGCGGGTAAAGCGCCTTGCCTAATTGTATGGTTTGAATGCCGTCCATCTCAGGCATTTCAAGGTCAACAAAAATCACCTGTGGCTGTTGGTAAAAGGACATTCCTTTTAATTGCTCCAGGCAGTCGTGACCATTTACCGATGTAAACACAAGTGATACATCGCCCATAGCCTTTACCTTTTGGTTGAAGGTATTCCTGTTTACCTGGTTATCTTCTGCAAGGGCGATATTGAACGGCATGGTTGAAAATATTATCTAAATCTTGTACAATTCATATTCTGTAACAATACTCATTATGTAGTATTAATTTGAAAGCTGAACTTCCGTGCCCTCGTACATCAGCTTCTTTACCACCAGCTGCCACCCGTTGGCATGCGCACGTCTACGCATGTTTTCAAGCCCGCTGCCAGTAACACTTGTTGATGAAAGGCCAATGCCTATACCATTGTCGATAATTCGAACAGTTAAGTTATCGTTACTGACTATTTCGATGATTAAGTGCGTGCAGTTGCTGTGCTTTATAGCGTTGTGAAATGCCTCTTGCATAATGCGAAGCATGTTCAAAGATTTTTCCGGAGACAGCGACACATTATTGTCTATGTTTTCTTTCACTTCAATCACAATATTGTCATACGATTTCCTGATCTTTTGAATATAATCTTTAAACCTGTCACTAATACCGGTTACCAGTATTGCTTCTTTATTCAATACCCAGATGGTATCACGCAGGTTCATCATAATTTCCGTTACACTTTCTTTCATGCTTAAAAGCAGGTCGTGGTCGCCGTTATAAGAAACGAGGAGATCATCAACATTGGCGGCTATTGCTGAAGCGTAAGCCCCCATATTATCGTGCAGATCTGCTGCAATCCTTTTACGCTCATTTTCTTCAGCACGCAAAATAGCATCGTTTGCTATTTGTTTTTCCTGCTGCATCATCAGCAGAATTTTTGCCTTTTGCTTTCGTTGATAATGTTTAAAAACAAGGAATGCCAATATGCTTCCGAGTACAGTTAACAAGATTGAACCGAAGAGCAAATAGTTTTTTCTAACGAGGCCAAGCTCTTGTTGAATAATAATATTTTCCTTCTTTTGAAGATCATAGCGAGCATGCATTTCGGCCAGCGCTTCGGCTGAGTTTGCCTGATATATAGAATCTTTAATTGCAATTATTCGTTCTAATGTTTCGCCATATTGCTGAATGTTTCCTGCCTGTTTATAGTTAGCCGCAAGTGCCGTATATAAGAGCGTGAGTTTGGATTCAACGTTGTATTTTGTTGCCATTTCAATGCCCTGCTTCGCCAGCGCAATCCCTTTCTCCGGAGCATTGATCTCGCCATAAAAAAAGGAAAGCTGCGACATGTCTGATACGATATAATAAGGATCCCCAATTTGCTTACGAATGTTCAATGCTTCTGTAAGATCTTCTTCGGCAGCGGCATTGTTCTTTAGGTTCATAAAAACATTTGCCCGTATGTTAAGTGCATTGGCCAGCGAGGTTAGCTCCTGGCTTACCGTGGATAGTTCTATTGCCTTCTCTACATAAAGCGCAGCTGAATCGAATCGATTGATGTTATTGTATACTGAAGCAATGTTTGAATAAAGCGGGCTGTATTTGCTATAGTAGTCGACATTTGAAGATGTGTGCAGTGCTTTATAAAACCACTTCAGAGATTCTGAGTATCTCGTCATCTCCATGTTAATCCATCCGAGACCGGTTAAACATTTTATTTGCATCATTGTATCGCCATAAGATTCCGCTTCGTTTAGCAGCGTATAATAATGAGTCATCGCCTCTTTATAGCGGGTGCTTCTAATAAGTGCCTGCCCTTTTAAATAATTGTAGTTGATCAATAATGCTCTTTCACGCTTCATGTTTTTTAGCAAGGAAATGTTTGCCTCGCAAATCGAAATCACAGAATCGAACTGAGCATTTTTCAACAGGTAAAAAGTGAGAAAATAATCTGCTCGAATAATATCGGGCTTACTTTCCCGAAGCGTTGCCAGCTGCCTGGCAGCTGAGGCGTAAGCGTATAAAGTATCTGAGCTTAATGACAGTCGCTCCTCACATAAACTAAAAATTGATGATAACTTTTGATCATTGTTTCGAGCATTTAGAATATTCTTCTTCGCTAACTCTATATTTTGCGTTTGCGCCTCCAGCGTAAGCGCAGGGCAACAAAAAACAACAGCGAATAATATCGTAAAGAAGCGGCTCATTTAAAAGTTTTCTCAAGTAACCGGTTGCTGCATCAATTCATTAGAGACCTGCCTAACCAGCCTGCAATTCGATTTCAGTTCCTTCCGGAACAAGGTTTTTAACGAACAGTTTCCAGCCATTTGCCTTTGCTCTCCGACGCATGTTGTACATGCCATCTCCAATGCCGTTTGCAGCTGAAAGATCAATCCCCACACCGTTATCAATAATGCGAATAGATAAAGCCTTTTCGCTGCTTATTTCTATTACAATGCCAGTGCAGCGGCTATGCTTAATGGCATTATGAAATGCTTCCTGCATAATTCGAAGCATGTTCAACGCCTTTTCAGGTGACAATGAAATATTGTTGCTGATCTTCTCCTTTATTTCAATATGAATTCCCTCATAAGATCTTCCAATATTCTGAACATAGCTTTTAAAACGGTCACTGATTCCAGTGATGAGTATCGCCTCCCTGTTAAGCACCCAGATAGTATCCCGCAGGTTAATCATTATGTCGGCCACGTTGCGCTTCATTCCTTCCAACATCAACTGATTTCCATCGTGGTTCATCATCAGGTCGTCTAAGTTGGCTGAAATAGCAGAAGCATAAGCACCCATGTTATCATGCAAATCTGCTGCGATTCTTTTACGTTCATTCTCTTCTGCGCGTACAATCGCTTCCGATCCCAGTCGCTTTTCCTCCTGCATCATCAAGTGCAATTTCGTTTTTTGTTTACGGCGATAGCTTCTGAACAAAACGTATGAAATCATAACACCAAAAGCCAGTAAGAGCAGCGAGCCATACATCCAGTAATTCTTTTTTACGAGTGATAACTTTTGCTGGATAATGATATTTTCTTTTCGCTGCAGCTCATATTTCGCTTGCATCTCCGCCAGCGCTTCCGCAGAGTTCAACTGGTAAACAGAGTCTTTTAACGAGATAATTCTTTCGAGCACCTCAGCATATTTGCTGTAGTTACTCATCGCTTTATAATTTTCTGCAAGCGTGCTGTACAAAAAGAACAACTTGGTACCTAAATTAAAACGGCGGGCAATGGTTATTCCTTCCTCACATATCTTAATTCCTTTTGCAGGCTGCGCGTTGTTTGCATAATACAAACCCAGTTGCGCCATGTCAGAAACAAGGTAGAAAGGATCTCCAATTAACTTTCTTATTGATACAACTTCCTTTAATATCGGTTCAGCGAAAGCTGGCTTACCTGCTCTCACAAATAGCTGCGCTTCTATAGCCAACGAATTTGACAATGCAAACAAGTTTTCATGTTTGCGCGCATACTGAACCGCTTTCTCAATATAATAAAACGCCGAATCGCTTTGGCCCAAACCGCGATAGTTAATTGCAAGATTCGCAAACAATATTGCATACTTCTGCAAAAGCAGGGTATCGCTTGTAGTTCGCAAAGCATTTAAATGCCAGCTCAAGGCTTCTTTGGTTTGGCCCATCTCCAGGTATGCCCAACCAATAAGTGTTTTACCTTTTATCTGCAGCAAAATATTTTTATTTTTCTCGGCAGTGCCTATCACACGATAGCCCATGTTAATCGCCTCTTTGTACATGTTCTTACGCATGTAGCAGCGCCCCATTTGGTTGTACAGGTTTGTTTCAAGGTCTATGTCATTCATCATTCCTTCTACCGCCTCTAGGCACTTTTCTGCCACTTGTAACGACGAATCAATTAAGCCCTTGGTAGTAAGCGCAGAAGATTCGTACAACATGCACCAAGACAGTGCATTTTTATCGTTGATCGTGGTCGCAAGTTGCTTTGCTTTAGCTACATACAACAACAGCGTGTCGGGATGGAGCGAATATCCCTGGTCGCAAAATGCAAGCAATGCTTTTAGCTTTTCTTTATTATCGACGGCCGCACCTACATCTCTCTTTAAACTATCTATAATGTGCGTTTGTCCATTGGCCGAATTTGCCGCTATGCAAAGCGAGGTAAGCAGTATGATCAGGAGCTTAGGCATTGTTAGTAGCGAATGGAAATTTTCTTTAAGCTAAACAAAAGCCCTTAAAAATGGGACACGGAAGAGAAAATTTACTGCGCTATTTGCAAACGTGATCATTCATGATTTTGATACCAGCTTCAGTATTCCATAGCATCATCGTTGCGTCGCAATCACTTCATCTTCATACCTGTGGCAGCCTGATCAGCCTTATAGATTTCCACTAAGCATTTCCTATCATTCGGGTAGCTTACGACGTACTATAAATGATGTATTGATTTGACTGTTCTTTTGTAAAAACTTTGACGCCTCAACTTATCGGTAAGAACTAAATTCCAGTTTATGAAAAAGCTATTAATCCTGATGCTAATTATTGCGAGCCTGCACACCATACTACACTAAACAAGTGCAGGCAACAACGATTTAAAAGTCATAAGGCTGTGCAGTGCGCAGCCTTTTTTTGACAACCGGCTTTTAAAAAAATACCTTCATCAAATGACAGTAATCGACAGACTCGCTTCTTCACTGGGTAGAAGAGATGAAATACCTAACCAGGAACTTGCAAGGGAAATTGCAGCCAGTAATGATAAAGATGGTGTGAAAGACCTGGTTGAAAATCTCCACAATAAAAGCAAAGACATACAAAGTGACTGCATAAAAGCGCTGTATGAAATAGGAGTGATAAAGCCGTCGCTCATTTCTAAATATGCTGCCAACTTTGTCAGCCTGCTCGATAGTAAAAACAACCGCTTGCAATGGGGCGCCATGACGGCGTTGAATTCGATTACTACGGAAGTCCCAAAAATAATTTATGGTGCTTTGCCTAAATTGGCTGTAATAGCGGAGAAGGGATCTGTGATTACTAAAGACAATTACATTCGTATTCTTACACAATTGTGTGCTGTAAAGGAGTTTAGCGATGACACTTTTCAATTGCTGAACGAGCAGCTTGCAACTGCACTACCCAACCAGTTGCCCATGTACGCAGAAAATGCGTTGCCTTTTATAACCGACAAGTACAAACCGACACTCATTAAAACACTGTCGGGGCGACTAGATGATTTTGACAAGGAAACAAAACGGAAGCGGGTTGAGAAGGTGATAAAAAAACTTGGCGGCAAGTAACCATCACAAGTTGAATGCTTCTGCCCTGCAGGGATTAATCTGCTCTCACTTTCCACACAATTTCCCAAGTTTTAAAGGCGCTGTTAATCAGCGCCTGTTTTCACTTCCACTCCCCTAACTTTGCGCTTCCTTTTTCAGGTCCTGCTGATTATTGTATATGGTACAAGTGAGTGACACAATGATGTTCCACAAAGCACTTCTGCAGGCAACAAAATATGTTTTGAAACGTTACTTTTTATATTTAATACATATATGAACATTTTTGAACAACAAGCTAACGAGTTCCAGGAAAGACACATTGGGCCGAGTGAACACGAAACGGAGCAAATGCTTTACACCATTGGCGTTCCGTCGATGGATGAACTGATTAACCGAACGGTGCCGCAAGCGATCAGGCTACAGCAACCAGTGGAAGTAGGCGGCCCTGTTAGCGAGTACCAATACCTTGCTGAGCTGCGCGAGACCGCTTCAAAAAATAAAGTATTTAAGAGCTACATCGGACAGGGCTATTACGATACGATTACCCCAACTGTAATCTTGCGCAACCTGTTTGAAAACCCAGGCTGGTATACGCAGTACACACCGTACCAGGCTGAGATCGCACAAGGCCGTCTAGAGAGTTTGTTGAACTTTCAAACAATGATTAGCGACCTTACAGGTTTGCCCATTGCCAATGCTTCGTTGCTGGATGAAGGCACTGCTGCCGCTGAAGCAATGGCTATGTTGTTCAACAATAAAAACAAAGGAGAACTAATAACTGCTCCGAAGTTTTTTGTAGACGAAAACATTTTCCCGCAAACATTGGACGTGGTGATAACCCGTGCTACTCCGTTGAAAATCGAGGTGGTTGTGGGAGATTATGCATCGGCTAATCTTAATGAAAATTTCTTTGGCGCTTTGTTGCAATACCCCAACAGCAATGGTGCTGTAGAAGATTACCGCGAGTTCATCAGGCAGGCGCATGATGTAAATGCACAGGTGATCATGGCTACTGATTTATTAGCGCTTACGTTACTCACTTCTCCGGGTGAGTTGGGCGCTGATGTAGCGATCGGTTCTGCACAACGCTTCGGTGTACCGATGGGATTTGGCGGGCCACATGCTGCTTTCTTTTCTACTAAAGATGAATTCAAACGAATCATTCCCGGAAGAATAATTGGGGTGAGTATTGATGCTCAGGGCAACCGTGCATTGCGCATGGCATTGCAAACACGTGAGCAACATATCCGCCGCGAAAAGGCTACTTCTAATATTTGTACAGCGCAGGCTTTACTGGCTAACATGGCTGCTATGTATGCAGTGTATCATGGTGCTGAAGGATTGAAATGTATTGGTAAAAGAGTGAGCATTTTAGCCGTAGCATTAGAAGATGAATTAGCAGAATTAGGCTTCGAGCAAGTGAATGAATATTTCTTTGATACACTGAAGGTAAAGGTGGAAGATGTAAAACAAGTTCGTGCTATTGCTGAGGCAAAAGAGATCAACTTCTTTTATTTTGACAATGAACATGTAGGCATAGCTTTAGATGAAACAACTACGCAGGCAGATGTGCTTGACATCTTGCAAGTATTTGCTGAAGTAAAAGAGATTGACGCAGTGAACCTGAGCTTCGATTATGAAGCAAGTCTTGAAAACATTCCTTCTTCTCTGACGAGAACTTCTGAATATTTATTGCACCCGGTTTTCAATACGCACCACAGCGAAACTGAGATGATGCGCTACTTGAAATCATTGGAGAATAAAGACCTTAGCCTCGATAATTCGATGATCTCTTTGGGCAGTTGTACTATGAAACTGAATGCAGCAACAGAGCTTATCCCTGTAAGCTGGCCGGAGTTTTCGAAGATGCACCCGTTTGCTCCTAAAGATCAATGGGAAGGCTATCAACAGATCGTTCATGAATTAGAGTCGTGGCTGAGCAGCATCACAGGTTTTGTGGCAACATCGCTTCAACCTAACAGTGGCGCGCAAGGTGAATATGCCGGATTATTGGCGATACATGCCTACCATGAAGACCGCAACGAATCACATCGCAATGTTATCCTAATTCCAATTTCTGCGCACGGTACCAACCCTGCAAGCGCTGTAATGGCGGGTTTTAAAGTGGTCGTTACCAAATGTGATGATGCTGGTAACATCGACGTAGAAGACCTAAGAAAAAATGCCGAAAAATACAAAGACACACTAGCTGGCCTGATGGTTACTTACCCAAGCACGCACGGTGTGTTCGAAGAAAGCATCAAAGAAATTTGTTCGATCATTCATGAATTTGGCGGACTGGTTTATATGGACGGCGCTAACATGAACGCACAGGTTGGACTGACGTCGCCGGGTAACATTGGCGCTGATGTTTGTCATCTTAACCTGCACAAAACCTTCGCTATTCCACACGGCGGCGGCGGACCTGGAATGGGGCCGATCTGTGTAAACGAAAAGCTTGCGCCCTTCTTACCCGGTCACGTTAGCATCAACAACGACAAACATGCAAATGCTGTTAGTGCTGCACCGTTTGGCTCTGCTAGCATTTTGTTGATCAGCTATGCTTATATAAAATTACTTGGCCCTACAGGTGTTCGCCGTGCTACTGAATACGCGATCCTAAATGCCAACTATATGAAGGCGCGGCTGGAAAAATATTATAAAATCCTGTACAGCGGAAAGAATAACACTTGTGCGCATGAATTCATCGTTGACCTTCGCCCATTCAAGGCATTTGGTATCGAAGCTGAAGACGTTGCCAAACGCCTAATGGACTATGGCTTCCATGCGCCAACCCTAAGCTTCCCTGTTCCGGGAACCATTATGATTGAGCCAACTGAAAGCGAACCGAAGGCTGAGTTAGACCGCTTCTGCGACGGGTTGATCAACATATATAAAGAGATAAAAGCTATTGAGGATGGCACTGCTGACAAGACGGACAACGTCCTGAAAAATGCGCCACACACACAGCAGGTAATTTGCGCTGACGAATGGAATCATTCATACACCCGCAGCCAGGCTGCCTTTCCACTTGAGTTTGTGAGAGAGAAAAAGTTCTGGCCTTCCATCAGCCGTATCAACAATACATATGGCGATAGAAATTTGATTTGCACTTGCGAGCCAATCGAGTCTTACCAGGAGGCAGGAGTGAATTAGATTAAAACGCGAAATTGAAATTAAACCCGTCGTATGGCGGGTTTTGTTTTGTATGTACTTAGCATTTAAGCCCTGTCAACATTGTTGCGTCGCACACTTTTACGACGGTACACTATTCAGCTTTTTTACCGACACCCATGTGATAAGCCAAGCATGATTATTTTACACACACCTCTGGAATATATTTGAAAAGGAAACGAGCACTGAACAATGACCGATCAACATGGCTTTATCGACTACATCAAACAGAACAAACGCTTTTTATGGCTGACGTTCATCATTAGCATTGTTTACCTCATTATCATTAGGCTGCTTTATCCTATTCCAAGTTACTATGCTGATTCTTTTACGTTTGTTGGCGCGGCCGCAAGAAACCAACCGATTAGTTTCCGGCCAATTATGTATAGCCGGTTTATACAACTGTTTCATTTTATCTGCACTTCCGATGTTGTTTTAATAGCCGCCCAATACGCCAGCATAGTATTGGCTAACCTGTTTTTCTTTTTTAGCGCATGTTGGCTTTTCGGCTTCAACAAGTGGTACAAATGGATCTTATACGTGTTACTGATCTGCCATCCTTTTTACCTGTTCGCCAGCAATTATATTTCGTCCGATGCATTCTTTGCAAGCTTCACCATTACATGGTTCACTTCGTTATTATGGGTCATGTACAAGCCGGGATGGCAGATCGTTCAACTCCATCTGACGCTACTCGTTCTGTTATTCATGCTGAGGTACAATGCCGTTTATTATCCATTGCTTACAAGCCTCGCAATTCTATTCAGCAATCTTGCTAAGTGGAAAAAAGTGCTAACCATTAGTGTAAGTATTCTATTAATTCTTACGTGCATCGAATACACCCGCCGGACAACAGAAGCTTACATTGGTACCAAAGTTTTTTCTGCATTCAGCGGATGGCAGCTTGCAAATAATGCCCTCCATGTTGCTCGTTATGAACAGGTCGATTCTACCGAGATGAAAACAAAACAAGAGAAGGAAATTCTCCGCCATTGTCAATCATTTTTTGCCAGCAACAAGGATTCAATTCCCACGAGAGCAAGTGCCTGGTACATGTGGTATGATGAGAGTCCATTGAAGACTTACGTTAAGCACAGAGCTCTGGGCGCTCCTTATTTTAGAACATGGAATGCCCTTGGGCCCTTGTATGCGAATTTTGGCAAGACAATCATCTTACAGCATCCGGTTGGGTACTTGAAACACTTTGTAGCGCCAAACTTTGTAGAATATATTTATCCCGACCTCGAGATCTACGAAACATACTTTGAAGGTGTGGACACTATTGCACGTGTTGCGAAGGATTATTTCAAATACAACACCAACAAGGTGTCAAAACATCGACCTGCTGTCTACGCTGCGGTGTTTGGCGGTTGGCCTGCGTTGTTTGCTATGGCTAACCTTTTATTGGTAGTGTTAGGCGCCTGGTATTTTCTTAGCAGGCAATATCAGCTATATTCAAAATTCATCAACAGGTTTATTCTTTCATTTGGTGCATACTACTTCATCAACTTCTTCTTCATTGTGCTACTTGCCCCATCTGTACTGCGTTACAACATTCCGGTACTCATCTTATCATTTCCCGTTATCCTGTTTTTTATCAAACAAATCAATAGCAGGAAAAAATCCATGGTGGCAGTCTCGCATTAGATCTACCACTGACTTCATTTAGTGTTTACACACTTTCAAGATGTTGGCCTTATTTTTTTGCAATCTTTGTTTTCATATTAATTATTAGTTCTATTATGGCAACAACCCCTGTTCTCGACGACAAACTCCATTGGTATAAAGACGCGATCATTTACGAGCTGCATATCAAGGCCTTCAATGATAGTAATGGCGATGGTATCGGCGATTTCCAGGGGCTCTTGGAAAAGCTTGACTACTTACAAGAGTTAGGCGTTACTGCCATATGGGTCCTACCCTTCTATCCGTCCCCATTGCGTGATGATGGATATGACATTGCCGATTATTATAGCATCAACCCTTCATACGGCAACATTGAGCAGTTTAAGCAGCTTTTAGAAGAAGCGCATAAGCGCGACCTGAAAATCATAACAGAACTGGTCATCAATCACTCGTCCGACCAGCATCCGTGGTTTCAGCGGGCACGCAAAGCACCGAAAGATTCACCTGAACGCAACTACTATGTATGGACCGACGATCCGCAACAATATAAAGACGTTCGCATCATCTTCCAGGATTTTGAAGCCTCCAACTGGACATGGGATCCGGAAGCAAAACAGTATTATTGGCATCGCTTCTTTTACCATCAACCTGACCTTAATTACGATAGCCCACAAGTGCAGGAAGAAGTCTTTAAAATGCTCGATTACTGGTGCGAAATGGGTGTAGATGGCTTCAGGCTTGATGCTGTTCCCTACCTATTTGAGCGGGAAGGAACCAACGGAGAAAACCTTCCTGAGACTCATGCCTTCTTAAAAAAATTACGTTCGCATATTGATGAAAAATATCCCGGTACAGTATTCCTTGCCGAAGCCAATATGTGGCCGGAAGACTCAGCATCTTACTTTGGCAATGGTGATGAATGCCATATGAATTATCACTTTCCCGTGATGCCGCGTATGTTTATGTCGCTGCAGATGGAGGACCGCTATCCTATCACGGATATATTCGACCAGACACCGGAGATTCCCGCCACTTGCCAGTGGGCAATCTTTCTACGCAACCACGACGAGCTTACACTTGAAATGGTGACCGATGAAGAACGCGATTACATGTATAAGGTCTATGCGAAGGATCCGAAAGCCAGGATCAACCTTGGTATCAGGCACAGGCTTGCTCCCCTGATGGAAAACAATAGACGCAAGATAGAGTTAATGAACTCGTTGTTGTTTTCTCTCCCCGGCACGCCGGTTATTTATTACGGTGATGAAATAGGAATGGGCGACAACTTTTATTTAGGTGATCGCGATGGGGTACGCACTCCCATGCAATGGTCGCCTGATAGAAATGCCGGCTTCTCCAAAGCAAACCCGCAGCGGTTATACCTGCCTACTATTCTCGACCCCGAGTATCATTATGAGGCGGTGAATGTGGAGATGCAACGAAGCAACACGTCTTCACTGCTTTGGTTTATGAAGCGTATCATCAACATGCGTAAGAAATTCAAGGCTTTCAGTCGTGGTGATATGAAATTTTTGAATGTCGAAAATCCAAAAATACTTGCCTTTACCCGCACTTATGAAGAGGAAACTTTGCTGATCATCGTTAACCTTTCAAAGTATGCGCAACCCGCGGAGGTGCCGTTGGGTGATTATAAAAATTATATCCCGATAGAAGTTTTCAGCAAAAATCATTTTCCTGTTATCAAAGCTGATAATCCGTATTTCTTTACACTCAGCGCACATTCTTATCAATGGTTCATACTTCAAAAAGTAAATACTGAAGCAAGCGAGAACCGCTCTGCGCCTGTGCTTGAGTTTGGTAAGGAAGAAGAAATATTTACCACCCACAAAGAGTTACTGGAAGGAACCATCATACCTGAGTACCTGCAAAACAATAGCTGGTTTTGCGAAAAAGGAAGAAGCATTTACAATGTCACCATCGTACACAACGAGGCTGTGCAGATAGATAAAAGCAAAGTATTTTTCACAATTGCGGAGGTTAATTTTCAGAGTGGCTTGCCACAACTGTATCAACTTCCACTGAGCGTGATTACCGGCAAAACTGCAAATCGCCTGAATGACACTTGCCCACAATCTGTACTTGCACACGTGAAGCACGAGGGAAGTGAAGGCATTCTCTGCGATGCGTTGTATACAACTGAACTGCAGCACTGGCTGTATGAGCAGCTTGCAGAAAACACTAAGCAAAAATTCAGAAACAGCACGATCACTTTCAATAGCAATGGCTCGCTAAAAGAGCACATGCAGCATGAAGCAGAATTAAAAAGCAAGATCCACTCATCTGAAACAAACAACACAGCCATCAGCTACAACAACCGATTCTTTTTGCGTATGTACAGGAAGGTGGACATAGCGACGAACCCTGATGTAGAGATGACCCGCTTTCTTTCCGAGCAGGTAAAGTTTCCTTTTGTGCCTTCGTTTGCAGGCATGATCAACTGGGAGTTTCAGAAGGATAACATTGTTTTGGGCATGGTGCAAGCCCTGGTAGAAAACCATGGCGATGGATATAGCTTCATGCTGGAAAGGATCAATAATTATATAGAAAGAATACTCGCAAGAGATCGCGAAGCCTTGTTGCAATTGCCATCATTGGGTTCGTTCGAAGAGCCTGCTTCGTACGATAGTTTGTCTGAAGAGCTAAAGGTTTTGTTAGGAACAACCGCATCAGACCAGGTGAAATTATTAGGCAGGCGAACAGGTGAAATGCACCTGGCACTCGCAAACACGGATGCGCACAAAGACTTTGCGCCCGAAGATTTTTCACTGCATTACCAGCGCTCGCTGTTTTCTTCTATGCAATCGTTGGTGCGGGAGACTTACCAGGCAAAGACTGACGTAGAGCATTTACCACAGGACACCAAGGAGAAAGTGCAGGAACTTTTGGAAAAGAAGAGTGAGGTGCTGAATAAATTTAAACGCATCTATAGTAAGAAGCTGGATGTGGCAAAGATCAGGATACATGGCAATTATCACCTTGGGCAAATTCTTTTTACCGGGAAGGACATCGCCATCAATGATTTTAGCGGTGATACAAGCAGAAGTTACAGTGAGCGAAGATTGAAGCGCTCTCCCTTGCGGGACGTTGCCATGATGATCCGTTCAATTAACTATGCAGCTTATGATGGGTTCTTTAGATCGAATCATTTGCAGCATGCGGATGTACTGGCACTGCTACCGTTTGCGGGTCTTTGGAGTCATTATATGAGCAGTTTCTTTTTGCATGAATACCTGAAGACTGTGGCAGGCTCGGCTCTTATTCCGCCAGACAAGCACGACCTATCTATGATGCTGGAGACATACCTGTTAGAAAAGGCGGTAGCAGATGTTACAAGAGAATTAAGGAACAGGCCCGAGCGGGTCGTTGTACCACTGCAGCTAATCAGTAAGGTGTTGAAATAAATACTGGAACCAAGAAATATAATTACTACATCAACGCTTACCATCGCTTGATATCATAGATGGCAACTGGCGGCTCGAAGGATTGTTCACTCTCAGGGGCGTTATAAATGCTTCTGACCACATCCATTCCTTTAATGACTTTACCGAAGGCTGCGTATCCCTGACCGTCGCTATTGTTGGCGCCACCGTAGTCAAAGCCGTGCTGGTCGCCCACGCAGATAAAAAATTCGGTGCTGCCTGTGCCTGGTTCAAGACGCGCCAGGGATACTACGCCGTTGGTATGCAATAGGCCGGTTTGCTTCGTAGTCTCGTGCTGCACCCGTCGGATGGTCGTTGATAGCTGATATTTCGTCTTCCACATGCCACCTTGTATAAGATTTGCTTTGGGTGCATTCGATGGCTGGTTATCGTCGCTCAAGATCCGGTAGAAAGATGTATTCTTATAATTACCTGCATCAACATTCACAAGAAATGCAGCGACTGTTTTAGGCGCTTTGGCAGGATATAGTTCGATGATAATATCACCATACTTTGTTTCCACCTTTACCTGCGGCTCCTTCTTAACTGACGTGCTACAGGCTACCAGCATACAAACCAGCATAACTATCAAGAGTGACTTTACACTTCCTAACATATTTTATTTTACAGTTTTAATCACGTGCTAAAAATAACCTTAATAAATACCGGCTGTTTAATAAAAGTTTATAGAAAACCATTTTGGTGTTCAACACGGCAATCATTAAATTTGTTTTACCCCCTTGTTGTTTTCGAACGTAGTGCATTTGATTTGAGGAGCGGATACTAAACACTGGTAATCACTTATTACCGGTTTTGATCGAACACTTCTTGATAAGGTGCATTGCAGGAACGATTGTACCATTTCCCTGATGTAGTAGTTTGTAGAAAGAATGCAGCAAATCTTGCCCGCTTTCCCACGCTCTGGTGTTAAAAGTATTATGAGCGCAAACCACAATATGTTGAAAGATGCAATCGTTAACAAGAGGAAATAGCGAACAATTATGCCTGTTGCAAATGGCTTAACTTTTTAAAATAACAAACATGCACATCCATCAAAATCTTGAACAGCAAATTATGGAAGAGCAAAACAAGTACATGTCTTTGCTTATTAGTGGAAAGGAATTTTCAGCTTTGAAATCCATCAAGAACAACATTAAGAAAATGCAGAGGCAGCTCTATCTTTTACAAAAAGACGGAACTAACCACACGGGATCGACCATTAGCTAAGGCAAGACGTTTGCATATACATCTACGGAATTATTTGTTAGATGAATGTATAAACCGCTTGTCATGAAAATGAAGATCTTTTTAGCTGAAGATGACGATAGTGATTACCAGCTTTTCGAGAGTGCCCTTTCTGAAACGTTACCTGAGTTTGCCATGCACCGGGTACAGGACGGACTTGAATGTTTATTTGAACTGAAGCAGGGCGCCACTCCTGATATTATCTTTCTGGATTTGAATATGCCACTGAAGAACGGCATCGATTGCCTGAAAGCGATGAGCAATATATCTGAGCTTTCAGAAGTGCCGGTTATTATTTATTCCGTTTCCCACAACATTAAGGATATTGATGCGGCCTATAAATTGGGCGCATCTTATTACCTGGTGAAGCCACAGACGCACCAGGCAACTGTACAGATGCTGAAGCATTTGTTCCGGTTATTAAGGCAGCCTAAAATCCATTACGTGCTTAAGAGCGAGTTTGTTATCAGGGACGTAATGGACAAGATGCTGCACTAACTTCCACTATAGCATTGCTAGTCTATCTTATAAGGTGAAGTTGACGTTCGATCTCTTCGGTTATGCCGCTGAATGTCAATTCGCCTTCGTAGAGGGCATTGTTGATGAAAATCGTTGGAACATTTCTTACACCTTTTCCGAGCCCCTCTAATAAATCTTCTCTTACCTGCCAGGCATATACGCCGTTTACCAGCTGATCGAGGAATTTTTTGTTAGTGGTGCCAACTTCTTTGGCGTAAGCTTTTAGGCTAATGGTGCCGAGTTTCTTCCTGTTTTCGAACATGAGGTTGTGCATGGGCCAGAAAAGGTTTTCCTGCGCGGCGGCTACGGCGGCTTCGGCAGCTTTCATAGCCTTTTGGTGTTTGTTGGTTAATGGGAAGTGGCGAAAGTTGAATTTTATTCTGCCTTCGTATACGAGCAGTATTTCTTTAAGTAACTCGTTGGCTGTGGCACAATCAGCGCTTTCATAATCAATAAAAACCACGATGGTCACGGGTGCATAGGCATTGCCAATCCAAATGTCGCTGGTTTGTACTACTTCCTTACTGTTGGCCATGCCGATAATATTTTCTTAGTGGACTATAAAACAATGCCATTGCAACATAGGTATAAAACAGCGTTGCCGGTGGCACTTGTTTTGCCGCAATGTGTCTTTTACCAAACATTTCATTTATGCCGACCATATACTTGTCTACCGACGACTTTAAGGAAAAGATCTTTAATTACGAGACAGAGCAGGAGTGGAATTATAAAGGCACATTGCCGGCAATCATTGATTTTTATGCAGAGTGGTGCGGGCCTTGCAAAGCGATAGCGCCGGTGTTGGAGGAATTATCGAATGAGTATGAAGGAAAGCTGATGGTGTATAAAATTGATACAGATATAGAAGCGGAGCTGTCTTCCCTTTTTGGTATACAGAGTATTCCTACACTTATCTTTATTCCGTTGCAGGGCGAGTTGATGGTGCAGCGGGGTGCTCTGCCAAAGCACACATTGAAGCAGGTAATTGAAGAACGGTTGTTACAAGCCGCCACTAAAGAAGACTAAGTATGCAGGAATACATTATTTACGTGAACGATATAGAGGCGCTGCAGATGACTAAGGATCTAGACGAGTTAGAAAGGATCTTCTTAAGGGCGAAGAGTACTATTGTGCAAGGTGAGACAGTGGTACTTATGCGCAAGAACCAATCAGGGCCTGCGCATAAGGTTGATGAGCTTACTACTGAGCCTGACCTCAGCCGCTATAAAGACACGGTGCTGAAATACCTGTGATCAAGGTATTCCTTCTGTGCTTTCATTGCTTTTGTTTCCGGTATTGGCATCCTTTGGGAGCTTTTCTTTTATATAGGGAGGCACAATTCCCTGGTTGCTTTCGCCATCATTTACGGGCTTGTCGTTATTCTTTTCGGGCCCGTGTTGCTCTTTTAGTCGATCCTTATTGTCTTCCATGATCTTTTTTTCTAAAGGATGTAAAAGTTGTGCCAGTTGGGGAGTTGACAAGAGGCTGGAGATTGGATGCTGAAGTAAGGTCCGCGGTCAACGCGCTTTTATTTGGAGATAATTCACAAGACGCAGATTATAATGATCATTAAGATGGGCACAGATCTGATCATGGACTATGTATGCATGCTGCAATATGTTTACGTAAGATTGGAACGCAAATCAAATGGAGAGTCGAGATGATACAGACGACCTGGATGCTCTGAGCACATCAGCACAAGAGTGCGACGCAACGATGATGCAAAGAGATCTCAAGCCGGGTTCAAAATAAAAAAGCCACTTGCGTTAATTGCAAGCGGCTTTGCTTTGAGGTGAAACCTGCCTCTACACTGCGTGGGCCTCATTGTTTCTAAACACTACAACGCCATCGAACACATCGACCAATACAGGTTTCGATTTATCTATATCGCCAGCAAGTATGCGCTTACTTAGCTGGTTCACTATTTGTTTTTGGATCAGTCGCTTGAGGGGCCTTGCACCAAACTGCGGATCGTATCCATTCTCGGCGAGGTACTCTAATGTATAATCGCTAAACTCGAGCTCGATGCCGCTTTGCCTTACCAGTTCCTTCAGGTTTTCCAACTGAATTTTGATGATCCCTTTTATTTCCTTCTTCATCAGCGGGTGGAACATGATGACTTCGTCGATCCTGTTTAAGAACTCGGGGCGAATGGTTTGCTTAAGCAAATTCATTACCTCGACCCTTGTTTTGTCCATGACATCTTCTAAGTTGTTTTCGTTTACATTTTCGAAGGCTTCCTGGATCACGTGGCTACCCATGTTGCTGGTCATGATGATGATGGTGTTTTTGAAATTGACCACGCGACCTTTGTTGTCGGTAAGTCTTCCATCATCTAACACTTGCAACAGCACGTTGAATACATCGGGGTGTGCCTTTTCAATTTCGTCTAACAACACAACGCTGTAAGGCTTGCGGCGAACGGCTTCTGTTAGCTGGCCACCTTCATCGTATCCAACATATCCCGGAGGTGCACCAACCAAACGGCTGACCGTATGTTTCTCCTGGTATTCACTCATGTCGATGCGGGTCATCATGTGCTCATCATCGAACAGGTAATCGGCCAGGGCTTTTGCAAGCTCTGTTTTACCAACACCGGTAGTACCTAAGAAGATGAATGATCCGATTGGCTTGCGTGGATCCTGCAGGCCTGCGCGGCTCCGGCGGATGGCATCGGAAACTGCTTCGATCGCATCCTCCTGCCCTATTACACGTTTGTGTAATTCTTCTTCCAGATGAAGGAGCTTTTCTCTTTCGCTTTGCACCATTTTAGCTACCGGAATACCGGTTGCTTTTGCTACGTTCTCGGCAATGTCTTCTGCGTCTACCTCTTCTTTCAACAAGCGTTTTGATTCGTTGATCTCATCGAGCTTATCTGTATATTCTGCAATGATCTTTTCCTGCTCCTGCACTTTGCCATAACGGATCTCTGCTACGCGACCGTACTCACCGTTACGCTCTGCCTGCTCAGCCTGCTGCTTTAAGTTTTCAATCTCGCTCTTCGCCGCCTGGATCCTTTCTACAATTTCCTTTTCTTGTTGCCACTTGGCTTTAAGCGTATCGCGTTCTGTGCTCAGGTTGCTGATGTCGACATTCAGTTGCTTGAGTTTCTCTTCATCGTTCTCGCGTTTGATGGCTTCTCTTTCAATTTCTAACTGGCGAATTTTTCTTTCCAATTCATCTAATTCTTCAGGCATGCTGTTCATTTCGAGGCGAAGCTTGGCAGCGCTTTCGTCTATCAGGTCAATCGCCTTGTCTGGCAAGAAACGATCGGTCATATAACGGTTGCTTAATTCAACAGCAGCTATAATTGCTTCGTCTTTTATACGAACATGGTGGTGTGTTTCGTAACGATCTTTTAAACCGCGAAGAATTGAAATAGCATCTTCAATACCCGGCTCATCAATCATTACTTTTTGGAAACGACGTTCGAGCGCTTTGTCTTTCTCAAAATATTTTTGATACTCGTTTAAAGTAGTTGCACCGATTGCTCTTAACTCACCACGTGCCAATGCAGGCTTTAAAATGTTTGCTGCGTCCATCGCGCCTTCGCCACCACCGGCACCAATCAATGTATGGATCTCATCGATAAACAAGATGATCTCGCCATCGCTTTCAGCTACTTCTTTTACTACACTTTTCAGTCGCTCTTCAAACTCACCTTTATATTTTGCACCGGCAATCAGTTGCCCCATGTCGAGTGCGAAAATGATCTTGCTCTTCAGGTTCTCGGGTACGTCGCCATTTACAATACGATGCGCCAAACCTTCTGCTATAGCTGTTTTACCAACACCGGGCTCACCAACCAATATCGGGTTGTTCTTACTTCTTCTGCTTAGTATGTGCAATGTTCTGCGGATCTCTTCATCACGTCCAATCACCGGGTCGAGCTTACCTTCACGAGCCATGTCGTTGAGGTTGCGACCATACTTCTGCAATGCATTGTATTGCTGCGATGATGTTTGAGAGTTAACCGTAGAGCCTTTGCGTAAATCTTTGATGGCAGCCTTCAAACCTTTTTCGGTGAGGCCGGCATCTTTTAATAAACGTGCTACATCATCGTTTGCCTGCAGCAAGCCAATGAGCAAATGTTCTACGCTAACAAACTCATCTTTAAATTCCTTGATGGATGCGTTTGCTTTTAGCAATGCATTATTAAGATCGCGTCCCAATGCCTGGGCAGGTTCGGTACCGCTTACTTTTGGCAGCTTCGCAATGCTTTCATCCACCTTGCTTTCAACGAAAGCAACGTTCACGTTGTTCTTCTTCAATAAAAAATCGACAGGGCTGTCTTCATCCTGCAACAACGCCTTCAGCACGTGGTTGGTTTCAATATTGGGGTTACCATTATTAAACGCCAGCTGCTGCGCCTGCTGGATGATCTCCTGCGATTTGATGGTATAATTGTTCAGGTTCATAATAAAATGTTTTTTGTTTTCCAACTTCGGTTTCGGTGTTCAGCATCGTTGTGTCACTCACTTCAGCCACAAATCTTTGTTTGAAAACTAGTTGGTGATCCTTGTTGTTCAAACTACAATCCAAGCGAATAGAAGTGGCAACAATGTCATACAAAGTACAATGTTCCTGCATGAAAGTCAGGCTATTAGCGGGTTTTCTGCAATTATTTCATTTTTATCGTGTACATAAATGTTAAACGCAAAAAAGCCTTGCCAGATAATTGGCAAGGCTTGAAGATTTTAGCGACGGGGCATTATTGATTTTTTACGAAGACGATTTTGCTGCGGTCAGTTTTGTACATCTGGTCAAAAAAAGTAGTGAGCGCTTCATAATCGGATGGCGGGAAAGTGCCGTCATTCTGTTCGCGAATGCGAATAACTTCGAGTTCGTCGTTTACATATTTTGTTTGCAGATGGTACGTCCCAAACTTTGATTTCAAGTCCACATCTTTTGTCATTGCCTCAGGCTGATAACCTGCAGGGATCTTGATCATAATTGTGTCGACGTCCCGGAATGCGTAATCAAATTGGATGGCGAACTTCCTGGGATTATCTACGGGCAACCTTTCACTTGATTTGTTGAAAAGGTTCGGCACAACAAATAACCGCTTACCGGAGACGGATGCATAATTCGGAGATGAGATATCTAATAGTTCGTCCACAACCGGGATGTATCCTTTGGTTTCCTTGTAATCAGATCTATTCACCTTATAGGTAGGAAGGCTTATCACGTTGTTCAGATACCGTTCGCGTTGCTCTTTGCTTGCATTATAAATAAGACTGTGCTGAAGCTCTTGCTGTTCGCCTGTAAATCTTGTATTAACCTCTGCCTTCAAGTTGCCTTCGCCATCTATTACAGCGTTTACTTTACGCAGTTGAAGATTGTTGTTGATCCGGTATTGTGGGGTACTTACAACGTAGCCGCCATCTTGTCCCAACATTAATGCCTTCCGATTGCCGGTATGTGTTCCCATGTAACCTGCACTGATCGTTTGGTTTGTGCACTCTAGCCAAATGGTGTCTTTCACATTAGGCACACACATTACTACGTGATTAAAAAAGGGTGCAGGAAAATCTTCCCACAAGCCGCGTTCGCCATGGCCTGAATTAATGATAACCGGGTTTGCTTTTACACCAGCTTCCTTTAGCATGCTTACGGTGTAGTTTGACAATGCTTTGCAATCACCATAACCTTTGGCCGCAACGAAAGATGCTTCAAACGGTTGCCATCCACCTATGCCTAGTTGAATACCGATGTATCGTGTACTCTTCTGCATGTACTCGTATACCAATCTTATCTTTTCCTTTACATCGGTCACTCCATCTGTCAACTTATGAATCTCCGCCTTTATTTTTTCGGGTAATTGATCACGGCCTGCATATAAAGAATTCATGTACTTGCCTAACTCGAACCATGAACTCATGTTTCCTTTGTAGCCACCAAATTCAAACTCGGTAGGTGCCAGGTATACGGTAGGTGTTACTTCATCCCAACCAGGCTGGAAACGTTCTTCACGCAGGCTTTTGAAATTCTTTATCTGCCATTCGTAGGTTGTGTTCCTGCTACTATTGTTTACGACCGGCGCGGGCAAGTTGAAAAACTTGTATCTCAATTGGTATCCGCTCGGGACTTCTACCGAAAAACTACTTTTTTGTACGCTGTACTTTTCATCGGAAACAGGCATCCAATCAGGTAAAAAGAAAGTACCACTGTATTCTCTTTCATCTTCGTACTGAACAGTATAAGGGAAGTTGCTATAATAAAAGATATGGCGCTTAACACGATTATCGGAGATCAGGCTTTCATCATCATTCATCGATACATCAGATATGTCTTTCTTCTTTACATTCTTAATGAGTTTGCCAGCCGCATCAAATAAGCTTCCATCAACACTTTCAAGTGAAAAAAACTTGCTGTAATTATTGATGTAAGCGGAATAATGTTGCCCCTCTTCATTCATAATTGTTAACGCATACTTCCGTGTAATAACAGCGCGGGAGGGAGATTTTATTGACACCCGAATCTCTTCTAACCTTTTTACCACATTCGCATTCTCCTTCAAAGAATCAGGTATCAAAGCGACATTATAGTCCTGCGCTCTTAGGCAAACAGGCAACGCCATGGCGATGAATATTACGAGTAACCTCATAGCTATTTCTTTATTTTCTTTAAAACAATTTGTTCACCCTGCTTCTTTACAATGTAGGCAAAGAAGTCTCGAAGCGTTTGGTAATCGTCTGGCAAGAAGTTCGCTTTGTTCAATTTTACAGTGCTGCGTAATTGAATGATATCATCTTGCTTTGAAGTGAGGTACTCGAAGATCCCCTCGTTCTCATTTAGCTTTACCCGCGTTGATTTAGGCATCTCTTCTACTGCATAGCCCTTTGGAATATCCATGCGTACGATTATGACTTCGCTGAAAGCATGCTCCATTTCGACCGGGTAGAATCTTTCAGCTGCTTTAAAAGGGTTGACCTTCTTTGCCTCGTTAAACAAAGGATTTAAGTAGATGATATCCTCATCCAAATTAAATTTCATGTCGTATTTAACAACGGCCGGCTCGTCATAATTTTTTAGTGAGTCGATGGTTACGTTGCTTACTGTTACATCCGATGAAAAGCCTTTCTTAAGCGTCTTTGCATATTCAGCGATGTCGCCATTCACAAGGCTTTCGCGCAAATCGTATGATTCACTCCTACCTAAGAAAGATGTGCAATTGCCTTCAAACTTACCATCTTCAGTATTTAATAAAAAGAAAGTAGTGGTTTTAGATTCAACGACAGAATCGGGTGAAAGATTTACCAGGTAAGGCATTTTGTCTATCAACCTGCCGGTACCATTGTAGCATTTATCATTTAGCTGCCCGAAACCAAGCTTGGGATATGAGCCGTCCAGCAAATAATATTTCCCATCTACTGTAGCCCTGCAAATCACATAGTTCATTCGGTCCTGGATTGGATATGTCTCGGACATGATGCCATTGTCGCGTGTGCTCAACACAACAGGATGCGCGTCAAGCCCTTGTGCTGTTAGCATTGCAGTAAGCAACAGGTTCAACTCAGCTACGCTACCGCTTTTACTTTGAAATATTTTTTTGAGCGAGTTGGTCTTATACACCCCCTGGTGGTTGCTGCATGTGAAGTTATTCCGCACATACTCATAGATACGCTTTGAAGCATCGTACTCAGATGTTTGTCCCTGTGTAATAGTCTTTAATTCACTTTTCAACCATGACAGGGAGCCTGAAATTTCCTCACCGAAGTCGGGGCTTTTCATCAACTCATCCGCAACTTTAAACCAGTTGTTCATCACATCTTTAACCGGGGAGTTTGGATACTGAATTTTTGAAAGCTGAAAACTAACCTTAGCAATGTGGTTATCAAGTGTAGTGGTAAAACTTTCCGGTTTAATTGCGGGTACGTTCTCCATAGCCCAAATAGATGTGTAAACAGTTCCGTCGTAGCGGATCGTCTCGCTTCTATCACTAGCAGTTTCGCCCGGCACCAGGATGAAGAAGCTGCCCCTGTCGGTTGTCATTTCTTCTATAGCAAATGGATGATATCCCTGCGCAAGTGTGACGAACTTGTACAACTGCGGCACTCCGACTTTGAATTCACTCCATAGCACCGGATACTCTCTTTGAAAACTCCACGCATCGATAGACCGCTCGAAGGGAGACTTTACTGTATAAGCGATATCAATAATGGAACCCTCGTGCAGGTTCGGCATAGTGAACTTTTTAACGAGGATATTCTTATTTACTTTGTCTTTAAAAATACTGTTATTATCGAGTTTTGTTTTTTCTACTGCGCCATTCTCTAAGTTGAAAGTATAAGCCTCTAACTTTTCGATGCGCTCTTCCATCGAACTATTTCCCTGGTATAAGCCAATCGAAATGGTCGCCGCGTCGAAACCATTTCGGTTCATCAGGCGGATACGGAGGTGCTTCTTGTAAATGACTGAAAAGCCACCCTTTGCATCGCCTTCATAAAATGCTTCACCGAAATGCGCAAGTACCACCGCATTTGCATTAGAATCAATTGAGTAAAATTTAGGACTAAAATCTTCGGTAGAAACCTCACCAAACTTAATTTTAGGCCGACCAGCAAATGCAGGTAAAGTTGAGATAATTAAAAACAAGCTAAAAGACAGCTTTATTGCATTTCTCATAATGGTTGTTTTGGGTTGAGCAGCTTAGTAACGAATACTGCTAAACAATAATATACATTTGCCGATTAAATAAAAAAAATATTTGAATAATAGTTTTTCCATATTAATAAAACAATGGGCGCTATCACTTGGCTTTGATTTGTGCGGGATCGCCAAAGCGGTGAGATTAGAGGAAGATGCACGCAGGCTTGAGTTGTGGCTGAACAAGGGTATGCATGGAACGATGGATTATATGTCGAACCATTTCGATTTGCGCGTTGATCCGGGGAAATTAGTTCCGGGTGCTAAAAGTGTAATTACTTTATTAATAAACTACTATCCTTCCCAACAACAAAATGATCAATCTCCAAAAGTTGCAAAGTATGCTTATGGCAATGATTATCATGAAGTGATCAGGGCTAAATTGAAGACTTTGCTGGCGCTGATGAAAGAAAACATTGGTGAAATAAATGGGCGGGGCTTTGTTGACAGTGCACCTGTTTTGGAACGTGCATGGGCTAATAAAAGCGGCTTAGGCTGGATCGGCAAAAATAGTAATCTTCTAAATAGGCAAATCGGTTCGTTCTTTTTTATAGCGACGCTTATAGTGGATGTGGAGTTAGAATTCGATGATGCTTATGCAAAAGATTATTGTGGCAGTTGTACAAAATGTATCGACAGTTGCCCCACAGAAGCTATACTTCCTGGCAAGGTGGTGGATGGAAGCAAATGTATTAGCTACTTCACTATTGAGTTAAAGGATATGTTGGTGGGATCGGAAAAGAAGGAGCAATTTAAAGACTGGATGTTTGGCTGCGATGTGTGCCAGGATGTATGCCCGTGGAATAGATTTAGCAAACCAAACAATATACTCGAATTTACCCCCATTCCGCAGATCCTTAATTTATCTAGGAATGAATGGGAAGAAATGAGCGAAGAGACATTTAAAGAACTATTTAAACACTCTCCGCTCAAACGAAGTAAGTATGCAGGAATAAAGCGCAACCTGCGATTTATACAGCGATAATAATTTTGCGCTTAATATTATTTAAAATTAATCCAGCAGCTGCCGTTAACCATAGCAGCACAAGTGTGCGACGCAACGATGGTGAATTAGTTGCTGTTTACTACTAATAATCTATTTAAATCTGGATGCCGATACGCACAACAATTCTTCTAAACTGACTATTTAATTTTTCATTGAAGTCACTTTCAGTTTGACCGGGTATTGGCCAGGGCATTATCCAATACGCTGGCTGCACAATCTCTTTACTTTGCTTATACGAAAACCCGGCACTTAGCAGCATGGCGATATTACTTTTCGATTTCAGCTTTATTCCGATTCCTGCATTCCAATACAAACCGGGCGTGGTTGAATATGGAAGCCCTTTCTGCTCCCTTTGCACTTGTGTTAACCAGGTATAGTTCAGCCCGCCATCAGCATATATAAAAGGGACTTTGCTGCTGGTGCCAAACTCCTTCCGCATATCGATAAACAAAGGAATTGAACGGTTGATATAGTTATCGAACCCTATGCCAACACCTACGCACCATGTCTTAACGGCAATACCATTAATTGTTTGCAAATCATACGATGCACCATAATTTCCATTTAATAAACCAAGCTGATTGACAGAATTAAATCTTATTCGAGGTCTATTATTTTTTTCAATTGATTGGCAAAAAGTCAAAGGACTAAGGGCACAATAACAGGCAATTAATATGATAGATTTCATTAGAAAATATTTTAGCGTTGAATAGGCACTTTGCTTAATAAACTCGTGTTAGCCGGATCCGCAATATTGTATTGATACAAGCCATCCTTTCCTACAACAATGGCAATGCTATTTAGCGAGATTACGTCGTAGGCATTAATGTTGTTAATTGATTTTAATAAAGTAAGATTGTTTACATCGGCCGCATTATAAACTTTAAAGCCGCCAACTCCATCGCATATAAACAGCGTATTTCCACTTTTTGACAGGCCACGAGGGCTTGTTAAAGGATAAGATTTTACCAGGAGCGGCGAGGTTATATTTTGAATATTAATCACGTCGAGCTGGTTGCTGGCGCCACCGCAAGTATTACCAGAACTAAGTGTTACATAAGCAAAATTGCCATCCGCAATAACAGGGTCGCAGGACCTGGCGTGACTGAAACTGCTTACGCGATTAGGTGTAGCAGGATTAACTGTTCCGTAAACGAACATGCCCGTAGTTGACCCGATAAATAAATTATTATTAAACGGGTAAATCGTTTCAATGCCCCAGCCGATATTTACTTTATTGCTAAAAATCGGATTAGTGGGCGTACTAATATTGAAAACATTTAGTGCATTGTCCGTTACGGTATAGAGATAATCATTCAATAAGGTAAACCGAGCCATTGATCCGGCGACTCCAATTGCAGAATTTGCTGTGCCACCGGAAGATGAGGAGAGCGTCATCAGCACACCACCCCTACCTATATAATTATCTGCAGTGGCACATTCCATCGTTACTGTAGTATCTTTTTTCAGCCAATCTACAATAACCAAATTCGTATCTGCATTGAAGTTTATATACCGTCGGTTTTCAAAAACATCATCAATAATTTTTGAGACTTTTATAGCGGATGGATTGGAAATATCAAGTGTGAGAAGGTCTGTGTATAAGTCAGCATACAAAATATTTCCCTTTATAGCAATGTCCACGTTACCTGGTATGTCGATAAAATATTTGTTTATTGGTGCAGACGGATTTGTATTATCGATAATGTGAATACCCTTGTCGATTTCATTTAGAAAAATATAGTTTCCTAATACCACAAGTTTACCGGGATTTTCGATTTGCCGTGCAGCACCACTTTTTAGGTTAGCACGTACTTCAGCTGATGTTTTGTATACCGGTGTATAGATAGTGTAGGTGCGGGTGCAATCGTCTTTCAGGCAGCTTTGCAGCATAAGCGCGGCCAGCACCACAATGAATGAGGTGGATAGTACTTTTTTCATACCAATGTTTTAGAATATTATTTAATAGTGAATTTGCTTTTCAATCCGAAGAATAATAAGTGTTGTTTTGGAGAAATAATGCTTTTGGTTAGGTTAGTAAATTCATATTGGGCTACCGGGCCTATTTGTACGTGGTATTTGCCAATACTTGCAATGGTGAATAACATCCCGAGTTGTCCATTTATTTGAACTCTGTTGAATTGCTCTTTATCCTGGTAGTAAATCCCCTGTTTGTAATTAGCGTAAAGCGCATTGCTTCCCATTAAATAAGCCGGCGTTATTCCTGTAAACACCGTAACAGGCCTTTTAACTGACTTATTTAATTGCCACAACAAATTGATTGGCAGCTGAATAAAATGATAATGATTCGTATAATTGATATTATCGCCAGCGCTGTAGTAAGCAGCCACAGTTGCCTGCTTTGACAAAGCTGAATCGTAAAACGATCCACCAACAGAACTAAGGCTACCTACCTTCGACCTTGTTGATTGATATTGATAACTTACCCCTAGATCTATCGCTAACTTTTTCGTTAAATTTCTTTGTGCAAAAAAGCCAACTCCAAAGGCTAGACTGCTTTTGAAATTCAACGACAATGGAGGCACCGTGTTGGAAACAGTTGTGGATGAAAGCGAAGCTGACCGTACAGTCGCAGCTGATGGGCCAACGTAGAGCCCATTTAAGTTGTCAGAAATCCCACCCATTCCGCTGAAGCCATAGCTCCAATTTTTCCTGCTGGCTTTCTTTCGTTCCGTTGTTGCTATATTTGAGTCGGCTGTAACATTTTTCGGAGTAGCAGCTGCGCCAGTCAACGCGGCTGAATCGGCAGGCGATCTATTTGCTTTCGTAATGCTACTGCTTCCGAATGTTGATTTCTCAATCACTGGATTAGAAGATAATTCATGTGAAAGAGCCACGCTATTTTCCATGTTCTTTTTGTTAGCCTTCATCTCATCATCAGAAGAGGCAAAAGAGCCAGGCTGCTCTTCAACTTTGTGAATAGTCAAATGGGGTTTTGTAAATTTTGTTGAGCCGGCAGTTCTTTGATCTGGATTGCTTTGGTCTTTAGAGCTCCGCCCAGATGTTGCTCTTTTAGTTTGATTTAAAGTCCTTTTCTGTTGGCTTAATTTGTCTTCTTCCGCTGACTTGTTCGCGTTTTCATTTCTCACCTGTTCAATATCTACTAAACTACCTTTCTTTCCATCAGCTTCATTGGCTTTCGCACTTTCAATTGCGCTATTTGTTTTATTCTTTTCAGTTGTATAATTCGAACTTGACTTTTCAACATGAGCTATAATTCTTTCTTCACCATTGCTATCGATGTAGAATAATCCCGCGCCACCGCCAAGCAATACAATACCTGCAAACAACCAGAAGAAAACAATCCTCCGCTTTTTTCTTTCCTTGTTAATCCGAAGCTCTACATTCTGCCAAACACCATCAGTTGGTTCCAGCGAAAATTCCGCCAGCTCCTTCTGAACGTGCTTCTCAAAATCATGTGTTTGCATACTTTATATTTTTAGTGCCCGTATTATTTATCCAGCTAATCATCAGTTGCCTTGCACGCATATATTGCGATCGCGATGTCCCTTCACTTATTCCCAGCATCTGTCCAATTTCCGGATGTGTGTAACCTTCTACTGCATACAGGTTAAAGATTGTTTGATAGCCAGTTGGAAGTTGCCTTATCAATTGAGCAAGTTCTTTTGCATTCAATCTTATGGCCGGATCATCATTCGAAACCACGTGCAATTCAGCTTTATCAAACAATAGGTCGTGCTGGTACTTTTTACTTTTCTTCAAATAGTTTAGCGCAGTATTTACCATAATGCGCCTGATCCATGCCCCTAACTCACCGTCGTGTTTATATTGATGCAAAAATTTAAACACTCTTACAAATCCATCCTGCAACACATCTTCCGCATCCTCTACGCTTTTGGTGTATCGATAGCATACCCCAAGCATTTGCGGCGCATACAACTGATACAACTGCTTCTGCGCAGCCGGTTTGCCTTTCAGGCATTCTTTTATCAATTGTAGCGGATCGTGCATATCGTAGTCAGCAGGTTGACATTGCTATTTTTGCTGCCGTTGCATTCAACTAAAATTTTTTTGAGATGAGATAGCTTGTTGGAGATCGAGCCAGCAGAAGAGTTTCATGGCAGCTGTGCTTGCGACGCTCCGTTCGTCGGCAGCGCCCGAGGCATCTTACTGAATTAAAGGAAGTTCTAAACGACCGTAGTTATGACTGTAATAGTTTATTGTTGTACCGGCACTTCAACTTGCTTCTTAAGTTTATCCAATGCATCTTCCATAAATGGCCCCAATGCTTTGTCAGATAAAATTGACGCAAACTTCTCCCAGGGATACCATTTCAGTTTTTGCGTAAACGCCCACTGTAATGTAAAATGTGTTGCCTGTTTTTCACCCTTAACAAAATTGAATTCACTATACATGGGCTCGCCGTCGCCAACGCGCCACAGGCTTGTTATCTTTTCTTTGGAAGAAGAGGTAATTGTTACAACAGATTTATCCAACGCTACAGACTTCCCATCCGCACCGACTTTTACCACCGCCGAATCGTTATGATAAAGCCATACTTTCCATGTAGATAAATCTGCAACGTATTTGTACACACTATCCGGCGAAGCACTAATATCCTTGGCTCTCGATACAATCACTGTAGAAGGCAACAACAATGAAATAAGTGTAATCAGCCCAAACAAAACAACTCCGCTAATCGCTATAAGTTTTATATACTTCATGTTATTCCCACTTGAAAACTTTTATAGCAATTGCATAGATAGCTACACCCCAAATAAGAAGCACCGCGATTTGCGAACCGCAGTCCATAATGCTTGCGCCTTCAAAAGCAATTTTGCGCATTGCATCGTTGAAATGCGTTAGTGGCAAAACCCTGCAAATCGGCTGTAACCACGAAGGAAACACATCAATAGAAAAGAAGGTACCTGCCAGCAAGAATTGTGGCAGGGTAACGATATTAGCAAATGGAGGAATAGCATTTTCGTTTTTTGCGAGCCCGCTTACCACAAAACCAAACCCCATGAAAACGATCAGTGCAATAAAACTCAACACCAAAATTTCCGCAAAGGTAACGAGGCCATGTACCAGCGTATAGTTGAAAGCAAAGTGCCCGATCCCTATAATAACCACCGCGGTTGATAGTTGAAAAATAACACGGCTAAAAGCTTCGCCCAATATAATGTAAGAACGCTTTATGGGCGTAGCATAGAAACGCTTCAGCACCAACTGTTGCCGCAAGTGAAAAAATAAAAATGCGACACCGAAAACGCCGGCACTTAGCAGTGAAAATCCCAACTGCCCGGGTAGAATAAAGTCAATTGTTCTATATGATCTGCCGGGTATCTTTTGGATATCGCTGTTAACGACAGCGTAGGTCGGTGTTTTAGGGTAGATTCTTTTATCTACTCTGGCAATGATGTCGTTAAGGATCGATTGGAGTATCTGCAGGTTCTGTGGATTTACAGATTCAGAACTTTTTAAGTTTATAAGGTAAGGTGGTACTGCAGCAGTGTTCTTAACGATAGAGAGAACCGCTGTAATCCTTCCTTTTTCCAGGTCTTCTTTTAGCTCGCTTTCCTGTTTGTTTACAATGATGATACCGGGTACAGATTTTATCGCCAGGAAAATGGGATTAGCTGTGTCCGAGTTTTTATCAATAGATATTTTGAACGAAACCTTACCACTGCCCCCGATAAACCCAAAGACCAAAATAAAGATCATAGGGAAAGCCAAGCTAAAAATTACAGCCGACGGACTTCTAATGATAGACTTCAAACTTGCCGCGGTAATCGCCCACATGGCTTTCAGCTGGCTATAATTATCACTCATAATATCTGAATAGGTGCGCAAATCTATTTCTAAAACCTCTTAACTTACCCAATGGGGCAAATTTTAAAAAAAATGGTAAAAAAATTTAGAAATAAAGACAAATGACGTAAATTTGGTGACAATTGACATAATATGAAAAAGGCAGTCAAAAAATATAAAACATCCGAAGAAGAAATGCACGTGGTTAGTGAACCACTTGTAGAGATGCGCTCTATTAAAAAATTGCCAGCAGCGGTGGCAGATTTCCCATACAAAAAGTTCAAAAAGATTGCTGATATGATGCCCTTCACTCCTGCTGAATGGGCTTCAATTCTACATCTTTCCGAAAGAACTTTGCAACGATATGCCAAAGATAATAAGAGCTTTGAAGGAATATATGTCGATAGAATTCTTCATGTAGAAAACCTTATTGAAATGGGATTGGAAACATTTAATAGCCCTGATGCTTTTTATGAGTGGCTAAAAAAGCCAAAAGAAGTAAATGGCTATGAACTCGATCTAAAGGCGCTGTCTCATTCACAAGGCATCCAGGAACTTTACGATCAACTTGGAAGAATTCAACATGGGATATACTAATGATTGTATATCGATTTACTAACAAAGCATACAGTACTGATCTCTCCGGCCAAGGCGCAAAGTTGTTTGGTGGAAGATGGAACCATAAAGGCCTAGCCGGACTGTATACAAGCAGCAGCATTTCGCTAGCCTTACTCGAAGTTCTTGTAAATGCGCTGTCACTGGACAACTTGCAAAGTCTTGCACTGCTTACCCTCGAAATTCCAGCTTCACTCGAATCATCGTTGAAAACCTTGTCAAACCTGAAAAAGAATTGGGAACTAGACAACGAATACTCCAGGTTTATCGGCAGTGAATTTTTGCAGGACAGAAATTTTCTGATGCTGCAATGTCCTTCGTCCGTGATACCGGAAGAGAGCAATTTCTTGCTCAACCCACTTCACGTGGAGTACAAAAAATTGAAAATACTAAGTTCGGTAAAATACAAATTCGACAAGAGATTGTTCAAGAAAGCTACTTAGCGAACTTGTAAATTGAACGGCAAGCGAGCTTGTGGAATGGTGATCATCTGCTTTAACTCTCGTAGTTGTTTTAAAAGTTGGACTTGTTCTTCCCCAATATCTTCCTTCAAAATTTTTGTGGCAACTTCTGTCTTTTCAGTTTCGAACAATGACTGTAAAAAAGTTTTTTGTTCAGGATATTCTTTAACTGCTACCTCTTTCAAGTGGGCCATTCTTGCAGCGCAATTTATTGCATCACCCAGATTACCAATTTTATCTACCAAGCCTATCTGTATTGCGCGTTGTCCCGTCCATACACGCCCTTGTGCAATGCTGTCCACCTGTGCGATAGCGATTTTTCTTCCCTCTGATACACGTGTTTTGAAGTCTGCATAAATTGTATCGACGCTGTTTTGAACAAATAAACTTTCTGCCGCATTAAGTGGTCTGTTGATTGACATCATATCAGCAAACGGACCTGTCTTCACCCCGTCGAAAGTGACGCCAAGTTTGTTGTTGAAAAAGCGCTGCATGTTAGGGATTATGCCAAACACACCTATAGAACCGGTGATTGTATTTGGCTGCGCGAAGATGCTATCTGCATTACAAGAAATATAGTAACCACCCGACGCTGCAACATCCCCAAAACTTACCACCACCGGTTTGTCTTTTCGTGCTATGCTTATCTCTCGCCAAATTACTTCACTGGCTAATGAGCTACCACCAGGTGAGTTTACTCTAAATACGATTGCCTTTATGTTCTTATCTAACCTGGCTTTCCGAATGATGTTTTTAAAATCATCAGCGCCCACTTGTCCATCTTTTCCTTTGCCATCTACTATCTCACCTTCTGCATAAATGATGGCGATCTTATCTCCTGATGTCTTTTTGAAATCTGCAGCCTTTGCGTATTTCCCTAGCGATACAAAATTGATCTTGTCTGCACGTTCTGATTTCAAGTTGCTGATGATTTCGCTCTTAACTTCATCGTCATATTTTAGTCCATCTACTAACTTATAGCGTACAGCATCGGCGCCTGTTCGTACCGCGGCCTCGTTGGCTAACCCATGCAGCGATGCTGTATCCATTTTTGTTTTTTCGGATGCTACTTGCAACAGACGACTATAGATGTCATTTAAATAAACGGAAACCTGTAGCCTGTTTGCATCTGTCATTTGTGTTTCGCGGAGTGGCTCTGTTGCACTTTTAAATTTGCCCGCGTAAAATATTTGTGGTTGAATTTCCAATTTCTCCAACGCGCCTTTCATGAAAAGCAACGTGGTTGACATACCCCGCCAGTCGACCACGCCTTTAGGATTACAGTATACTTTATCTGCTATGCTGGCCACATAATAGGCATTTTGACTAATCACATCACCATAGGCTATTACAAATTTTTTGGAAGTTTTAAAGTCTGCCAATGCGGTTCTAAGTTCGTCACTCGATGCAAATCCATTTGCATTGTCATTGCACTTTACATAAATGCCGTTGATAGAATTGTCGGTTTTTGCATGAGCAATCAAACGCACTACGTCGTATAGGCCGGGAACGTTGTCCTCGCTGTTGCCTGTTAGTGAATTGATCGGATCGGTTTGCTCCTGCTCTCTGTAATGTTTGGTAAGATCCAGCACAAGGACGCCTTTGCTTCCTATCTCCGGTTTATTGGGCGCCATTGCCGACGATATGATAAAAAGAAATACAACAAAAGCAATAATTGAAAACACAATCAATGCTACAAAAGATGCAAAAAATATCTTGAGGAAACTTCTCATGCCGTGTGGTGATTAAGCGTCGAAATTAATGATATTTGACCGCCCCAAACAAGGGAATAATATGAATACGGCTTATCTATTGACCGGCGGTAACATTGGTGACAGGCAGCACCATTTGGGATTGGCTGCTAAGTTGATCCACGAAAGAGCTGGTACAATTAGCCAATCTTCATCGCTGTATGAAACCGGCGCGTGGGGAATGAAGGATCAACCATCTTTTCTAAACCAGGTGCTGCGGATTGAAACCGCCTTATCGCCACTCGATCTGCTACGGTCAACACTTTTGATAGAGGAAGAGTTGGGACGCATTAGAAAGGAGAAGATGGGACCGCGGATCATTGATATTGATATTTTGTTTTATAACAATGATATTATTGCACTTCCTCAACTTGATATACCACATCCACAGATAATTTATCGCAGGTTTGTACTTACGCCAATGCAAGAGATCGCTGCGGGTTATGTTCACCCGGTGCTCCATAAAACTGTTGAACAACTATTGGCTGAATGTACCGACGACCTTGCGGTGTTTAAATATGAAGAGGGGTAGAAGAACACGGATAAGTTGATTTCTCCGCCTTCGCCGATGCCCTGTAAAACAATTGCACAAGGGTGCGACGCAACGAATGCACCATTGATAGCCTAACGCTGGTCTCAAAATTATGATTCGACCAAGTAAAATTTTCATAACTAAAATGCGGCAGATTTCAAATATTTTTTGTCGCGCTATGTTAGCGTTCTGTTTATAAATGATGATTTGAATTACCAGTTATTGAAGCATTTTGCCGTACGTTTGACCCCTCAGTTTTAGCAGCAGATGAAGTATAATTTTATAACTATTGAGGGTAATATTGGCGCTGGTAAAACTACGCTGGCTAATATTCTTTCTGCTAAATTAAATGCACGGCTGGTGCTGGAAGAATTTGCTGACAACCCTTTCCTTCCTAAGTTTTACGACAACCCTGAACAATATGCTTTTCCGTTGGAGCTCTTTTTTATGGCGGAACGCTATAAACAACTAAAGGACCTCGTGCATACCAAAGAGTTGTTTCAAACGGTAACGATTAGTGACTACTTGTTTACAAAATGTTTGCTTTTTGCGAAAGTAAATTTGCCGACTGAAGAGTTCAGGCTATATCAAAAATTGTTCGATATCATCCATCAGCAACTGTTGCATCCGGATGTGTTGATCTACCTGCACGCGCCGGTGAACAAGCTACAGCAAAATATAAAAAAACGAAACCGCGGATATGAGCAATCCATCCCGGACTCGTATTTGTTTAACATACAGGAAACGTATACGAGTTATATAAAGCAGCACAACCTGAAGACAATTTTTATTGATGCAAGCAATGCTGATTTCATTAACAACGAAAAACACGTGAAGGTGATCCTGGACGCGTTGGAAAAGGATTTTCCCTCGGGCCAGCATTACTTTACCTTACCATAAACGCGAATATTGGAAGCACCTTTAGAACAATATAACGATCCACTGGCTGCGATGCGGATACCCGGATACAGGTACCTGATGATCGGGAGGTTTTGTTTTATTATGGGATTGCGTATGCTGGGTACCTTGGTGGGATGGTGGCTATACGAACTAACACACGATCCATTGGCGATGGGCCTGATTGGCCTTGCTGAAGTTATACCTGCCTTATCACTTTCGCTGTATGCAGGGCATGTAATTGACATTAGTGAAAAACGAAAACTATTGCTCCGCGGCGTAGTTGGTTATCTTATCTGCGGCTTGCTTTTGCTGGTTGTTTCTACTTCATACTTCCAGCATCTAACTACTAAAACCTTATTGGTTGGAAGCATCTATGCAGTAATCTTTATCACGGGAATTATTCGTGCTTTTACCGGGCCTTCGTTTCATGCCATCATAGGACACATTGTTCCGAAACATCTTTTACCAAATGCAATTACATGGAACCAGGGCACGTGGTTGTCTGCATCAGTTCTTGGGCATGCTACCGCAGGGTTTTGCATTGCTGCATTTGCAAATTCGGGTACCCTGATGATCATTGTCGGCCTAATTATTCTTGCATTGTTCATGATGGCGAGGTTAACAGCGATGCCACCTCTTGCACTAACATCGGAAAAGCGTACATGGGAAAGCGTGAAGGAAGGATTGAATTTTGTTTTTAAAACAAAGGAAGTGCTTGGTGCGCTGTCGCTTGATTTATTTGCCGTGTTGTTCGGTGGCGCTGTTGCTTTGGTGCCTATTTATGCGAAGGATATATTGAAGGTTGGACCCATCGGCTTTGGTTGGTTGAATGCTGCATCTGATATCGGGAGTATCATTGTTGTAGTATTGCTTGCTTTGTTTCCGTTGAAGAAAAATCAAGGGAAAACACTGCTGCTGGCTGTGGCCGGCTTTGGCGTTTGCATTATCATCTTTGGAATATCTAAGGTCTTCTGGATCTCGTTTGCAGCATTACTTATCGCAGGCTTTTTAGATGGTATAAGTATGGTTGTTCGCGGAACGATTATGCAGATAAAAACACCCAGTGAAATGCGCGGACGGGTAATGAGTGTAAACTCCATGTTCATTAACAGCAGCAACGAATTGGGTCAGTTTGAGAGTGGTGTTGTTGCAAGGCTAATGGGCGTAATTCCATCGGTTGTTTTTGGGGGATGTATGACCATTATTGTAGTGATCATTACCAAATTGAAAGCACCTTCATTGGAGAAGATGGAGTATTGATCATTCTCTTATCAACTGCTTTATACGTTTCCAATCGCCTACTATCCATACCACATCTTCCCATTCAAACTCTGTGTTAGAATCGGGGTTTAAGATGCGCCTTCCATCGCGTTCAATACCAACTACCAAACCGCCGGTGTTTTCGCGAATGCCGGAGTTCCGGATCGTTCTACCTCGCAATTTATTGTGGTTGTCTGCAATGATCTTATGCAATGAAACTTCATTATCGGTAGGCAATAATTCATTTACCTCTGTTGCGGGTTCAACAATGTGGCGGAATGTTTGTAGCTGCTCATCAGTGCCAATCACCGAGATCTTATCATAAGGAAAAAGCATTTCATTTCTTTTGGGAACGTTGATTGTTTTCTTGCCTCTCTCAATGCTTGCTATATTGATTCCATATTTTTCGCGCCACTCTAATCGATCTAACGGAATGCCTATAAAGTCTGCATTGGGACTGATAACAAAGTATACAAGGTGCGCATCCCACGGCGAAATGTTATTTACTTCATCTGTTCCTTCAATGCGATTTCGAGCATTTAGATTAGAAAGAAACCGACTCTCAATCCTTGAATAGAAATGCTGCAGCCTATTAGAAAATATTGCCAGCACAACGATCAAAACAACCAACGCCACTACCAACGCAACACCTGGCTTAAATAACTGATCAAGCAAAAAGTAGAGATAAATAACAGCGAGCACATTGCGAATAATTTCAAGAATAACCAAAGGACCGCGGTTGTATTTCTTATCCAACCACAACGACGTGTAAGCACTCTTATTGATCTTCTTAATGGTAAGCGCCCATATGAATGGCGCCATGGCAGCAAGTGTAAGAATGGTAGTAACAATCATTGCTACGGTTGTATTGGCAACTTTCGATGCCATAAAACCGGAGAGGTAATAACTGGCCAGTAAAATAAGTGCGATGATGATAACAGAATTTGAGACGATCACTACGAGGTAGGATTGTAACACAATCTTCCAGTCGCTTTCTGCTTGTATGGTTTGCGCACCGCTGCTGTATCGAACAAGTCTACGCTTCCACTTTGGCGGCAGTCGGCTTTCAACAAAATTATAAACTGGCTCGGCTGCATTGATAAGGTATGGAGTAAGGAAGGTGGTAATTACAGATACACCTACCGCTATTGGATACAAATAATCGCTGGTAACGTGAAGCGATAAACCAAGGGTAGCAATAATAAAAGAAAACTCACCAATTTGCGACAGGCTCATTCCTGACTGGATCGCTTGCTTCAATGGCTGGCCTGCTAACAAGGAACCCAACGTAACAAAAATCGTTTTACCAAAGATTACCAGCAAGGTTATGATGACCACGGGGCCTGCATAGTTCATCAAAAGCTTTGGATCAATTAACATTCCGACCGATACGAAGAACACGGCGCCAAACAAATTTTTGACGGAGTTTACGAGCTTCTCAATTTTTTCTGCTTGTGTTGTTTCGGCTAAGATAGACCCCATTATGAAGGCTCCCAATGGCGCGGAAAAGCCAACTCTTGTGGCTAGTATCACCATCAAAAAACACAACGCTAAAGAAAGGATCAATACGTTTTCATCGCTCATCAATTTTTTGCCCGCTCTCAACAAACTCGGCAATAAAAAAATGCCTGCAAGAAACCACAAGCATAGAAAAAATATCAACTTTCCGAAAGCAAATAATAACTCCGATCCTTCTACTTCCTGGTTAACTGCCATGGTGGAAAGCAGTACCAGTAACAAGACTGCAACCAGGTCTTCAATGACTAATATGCCCAATACAGCCCCCGCAAATTTTCGGTTGCGCACATTCAATTCATCAAAAGCGCGAATAATGATGGTGGTAGAAGATATTGCCATAATCCCGCCAAGGAAAACACAGTCCATGGTTGGCCAGCCCAACATTTTTCCAGCCAGATAGCCCATGCCAAGCATGCATGCTACCTCGAAGATGCCGGTAATAGCAGCGTTACCGCCAATGTTCACCATCTTCTTAAAACTGAATTCAAGACCAAGACTAAATAGCAGGAATATGACACCGATCTCCGCCCAAATGCGAATACCCTGTAAATCGCCAATGGATGGGAACAACGAAAAGTTTGGACCCACTAACAAGCCTGCTATGATGTACCCAAGTACAACCGGTTGCTTCAACCATTTAAACAATAGTGTAGTGATTGCCGCAGAGCAGAGTATAAGTGCAAGGTCTTCTATTAATCGCGGTACATGCATTCCACTTCTTGTTTAAAATTTTCATAGTGGCAATGTTATATAGAAGGTAATGTATGAAGCCAGCATTAGCAATGATGGAACATTCTTGCGTCGCACCCTTGTACTTGCATAGCAACACGCAACAACATTCATCCTCCTATACAACATTGTTGTTACGAAAATAATTAATTAAACATGGGTGATGCATCAAACAATTAACGCGAGCTTACTTAGTCGAAATCAATTTTTCCAAAACATAAAACACCGCAGGACAAACAATAGAATTGGTTTGCGTAAGCTGTGGTCGCTTCAGCAAAACATCTTCATCGGTGTATGGGTAACGGGCACAGTCACCGGGACGCTCTTCATAAATGGAGCAATAATTATCAGATCCTAAAAACGGGCAAGGCGAACTTTTTACAACATAATCGCCTTCATTGTCGAGCTTCAGGTAAGTATCAATAAAACTACTTTCCTTCATCCTAAGGTGCTTGCTAATGCGGCGGATATCGGTAGTTTTAAAACGTGGTGAGTGATTTTTACAACAGTTACCACAGCTTAAACAATCAATTTTTTCGAAAGCCTCTTCATGCAACGCAGGTAGCTGCTTTAGCACTTTGTTCTTATCTGCTTTCTGTAAAAACTGCTTGTATTGCTTCTGGTGTTCAGCCGCTTGCTTCTTCCAGTTATCAATTTGTAAATCAGCCATTAATGTTTTATTAACCCTCTGCCAGCGGCTATTTCAGGTGAATGTAGTTTCTTTGTCAGAACCCAAAGGTACCCTCCCAGTATGGAAAATTTGCGAGAGCAATGGTTAATTTTAATATCAACGCCGGTTTATGTCGCCATAATACTGCTGGAGATCCTTTTAACGAACCTTCACTTAAAGAAAACTTACAACTGGAAAGAAGTTGGGGTAAACTTATACCTGATGTTACTAAACTCAGGTATTGATCTTGCTTTCAGGATCGTTTACCTGGCTATACTTAATTACTTCTATCAACACGCAATTATTACTTTATCGGAAGGGGTAATGTACTGGCTCGCTTTGCTTCTTGCAGAAGACTTCCTGTATTATTGGTTACACAGGTTCGATCATCACATACGATTATTCTGGGCCATTCACGTCACGCATCACTCCTCAGAGGAACTGAACTTTACCGTTGGATTCCGTTCTTCGGTTTTCCAGCCATTGTACCGGTTTATTTATTTTATTCCATTAGCGTGGCTCGGCTTCTCGCCAGTCAACATTGCTTTCATGTATTCTGCTACGCAGATATGGGGCATATTTGTTCATACCGAATTGATCAAAAAAATGGGATGGCTAGAGTACTTTATGGTAACCCCTTCGCACCATAGAGTGCACCATGCAAGCAATCCAAAATACCTCGACATGAACATGGGCATGTTCCTGATTATTTGGGACAAGATGTTCGGAACTTTCCAGGCTGAGCTACCGGAAGAACAATACGGCAAGATCAAGTACGGCTTAACTACTAACATCAAAGATCTCAACGCGGTTAACCTTGTGTTTCACGAATGGAAAAATATTTCAGCAGATCTTACGAAGTCCGATATCACCTTCAAAGACAAACTAGGATATGTATTCGGCCCGCCGGGATGGAGCCACGATGGAAGCAGAATGACCAGCCAGCAAATGCGTAATCACGAAGCAGGCCTGGTGGAAAAGATGAAAGTCGAGCAGCCCGAAAATTCTTCGCACTTAACATTGGTTCCTCAACTTGTTGGCACACAACATCCTCATGAAATATAGGGGTTCCTCACAGTTATAAATAAAGAGAGGTCAGCGTTTGCTAACCTCTTTTTATTTTTTTGATATTGCTTCTCCTTATTGAACCACCAATTTCAGCACCTGCAGAGAGTTGCCTGATAACACCTGCACCATGTAAAGTCCCTTTGCTAATTTTTCAAGACGATACTGGACATTTCCTACATTGCCTTTCACTGTTCGCTTATCAAGCACAACGCCACTACTATTCAGTACAGCCAGCCTTACATCGCCTTCTGTTACGGGTAATTGCACCGAAAAATTTCCATTAGATGGGTTCGGGTAAACACCAACCACAACCAATGGCTGGATAAGCATATCCGGCGCTGCCAGTCTTGCAGTTGCTACTATACATTCGCCCAAATAATCACCATTCGCAAGCATTGCAGGCACGGCGTGCTCATCCACGCATAGTTGCACATCGTGTTTTTGCGGTACGGTATGGCAAACTTTTACTTTTGGATTTTTTTCCGTACCACATCTTACATCTACCACATTTACTTGCACGCCACTCGTGCCCTTGCATCCTTTGGCATCGGTAACTGTAAGCGTGTAGCTTGTTGGTACTGTCGGGCACACGTTAATAATTGCGCCTGGTGATCCTGTATTCCACGAATAAGAATAACCGGGCGTCCCGCCTGAAGCACTACCCACCAGATTGATGCATTGCATTGGCGTATAGCCATAATACACGTTGCCAGAACTGGATGCTGTTGCAGTTGGAGCAGGATTTACTACAATTGCTTTTGTTACACTTGCAGTACATCCATCAGCATTTGTGTAGGTATAAGTAATTGGCTTATTACCGGCACCTGCAGTAGAGGGATTGAATGTATTACCTACAACACCCGGTCCACTAAATGATCCACCTAGCGGTGATGCCACGAGGTTTATTAGACCTCCATTAACACACACCGCGCCTTGAAGCGTAAATACAATCTCTGGTAGAGGATTTACTTTGATGTCTGCAGTCTTGATCGAGGTACAACCTTGGGGTGTTGTATAACTGTAAGTGATGGTTTTCGTTCCTGCACCTGCTGTTGACGGATTGAAAGTGTTTGCACTTGTTCCAACACCGCTAAACGTTCCGCCTGTAGGAGTTGCTGATAAGGTTATTGTCGGAGCATTGACACATATAGTTGGCTGAATACTGAAAGCGATATTAGCTACATCATTAACTGTAATCACTGCATCTTTTGTTGATGAACAGCCTTCAGCATAAGTAACACTGTAAGTGACCGTCTTTTGGCCTGCACCCGCAGCTGCAGGATCAAAGGAATTTCCCGCGATACCTGAGCCACTAAATGTACCACCTGCTGGAGTAGCTACCATGTTGATTTTTCCTCCATTAATGCACACTTCGTGCTGCGGATCGAATGTAATTGCAGGTCCTTGTTTCCGGGTGATGGCAATGTCTTTCTCATTATTACATCCTGCAGCATTACTTACAACTACTGAATAAGTGCCGGGTTGTGTAACGGTTATTGAAGGTGTACTCGCACCATTTGACCACAGGTAACGCGTACCTCCCGAAGCAGTCAGCTTTACGCTTCCCGTGTTACAAAAGCTCGTGGGTCCCTCGGCAGTTATATCGGCTATTACTTTACCCGATCCAAACTGGAAAGCATATGCTTCACCATCTTCTGCGGCTAGCAGTCCTTCACCTTCCAATAAACTAACGCTATTAATATCTACATCACGGTCAAGACTTTTGTCTACCCACGTATTGCCACCATCTGTTGTTTGAAATGCTTCGCCGTGAACACCTGCTACCATAGCTTCTAATTCACAACCAACGGCTACGCAACGATGATCCAAAGCGGTTGGGCTGGTTATAGGAAACCAGTGTTCTCCACCATCTATTGTTTTGCAGATAATGCCACCACTGCCAACAATGTAGCCTATCAATGGATTTACAAATGCAACACCATAAAAGTGATTTGGTAGGCCCGGAGAAATATCTCTCCAGCCATTGCCATCACGCTTCCATACCATGCCATCATCGCCCACAGCATATACAACATCGCCCATAGAATGAACACAGCGGAAAGTTTTTTGTGTCTGTACTGGTTCAGGATCCCAATCCGTTCCATCATACATCCATATTGCACCCTTGCTACCAACCGCCCAGCCTTTATCACATGGACAGAATGAAATTGAGTTGAAGTCAATATCACCAGGTATTCCTCCCCTGCGAACCCAGTTTGTTCCAAGGTTATTACACTTGGCTAAATAGCCGCCGGTGCCTGCAATGAACGAAGTATTTCCATGGATCCGAATGGCATTGATATGCTCCAGCGTATATGGATTTGTAGACCCCCAATTTAAGCCGCCATTGGTAGTAATCAATACGGTACCATAGCGACCACCCAGACCACCATTTTGCCTGGTTGAATACCAGCCCCCGCCAAAGCCATAGCTCGTACCTGTACCGCGCCGTACATAACGTAACGTGTTATAACCACTGTTGCAAAGATTAGTTTGAAAAGTAACCACGGCACCATCGCCACAAATTGAAATGCCCTGGCAGCCATTGAAGTCTATGCGTTGTAAACGAAGCCGTGGATTTAGCGGCATTCTCACCCATGTGCCACCACCATCTGTTGTTTGTAATACATCACCATTCTCGCAGCAAGCCCATGCTACATTTGCACTGAAGCACCGTATGCTCCTGATGTTCACATTTACGCCGCTGTTCGTTGGACTCCATGTAGCGCCTCCGTTGATAGTCTTGTAAATCAATCCACCGCTACCAACTATGTAGCCAATGTTATCATTCCAAAAACCGACGCCGTATAAATCATTTGGTACACCGGGGTAAGAGGATATCCATGCATCTGCTGCATGATTGTACCTATACGCAATACCTCCAGCGCCTACTGCCCATGCTGATCTTCCATATGCATATACGCCATAAAAATTACCGGTGCCAAGGTTGTATGATTGCCAACCGGTACCATTATATCTTGCCAAGGTACCGCCGCCGCCTGCAGCAAATCCATAATAACCATTTACGAAATAACCGTCGTAGAAAGGGTTAGTGGTGCCCATAGTAAACGGCACAAACGTTAATCCGCCATCATGTGAAACACAGATATGACCGTTTGATCCAAACAACCATAGCTCAGAACCGATACTGCGTATGCTGTACAGATTTGCTGTTCCTGCAAACGGAAGTTGTGTCCATGTAGCGCCACCATCCGTTGTTTTATACAACTTGCCATTAGCGCCAGATACAAAGCCAGTTTTATTATCAAACCATGTGGCGCCATGTAAGTTTTCTGTAAGTCCGCCAATATGGTTCACCTGGAATGTAAAACCCGTCGCTACAGCATTGCCCTGCAGGTTTATAATGGTGGGTGAACCTGCTGCATTATGGTTAATGGCAACTGTAGCCGAAGAACTGCCTGCTACTGTGGGCGTGTATTTAAGAATGAGATGTGTAGTATCGCCGGGTGCTATAACTGCCTTCGCATAAACGAATGTATAAATTGGGTTTGAAGGAAGAATGCTTGATAACATTAGTGGAGCAGTTCCTGTGTTGGTGATAATAACTGAATCATTTAGCGAGAAACCAAGGCCAAGGTTGCCGTAATTAACATCAGCCGGAGCCACGTTTATAATCGGGAAAGCAATTAAGGAGAAGCTGACGGAAATAGTATGCGAACCCGTAACGTTGTTGAAAGTATAATTAGAGGCAGCACCTACCGACACCGCATCTACCATTACGTTCGCCACCTGGTAACCCGCGTTGGGTGTCATGGTAAACGCTTGGTTCTGGTGTTCGGTGACAGATACATTTCCCGCTGGTGTAATGTTTCCATTACCCCCGGATGAAGCAACAATGACATAGGAGTTTTCAGGCGCTGCATTTAAAATAACCGCTGTTGATGTAACGGTAAGTGTATGGTTAGGGGGCAGTACAATTGAACTAAAGTTACCTGTGATGGTTCCCGAGGTAAGTTGAATAATTGTATATGGGCCCGCTGGTACCGGTTGTAATTGTGTAACGATTAACTTACCATTAAGTGTGAGATTCCCTGCTCTGTTCACAACATCATTGCCAATACCTGCGCCAGTGTTATCACTTAATTCAATATTTAAAGTAGAAGTAGGAGAGAATAATTGTGCACCATCAAGGGTAAGCTTTCCAATTGATGTGCCAGGAGAGATGGTGCCGGTGTTGGTGAAGGTGGAGTTGAATGCTAATGAGCCAATACCTTTTATGATGCCTGAACTACTATTAGAGAATGGAATATTAGCTGCTGTACTTTGATTGTTCAGGAGGATAAATTCGCCATTATTGATAAATGTATTACTTCCTCCCTGAGATCGAATGTCGTATCCTGAAGGATTAGCGTTGAACACTGCATTGTTTGTGATAGTGCCGTTGGTAAGAAAAATATAGCCCAGGTTCCAGTTCACTGCGCCATTGTTGATCAGTTCACCATTGGTGATGCTTACACTGCTAGTGATGTTCAATTGCTTTCCATTGTCAATCACCAGTGTTCTTCTTAAAATACCGCCACTCCAGTTGATATTACCTGTTATTGCAAAAGCACCCGCTCCGCTAAACGTGCCACCGCTCCAGCTAAGGTTACCGTTGATTGTTAATCCGGCTGTGTTTTCTAATGTGCCTGCTGTTTGCATAAATACCAGCCCCGCAGGAATAACCATTGCACTATTGATGTTGCATACGCCTGCCTGACTAAAGCTTCCTGATCCTGCCAATAACCCACCTGCGTTATGGTTGTAAGTACCAGTGTTGGCAAAATCTGATGCTGCGGGAAGATTGATGGTGCCTGCGTTATTAAACGTGATGCTATTGTAATATGTCCCCGTAACATTCAACACGTTGTTATTGATAAATGTATTACTTCCTCCCTGAGATCGAATGTCGTAGCCTGAAGGATTAGCGTTGAACACTGCATTGTTTGTGATAGTGCCGTTGGTAAGAAAAATATAACCAGCATTCCAGTTCACTGTGCCGTTGTTGTTCAGCTCTCCGTTAGTAACACTTACACTGCTGGAGATGTTTACCTGCTTGCCATTATCAATTATCAATGTTCTGCTCAATGTGCCGCCAGTCCAGTTAATATTACCAGTTATTGCAAAAGCACCAGCTCCTGTAAACGTACCACCGCTCCATAAAAATTGATTATTAATTACACTGTTGCCGCTAGTCTGAAAAGATCCCCCACTTAAAGTAAATACACCATTCACCACAAGATCATCTCCAACTCCATCATTCAATGAAAAATTCGATGAGATATTCAACCCTCCTGCGATATCAACTATTATTTGGTCGGCAGTTATAGGAGAGTTGCCATCAACGGTATGCCTGATATTGATAACTCCATCTGTTGAAGAAGGAGGAGTCGCCGCTGCAACCCAGTTGCTTCCATCATATCTCTGCCAAATTGCTGTAGTACTCCAGTTTCCGAAATTTATGGTACGATAATCTCCAGCCGTGGCTCCCGGAAAAGCGGGCGGAGTAAAAGTATATGTTAAGCCATTGGTAGGGTTAACTGTTGAATTGAAAGTAACTATTGAACTGTTGAATATCCCCGATGAAGTGGCAGACCAATCTGCGTTAGTAGTTCTATTATTAAAGTCCGAATTTGTCGCACCTTTTAAACCTACTTGTAAATTGGTTCCAGACACACTCGTTGAAGACCATGCTCCGTATGCCAGCTCAATTTTGTTGGAATTCTCCGAAAGCCTTATTTGAAAGTTCATCCTATCGCCGACATTCAGAGATGAAAACCGGCCAAAACGGGTATACTGTAACACCAGCACTCGATTGGGGGCAACCCCAATTGTTTCATACCTTATGTTTCCGTTTCGCACTTTCCAATTTGCAGTGGAGTTACTTGCAGTTAATACTTTATCGATCGTTACTGTAGTTGCGGAAACTGCCGTTACTAAAGCGCCTAATGGAATACCGGTTCCCGTTACAGGGTCCCCTGGAAGTACATCACTGATTGGTGAGTTAGCGTTTACCGTGATTGTATTTCCTCCGGATGTTATAGCACCTACCAGTTGTATACCGCCGATAATATCGACACCTGCTGCTGCAATGATGTTTGAGTGTGACGCCGTTGCTGAACTTATTGGGGCGAAAGAAGATCCAAACGTATTACTGTTACCTAATATCATCCATCCGTTCGAATTAAAACCAAAGCTGCTATAATTACTTCCGTTGTAGGAAAATGAAAAACCTATAGAGCGATTATAATATACATCATCGTCTAAAGTGGCATTGGAAATGTTGGAAGATGTAACAATGTCATTATATTTTATAACTGAACCTCCACCTATTGGCGTATAAGTACCGGGTACGGAGGCAAATGAATATGTACTTACCTGGCAACAGCAATTATATGATAGCAAGACCCAGAATGAAAGCAATAATGGGAAAAGGACAAGTTTCATAACAGCAGATTTTAACCAAAGCTATCCTGCTATCTTCCCCACTCCTATACTACTATAATGTGATTTAAGTGTGAGTTTGGATAAAATAACCGCGCACAGAAAAGCCCTTGCGGAATTGCAAAGGCTTTATCAATTAAGATAGATGAGGCTTTCTTATACCAGCGCAAGATCCAACACCTGCTGCATATTCTTCACGTAGTGAAAGTTCAACCCTTCTATGAATGTTCCGTCAATTTCATTTACGTCTTTTTCATTCTGCCAGCACATGATGATCTCTTTTAGGCCGGAGCGTTTTGCTGCTAACACCTTCTCTTTTATTCCGCCAACGGGTAACACCTGGCCACGTAGTGTTATCTCTCCTGTCATGGCAACATAGGGCTTTACTTTTCTGCCTGAGAAGGCACTCGCCAGTGATGTAAGCATCGTTATACCTGCACTTGGACCATCCTTCGGAACAGCTCCCTCGGGTACATGTATGTGTATGGCGGTCTTATTAAAAACCTCGGGATCAATGTTTACTTTCTTAGCATTTGCCTGCAGGTAACTGAGCGCTGTTGATGCACTTTCCTTCATCACGTTTCCCAGGTTGCCTGTAAGCTTCAGATCGGCTTTACCATCACTCAGCAATGTTTCAATAAAGAGGATATCACCACCGACATACGTCCATGCAAGACCAACTGCAACGCCGGGCATATTTACCGTTTTGTATATCTCGTTGCTGTATCTCGAGCTTCCTAAAATCTTTTCAACATCAGGTACTGTAAGCGTTGCCTTCACCTTGCCTTTCATGGCCATCTCTTTCGCATGATAACGCATAATAGATGCAAGTTGCCTGTCCAGTTCACGTACGCCACTTTCGCGGGTATAACTTTCTATAATTTTTTCCAGCACCTTATCTGCAACTTTAAAAGCACCAACCTTTAAACCGTGTGCTTCAAATTGCTTGGGAACGAGGTGGCGTTTTGCGATCTCCACTTTTTCTTCAATTGCATAACCACTCAGGTCTATGATCTCTAACCGGTCGCGAAGCGCGGGTTGAATTTGATTGATATTATTCGCTGTCGCAATGAATAACACTTTACTCAAATCATATTCAAGCTCCAGGTAATTATCATAAAAGGTATGGTTCTGTTCAGGATCTAATATCTCAAGCAATGCACTGCTCGGATCGCCACGATGATCATTTCCAATCTTGTCAATTTCATCCAATATCATTACCGGGTTACCACTTTTTACCTTGCGTATGTTTTGAATGATACGACCAGGCATCGCACCAATATACGTTTTGCGGTGACCACGTAATTCACTTTCATCATGCAAACCACCGAGGCTTAAACGAACATACTTGCGGTTGACCGCATTCGCTATACTTCTTCCAAGCGATGTTTTACCAATACCCGGAGGGCCAATAAAACAAAGTATAGGGCTTTTCATATCACCCTTCAACTTCAACACAGCCAGGTATTCCAATATCCTTTCTTTGATCTTCGTCATTCCATAATGATCGTGATCGAGCACTTGTTTGGCCTTCTTTAAATCGTAACTGTCTTTTGTGTACTCTTCCCATGGAAGATCAAGCATTAAGTCAAGATGATTATAAACAACTGAATAGTCAGGCGTACTTGGATGCATCCGCTCCAACTTTTCAATATTGCTTTTGAAAAGATTTTTTGCAGCCTGGGGCCATTTTTTGTGCTCCCCTTTTTTCTTCATTTCAGCAAGCTCCCTGTCGTTCAGGTCGCCGCCCAATTCTTCTTTGATGCTCTTTAATTGCTGCTGTAAAAAATATTCACGCTGCTGCTTATCAAGCTCAGTGCGGGTTTTATTGGTAACCTTATTTTTCAACTCAGCAAACTGCAATTCCTTTTGAAGAATTTGCATCAACTCTTCAGCTCTTTCTTTTACATCGTTGATCTCGAGCAGCCGCTGCTTCTCAGTAATATCACTGTTAAGGTTACTGCTTACAAAATTTATAAGAAACGAAGGGTTCTCAATGTTCTTTAAAATAATAGATGCTTCTGTTGGAAGGTTCGGCGACATGGAAACAATCTGCCCTGCGAGATCTTTGATGTTGCTAACGTAAGCAGCAAAGTCTTCATCAGTTGGTATCACATCATCATCCATCAACTTCACCGTGGCTTTAAAATATGGATCGTCCGTAGTGATCTGCAATAATTCAAAACGCTTCTTTCCCTGTATGATAATCGTAGTTCCACCATCGGGCATCTTAATCAACTTCACAATCTTTGCAATCGTACCAATAGTGCACAGGTCCTTTGTTTCAGGATCTTCAATCGAGCTATCGGTTTGCGCAAGCACACCTACCAGCTTGTTGCTTTTGTAAGCATCGTTTACAGCCTTTATACTCTTATCTCTACCTACAGTAATTGGCAAAACAACACCGGGAAACAAAACAGTATTACGGAGCGGAAGTACGGGAAGATTATCGGGCACACTCAATATCTTGTCTGCTTCATTCTCCGCTTCATTTAGTGGAATAATAGGTATAAAATCCGTATCGTCTTCAGGTCTAAAAAATATGTTATCAGCTATCATTTGTCAATTTTTGAGGACACAATGTCATTCACTCCTCGTTTATAACTCGTTTTTTAAGGAGGGTAAAATTAGGTTCAATATTAATGCCATACAGGAAAAATAATGTAATGCCTAACAAACTGACATGAAAAAGCATTGCCCAAAAGGACAATGCCAAGGTGTTGATAAAAGGAGGTTTAGAACCTGAAGCCTACTCCAAGTTGAAGCGCCTGGTTCTTCCACTTATCCTGGTTGTCAATATCGTTTATATTATTCAGGCCAACATTATAGCGGCCATAAACGCGAAACTTACTAAGATTTAGCGCCAATCCGCCTACCATAGAGAAGTCTCCCTTCTTAAATGCATCCGAACCATTCTTCAGCAGGTTTTCATTGTCATCAATCAAAATGCTGAACTCCGGCCCAAGGTTTAAAGTCACCAGTTTGCCAATATTGTAGCGGAGCAAAAGTGGAATAGATAAATACTTTAGCTGGATGTTAGATGAGGCGGCAGGATCAGCTAGGTTGTTGTAAATGGAGTTGAAACCCGAAGAGCGTTTTGTATTCACCTGGCTAAACAATACTTCCGGTTGAATACCAAATTTTTTGGTGAAATCAATCTCTGAGAAAGCGCCTAACTGGTAGCCGAGATCAAACTCCTGGTTAAATGATGAGCCACTTACTTTGCTTAGGTTAGCGCCGGCCTTGATACCCAATTTAAATCCCTGCGAAGAGGCTGCCGTGGTCATCAACAGCACTGCAATTACTAATGAGAAAATGTTTTTCATACTCGATTGTTTCTCATCGAATTTCAAACCTCATGCCAAACGAAGTTTACAAATAGCTTAAACAAAAAATTGGGAAATGAGCAAGTGTGTAGAAGCTCGTTATGCGATATAAGTTTACTTCTACGCAGCATTTCTTTGATGGAACAAGCAACAGTATTTCAAACAAACATTGTTGTGTCACTCACTTGTACTCCACCGCAATGGGCATCATACATTTGTCAGCTCAATCACTGTTATCTCAGGCATAATACCAACGCGACCAGGATAACCAATAAATCCATAGCCGCGGTTTACGTACAGCTTTTGCTTTCCTTCTTCGTACAAGCCTGCCCATTGCTTGTACATCCATTGTACCGGGCTCCATTTGAAGTAAGGGTTTTCTATGCCGAACTGCATACCATGTGTATGGCCCGACAGCGTTAGGTCCACATCGGGATATTCAGTGCGCACCTGCGCATCCCAATGGCTTGGATCATGGCTCATCAAAATTTTAAACGGAAATTTTTCAGTGCCTTCATATGCTTCCTTCATCTTGCCATGCTTTGGGAACCTCGCTTTTGCACTCCAGTTTTCAATACCAATCAAAGCAATTGCATCATTGTTGTTACTCAAAGCAACATGTTCATTCATCAATAAGCGCCAGCCCAATTGCTGGTGGACAGTCTTCAGGTCTTCAAGGTTTTTTATTTTCGCAGCAGCCGATTCCCATTGCACATAATCGCCATAGTCATGGTTGCCTAATGTGCTATAAACGCCTAACGGTGCTTTCAATTTATTGAACACATCCATGTAATCTACCATCTCCGTTGCACGATCATTCACAAGGTCGCCGGTAAATAAAATCAGGTCAGCATTTTCTTTCATGATCAGGTCCACGCCATGTTGCACGGCATGCTTGTTCTCAAAGCTTCCGCTATGAATGTCGCTAATGTGAATGATGCGCAAACCCGCAAAGCTTGCAGGCAGATTATCGAACTTGAGCTTAATGCGTTTTACATTATAGTTGTACTTGTTAGAAAAGCCATACACCAGCGTTCCAAACAAGGTAGAACCAATGCCTACACCTAACCAGCTAAGAAAAGCAGAACGACTAATGATGCCGCTGTCATCAATAAACTTTGGACCGAAGTCGGGAAATATTCTTCCCATCAACCACAAAAAGGCACGGCGGATATCATCTAACAAAAAGAAAACAGAAGCAACCAGCTTAGCGAAAAACAGACCGACAATGGTAGCAAACAAATAAGTTCGCACACTCTTTGGCCAGCTTTCGTAATTCAAGTATGGCAACAACAGCATTACCGCCACAGCCGCTATCGAAATCGTCCAATAAATAGCATAGATAATCAGCCTTGTCTTCTCAGATGCGCCACTCGCCAATGACTTGATAACCTGGAAAACATACAGGTCGAGCAAAAGCATGATAATGATGATGACCCACCAGCCACTGCGATTTCGCATGATAAATTTTTTGCAAAGTAAAAGGAACAGAAGTTAGCAAAGTGTAACATGCCGCCAACTATTATAGGTGGCCGTTACTAATAACTCACATTTGCAATAAATGTTTAGCGATGCTGTATTTTTGACGCCCTGTTGAAATTCAGAGTTCAGAGTTCAGAGTTCAGATTGGAAATCTGACATCTAAAATTGGAACTCGTTTTTTCTTTTGACTTAAAAAAAGCCTGTATATGAAACTTACGTATTACGGTCAATCATGTTTTTCGGTGGAGATAAAGGGTAAGAAGATTCTGTTCGATCCTTTCATCACACCTAATGAACACGCAAAACATATAGATGTGAATAGCGTTGAAGCGGATTACATTTTCCAAAGCCACGGGCATTCGGATCACATAGCAGATACCATCAGCATTGCGAAGCGAACCGGGGCTAAAGTGGTTGGAAGCTGGGAAGTAGTGAATTGGGTTAACAAGCAAGGCGTTGACAACACGCATCCTATGAACACGGGTGGTAAGTGGAATTTTGATTTTGGTAGTGTAAAGTGTGTAGTTGCGCAACACAGCAGCAGCATGCCAGACGGCTCCTATGGCGGAAATCCTATGGGCTTTATCATTAACTCAGATGATGGCACTTTCTATTTTGCCGGCGACACCGCGCTTACCATGGATATGCAACTGGTACCAAGATGGGGGAAACTCGATTTTTCTGTCCTGCCCATTGGCGATAACTTCACGATGGATGTAAAAGATGCAATTGTGGCGGCCGACATGGTGAACAGCCACACCGTAGTAGGTGTGCATTACAATACTTTCGGTTTTATTGAAATTGACACAGAAAAAGCAATCGCCGACTTTGAGGCTGCGGGAAAAACGTTACTATTGCCGCAAATTGGGGAGACCATAGAACTTAAAAATTATATATAACACGAAACTTTCATGGGCAGAATTATAGGTGTAGCAAATCAAAAAGGTGGTGTTGGAAAAACTACGTCGGCCATAAACCTGGCGGCAAGTTTTGCTGTACTGGAATATAAAACGCTTTTAGTGGATGCCGATCCGCAGGCTAATAGCACTACCGGTGTTGGTTTCGACTTACATAATATTACCAGCAGCTTATACGACTGTATGGTTAATAACGCTACCGCCGACGATGTTATATTAAAAAGTGACATTCCTAACCTCGACGTAATTCCATCGCATATAGATTTAGTGGGTGCTGAAATTGAAATGATCAACTACCCGAACCGGGAAAATGTGATGAAGAATTTGTTGGATGCGGTGAAGGAAAAATATGATTTCATTGTAATTGATTGTTCTCCTTCGTTGGGTTTGATAACTGTGAATGCATTGGTTGCTGCCGATAGCGTGATCGTTCCTGTTCAGTGTGAATTCTTTGCATTGGAAGGTTTGGGAAAATTGCTGAATACAATCAAGATCGTTCAAAACAGGCTGAACCCTGGACTGCAGATAGAAGGTATTTTGATGACGATGTATGATGGACGTTTACGTTTGTGCAACCAGGTAGTAAGCGAAGTGAGAAGACATTTTGATGAGATGGTTTTTAGTACCATCATTCACAGAAATACAAGGTTGAGTGAAGCACCAAGTTTTGGTAAGCCGGTTATTTTGTATGATAGCGATAGCAAGGGCGCTGTGAATTATCTAAACCTCGCTAAAGAGATCTTGCAGAAAAATGATTTGACTAAAATTACACAGGAGGAAAGGATCTTGGATTAAGGGGAGGTGAGAAATGAGAAGTTGAATAGAGAAACTATAGTACAAGTGAGTGACACAACGATGTTGATTTGATTGATGAAGCTTGTGCACAAAATTCAAATATAAAAAAGCCAACGGCCAGTGGCCAACGCTAATAGCTAATAAAATGTCGGGACCGAATAAAAAAGACGCATTGGGAAAAGGCATTAGAAGCCTTTTGCAGAACATTGACTCAGATCTAAAAACTACTGCCGGAACTTTGAAAGAACCGGTAGTTGAGAAAGCTACAAGCATCAATCGCATTGCGATTGGCAGTATTAGCATTAACCCCAAACAACCACGCCGTGATTTTGATGAGCAGGCATTGAATGAGCTTGCAGCATCCATCAAATTACATGACATCATTCAGCCAATTACGGTTTCGCAATTAAAGGATGGCAAGTACCAGCTGATTAGTGGTGAGCGCAGGTTTAGAGCAAGTAAGATTGCTGGATTGAAGGATATTCCTGCCTACATACGCCAGGCGAACGACCAGCAATTACTGGAGCTGGCATTACTTGAAAATTTACAGCGTGAAGACCTTAATGCGATCGAGATAGCACTTAGCTATAAGCGCATGATGGATGAACTGAGCTATACGCAGGAGCAGGTTGCAGAAAGAATGGGCAAGGAAAGAAGTACTGTTACCAATTATATCCGTTTATTAAAACTTCCGCCAGATATACAATTGGCAGTGCGCAATGGCAGCTTGAGTATGGGTCATGCAAGAGCTATCGTGAACGTTGATACCGTTGACAAGCAACTGTACATCTTCAATGAAATAAGAGGCAAGGCGCTGAGCGTTCGCCAAACAGAAGACCTTGTTCGCAATCTGTATAAAGACAAAGCCGCTGTTAAAGCTGATACAAAATCGGGGCTGCCACCGGCTTACAAACGAATAGAAGATAATTTAGCTACGCATTACGGTACAAAGGTAAAGCTGGCTCACAATAAGAAGGGTTACGGTAGCATCACCATCGATTACTACTCGCTGCAGGAACTGAATAAAATATTGGAGCAGATGAATGTACAGGTAAGCTAACAAGCGTATGAAGAGCTTCATCTACATTATTTTCTTTTCTTGTTTTGCCATTGGTTTGATGGCGCAAAATGTAAATCAAAAGCCAACAGTTGTAAGAACCGATTCCACTACATCTGTAAAAAATCCTGCGCTTACAAAAGATACCGCCATCAGGATTTCCCGATCCGGAGATACCACCAAAATAGTTCCTGCACATAGTCCGCGAAAGGCGACGTTCCGCTCTGCAGTGTTGCCTGGGTGGGGACAGGTTTATAACAGGGAAGCATGGAAGCTGCCACTTGTTTATGCTGCCATTGGTATCCCTGCAGGCTTTTTTATTTACAACAACACGTGGTATAAACGAAGCAAGCTTGCATACGAAATAAAGGTTGATAATGACACCTCCAGGTTTGGTGAGATCAATGAAAAGCTACTGCCACTGAACGCCGATAATCTTCGATTTTACAGGAATGAATTCAGGCGCAACCGTGATTATTCGGCGTTGTTTTTTTTACTTGCATGGGGACTGAATGTAGTGGATGCTACGGTGTTCGCTCACCTGAAAGACTTTAATGTAAGCGATGATCTTTCCCTGAAACTGAAGCCGAATTTTGATATGAAGAACACTGGCGTCAGCCTGGTACTAGCACCAAAGTACGGTTTGAAAAGCCGTGTACTGCAATCACGATAAACGTGTTTTATCTTTGCTTCCTTTCTCAACAACCAACGCAGCACAACAATGAAAATTGCATTAATAGGATATGGTAAAATGGGACATGCCATTGAAGAAATTGCCACGCAAAAAGGACATGAAATCGTATTGCGTATTAGCATCAACAATACCGAAGACATGACAGAAGAAAACCTGCAGAAGGCTGATGTTGCCATTGAGTTTACAGGTCCGGAAAGTGCTGAACACAACGTAAGGCTTTGCCTGAAAGCCGGTGTTCCTGTGGTGTGCGGCTCAACGGGATGGCTAGAAAAATGGGAAGCAGTGAGACAATATTGTTTGGAGAAAGAAGGGACGTTATTGTATGCCAGCAATTTTAGTATTGGTGTAAATATCTTTTTCGAATTGAACAGGCAATTGTCGAAGCTGATGTCGGGTTACAAAGAGTACGATGTAAAGCTTGAAGAGATACATCATACACAAAAGAAAGATGCGCCGAGTGGCACTGCTATTACTTTAGCGGAGCAAGTATTAGAGAACATTCAATCCAAATCACGTTGGGTTAACCAGGCAGCACAGGCAGAAGATGAACTGGAAATCATAAGTGAAAGGATAGATCCTGCACCTGGAACGCACAAGGTGAAATACACTTCAGAGATTGACGACATAGAGATCATTCACACAGCGCATAGTCGCAAAGGCTTCGCTGCTGGTGCTGTTGCAGCCGCTGAATTTGTAAATGGTAAGACAGGAATTTTTTCAATGAAAGATGTTCTGGGTTTATAGCTCTTCTTAATGTTGAACTATAGAATAAGAAAGAGGAAAACGTTTAGTGATTAGCTCTTCCGTTTCTAGTAATCAGTTTTCAATAAGCCATCATCAAAGTGCAAAGCTCATCCCAAGTTTAAAATTCAAGCTGTTCGAATAGCCGCTTTGGTTGATGCTTTTCCATCCATCGTAATATAAACTTCCTTCCAATCCCATAAAGCGAACACCGGCTCCAACCCCACGTGTGAAGCGGGTTTTATTGGCACCAGTTTGTTTGTCTTTTAGAAATGCAATACCAATATCTGTGTTTGCAAAAATCAATTTCCCTAATAAAAATCTTCGTACGCCAACCTTCAGCGGCGTATAAGTTATATTTCCTGCTTCAGGTGTGCTCGACTTAAATGAACCAATACCTGCTGTAGCTGTTACGAAAGTTTTGCCCCAGCCTAGTCCGCCATAAGCTTCGGCACCAATGCCATAACTATGCGTATTACTAAAGTCGGATGATGGCTTCGCATACATCAAATTACCACCAACAATAAGGCCTGGCTTCGGAATTAATTGCGCCCACACATTTTTCGATTGTAGCATTGCAAGGCTTGCCACAACTAAAACAATCAATTGTTTGTTCATATCCTTTCATATTTTTAGAACGATTTTTGAAGTCATTGCATCGAAACCAAAATTGGAGCCAATCTTAACAGCCATAATAAGTTTGCAAATGTTTATCAAACACGCAAACGCTTACCAGAAACGTATTTGATTATGAACAGAAACATCGCTCTATTAATATTTGCACTTCTTTTTTCTTCAATTGCCATTGCGCAAGGGGGTGATAAGAATATGTTGAAAACAAACGTTGCCGCATACGCACTCAAATCTATCAACCTTCAATACGAACGGCAGTTTGCAAAAAAATGGACAGCAGCACTTGGGTTTAGTAGCATTCCTAAGTCATCTATCGCCTTTCAATCCACGTTCGATGATATTTCAGGCAACACACAGGTTGATCTAAAAAACCTGAAACTTGGAACAACGATTTTCACCCCTGAAGTAAGGTGGTATGTTGGGAAAAAAGGTGCATTTCACGGGTTCTATGTTGCACCGTATGCGCGCATCTCTTCGTACAACATCGATGGGCCAATTAACTTCACAGCAGGTGCAGGACCACGCACTGCTTTGTTCACGGGCAAGCTTAACGCTGTAACCGGTGGTGTGATGATCGGCAGTAACTTCAGCTTATCAAAACGTCTGTACCTGGACTGGTGGATCATTGGCGCAAGCATTGGTGGTGCAAACGGCTACTTCGGTGCAAACATTGCACTCAATACCAACGAGCAATCTGCACTCAAGAGCATACTCGATGACATCAATATTCCATTCGTGAATTTAGAAAACAGTGTAACACCCAATGGAGCAACTGTATCAACGACCGGCGGTATGGCGGGTGTTCGCGGACTGGGAATAAACATCGGAATTCGCTTCTGATGCAAAAGACAATTATGGTTTCCTGAGATTATCAAGCATATCTATCGTCATTCGCTCCAGGTCATATTCCGGCTTCCATCCCCAATCGCTTTCTGCAAGACTATCATCAATACTTCTTGGCCAGCTGTCAGCAATATCCTGCCGGCTGTCAATCTTGTAGTCAATGGTAAATTCAGGAATATGCTTTTGAATTTCAGCAGCAATTTCCTTCGGAGAAAAACTCATTGCGGAAAGGTTATAAGAAGAATGAACACTGATCTTCGAGGCATCAGCTTCCATCAGTTCAATTGTTGCCCGAATGGCATCCGGCATGTACATCATCGGCAGGTAAGTATCCTCTTTTAAAAACGATGTATAGTGTTTGCGCGTGATCGCATCGTGGTAAATCTCTACGGCATAATCTGTCGTTCCACCACCCGGCTGCGACTTATAACTGATCAAACCTGGGTACCGTAAACTTCTTACATCAACATTGTATCGCTTGCAATAATATTCGCACCAACGCTCACCGGCGAACTTGCTAATCCCATAGATAGTTGTCGGTTCAATAACAGTATGCTGGGTCGTATTTTCCTTAGGTGAGTTTGGTCCAAAAACAGCAATGCTGCTTGGCCAATAAATTTTCGCAAGGTTTTCCTCCCGCGCAATTTCCAGCACATTTAGCAGGCTTTGCATATTTATATGCCATGCAAGCGGCGGGTTCTTTTCACCAGTAGCACTGAGGATGGCAGCGAGCAAGTAAATCTGCGTAATGTTATAACGCAGCACCAAAACATGCAACGTCTCTTTGTTCATAATATCCAGCGAAACATACGGCCCGGTACCTTTCAGCAAGTGATGTTCTTCCCTGAGATCGCTTGCTATCACGGTGCCTTCACCATACATTTTTCTAAGCTTCAGCGTAAGCTCCACTCCTATTTGCCCACAGGCACCGACTACTAAAATTTTCTCATCGCGATTTGGCATAGCAATATTTTTATAGTAGAAACCTATCAGCCTTAGGCTATAAGTTTTCTAATTTCCGGCAAAGATTACAATTTCAAAATCATTCATGTTCTTTCAAGTGTTCTTTTTTGTTCCAGCATTTGTTATGCATCAACATCGTTGCGTCGCACTCTTGTGCTGTTAATTTTCTATTCGTCCATTTTCAAACTACATCCTCCACTTGAAGGCTTCTCCAAATTTTGTTACACCTTTGCCTTCTCAAAAAATCAGCATGGAATTTTTACAATCGCTTTTTAATAAACAGTCTTACAACCCTGACAACTTTTTTTTGATAGCCGGCCCCTGTGTAGCGGAAGGGGAAGAGATCGTGATGGACATAGCAGACAAAGTGTATAACATTTGCAAGCGTCTCGAAATTCCTTATGTATTCAAAGCATCCTACCGCAAAGCAAACCGCACCAGTGCATCATCCTTCACAGGCATCGGCGATGAAACCGCATTAGCACTCGTGAAGAAAGTTGGCGAGAAATACAACTTGCCAACCACCTCTGACATCCATGCACATGAAGAAGCAGCGATGGCAGCTAAATACATTGACATCTTGCAAATACCAGCCTTCCTGTGCAGGCAAACAGATTTGCTGGTGGCGGCCGCCGAAACAGGAAAAATCGTAAACGTCAAAAAGGGCCAGTTTCTCAATGGGCCATCCATGAAGTTTGCAGTTGACAAGATCCGCAAAGCAGGCAACGATAAGGTGATGCTAACAGAAAGAGGCAACACCTTCGGTTACCAGGATATGGTAGTAGACTATCGGAATATTCCATGGATGAAGGAAAACAAAGTACCGGTAATCATGGATTGCACACATAGTTTGCAACAACCCAATCAAACAAGTGGCATAACGGGCGGCAACCCGGAAATGATTGGGACAATTGCCAAAGCCGCCATCGCAGCCGGCGCAGACGGACTATTCATTGAAACACATCCCAACCCCAAAGAAGCAAAAAGCGACGGTGCAAATATGCTACACCTGACAAGATTAGAAGCGCTCTTAAAGCAATTAGTAAAGATCAGAAAGGCCGTTGTTTGAAATGGGAAGTGAGAAGTTGGAAATGCAAGTCGGAACGGAAGTGGTCATATCAATCAGGCTGGGAAAAAAGCAAGCTCCCAGCTTCCTAGGTATTATAAACCAATACTCCATCTTTCACCGCCATTTCGCTGGGTAAATGGCCGAACTCTTTTTTGAATGTATTGGCAAAATGGCTCAGGTTAGAATAGCCTACAAGAATGCCTACTTCCTTAATAGAATACTTGCCTAACAACAACAACGATTTTGCTTTCAGCATCCTGTTCTTCTGGTAATATTCATAAATCGGCAAACCGTACAAAGCCTTAAAATCATTTTTCAATTTGGTCGGGCTCATGGCTGATATGCGACTCAATTCATCAATGGTCGGCGGCGCAGTTTCAAAATTTCTTACCAGCAATGCCTCCACTTTCATCAGTCGCATCGTTTCATCATCGGAGCGCCTCGTCTTTTTTACTACAGGATCATTCCTGCGTTGAAGCTTCACAATGAAACTTTCAAGTAATAACAATACCCTGTTCTGAATATAATTGATGCGCAGTGGATGTTGGATCTTCTCAGTCAGCAATTCGTCCAGCATAACCCTATACTCGGTAGCTATGGGTTGCAGGTTCTTATTTTTGATCAGTAGCGGAAAATACTGGTGGAGTAATTCATCCATTGCCTGCTTACCAATTAGGTGGCTGAGGTGGTTGTTGTTGAAAAAGAAAGCAACCGTACGAACCCGAATATGATTGGAAGGAAAGTCGAAGGTCTCGTCGTTCAATGTGTGAGATAGTCGTACGTAGGATTGAACATCGTCGCTACGCAGCTTTGCGCCTGGTTCTAAAGATTGTTCAACAAATTGCAGGCAGTAAAAATGATCTTCTCCTGCTAATCTTTTAAAAGAAAAATCCTGGTTCATGGTGGTGTCTGCCACCAATACCGTTATGCCGGCAGGAAGTTTTTGCGCCCAAACATATCCCTTTCCAAATGCAGGATTTACTGACAGGTGAGAATCATGCAGCCGACTTTTAAAGCTATCGGATATTACTTGTAAGAGTTGTAAAAAATCGGGTTTGTCAAATTCAGGCATGGTCCTTCAAAATGGATTATTGGCGTAAAACTATGGTTTCCAGTTAATCTAAAATATAGTAAAACTACTATCGGCTTAAAAGATCACTTGGCAATTGATCAAAGGATTTTCTGAATGCCTTTGCAAAATTGCTGAGATTGCTGTAACCCAATTCCATGCCAACTTCTTTCACACTATATTTCTTACTGAGCAACATCGCCTTTGCCTTATTCATTCTATGTTTCTGGTAATATTGATATACCGGCATACCATAGATCTCTTTAAAACTATTCTTCAGTTTACTCGGGCTCATAGCCGCCATTCGGGCCAGTTTGTTTATTCCCGGTGGCTCCACTGAAAAATCTTTTACCAACTCTTTTTCAATCTCTTTTAACTGGTTAATGTCGTTGTTACTCAGTTTTACATCAAAGTGCATGTCACTCATCTTGTGATAGATGCGCGTAAAAAATCTTTCCAGCAGCAACATCACCCGATTTTGTATTACCAATGTCTCTAACGAAGGATCGACCTCAGAACTTATAATTTCACCCAAAATTCTTTTGTATTCCGTGTCCATCGGCTCATAATTGAACGCGCTCATCTTCAGGCTCAGGTACTTTTTTATCATCTCTCCCACACTCTCCACCTCTAAAAAGTGCTCGAGCCACTGCTTGCTAAATAAAATATTTACGCCTTTTACACGTGTGCCTTTGGTGCTGAAAAATAGCCAATCGAATTTGGTGCTTCCTAAAAAAACGGCAGAGCGGACTGGCGTCACATTTAGTGGAAGCGGTTGCGATGAGTCGTGAACGGTGTCTGGGATCACAACCTCATCAAAGCGAAGCGTATAAAAATCTTCGGCGATTTTGGTGCGATTTAGTAGTAGGTCCTGGTGAACGGTATAATCAGATAAAACGCCTTGCAGGCCATTTGGAAGTTCTATCAGTTTCATGTATCCTGAGCCAATGTCGTCAGGTAAGTGGAGTGTGTTGTCCTTAATTTTGGTGTTGAAAACCTTGGCAAAATAACCAAGCATTTCATCATACCCCGTATGATTAAATTCGATTGTAAGCACAGGCTTTATATAGTTTTGGATGGTCTATAGATAACGCAAAGGGTTTCGCTTCGCTGATAATATATAGTTCTTTATGTTGATCCAGAAAGCCAGTACCATGTATATAATTAATGGAGAGCCAAGCGTTAGGAAAGAAATGTAAATAAACCACATGCGGATCCTGGTGGTGGCAATACCCATTTTTTCACCGATTGCTGTACAAACTCCAAAGGCATGTAATTCAAGAAACTCACGAACCTTATTCATAGCACAATATTACAAGATGGTATAGGTTTAGGGACCTTTAAATGCAATTTAGCGAATCCTGATTAATAAGGAAATCTCATTTCGCTTAAGAAGTCTTTTACTGTAAATTTGCTCAACTTTTAGTCACATAAAAAATTTTGGAGTTATTATGGCATTTGACATAGAAATGATAAAAAAAGTCTACGAGGATTTGCCGGGTAAAGTTGCACATGCCCGCCAGGTAGTAGGCCGGCCTTTAACTTTAGCAGAGAAGATATTATTCGCCCATCTACACCCTTCCATGGACACGAAAAATTTCGAACGTGGTAAAAACTACGTCGATTTTGCTCCAGACCGTGTGGCTATGCAGGATGCTACTGCGCAGATGGCGCTGCTGCAGTTTATGCAAGCGGGCAGACCACAAGTGGCTGTTCCAAGTACCGTGCATTGCGATCACCTGATTCAGGCCAAAGTTGGCGCCGCCGAAGATCTTAGCACAGCATTGAATTCAAATAAAGAGGTATTCGAATTTCTTGCCTCCGTTTCAAATAAATATGGTATTGGTTTTTGGAAGCCCGGTGCTGGTATCATTCACCAGGTGGTATTAGAAAACTATGCTTTTCCTGGCGGGATGATGATAGGAACAGATAGCCACACGCCTAACGCAGGTGGCCTTGGAATGATTGCCATTGGTGTAGGTGGCGCTGATGCCTGCGATGTAATGGCAGGTCTTGCATGGGAACTAAAATGGCCTAAGCTCATCGGTATCAAATTGACTGGTCGTATGAGTGGTTGGACTGCGTCAAAAGATATCATATTGAAGGTAGCCGGTATCCTTACCGTGAAAGGTGGAACCGGCGCTATTGTAGAATACTTTGGCGATGGTGCTGATAGCCTTTCAGCGACTGGTAAAGCAACCATTTGCAACATGGGCGCCGAAATTGGTGCTACCTGTTCACTGTTTGCGTACGACGAAAAAATGGGCGGTTACCTAAGGGCAACTGATCGTGCAGATGTTGCTGAACTCGCCAGTGGTGTTGCAGAACATCTTCGCCCCGATCCTGAAGTGTATGCTTCTCCTGAAAAATATTATGACCAGGTAATTGAAATAAACCTGGATGAATTGGAGCCGCATGTAAATGGTCCTTTCACGCCGGATCTTGCATGGCCTATTAGCAAATTCGCTGACGCGGTTAGGACCAACAACTGGCCGGAAAAACTGGAAGTTGCATTAATCGGTTCTTGCACCAACAGTTCTTACGAAGACATCAGTCGCTCGGTCTCTATCGCCCACCAGGCTGTTGAAAAGAACCTGAAAACAAAATCAGAATTTACCATTTCTCCGGGTAGTGAGATGGTGAGATATACTGTTGAGAAGGATGGCTTATTGCAAGCCTACGATGTAATGGGAGGTGTAGTAATGGCAAATGCCTGCGGACCTTGTATCGGCCAGTGGGCTCGTCACATCGATGACCCTAACAGGAAGAATTCCATTATCACGTCATTCAATAGAAACTTTGCGAAGCGTAATGATAGTTATGCAGGAACACATGCATTCGTAGCAAGCCCTGAAATCGTAACCGCATTTGCATTAGCAGGCGACCTCACCTTCAACCCGCTTACTGATACTTTGATTAACGAAGATGGTAAAGCGGTAAAGCTTGATGAACCTAAAGGATTTGAATTACCTCCACACGGTTTTTCTGTAGAGGATGCCGGCTATCAGGCTCCTGCTGAAAACGGCGAAGGCGTTGAGGTGTTAGTGAGTCCAGACTCGCAGCGCCTTCAATTGCTTGATCCATTTCCTGAGTGGGAAGGTACTGATCTGCACGGCTTGCGCTTGCTGATCAAAGCCAAAGGGAAATGCACGACTGATCATATCTCGATGGCTGGCCCATGGTTGAAGTTCCGTGGCCACTTAGATAACATTTCCAACAACATGTTGATTGGTGCTATCAATGGTTTCAACGATAGCATTGATAAAGTAAAGAACCAGTTAACCGGAGAATACGGACCAGTTCCGGCAACTGCCAGAGCTTACAAAGCTGCAGGTATTGGAACCATTGTAGTGGGCGATGAAAACTATGGCGAAGGTTCTTCAAGAGAGCACGCTGCCATGGAACCGCGTCATCTTGGTGTTCGTGCGATCCTGGTAAAATCTTTTGCCCGCATACACGAAACCAACCTGAAGAAGCAAGGTATGTTGGGATTGACTTTTGCTAAGAAAGAGGATTACGACCTGGTTCAGGAGGATGATGTAATTGATATTGTTGGTTTAACTTCTTTCACGCCTGGTGTGCCTTTGACTGTCGTCCTGCATCATGCCGATGGCACAGAAGATCGCATCAGCGTTAACCACACTTACAACGAACAACAAATCGAATGGTTTAAAGCAGGAGCTGCTTTGAATATCATTCGCAGGCAAGTGCTTCAACCAGCATAAGATTTATCCATTTGATATAAAAAGGCGAAACACATGTTTCGCCTTTTTTGTTGGTGGACCTTATGCCAATAATCAACATCGTTGTGTCACTCACTTGGACTTATAGTTCCCTCCCAATCTTTCTTTTCAATCTGGTAAATAAAGTTCAATTTCTTCGGCTCACCATAGTACTCCATCTCTACTTCACCTATCTTCTTCGCACCCAATTTCTCTATTGCTTTTTGCGATCGGATATTGGTTGCACCGATGTGAAAAATGACTGTGTCAACAAATTGAAAAGCATGATTCAGCATGAGTGTTTTGGCGGCCCTGTTATAAGTAGAACCCCAATGATCTTTCGCAAAGAAAGTATACCCTATCGACACTGATTTCTGCTCAGCGTTCACCTCATAAAATCTCGAGCTGCCGATTGGTTGTTGGGTTTGATTATCATAAATAAGAAATGCTCCACCCGACTGCATAGCACCTTTGAAGAATGTTTCAAACACCTCTCTTTTATATCGGTCCTTATTAGGATGTTGCTCCCAGATAGCGGGGTCTGAAGCCACACTATAAAGATTTTCAAAATCTTCGCTACCAAGTGGTTTCAGCAAGACGATATCATTCATCAATTGAGGCTGTAAGTCGAAGCTTGTCCTTATCATTCTTACGCGTTTCGTGAATGTATATGATTTGAAGTTATTAATTATTCGCTTTGAATAGCCACGACATTCAATGGCGGTGTTCATCATAAACAAATATTCAATTACAACACATTCTTAGTATTTTGTAAAACAGCATGAGTAGCGTGAAGCTACGCTTATCATCATTCCTAACTGCACAGTATATGAATCTAAAAACATTGCTAACACTCCTTGTGGCATACATCACTTTTATACCATGCGTTGCCCAACGAAGTAAGATCGATAGCATGCAACGACTACTTCAAACAGAAAAATTAGATAGCAACAAGGTAAACCTGTTATGGAAGCTTGCTGATTTATACCAGGCAAACAGGCCCGCTACTGCGCTGGCCCTCGCCCATGAAGCATACTCATTATCCGTTGAAATAAAATATATCGAAGGACAATCCCGCTCTCTTAACCAGATTGCAAAGGCATTTAACATGGTAGGAAATTATCCAAAAGCACTCGAATATTATATTAAGAAACTTAAGATCGAAGAACAAAGACATTACCCTGAAAACCTTGCCATTGCTTATATAAATATTGCCACCGTTTATCTCTATCAAAAGGAATATAGGAAGGCGCTCGATAATACATTCATTGCAGATTCGGTAATAGTAGCGAACGATATAAAAAGGTTGCGCATGTTCAGCCTCCTTAATATTGGAGACATTTATGAAAAATACAATAAGCTTGACTCTGCAATGGAGTTTTCCAACAAGGCTTATGAGAGCGCCTTGCAAGCTGGTGATGATAATATGACGGGAAGTGCTTTAAACAATTTTGCAAATATTTGCCTGAAGCTGGGAACCCTTGACCTGGCACTTAAAAACTATAGGAAAGCGTTGCCCTTATTAATAAAAACCCAAGATGAAGATGTGATTTGCGAAACGACTATTGGGTTGGCAAAAACATTCCAGAAATTAAGCCAGCCAGACTCTGCCTTACACTATGCACGCTATTCATTTATGCTTTCCAAAGCCGATGGATTTTTGGGCAGGAACTTAGAAGCCAGCACTTTCCTAAAAGATTATTTCAATCAACGAAAATTAATTGACAGCGCTTATAAATACCAACAAGAGATGATGGCTGTAAAAGATTCAATCAGCAGTACTGAAAGAATAAAAGAAGGCCAACTGATTGCTTTAAATGAGCAGGTACGACAAAAAGAGCTGAGTGATCTGAAGCTTAAAGAAAAGTATGAACTGAAAAAACGACTTCAGTACATCAGTATCGGCGTCTTAATTCCTGTTCTATTTCTGCTAACCATGAACTTGCGCAACAAAAAAATAAAGCCCAGGTTCGTAGAATCCATGGGCTTATTTTCTTTACTCATGTTTTTTGAATATATCACGTTGCTGTTACACCCCGTGGTGTCAAACTTCACCAATCACGTTCCGGTTTTTGAGTTATTCATCTTTACGGCCATTGCAGCCTTGCTGACCCGTACGCATCACCGGATAGAACATTGGTTTTTGGGTCGTTTAACACATACTCACCATAAACAAAATCAACATTAGGAATTGATTACCTCATCAGGACTTCCAGGTTGCTTAATGGTTGGACGGTCGGGGCCATTTTCATCTGAAGCCTCTTGAAGATCGGCTCCGAGATCGGTATCAATGATTTCTTCTGATCCGTCGTCGCCTTTTTGTCCCGGGCCGAAAGACATCATTGTGTTTGCTGCTGTAGCTGAGTGAAACGTTGTCATAATAGTAAGTTTTAGACATTAAGTTTACGCAATATATTTTACAATAAAAATACTTGCACGTTACGCAGGCTACTTACCAGCTTTTACTGCATTTGTTTTACCAGGTCTTTTAGGTAATCTATGTGCCGTCCAAACTTTGCATGCAACACGCTGCGGCTAACAAAGTATTGTAGTGTGAGGAACGCCGCATAGGATGCAAACCTTACAACGGGAGACAGCGAATGCCATTTATCTAACATGCGAATGTGCTGGAAGTATGGCAATATTTCGCATAGCAAAATGAAGTACAACATCACCACTCGTTGGCCAATGATCAACCGTTTCATTCGTGCTTCAAGAATTTCCACCTGCTGCTCCAGGTTTGATTTAACCATTCGATCCATCCCCTCCATTCTTTTTACGAGCAAATAATTGAAATAAATAAACACGCAGATGCCGGCACAAAACGCCATGTAGCTCCAAAACATCACGTTCGTTAAAACTTTGCTTACATCATCTACGTTGGTTAAAAAAATACAAGTGGCCATGCACACAATTACAATGATTTGCTTTCTGAACGCCTGCTTCAATGCGGCTATCGGGCCATAACTTTTTTGCTGAATCAGTTCCATGATATTTTGATTTTTAGTTTGTTCGTTTTGGATGTTGTCTGCCTGTTTCCAGGTTTGTTTTAGATCGTCAAGCTCCATGTCAATTGTTTTTTGCCAGCTGGCGTAATTTGTCTTTTATACGGCTCATTTTCACACGCAGGTTTCCCTGGCTCATGCCCATTATATCTTCCATCTCTTCGTAAGATTTGTCTTCCATATAGAGCATTACAATCGCCTTTTCAATTTGATTTAGCTGTTCAATCGCAGCATATAATTGTTGCAGTCGCTCCTCTTCCGCTTCGGTGTTGCTGTTGTCGCTCATGTTAGCAGGAAGTGCTGCCGGCTCGTATGATGTGATGAAATCTTTCTGTTTCCGCAAGCCTGTGATGGCAGTATTAATAGCTACTCTATACATCCATGTGCTAAACTTTGATTCGCCTCTAAACCTTGGGTAAGCTTTCCAAAGTTGTATCACGATTTCCTGGAAAAGATCTTTCCTGTCGTCGCTGGTATAGGCATATATCCTGCAAACCTTGTGTATCAATAGCGTGTGTTCGCTGATATGATTTTCAAATTGTTTTTCAATCTCCTCCTTTTGCAACGCTGGTTATCTTTTGTATGAGTAGTCGCAAGTTGAATTGTTTTGTTACAATCACTGCGAAATATTTTTTGAGCCTACATACCCTGCCGCGATGCTACGGTAGTTAAAAAATGTAAAATGCAAACTTCTATGGCATGAATATTATGCGCTACATGGAAACATTTCTTATGAAAAGAAGCCTTGGTGCAATAGTGATTATTGCAAGCCTATTTACGTGGAGCTGTAGCGATAAAGAGAGTGAATATGTAGACCTAAACACTGGTCAAAAAATAACCATTGAAAAAAATGATGAAACGGGTTATATGGTAAATAAGGAAACCGGTAACCCTGTTTACTTGTATGTAGATGTAGAGAAACGTGACACCTTTTACGGGCGTATGGGAAAGCTGGTAAACAACAGCATTAGCCGCAACGACAATGGGATGTTTAGGTATGCAGGCGACGAGGAATATGAATACAGCAATAACACATATAGCAAGAAAAGTCAAGTTGAAGAGGATTCAAAAATCAAGGTGCAGGAAGACGGAGATGTGAAAATGAAAGATGGTGATACAAAGACGAAGATCGAAAAGGATGGAGATATAAAAATAAAAGATGATGATAAGAAGATTAAGATAGAGGACGGCAAGGCCAAAGTGAAGAAAGACAAATAAAAGCCTGACGAAAACACTAAGCTGTTTTGCATTGCTGCAAAGCAGCTTTTATTTTATGATCCACTGGCTTTTTCTTAGAAACCGATTGTTTAGTAAAAGAGACGATATGGTTAAGCCGATCACAAAACCGAGCCATATGCCGGCTGCATGTAGTTCCATTTTGAAAGCAAGGAAATAGCCTACAGGAATACCAATCAACCAATAAGCAACTGCTACAAAAAACGTCGGCATCCTTACATCGTGTATGCCTCTTAATAATCCTACACCAATGGCTTGTGTTGCATCTGATATTTGAAACAATGCGCCATATACAAGCAATGATGCGGCGATTGCAGCAACTTCATCGTTGTTAGTGAATGCAAGCGGCAATTGATGTTGTAGTAGTATGAATAAAATTCCGCAGATAATACCATAGCCGAGCCCTCCGGCGATAGTACTCTTTCCAATATGCCGCAGGCCGGTCTTGTCGTTGCGTCCATATGCATTTGCTACGCGAATAGATCCTGCCATAGATAAACCGAGTGACGCCATAAAAGTAGTAGAGGCGATATTAAGCGCAATCTGATGCGCAGCCTGTGTAGTTGCTCCAAGCCAGCCGATCATGATGCCTGATACAGAAAATGCACCTGCTTCCATACCATACTGAAGACTGCTTGGAATGCCAATATGCAATAGCTCCCGCCACATCTTTTTATCAATTTTCCAGGCTGTGTGCCTCGCTTCAAAATAAGGCTTGAACACTTTATGCCGCATCACGATTACAATTAAGGTAACGGCAATAATGATACGGGTGATCAAGGTGGCTACACCTGTTCCAAACAACTCAAGCCGCGGAAAACCGAATCGTCCATAGATCAATATCCAGTTGAGAAATGCATTGAGTGGCAGCGATAACAACGACAACAACATAGCGGTCTTCGTAAATTCTAATGCATCCGTAAACTGTTTAACTGCAAGGAAAATAATCATTGGGATCAACGACCACGCCATGACTTGATAGTAGGGTCCTGCAAAAATTGCCACGTCGTGATCTTGACCAAGATGAAACAGTAATTGCCTGGTGCTTACAATCGCAATCGCAATAATAAGCGCTGCGAGGGCTGCAAGCATTACACCGTTGAAGAGAACTTTCGAAGCGCGTTCCACATCCTGCTTTCCATTAGCCATTGCAACAAAGGGTGAAATCGCCATAGTCATACCTACACCAAGAACCTGTGGGATACCGATGACATTAATCACTAACGACGAAGCTGCCAATTGACGGTAATCAATTGCACCGATCATTGCGCTATCAATTAAGCCAAGTCCAACCTGCGAAACATTGCTAACAATTATTGGCCCTGCAATCACCAATGTATTTCTAAATTCCTTCCACATGGGTCGCGAAGGTATATCGTTTGAGAATTACGATTTCAGCGATGTTTGCGCATCACATTCCTAAGGGAATACAAGCAAATTTTATTGAACGGCTAAAGCGATTATCGATGTAGCATGCTTTGATGAATTCAAATATTATCTACCTGATAACAAATTAATAATACTTTACCTGCACAACATATAGCTTGTCATTCCATGACGTTTAGCCTCTTCGTCTTGCTCTCCTGCTGGCATCATTATAAAATTGTTTCGTGACAATAACTTCGCAGACCTGAAATTACCCGGATGGAAGAGAGCAACTATTTTCTCAAGGTTCATCACGTTGAAGGCATAGTCGATAATAACCGGGATACATTCCTGCATATATCCTTTTCCCTGCATCTCCGGTAGCAATTCATAACCGATCTCGGCTTCTTTACTATCTGCTGAAATATTCCACAAACAAATAGTTCCAACAAATTGCTGATGGGTTTTGTGCTCCAACGCCCACATGATCGCAACGTTATTACTAATGTTGTTGTTGATCATCGCAATAAAGTCCTTTGCCTGTTGCAGCGATGTAGCTCTCTTACGATCAATAAACTCATTCACGCCTTCATCGGAGCGAAGAATAAACACCTGGTTTGCATCGTCATTGGTCAATTGACGAAGCATTAATCGTTGAGTATAAAGTATAGGAAAGGGTGTAAAATTCATTGTGTGGGCTGTGCGTTAGGCGAATGAAAAGATCACCATTTAACCAAGTGCAATACCTGATTTAAGTATTCCTCATCTATTTCATCAAACGTTGCCAACAATTCACTATCTACATCCAACACCCCGATGACATTACTATCCTTAATGATCGGAAGAACAATCTCAGATTTAGATAAACTGCTACATGCAATGTGGCCAGGAAATTTTTCTACGTCGGGAACAATCAATGTTTTTTCTTCGGCCCAACTGGTACCGCACACGCCGCGACCTTTTCTTATCCTTGTACAAGCCACCGGCCCCTGGAACGGAGCCAATACGAGCTCATCATTTTTTACGAGATAAAAGCCAACCCATAGCCATCCAAATTGTTCCTTAAGCGCTGCTGTAACATTCGCCATATTCGCAACCAAGTCCTCTTCACCCGAAAGCAATCCTTCTATTTGAGGAAGTAGTGATTGATATTGCTCTTCCTTGGTCCCTTTGGCTATCGCAAGATCTTCTGCCATACTTGTGTGATTTATGATGTCAAAGGTAGTAGTGCGACAACATTACCGGGCAGTCAATATCATAAAAAAATAGGAGGAATAACAAGAATGTATTTATTGCAACGCAGGATTGGTGAGATTTGTATTTGCATTTTCAACCAGTACAACTTGTTCTTTGTTCATCCATTGTTCTTCGTAGTTACCATCGAGATTAATAAAGGCTACCAGCACCTCGTAGGATGTTTCATCAATTACGTTCACCTGTAAACCGTAGTTTACTTTTGCCTGTTTATCTTTTACAACACTACCGGGTTTTATAATTGGTTTCATAATGGAAGGTTTAATGATCAACGAATCATTTAATGTATTAGTTTGACCCTACACATAAATGCTCGTTTAAACGCACACTGTTATTATAAACAGAAAAGCCCGGCATTACCGGGCTTTTTATAAAAATTCGATAAGTTCTATGGAGTGCCTTCTGTCACATTATCATTAGCATCGGAGCCAAGACTGTAGTGATTGTTTTCCTCATCTTCTTCGCCAATATCTTCCATCGGATCATCACTGTCAACACCGCTGGTATCGAGGTCACTGCCAGAAACATCCGTTGCCAAGCCGCCCTCATTTATCAGCTCACCTTCGTCATCTGTCTGATCAAGTTCAGCTTGCCGCAGCAGTGTATCGTCAGAACCCGGAATGTCGGAGTCAGCTTTCTCCAACAGGCTTTTTTCTATGTCTGAAACATCTGCATCCGTTCCCATAATTGCTTCGTTATCATCGTCTGCTGTTTGATCTTCGAATATGCCCACACCTTCTTCATCATCCGATGAAATCGTTGTGTCTGAAAAGGATTCTAATTCAGGTGGATGAATAAACTCCTGCCCTGGGATATCTTTTACATCGGGTAAGTCAAGTATGACTTCTTCGGGTTGCATACGCGCCTCATCGTGTGCATTATCTCGCAAATCCATATTGCGGTTGTCATTGCGCGGTGGTGCATTTTCTTCTCTGTTTGAATCGGGAATATTATAGTCCTTGTTATTGGCAGTCATGTGTATTTCTTTTCAGCATGCATAAAATTACTATGCCATTAAGCGCCAATACTGCTGATGACCTTTTGCGCCGCATACAGTCCACTTGTTAAAGCTGCTTCCACTGTCCCTGTTTCTACTCCTTCATACAAGCACTCACCTGCGAAGAATAAAATGTTGTCTACCGGCGTGGCGAGCATTCGTCTTGCACTATCTGCCTCGGTAGTTGTATAGGTGTAACCGCCGCATGCAAAAGGGTCATTTTGCCAATTGAAAACTTTTGACCACTGAAGCATGCTTTCTAGTTGAGCTTCGATTATGTTAAAGATTTTTGACAATGACGTAAGCGCTTCGTGTATGAGCATATCATCTGTTGCAGTCGCATACTGCCTTACAGCCGGCCCTGCAACCCATGCGGTGAGTAGATTATTATCGGTTGGCAATTGAGTCCAATAGGTAGGAATTGTTTCGGCAGAAATGACGAAGCTAATATCATTTACGTGGTCTTTTATATGCTTCTCATCTTTCCAAAATGGCTGCTTGAAATACAAGAGCATTTTTATTACACCGCCAAAGCCAAGTTGCTTTGCTGCCTCGTATTTTTCCGGCAATGCAGGCTCAAAAATGATGGGGTCTTTTGAAGATTGCCATACGCCAAGTGGGATTGCAAGAATGATTTTATCAGCATGAAATTGGTTTCCCTTATCATCTATCGCTACTGGTTGATCTTGGAGGTTTATACTCTTAATGACAGTTGACAATTGAACTTCTCCACCATTGCGTTTTATATAGTCTGACAAGTATTTTATCATTCTGCCATATCCACCATCAACCCTGTATTGCTGTTCATCTTCAGAGTGCCATTCTTTATAAAACTGCAATGCACTCAACCGCTCAGCATCTGCTGCATAATAACCTTCTACATACGACAGTACCGAAAGGCGCATCATCTCGTATGCTGCACCTCCAAATTCACGTTCTAAAAATTCTTTGATGTTGATGTTCTCCTTTAATTTTTTGAGCTTTTTCTCCAGCAAATCAGCATGCTCAAAAACATCTTCCGACTGACTCCATTCACCGCCAAAAAATTCCCAAAATTCACCTGCAACTTCAGTGTATGTAATCCCAGCTTCGTTCAAGAGATCAAGTGTAACGCCAAGGTTACCGTGAATGAATTCCGCGCCGCCTTCTACCATAATTTCGCCCGGTCCGCGAAACGTATATATTCTTCCTCCTATCCTATCTCTCGCTTCGAGCACCAACAATTGATGACCAGCAGCAGAAAGATGTTTTGCAGCCATCAGGCCGGCCGCACCTGCGCCGATAACAATAATCTTCATAGTCGCAATTTAGAATTGTTTCTGTACTTCAATTTTACCAATGCAGCCAAGGTTGAAAGTATCTTTGAATGAAGCAAAAGATCATAACTCCATAAACAATATGTCGAAAACAAGCGCCGGCATTGTAGCATACCGGTTTCATCAAAAACAATTACAGGTGTTGTTGGTTCATCCCGGCGGACCATTCTTTAAAAACAAAGATGAAGGAGCATGGAGCATACCAAAAGGTGAATACGAGCCCGGAGAAGATCCAAAAACAGTTGCGCTACGCGAATTTGAAGAAGAGACCGGCAACAAAATAACAACAGCGGATCTTATTGAACTAAAGCCTGTAAAATTAAAATCAGGCAAGGTAATCGCTGCATGGGCAGCAGAAGACAACTTTGAGAATTGCTACATCACCAGCAACACATTCGAGATGGAATGGCCACCTAAATCAGGCAGGCTTCAAACATTTCCGGAAGTTGATAAAGCCGAATGGTTCTCCACTGAACAGGCAGCGTTGAAACTCAACCCTGCTCAAGTATCTTTTGTAATCGAGTTAAAAGAATTACTGGAAAACATTTGAGACCACTTTTGATTACACTACTTACGCAAGACAAAAAATATATGCAAGCTATCATCATAACCAAGCCAGGCGCGCCTGACGTACTACAGTTGCAGGAAAGACCCACACCGCAACCTGGCGATAACGAGGTACTCATAAAAGTAAAAGCAGCAGGCATCAATCGTCCCGACATAGCACAGCGAAAAGGCCATTACCCACCGCCACCAACAGCGCCGCAAGACATTCCCGGACTGGAAGTAGCAGGCGTTGTCGAAGCATGCGGAGCTGGTGTAAAAAGATGGAAAGAGGGCGACGAGGTTTGTGCCTTACTTGCAGGTGGAGGTTACGCTACAATGGCTATTGCCCACGAAACACATTGCCTTCCTAAGCCATCAAATCTCTCCTTTATTGAAGCTGCGGCACTGCCTGAAACCGTATTTACCGTGTGGCACAATGTGTTTCAACGGGGCATCTTGAAAACTGGTGAAAACTTTTTAGTACACGGTGGCAGCAGCGGTATCGGTATTACTGCTATTCAACTTGCTAAGGCATCTGGCGCAACGGCTTTTGCAACTGCAGGAAGTGAAGAAAAATGTAATGCATGTCTGGAAGCAGGCGCGGCTCGTTGCATCAACTACAAAACCAACAATTTTGAAGAAGGTCTGAAAGATGAAGGTGCAGATGTGATTCTCGACATGATTGGTGGAGACTACACTGCAAAAAACATTCGCTTGCTAAAAGATGATGGAAGATTAGTATTTATAAATGCAATGAAAGGCAGTGATGCATCGTTTAATATCATGGACATGATGCGGCGAAGGCTTACGATAACAGGAAGCACGCTCCGTAATCGCGACATAGCTTTTAAAGGCGCACTTGCAGCAGAAGTTGAGAAGCATGTGTGGCCATTGATAGAAGCGAAGAAATTTAGGCCATCCATTTATAAAACATTTATTTTGCCTAATGCCGCTGAAGCTCACCTGCTTATGGAATCAAGCAGCCATATTGGAAAAATAGTTTTGTTGATAGACTATTGATCGCAAGTTTCTTATGGCATGTTTGTTGAAACCATAAACCTGAAAAAAACAACGTTATTTATGAGAAGAGTACTGATCGCCATTGTTTCATTATTATTTGTCGCTGCCTCGTTTTCGTGTAAGAAGGTAATAAAGAAGGCATTCCCCGGAGTTGATGCGGTGATCCCAGATGTGACCATCACCGTACCAGCCATTCCATTCGTTTTCCCGACTGAATCGTCTTTGGGCAACTATCCTGCTTCATTCAACCTAGATAGCACTGTGAAGATTAATACAAGTGGTGTGTTCGGCGCAAGTGATATTACTTCCGTAAAAGTGAAGAGTATCACGATCACGCTTACAAATCCCGATCCACTCAATAACCTGCAGAATTTCGAATATGCTAGGCTACAACTTACCTCTAACACCAACAGTACCCCTGCTAATATCACAACCATCAATTTCCCCGATGTATATGCGTCTACTATCACTGACACACCAGCATCGAGCCCTGAATTGATTAGCTATCTTGGAGGCAACCAAATCTTCTATAACGTGTTTGGTAAACTGCGCCGCGTGACAACCAAATCATTAACTATGACAGTTTCGGTGAAAGTCCGTATTGAATAAAAAATTATTTTTCAATCAAAAGCCTTTCTGTTTTCGCAGAAAGGCTTTTTTGTTCCCGGCATTACCACTTGCCTAAGCTTTTGTTGCGTCGCACGCTTGTACAGCAAAGCGTTACGAGCTACGAATAACTGTACTGTAGCATCTATATTTATAATAGTTTGCTAATACTAACATAAGCTGCTCCGCCAGTTTGGTATTCGGGCGAACATTGTAATTTTATTAGAGAATAGTGGATCTATGTGGTGTTTCAAATCAATTTTTATTGCAGTGATCGTATTGGTTGTTGCATGCAAACAGGCAACAGCTCAACAAGGCCACAGGCACACGACTGAGCTCAACAACGACTATCTTACTCCTGCCCTTCTCGCAAAATCTCTTACCGAAAACATTACTTCTGAAAAGCAAAAAGTGCAGGCCATCTTCCATTGGATAACGGACAACATTGACTATAAAGTGCGGCCGCTTTATGGCAGCAAGTTTCGCATGCAAAGCAGGTTTGATGATGTAGATACCGGCGCCCTAAAACCACTGAATGAAAGAGTAGCGGAAAAGGTGCTTAACGAACGCATCGCTTTTTGCGACGGCTACGCAAGATTGTTTACAACCCTATGCGCTTATGCAGGCATTCAATCGCAGGTAGTTACCGGCTATGCAAGATTGAACGATGAAAGAGGTTTAAAGTTCAGATCGAACCATTCGTGGAATGCGGTGTATATCGATAGCACATGGCAACTGTTAGATGCTACATGGGCAAGCGGATACATTACCTACGCAGGCGACCGGTTTATTCAGCAATACAATGATTTTTATTTTCTCACGCCACCGGGGCAATTTATCAAAACACATTATCCAGAGGACCTGCAGTGGTCATTGCTCGATGATCCTCCGACACTAAAGGAATATGAAAGCAATCCTTTCAGGTATACAGGTTTTAGCAGGAAAAACATACAGGGATTCAGCCCATCAAAAGGCATTATAGAAGCCGCGGTCGGAGATACATTAACCTTTGAACTCGTGAGCAACGATGCCGAAAAATATATCCGCGTAGTGGATTCTCTTGCAGTCGATTCTGTAAAGCTTACGCAGGTAAATTGGTGGGAGTACCCCATCCCTCCGTATACTGCTGATAGTAACAAAGTATACTGCAATTATGTAGTTACATCAACCACACCACAATGGTTAAGCGTTGTTTACAATAATGATGTAGTCTTAAGATATCGGTTGAAGATAAAGGAAGATCTTCTTACTAAAAGTGACATTGCTACTAACTGAGCGCTCACACATGGCTTAGGCGCGAATGAAAAAAACATAACAAACACAACCGATGTGCATCGGGTTTTTTGTCCTTTTACTTTTTACTTTTTGCTTTCCCTTTCATCAACTCCTTGCCTCTTAACAATGCCTCCAAATAGTAGTAGTCAGCATAACTCAATGGCACATCAATCTCGCTGTTACCCGGCTTAGAGCCAGTGCTGTGTAAGAGGATAAAACCCTTGTTTTCGCCGATATTTGATCGGTAATTATTCGTAAGGCTCTCCATAATTTTATCAGCGGCGGCTTTATATTGTTTGCCGTTTTTGCTGTATGTACTTAACTCGTACAGGCCACTTGCAATAACTGCTGCTGCAGATGCATCTCTTGGTTCATCAGGGATACCCGGTGCATTGAAATCATAGTAAGGCACCATGTCAGCAGGCATGTTTGGGTGTTTTAAAATGAAGCTTGCAATATGCTCAGCTTGCTGCAGGTAAGTCTTGTTTTTTGTTTCGCGATAGCACATTGTGAAACCATACAACCCCCACGCCTGCCCACGAGCCCATGCGCTCTCATCACTGTATCCCTGGTGCGTAGTTTTCTGCAAAATTTTTCCAGTCGTTGTGGTGTCATAGTCCAATACGTGATAAGAACTGTAATCACTTCTAAAATGGTTCTTCATTGTATTGTTTGCATGGCTAACTGCGATGTTGTAAAATGATTTGTCGCCTGTAAGCTTCGAAGCTTCAAACAACAATTCAAGGTTCATCATGTTATCGATGATCACGGGGTATTTCCATTGCGTCCTGTTGTCCCACGACCTTAGCACCCCGGCGGTTTTATTGAAGCGAGTCGACAATGTTTTTGCAGATTCAATGATCACATCTTTGTAGTGCGCATCTTTTGTCAAATTATACCCTGTACCAAAGCTGCAATACACTTTGAAGCCCATGTCGTGCGTGCCGCCATTGGTTTTCTCTCTTTCAATTTTAGCTGCATATTTTTCGGCTTCTGCTTTCCACTTGTTGTTGCCGGTATACTTGTACAAGTACCACAATTCACCGGGGAAAAATCCACTCGTCCAGTCTCTTGAGGACACAAGTTTGAGCTCGCCTTTCTCCAACGTTCGGGGTGATACTTCGTCTGGCTTATTTTTTTTTGCCAGCGGAATTTCCTTCAGCATCACATCCGTTTGCTTTTCAGCTTCGCTGAACACTTTAGGCACGTTTACCTTCTGTGCATGAACCATTAATCCTGCACTAATAAACCCGGCAAGCAATACAATCTTATGTTTCATTCTTGAACTTTTATTTATTCGATTTGCGTTAGTTAAAAAGAAATTAATTCAGCCAAATTAAGGGATTACGCACAGGTAAATTCCGTATCACCTCATCTACTTTTGGATCATGATCCAATCGCTTCCATGTATTTAACCATTCTTTGTTGTTGTAAGCATGGGCACCAAAAACTAAAAAAGGTTGTGCAACCGGCCATTCGTCCCAGTACATTACATCTGGCTTCACTGGCCACTTGCCTTTATCTGCAACGAAAGGATACATGTACTCAATGCCCTTCCTGATCGACTTACCGTCGGCTGTTGTAAAGCTCCATAAGTTGTCCGATGGCGTTGATAATACCTGGCAAAGCGTGGTCATAGCATCCAGGTTAAATAAAGAGTAGCCATAAGGCTTCGTCCGCTTCATTTCCCTTGGAAAACTTCCATCTTTCTCCATTTGATTTGGAAGGAAAACATTCTTAAACCTGTTGCGGCAAAATTCCATGATTTGATTATTGCCGGTAAACTTTGCAAACACTGCAGCCTGCATTGCCCAGCATGTACCGTGGTTGTTTTCAGCATTCATTTCATCAAGGCCATACTTGTGCGTGGTTAGCCAGGTAAGGTATTGATTGAACCAATTGCGAATGCCAACCAACGCTTCCTTATCCATCGAGGGATCGGCTTCCATCGTAAGTAAGCCTTGCACTACTTCCATCAATTGAATGGTGTCAATGATACCGATGCCTCTACCAGTGAAGCGCCCCTTAATTGCCTGCGCATAGAGGAGGCTTGGATTCATAAGCGTTTCTTTATCTGTGAACCATGCTTTACAATGTTTCATGGCATGCAAAACATACTTCTTATCCCCTGTTATTTTATAGGCTGAAGCAAGGGCTCCGACAATCCTGCTGAAGCGGATCATGGCCAACCTGTGTGCAACAAAGTTTGCCGGATTGGTCATGCCATCTTTTTGGATATATGGGCTATCGACACTCGCTGGGTTTGGCCACCAATAGTCACCTTCGCTAAAAAAGTCGTGCTTGCCACCTGCGCTCCGGGGCGATGTTTGGGCAGTTACCGTTATGGGCTCTTGTGCAAGTGCCCATGCTGCCTCTGCCAGCACATGGCTGCGCAATACACCTTCCACTTCCTGTTGGAAAGGTGTTGTTGTTGCCAGTTTCTTTTGGAATGAACAGGCAATCGCAAACATGCCTATTATGATAATTAGTCTCTTCATTTCATATGTCAATTCTGCGGTTCTGACCTATTATTAAATTTTAGCATAATAACTGTCGACATCTTGTTGCTGTACAAGTGTGCGACGCAACGATGCTAAATTTTGTGGCGATGCTTGGTCCACAAACATCTTAATGTCCTTCATCTACAAATTCGTGAATGCAGTTGGCACGCCGTCAATCTTTGCACTCACCACGCTTTTACCTTTATTCATTTGTATACGGATGATTGCTCTTCCATTATACAACTGAACCAGCCGCGAACCAGTTGAGGTCCCCTGGTTATCGATCAATTTTCCATCGCCGGCTAAGCCAAAACGCACCCAGTTAACCGCATCCATACATTGAACATTGTTGTAGTCGAACAACTTCACTTCCACTGTTGCTATTCCATTTTCCTCTCCAACTTTTTCTATGATCGCTTTGGCTGGCTTACTCCATTTTTCGACTTGATAAGTAAAGCGAATGTTATCCTCCACTTTTTCACTGCCTTTTCTTGCAACCACCTTCACCTCGTAATTTCCTTTTTTTAATGGCACTTCCCACCGCAACCCTGCTGCCGGAAAATCCTGGCTGTTGCGCTTCTTTACACCAACGCTTTTATTATTGATGAACAGTTCCGCTTCATCACAATTGGAATAAACTTTAATCATTTTTGTTTCACCATCATCGCCCCAGCGAACCGGCATTGAATGTCCATAAATATGCACCATCGGTTTTGAGGTCCAGTAAGATTGAAAGACGTAGTATGCTTCCTTTTTGGTAAAGTCTCTTTCTATCAATCCCTTTTGATTCATGTAAGGAACAGGATTATCGGGACGAACCGGCGTGGAAAAATCTTTGAAGATCCATTGCGCTGCACCGGTTAACCATGGCATAGTCTCCTGTTCTTTCAAATGCCAGTCGAACAGGTTGCAGATATAGCTTTCACTCCAGTCACCATCCTTTGAAACTCTTGCTGCGCCGCCGTATAGGGAAGCATCGCCGGCACGCTCATCGGCTGCGCCTGCTTTCTTTATTTGTTGTAATGCCTTGTCAGGATTTTCTGAGTGACGGCTGGCATGACTATCTCCACCCCACTCTGCATGAAGAAAATGCTCAACTCTATCGAACTCTTTTTTGGTAATGCCTTTGTATTCTGTGTAGATGCCGCGATACCAGCCGGCCCAAATGGAAGGCGAGTATACGTCAACAATGTCTTTGCAAAAATCGCAGCGGCGAATGGCTGTTTTGCGTGATGGATCGAGCTTATGAGAAAGCGTATTTAACTCACTCATGAAAGCCCTAATGGCCAATGTATCGAACGTATTGAAATCGCCGGGCCAGTCGTTCTCATTGCCCAATCCCCAGATGATTACGGAAGGAGAATTGTAATGTTGCTCGATCATATTAGTGAGCATACGCCGGGCTTGCTCTCTATACAGTTTACCACCCAAACCACCGCGGCACCAGGGAATTTCTTCCCACACCATAATGCCTAAGCTATCGCACAACTGTAAAGCAATTCTTGAATTTTGGTAGTGACCCAGGCGAATAAAGTTTGCGCCCATTTCCTTCATTAGCACAAATTCTTTTCTTATCATCTCTTCCGTTAATGCCGCAGCTACACCTGCGCCATCTTCGTGCCTTTGCGTACCGCGCAGTAAAAGCCTTTTGCCATTCAGCACGAATGGCCCTTTTGTTACAAACTCAAAATTTCTAAAGCCAATTTTTTCTGATTGAACATATACATCGCTGCCGTTTTTCACGGTTGCTTCCACTGTGTACAGCGCAGGCTGATCTGGGGACCATAGTTGTGGACCTTTCACACTTATATCACCCAAAGCAACATCATCCTTGAAAGTGCTGATATCCTTTTGTAACTGTTGAATAACCTTTCCTTTCGGATCGATCAGCTTGATTGAAACACTTGCTGACAGCGCTTTTGCAGGATTATAGAGCCTGGCTTTCAAATTTAGCTTTCCCTGCTTACTGTCTTTGTCAACCTCGGTAGTTGCAAATAATTTATCAAGTGATAATGAAGGCACGTACACAAGGTTTACATATCGATATAGCCCACCATACAAATTGAAATCGCTGAGGTTTGATGGGATCATTTCAAGATCGCGACTATTGTCTGTGCGAATAGATACAGGGATCTTTCCTTTGAACTGGTTTTTGTACAGCGTATCTTTTTCAAACGCTTTTATCGCATCAGTTATATCCACCGTCCATTCATCATAGCCGCCTATATGGCTGCCGACTTTAGTGGTATAGACATACACCTCTGTCTTCTGGCCTGCGCCTTCAAAATGCAGTAATGTTCTGCCGTTTGAATAAGGATTTTTGATGTCAAGCTGCGTGCGATACCATGCCGGACCCTGGTAGTAATTTACATCGGGATCGACTGCATCTTCAGCATTTACGCAGTGCGGCAAAGTTACTTTTGTCCATGTTGGCACATCTTCAGGATTGCCTTGCTTAACGGGGCGAACGGCTTCCCAAATACCACCGAGATCTTGTTTTAAAAACTGCCAGTTATCATTCAGTCGTACCTGCTTTTGCGCAAGCAACACTTGCGAAAAAAGGAACAGGCTAATAAACATTGCAAGCTTCATTCTCATCGTTAGATCCTATATTTTTAGTACCCATTAATCTATCATCGATATAGTATAGCGCTGTTGATTAACAGCACCTGCTAGATAGTTCATTGCGGTTAAAAATTATTAGCAATTGTATGAACTATTCTACCGCAAATATGCGCTCCGCAAAAATGAGAATCGCCTTTAAGAGTTTAAATTTCAAGTTGATGATGGAAATATTTGTAGATCCAAACAGCCCAGCCGGTTAAATAATAAAGAAAAAAGCATAAAATTGTAAATCACCTTTTGTTGAGTGCTTGCCATACTATTTATCAATTCCATCATATGCACTTAACCCAGAGAGAGTCAGAAAAACTTCTTCTATTTCTTGCCGGCGAGCTTGCTGAAAAACGCAAGGCGCGTGGCTTGAAGTTAAACTACCCTGAAGCCATAGCACTGATCAGTAGTCAACTGCAGGAAGCTGCACGTGATGGAAAATCTGTTGCCGAGTTGATGCATTTTGGAACCACCATTCTTACCCGAGATGATGTGATGGATGGCATTGCCGAAATGATTCACGAGATACAGATAGAGGCAACGTTTCCTGATGGAACGAAGCTGGTGACGGTGCATGATCCGATTAAGTAAGCGTTGCTGTTGACGATGGAAAAAAGCTTAGCAAAGAACAACTGTACAAGAGTGCGACGCAACGATGCCATATAGAATTACAATTGCCCGTAACAAAAAAACATTTACAATGATACCCGGCGAATACATCTTACAAGAAGGCATGATTGAATGCAATGTGGGAAGGGAAACGATATCGATAACCGTTGTAAATACAGGTGATCGACCCGTGCAGGTAGGGTCTCACTTTCATTTTTTTGAAGTGAATAAAGAGATGGAATTCGATCGGGCGAAGGCTTTTGGAATGCGGTTAAATATTGCTGCAGGAACTGCTGTACGCTTTGAGCCGGGAGAAGAAAAAGACGTGGAACTGGTGACATATGGTGGTAACAGAAAAGCATTTGGCTTTAGCAATCTTACCAATGGTGATGTGACCTCGGCAGCATCGAAAAAAGATGCGTTGCAAAGAGCAGCCGCACAAAACTTTAAAAACACCGCGCTATGAGCTTGCACATAAACAGGGTACGATACGCAAACATGTATGGACCTACTGTTGGCGATAAGGCACGACTGGCAGACACAGATCTTATCATAGAGATAGAAAAAGACTACACTGTTTATGGCGATGAAAGCAAGTTTGGCGGCGGTAAAACTATTCGTGATGGCATGGCTCAATCATCTACTGCGATGCGTAAAGATGGCGTGCTCGATTTTGTAATTACCAGTGTAATGATTATTGATCATTGGGGAATTGTGAAAGCTGATATTGGAATAAAAGATGGAAAGATAGTAGGCGTTGGAAAGGCTGGAAATCCCGACACGATGGATGGTGTGGATGTTAACATGATCATTGGTGCATCGACCGAAGTACATGGTGGAGCTGGCTTGATCGCTACTGCAGGTGGCATCGATACGCACATTCATTTTATCTGTCCGCAACAAATTGATCATGCATTATTCAGTGGCATCACAACGATGATTGGCGGAGGTACAGGCCCAGCCGATGGAACGAATGCAACAACAGTAACGCCCGGTGCATGGAACATTCGAAAGATGCTTGAAGCAGCAGATGCATTCCCTATGAACCTTGGATTTTTAGGCAAAGGAAATTGCGCAACTACGGCACCGCTGATCGAACAAATTGAAGCAGGCGCATTAGGCTTGAAAATTCATGAAGACTGGGGATCGACGCCTGCTGTGATTGATGCTTCGTTGAAGGTGGCTGATGAGTTGGACGTACAGGTTGCCATACACACAGATACATTGAATGAATCCGGTTTCCTTGAAGACACGATCAATGCAATTAATGGAAGAGTGATCCATACGTATCACACAGAAGGCGCTGGTGGCGGGCATGCGCCGGACATCATCAAAGCAGCAATGTATCCTAACATATTGCCCTCCTCCACCAATCCAACAAGGCCTTACACTGTTAATACAATTGATGAACACCTCGATATGTTGATGGTTTGTCATCACCTTGACAAATCTGTTCCCGAGGATGTAGCGTTTGCTGATAGCCGCATTCGTCCTGAGACAATTGCTGCTGAAGACATCCTGCACGACATGGGTGTGTTTAGCATGATGAGTTCAGATAGCCAGGCGATGGGTCGGGTTGCAGAGGTTGTTATTCGCACATGGCAGACTGCAGATAAGATGAAAAAGCAACGTGGTTTTTTGCCAGAAGATGAAGCAAACAACAACGATAATTTTCGGGTGAAAAGATATGTGTCGAAGTATACGATCAATCCTGCGATCACCCATGGCATTAGCGAGTATGTAGGATCGATAGAGCCTGGAAAGCTCGCCGACCTTGTGTTATGGAAGCCTGCATTGTTTGGTGCAAAGCCCGAGATGATCATTAAGGGCGGGATGATCATTGGCAGCAAGATGGGTGATCCGAATGCATCGATTCCTACGCCGCAACCAGTTGTATACAGGCATATGTTTGGCGCTTATGGCAAGGCATTATTTGGCACATGCGCTACGTTTGTTTCACAAGTTTCAATCGATAAAAATATTGCGCAGCAATACGGCTTGCAAAAGATGGTGCTACCTGTAAAGAACTGTAGAAGCATCGGCAAGAAAAATCTTATTCACAACGATGCTACGCCCAACATAGAAGTAAACCCGGAAAATTATGAAGTGAAAGTGGATGGCGTTCACATAACATGTGAGCCGGTTGATGTTGTTCCAATGGCGCAACGGTATTTTTTGTTTTGATAGAAATGATGATACCAGCAAAGGTTTTTCATAGCATCATCGTTGAGTCGCAATCACTTCATCGGTATAACAAGAAGCATCGTGTATTGCACGTTTTAAAAAGAACAAGCTTATGATTATAAAAGAAAAAGCAGGAAATCTTTCATCATTTGACGTTGCGCATCGTTCCATTGAGCGCGTATCACTCGAATGGTTTGAAGTAAACAAACGCATTCTGCATAAGCGTACACAAGCCGGCAGAGAAATCGTGCTAAAGTTTATGAATGAAGCACAAGGTCTGACCCATGATGATGTACTATGGAGTGATGAAACCGCAGTGATTGTTGTTGACATAAAAACCGATGAAGCAATCGTTGTTAAACCGACTTCAATGCACCAAATGGCTGCACTTTGTTATGAGATTGGTAACAAACATTTGCCCCTATTTTATAGCAACGATGAGATTATGGTTCCTTATGAAGCACCTTTGTTTAAACTACTATCTGCGGCAGGTTATGAACCCAGGAAAGAAAATAAGCGACTAACAAACCAATTGAAGACTACTGTAACACCACACGATAATTCGGGAAGCAAACCTAGCCTCTTCACTAAAATTCTTCAGCTAACAACGCCGTCTGCTAATGCTTGATACAAATCTTTTAAGCCTGCTACAACTCTCCGACCCTACATTGCCAATAGGTGGATATGCCCATTCAGCCGGCCTTGAAACATATGTGCAGCAAGGCATTGTAAAAGATGTTGCAACAGCCAGAGAATTTGCAACCGAAATGCTCGCTCAAAACATTCGTTATACAGATGCTGCTTTCGTTTCATTGGCGTATGATGCAGCAGCGCGACAAAACATTGACAAAATTCTATTGCTTGATGATGAATGTACTGCAGTTAAGTTACCGAGAGAGATAAGGCAAGCGAGCCAAAAACTTGGAACGAGATTGATCAAAATATTTCAACCAATGTGCAGTGATGCAACAGCAGCTAAGTACAAAGAAGCCATCCATCAACAAAAAGCATTGGGACACTATTGCATTGCATTCGGGATATATGCACATGCTCTGAAAGTAACGAAGCAAGAAGCGCTCACAGGGTTTTATTACAATGCAGCAGTAGGTATGATAACCAACTGCGTAAAGCTCATTCCGCTAGGGCAATTAGATGGACAAAGTATTGTGTTCTCATTGCACTCACTGATAAATAAACTAGTTGAGGATTCATTAAATCTGGATCTAGATATGATCGGCTTATGCTGCACTGGTTTTGATATTCGCTGCATGCAACATGAGCAATTGTATTCAAGATTGTACATGAGTTGACAAGTCAAAACACATTACCATTTTTGACTTTTTGAATTTTGACTTTTGAATTAAATATTATGGAAAGGAAGTACATAAAAATTGGCATAGCAGGCCCTGTTGGTTCAGGAAAAACTGCATTGATCGAAAGATTAAGCAGGCACATGAGCAACGACTACAGCATTGGCGTCATTACCAACGACATCTATACAAAAGAGGATGCGGAGTTTCTAACAAAAAATAGTTTACTACCCCCTGAGCGCATTATCGGTGTAGAAACCGGCGGCTGCCCACATACTGCCATTCGTGAAGATGCAAGTATGAACCTGGAAGCAGTAGATGAAATGGCGAAACGCTTCCCCGATCTTGATATTATTTTTATTGAAAGTGGCGGCGATAATTTATCTGCAACGTTCAGTCCGGACCTTGCCGATGTAACCATCTTTGTTATCGACGTAGCAGAAGGCGACAAGATCCCACGCAAAGGAGGTCCCGGCATTACACGCTCCGATCTCCTGGTCATCAACAAAATAGATTTAGCACCTTACGTAAATGCAGATCTCGAAGTAATGGAACGCGATGCGAGAAAAATGCGCAAAGGCAGCCCGTTTGTATTTACAAACTTGATGTCGCTTGAAGGCTTAGACAGTGTCATCGGCTGGATTAAACAATATGCATTGATTGAAGAAGTAGAAGCAACCAACCTTGTAAGATGATTGCAAAGCTTCACATACAAACAGCTCGTCGACACGGAAAAACATTTTTGAAGCGCTGCTATTTTACTACGCCTCTAAAAATTGCTGACATCACCGAAGATAGAAACGATGGATGTTTACAGTTGATACTGATGAGTTCTTCACCCGGCATTTTGGATGGAGATCAATACCACATTCATATTGAAGTTGCTGAACATTGCTCTCTTCATTTGCACACGCAGTCTTACCAAAGATTGTTTACAATGAAAAGTAGCGCTTCACAAAGCATGGAAATTCATTTGAAAGAAGGTGCTTCGTTTACATTTCTTCCCCATCCTATTGTGCCACATTCGTCTTCTAATTTTTCTGCTAACAATAAAATCTATTTAGCTGCTGATTGTAAATTGATATGGGGCGAAGTACTTACTTGTGGAAGAAAACTTAATGGTGAAGAATTCGTGTTTTCAAAATATCATAGTCTTACACAAATATTCCTCAACGAAAGATTGGTTGTAAAAGAAAATCTGTTGATCACGCCTGCTACTACCAATGTTCATTCGATCGGACAATATGAAACTTACTCGCACCAGGCAAGCTTAATTCTTCTGGATGAAGCGATGGATGTTGATTCAACCATTACCGAGATCCATGAATTCCTTACATCCATAGAAAATATCTGTTTTGGTGTTTCTGCGTTAGCGGTAACTGGTGTCATTGTTCGAATCCTCGGAAACAAGGGAGAACAATTGCATGCATGTTTAAAATCGGTCTCAAGCATTTTCACCTTATCTATTTCCAAAGCAGCCGTACATGCAAGCTGAGTTGCAAATATTAATCTTAAGTGCAATCACTATTGCATGCCTGCATACAGCTACAGGCCCTGATCATTACTTGCCTTTCATAGCATTGTCAAAGGCACGAGGATGGTCTCTACAAAGAACTTTATTTTGGACGGTAGTATGTGGGTGCGGTCACGTATGGAGTTCAATTTTTTTAGGATTAGGAGGCGCCGCCATCGGTTGGTCTTTGTCGAAGATCAGTTGGCTTGAAGGAATTAGAGGCGGTCTTGCCGGCTGGGCATTGCTTGGGTTTGGATTGGTCTACGGCATATGGGGTTTCATAAAGGCAAAGCGTGGAATACGACACAAGCACTTCGACGTGAATGATGACGGCTCCGTGTTTGTTTATGATCACCAACATGGCGAAGCCGTAGCACCCCAAAAAAAATATACAGTGACGCCGTGGGTCATGTTCCTCATTTTTGTCCTCGGCCCATGTGAACCAATGATCCCATTATTATACTTTCCTGCTGCAAAAAATTCTTTTACAGGAATTTGTATTCTCATCATCGTCTATACCGTTTTCACACTTGCCACCATGTTGGTGATAGTTGCCCTCGGTTATAAAGGTTTCTCATTTTTCAAAACAGGCGGGTTGGAAAAGCACATGCATGTGCTCGGAGGCTTAACCATTTTTATTTGTGGCGCAGGAATGATTTTTCTTGGATGGTAGATAAACTTCCGTTTTAGTTGGCTTAATCCCTACCCTTTTTAGCAAAGGATTTTATTTGCTGTGCTTCGATCTGTTCTAAGCATGAAAGTCACGTGTGGGAACGGCTCAACTGAAAGAGAGACAGAATGTCTCTATGCAAAAGCAAAGCATTCCTAATTCATTGTCCCACTCAATAGTTTTCATTTTGAAAGTGTCTTAAAAAAGCAACTGCTCCCTGAGTAACCATTCATAACCGAATTATAGGTTTACGGTGCAGCGCTAGTTATACAAAGCAATTGATAAGGTAGTTGCACGTATTTAGCGATGAATGCCAACGTATTCGACACTGTCTCCTTTTTGTCCCCCGCAGATTCTTTATAAGCTTATACTTTTTAAGCACTTTCAGTGAAGTTCTTTTACGCAACCAAAAGTTTGATCATGACTAGAAAATTTACCCTCCTCTTTTCTGCCTTTTTGGCTTTCAACTTTTTAGCAAATGCCACTTTCGAAACTGTTCCGGTTACGGGTTACAACAGTGACGTTGTGGCAAACGGCATCGGCTCGGCAACCACTTCTACTACAGCAAATGCCGACGGTGGATCACCAGGTTTTGCTTTTCTTACTCAAGACTTTCGTGCTGTTGCCGGCAACGCGGCACCAACTTATTACCTCCCTCAAAATGGGCTGATCAATAGCGCCAACACCGCGGGGGTCAGTTTCCAGCTCGACAATTATTCGGCTAACAATGCACTTAGGCTTACGGCTACCAATTCCGGCACGCTAACTTTCCCAACACCAAAATATGCAAGCGATGTTTATGTACTCGCCACTTCAGGTACCGGTGTATCAACCGCTACTTTCACCGTTACCTTCACGGACGCATCTTCGCAAGTGTTTACTGGCGTATCGATTGCTGATTGGTATAATGGCTCCGGCTTTGCGGCACAGGGCATAGGCAGGGTAGGCTTGTCAAACGATGCGCAGGATGGTGTAGCAACGAACCCTCGCCTGTACGAGTTGAAGCTATCGATAAGCGCTGCCAATTATTCGAAACAGATAGCAAGTATTACTGTAGCTAAAACGAACACAACACTCGGTCTAACAGTAATCGTGATGGGCGTCACGATTAACGCACTACCAGGGTGCGCAAGTCCTGCTGCGCAGCCTTCGGCACTAACCCTCACGCCAACTCTATATAATATATCGGGTTCGTTTACTGCTGCAGTTGCTGCCGCTGATAAATATCTTGTACTAAGAACACCAGGCGCAACATCGCCAACCGTAGCACCGGCAAACGGTACATTGTACACTGCCGGCGGCACTTTAGGAAACGCTACTGTTGTGAGTGCGGCAGCGGCTACCACTTTCAATGATGTGTCCGTGGTTGGAGGTACGACTTATACTTACACGATTTACTCCTACAACGACGTAATGTGCTACAACCCTGCATACAACACCACAACGCCGTTATCTGGCACAGCTAGTACGCCAGCTTGTAACCCGGTTTCAGCGGGCACGTATTCAGTTGGCCCTACGGGAACTTATGCCACAGTTACTGCGGCTTTAACGGCATTGTATAACGCAGGGGGTGCAACCGGTAATGTGAATTTAGAATTACAAAGCACGTATACAAGTGGTGGAGAAACATTCCCCATCACGATCCCGAATGTGTCAACCGGGCCATGCGCTGTGGGTACACCTGTCGTAAGGATAAGGCCTGCTACAGGCGCTACAGGCTTGATCATTACAAGTTCAAATACCACAGCAACGGTCGATTTCAATAATTCGAAAAATGTGATACTCGATGGAAGAACTGGTGGCACCGGAAGTACCGCAGACCTTACTATTGAAAACACCGCAGCTGCTGGTGTGGCAATCAGGATGATCAACGAATCATCTTCAAACACGATTACCTATTGTAATGTTACCGGTCAAAATACATCCGTTACTTCGAGTGCATTAAGTGGCGTTATCTATATTGGCGGAACAACAGGCACAGAAGGAAATGATAACAACACAATCAGCTATAACAATATTCACGCAACTGCGGGTGGTTTTCCTGCAATAGGCATTTCAGCGTACAATGGCACTTCTGTTGTAAATACCAATAATGATGGTGATATCATCAGCAACAACAACATTTACGATTTCTTCAGTGCTGCAGCTGCTTCTACCGGTATTAAGATTGACCTGGGAAATACAGCATGGACGATTGCTGACAACAGTATTTACCAAACAGCAACAAGAACATACACGACAGGTTCTACACACAGAGGATTGTGGATTACACCCAACGTTGGCTCATTGACTACATCAGCGAACAACTTCACCATCACCAATAATTTTATTGGTGGAAGTGCACCACTTGCCGGTGGCACGCCGTATACAATGACGGGCACCATTGCAAGTCTGTTTATGGGTATGGATCTGTCATTGGGTGGTGGTACCGCGAGCTCGGTACAAGGCAATGTGATCAGGAACATCTCACTTACATCAAGCAGTACATCAACAAGTGGTGTATTCACAGGCATTGGTACTGCGAATGGTATCATTAATATTGGAACAGTTGCGGGCAACATCATTGGCGCTGCAACCGGTACGGGTTCTATCGTGGTAACCAACGGAAGTGGCGGAAAG
>JADMIO011200077.1_pt1 | contig 112613 bp, 94 predicted proteins | sample 8958161 | NCBI WGS metagenome assembly JADMIO01 (sample SAMN16585339, study PRJNA669376) | soil metagenome | isolation source: Crop rotation soil | place: USA: Cullars Rotation, Alabama | collected 2011
GCCGCGACTTCAAGTCACGTGAATTCCAAGCTTCGGATCCCACTGTGCTGGAAAGCGGAACCAAGACGATCGCTGGATACACCGAGGCGACCCGCGGCTGCAAGCATCTCTGCCGCCACTGTCCCGTTGTTCCTGTGTATGAAGGACAGTTTCGAGTGGTGCAGCGGGGGGTGGTGCTAGAGGACGTCCGGCAGCAAGTGTCGGCGGGCGCGCGCCACATCACCTTCGGCGATCCCGATTTCTTCAACGGTCCGACACATGCCATGCGGATCGTGGAAGCCTTCCATGCCGAGTTTCCCGAAGTCACCTATGACGCGACCATCAAAATCGAGCATCTGAAGAAACATAGAGATCTGCTCCCGGCGCTCAAGCAAACGGGATGCCTGTTTGTCACCAGCGCCGTCGAATCCATCGACGACTCCGTTCTGGCGCTGCTCGAAAAAGGACACACACGTCAGGATTTCTACGACGTGGCTACGTCCTTACGGGAGGCCGGCCTGGCGCTCCAGCCCACCTTTATCGCCTTCATGCCCTGGACCACCATGGAAGGCTACGGCGAGCTATTGCGCGCCCTGGTCGAACTCGAACTGGTGGAGAATACGGCGCCTGTGCAGCTTGCGCTCCGGCTGCTGGTCATGCAGAACTCGCGGCTTCTGGAGCTGCCGGACATACAAGCGGTGATCGGGCCGTTCGATGAGAAGGCTCTGGTGTATCCGTGGAAGCATTCCGTTCGGGATGTCGATACGCTCAGCAACCTGGTTTTTCAACTCGTCAGCAAGCGCCAGGAACAGAACAAAACCCGCGGCGAAATCTTTAGCGAAATATGGGAGCTGGTTTTGCAGACCCGGGCTCCGGTCCTTCCCGCGCAGGCTCCCGTCCCCCATCTCGACGAGCCTTGGTATTGTTGCGCCGAGCCGGCTCCGCAAGTCTGAGTCATGAAACGTGTCCTATTGGTCGCGGCGACCACCGGCTATCAGGTCCGCGAGTTTGGCGAAGCCGCGCGATTGCTCGGCGTCGAGTTAGTCCTGGCGACGGATCGCTGCCACATCATGGAGAATCCGTGGGGCGACCAAGCCGCTCCGGTTCGATTCGAGGATCCGGAGCCCGGTATCGAAGCGCTCGTCGCGCGCGGGCCGTTCGACGGCATTCTCGCGGTCGGGGATCGGCCGGCGTGCGTGGCAGCTCAGGCAGCGGAACGGCTCGGTCTCCGCTTTCATCCTGCTGATGCAGCTCGCGCGGCCGCCAACAAGCTGCTGGCGCGCGAACGATTTCGAGCGTTCGGGATGCCGGTCCCGGATTTTCGCCGGATGCCCCTGGCGGAAGCTTCCACCGCAACCGCTCGGTTTCCCTGTGTTCTGAAACCGCTCGATTCCTCGGCGAGCCGGGGTGTGATCCGCGCCAACAACCTGGACGAATTCCGGGCGGCGGCGGCGCGCATTGCCCGAATGCAGGATGGCGACATCGTCGTCGAAGACTACATTCCCGGCCGGGAATTCGCGCTCGAAGGGATCGTTACCGCGGGAAAGCTCCAGACCCTTGCGCTATTCGATAAACCTGATCCGTTGGAGGGTCCGTTTTTCGAAGAGACCATTTACGTCACGCCCTCGCTCCAGACCGACGAGATCCAGCGGCGCATCCGCGAAACGGCGCAGGCGGCCGTGACGGCGCTCGGCTTAACCGACGGACCGGTTCACGCCGAAATGCGGGTGAACGGCCAAGGGGTCTGGATCCTGGAGGCGGCTGCGCGCCCCATCGGCGGGCTGTGCGCGCGCGTTCTGCGGCTCGGTGCTCCATACTTCACGCTGGAGCAGCTCCTGCTCCGTCACGCATTGGGGGAGGACGTATCTGGCGCCGCGCTCGCGGCGGGGAGCCACGGCGTCATGATGATCCCCATCCCCCAATCGGGCGTGTACCGGGGAGTCCGCGGGTTGGAGGAAGCCCGCAAAGTTCCCGGCGTGGAAGATATCGTAATTACAGCGAAAGAAGGCCAGGAGCTGATCCCGTTACCGGAGGGGTCCACCTACCTGGGATTCCTATTCGTTCGGGCCGCTTCCAGTGCTTTGGCCCAAAACGCCCTGCGAGAGGCCCACCAGCGTCTGGAATTCGATCTCGCTGCGACGCTTCCAGTCGTGGCGCAATACAATAAAGGCAGGTGAGCCATTTCCTCCATCTGGAACAGGTCCTGGCGGAGCAGAGTCCCCGGGTCCGCATGGACCGTGCGGCTCTGGATCTGGCCAGCATCCACTTCCCGGATCTCGAGCCGGAACCGTTCCTGGACCGCTTGAATGAGCTCGCCTCATCGCTGGGAGACCGGCTTCGCAACTTCAACGATGGCCGCGACTTTGTCGAAAAAGCCAGCAGTTATCTGTTCGGAGAACTGGGCTTCCACGGCAATGAAACCGATTTTTTCGATCCTCTGAACAGCTGCCTGAATCAGGTGCTGGACCGCCGGACCGGAATCCCGATCACCTTGGCTGTGATGTATATGGAAATCGCCCGGCGCCTGCACATGCCGGTCTACGGCATTGGTCTGCCGCGACATTTCGTGCTCGAATTCAACGACGGGAATTTCGCCACTTATATCGATCCGTTCAACGGAGGGCGAACGATTTCCGCGCAGGAGTGTTTTGCGCTGGCTGGCGCAAAGGTCGCCGACCCGATTCTCCTCCAACGCGCGACTCCCAAGCAGATCGCCATGCGGATGCTCCAGAATCTCCACGGAGTGTACCTGCGGGCGCGGGACCATGAAAAAGCCGTGGCCACGCTCGACCTTATGATCCTGGGAGCGCCGGATATCAGCGCGTGGTACAAACGCCGCGGCCTGCTTTCTCTGGAATTACGGCGTTATGGGGCTGCCCGCGGCGATCTCGCCAAGTACCTGGAACTGGAGCCCGAAGCCGCCGATCGCGACGCGATCAAGAAGCAGCTTCAGGCAATTCACTTGTGGCTGGCGCAGGTGAGTTGAGTGCTGTGCTAACATTGCCATCAAACTCCTAGTACCAATGCACGAATCACTGCCAGACAGCGACGCGGTACTTGCACAATTCAACCGGCTGATTCAAGAGCTGCTACGCGGCAGCATGAGCCGCAACACCTTTCGCCCCTGGGAGGTTGAGCTGCTGCTGGATATCGAGGCGTGCAACCTCCGCGATTCTTCGCGGAGGGAAACGTTGCGCCGGTACCAGCGGGCGGTCCAGCGTCATATGGAAAAGGGCGCCCGGCTGCCGTTGAAACTGTCCGAATATCTCGAAGCCGTGAAGGCCAAGAAAGCTGGGCCGAAGGACTCTGCGGTATCCTGAAATCGAGGATAACGAATGGGTTGCGGTACCGGCGGGCGAGGGCCCACGATTGAAGAGACCAATAAGAGCGGGCGCAAGGTTTTCTGCGTCAAGTTTCAGCGCGAAATGCCCGGTCTGGACGAGACTCCGTTCGACAATCCACTAGGCCAGCGCATCTTCGAGAATGTCTCGAAAGAAGCCTGGAAGATGTGGGTCGAGCAGATGAAGATGATCATGAATGAGTACCGCCTGAACCTCGGCACGCAAGAGGCGCAGGAATTCCTCCTGAAGCAGATGGAAGAGTACTTTTTCGGCGAAGGCGCGGCACTGCCTCCCGGCTTCATGCCGCCCAAAGCTAAGAACTAAACGATTTGAACGAGGCAGTATAGTTCGGCTGGTAGGCCACGCAGTCGATCTCTACCAGCATTTCCGCTTGGTGAAATTTCGCTTCAATCGTGGTTCGCGCAGGTTTGTGATCCCCGAAAAATTCCGCATACACGCGGTTCATCTTCGGGAAATCCGCGATATCGCGCAGGAACACTGAGCACTTGACTACATCCGTGACGTCCGCGCCCGCGGCTTTCAGGATCCGCAGGATATTCGAAAGCGTCAGTCGCGTTTGAAATTCGACGTCGCCCGCGGCCAGTTGATCCGTTACCGGGTCGATCGGACCCTGGCCGCTCACGTAAACAAAATCGCCTGCGCGCAGCGCCGGGGTGTAGTGTCCCCGCGGTGAGGTTCCACCCGCGGGGACAATCTTTTCGATGCTCATTTAGCTGGGTTTTTTCCGGCCGCGCGGACGGCGGTTCGCGCCCCCGCCGGTCCCCGTGGGTTTAGTAGACGGACGCCTGCGCACCGAAGGGGCACGCTTGGGCTTGGCCGGAGGCGGATTCGGTTCGAAGATCGTGGGTTGGCCTTCGACGTACGGCTGCGGCTCCTCGATCTCCTCTTCGACCTCTGCGGCTGCCTGCGGCTCGGGAGCCGGCGGCTCAGCCGGCGGATAAAACTCCGCGCCGAGATAAACCATCATCACGCCCTGTTCCTCGTGCGGCTCCATCCGAACCACGGTCTTGTCCTGGGCGTAATTCAGGAACTCGCTGAACTGCTGGAATCCGTAGGACGTGGTATCCAGGCTGGGATGCTCTTCCTTGAACCACTGCGCCAGATCTTCCACCGGTACGCCGTTTTCGATCTCGAGACGATGGTTTTCGGCCACGTCGCGCAACGCCGGCAACAGATCCTCCGGTTTGAGAGTGGCACGCTCGGGTTGCGATGAACCCTTGCGTTCGATGATATAGCGCCCGCCAGTTCCGCTGACGTTCACCAGATCCTCGCGCTTCAGCTTTTCGACGAAGTCTGAGAAGCTCGATCCGCCGTAGGCACGCTCGTTGAAAGCTGGATCCAGCTGCAGCATGGTCGATTTCAGCAGCCCGAGCTGCGGCTGTACTCCGCGGCGTTCCAGCACCTGCAGGGCGCGCTCCACCAGAGGCATGGCTTGGGCCAGCTCCAGCGGCGCGGGACGCTGGCGGCGCTCGCCACCGCGATCCGGACCGCGGTCAGGCCGATCCGTGCGTTCCGGCCGTTCTCCCGGGGGGCGATCCCCACGCGGCCGCGCTGCCCGGGTCTCGCCCGGAAGGATGACGCTGGCCGGGAGATCCGTGAACAGGGATTCGAAGCTAATGAACTCGTGGCAATTCTGCTGCAGGATCGTGGAGGTGAACGCTTTGCCGCCGACCACAAACACCGTCTTGCCGTATTCCTTCAACTTGTTGACCAGCGGAATGAAATCGCTATCGCCGCTGACGATGGCGAAGGCGTTCACATGGGTGTGGGTAAAGGCCATCTCCAGCGCATCCAGCGCGAGATTGATATCGGCCCCGTTCTTATCGCCGCGGGGCGAGGGGATCCGCTGCACCATTTGCACCGCGTTTTCCGCCATCTGCCGCGTGGCTCCATCCTGGCGTCCCCAGTTGGCGTAAGCGAACTTGGCGACCAGATCGCCGCGCTCCTTGAGCGCATCGAGCGCGAGCGACACGTCGAACTCGCGACGTAGCGTCGACTTGAGTCCGATCTCGATGTTGTCGTAATCGACGAACACCGCGATGTTTAACTTATCTTGCATTTTCAGTTTATTCTCCAATCCGCACGCGCCAACGGCGCCATGCGCTGCGCTCTGGTCAAACTGTCTGTTTGACTGAGCTTCGGATGAAGTCCACAATTTCCTGGAGGGAGGCTCCGGGTTGGAACACCGCGGCCACTCCCATCCGTTTCAATTGCGCGGCATCTTCATCCGGTACGATGCCGCCTACGATGACCTGTACGTCCGTCATCTTTTGTTGTTTCAGTAGCTCCATCACGCGAGGCACGATGGCGTTATGCGCTCCGGAAAGAATGGACAGGCCGATGACCTGCACATCTTCCTGAAGCGCGGTATTGACGATCATTTCCGGGGTCTGCCGGAGGCCGGTATAGATAACTTCCATACCTGCATCTCTCAGCGCGCGAGCAATTACCTTCGCGCCCCGGTCGTGTCCGTCGAGGCCGGGTTTGGCGACCAACACCCGGATTCTATGATCCATAAAAAACTTGCGATTAAGACTCCGATACGCCCCTGTTGCCTACCCGGCATCAGCGGTGCATCCTTGGCTTGAGCATATCACGGAAGGAGTGGGGTCAGGCTTTCAAGCCTGCCGCCGGCTTTCTAGCCGGCGACAAGGGCGCAGAGCAAACCGCGCATAAGCCGGGCGGAAGCCCGGCTGCGGCCTCGAAAGGCCGACCCCACCTTGGAGATCAGACAGTTCCCACGGATCGCCGGTATTCCCCCGGCGCGACACCCAGGACCCGCTTGAACGCCTTGTGGAAGGCCCCATCCGAGTCGTAGCCGACCGCCTGGGCCACGTCCGCAAGTTTCCGGTCGCTCTCGCGGAGGAGGTCGCTACCCCGGTACATCCGCCAGCGAGTCAGGTACTCCAGCGGGGACTCGCTCATCAGCTCTTTGAATCGCTGCGCGAAGGCGGAGCGGGACATCCCGGCCTCCGAAGCCAGGCTCGCGACCGTCCAGGGATGATCGATCCGGCTGTGCATCGAATTCAGCGCCGCCCCGATGTGGGAGTCGGAAAGCGCCCGGAGCCATCCCGTCTGTTCGCTCGCGGCCCGCTCCGTGGCGGCAAGATGCGCGCGCATCGCCTGGATGAGCAGGAGATCCGCCAGTCGCCGGACGGCCACTTCAGAGCCCGGCGTGGAGGTGTCCACCTCGGAAGCCAGCAGCTCGAGGGTTTTCTGCAGCGGAAGTATGTGAGGCTGGTCCCGGCGAATCAAAATCAGTGGCGGGAGAAAATCCTTAAGGGGCGCGGCATACGTCTCGTCAAAGCTAAAACAGCCCGCGATGATTGAAGCCGGCGCGGCGTCTCCGCTCGTTGAAAGCAGATATTCCCGGCCCGGAGCGATCAGAAAGAAATCGCCATGCAAGAGCTGCAAGGGCTCGGCGAGATCGGACACATCGAGGCGAGCTTGCCCGTATGAGATTAAACCGAATCGGGCATACAACCCCGTTTCAGATCGAGGCGCCCAGGGAGTCGTTATCTGGGTACGTCCATAACAGGCTCCTTGAACACGAACAGCGCTGAGGAAATCGGTAATCGCATCCATCCACTACCCACCTTTATTTCTTCGCGATCGCTTTGGACGATCGGACAAAATCTACGGACTAACGGTCAGCACCAACACCGGCCCCTGCACATCCATAGCTGTGTAGATGCAAATGAGAGCCGGCGGGTTGCCGGCAAAGGAGAGAAGTCGCATATGTTCGGGAATAAAGGTGTTATTGCGCTCGTCTTAGGGGCAGCGACTCTGGCGATGCCTGCCTTTGGGCAGAGCGAGGAGTACAAGTCTGACGTGGCAGTGCAAGCGTTAGGCAGCTTCGTGAAGGACCAAACCGAGAACGGCGTGACCCATTCCGCGTCCAACAGCGGCGGGGTATTGGGTACGTATCGTTATTATTTCGGGCGTCACAATGGCGTCGAGTTCAACTATGGCTACGCCCTCAATTCGCAGCGCTACGCGCTCGGTGGCAACCTGGCTAGTACCAAGGCCTACTCGCATGAAGCGACCGCCGCCTATGTGTGGCGCCTGCCGCTGGGTCGCGTGACCCCGTTCGCACTCGCTGGAGCGGGCAGCTTGATCTTCGATCCGAAGGACTTCGCTTCGGACGCGCTGGCTCGTCCTGCTTTCGTCTATGGCGCCGGTGCTGATTTCGATATCGGTAAGCGCTTCTTCCTCAGGGCGCAATATCGCGGACTCGTTTATAACAGTCCGATCCTGGGAGCGTCCACCGTAGCGGCGGAACTGCTCACGCACCGCGCTGAGCCGTCAGCTGGATTCGGATTCCGCTTCTAAGTACGTCCGAAAGGCCACTCGCTGGCGTTCGTGGTTCGGCAGTGAACTGCGAACGTCAGTGAGCGGCTGCCAGCAACTGGAAATCCGCCCAGCCTTCCGTTTCCTGATAATTCTCCCGCAAGAAATCCTCGATTCCAGCCATTCGTAACCGTTGCGGATCACTCCCCGGCCAGATGCGCAGATACGCTTCCGGTAGAACGTGTGTGTAAAACACCCATTGCGGCGGATGCGTGCGCAACTCGCTCAACGCCTGCGCTTCGTCCTGGTCGGAAAACATCCCTGGCTGGAGGAAAGAATACCGCGTGGGATTGTGCGCCCCGGTCACAAAATAGAGCAGCGGCCGGTACGGGAAGACGAACAGAGTATCGGATTGCTTCACCCGAGCCTGGATCATCGCCAGTGTCTCGACATCCTCCGGTTTGCCATGGATGCTGCCGATACTCGTGACTCGAGTCGTCTCACGGAGACGCTGCTGGACGCTGACCATCAAGCAGGATCCCGCTGCGATCAGCACGACGATCCCCGCGAGTTTCCTCCAGGAGGTCTGTGCAATCATCACAGCTGCCAGCGCATAGAACGGCGCCGAGATCCACGTCAGATGATTCAGGTCCCAGCGAGGATAGGCGGACAGGATCATCGCGAATCCGAATGCCATCAGAAGCACGATCCGCATAGACGGCCGCTTCCATAGCCAAATGGCGCTCAAGAACGGCAGAGTCGCCGGCAAAGTGAGAAATGCGAGTAGAACGATCGTCATCGCGATGCCAGCGGCCGACGAGCCCTGCAGAAGGTTAGCGTACCCGCCCGTCACCGATCCATACCAGACCCGGTTCGCGCCGGCGTAATTGGACGCGCTCCATAAGAGCGAATCGAGCATGGCGGAAAATGCGCCCTTGGAAATGATCCATGCCAGCCCCGCCGCGAGCGCGGCCGCGACCCCGCCCGCATAGGCCGCGACTAATCCCCGCGTCGCACGATAAGCCGCCAGGCACGCACCCAGCGCAACTACCGCCAGAGCAACGGGCGGTGTGCACCACGCGGCGATGCCGATTGCGATGCCCGCTCCAAAGCTGGTCAGCTTCGATTTTTCATCCGCGGCAACAATCAATGTTGCTGCCAGCAGGGCCCACGCGCTCGAATCCCAACGATGGTTTACCGCCAGAGCGGTTTCCCCAAGTGTCGCGAAGGCCAGAAACGTGAAGGCTGCGAACAAGGCGGTTATTTGAGTGCTGAGTTTCGAGACAAGCCAGAACAGGCACGCGGTCAGAATCGCAAGGTCGAACACCACCGGGATTCTTCCGGCCATTAGCGTTGTGCCGAACACACGCAGGCTTGCGGCAACCAAAGCAAACGTTCCCGGTCCGGTGAGCGAGAAGAAGTCCTTGTAGGGAACCTGGCCGTGCAGAACGCGAAGCCCGCCGTCGAGATAGATTCCTTCGTCGTTTAACGCCAGCGTGAATCGCGCTGCCGCCAGCCAGGCCAGGAACGCAAAGAGGCACAGGAATACCACGCCGGCGCGCCGCGTCAGGGACATGCCCTATCTATCGTTATAAGAAGCTGGTTTCCGTATAGCTGCCGAAAACGTCTTTCAGGGCCCCGCAGATCTCCCCCACCGTGGCATAGGCGCGAACCGCATCCAGGATGTAGGGCATGGTGTTATCGCTGCCTTCCGCGGCCTTCTTAAGGGCTCCCAGCGTCCTGGCGACGTCGCTGGCGCTCCTGCGCAGCCTGACGGCATCCAAGCGCTCGATCTGTTTCTGCTCGGCGCTGGCATCGATCCTCAGGACGTCGATGGGCTGCTCGCCTTCGCGTGTATTTTCTTGGGTGAACTTGTTCACGCCTACGATCACCTGCTCGCCCTGTTCGATCTCGCGCTGATACTCGTAGCTGGCCTGCGCGATCTCGGACTGCGGAAATCCGCGCTCGATGGCCGGGATCATGCCGCCCATTTCATCGATGCGGCGGATGTAATCGTTCGCGGCTGCCTCCACATCGAGCGTCAGGTGTTCGAGGAAATAGCTTCCTCCCAGCGGATCGGGCTCGCCCGTTACCCCGGTCTCATAGGCGATCACCTGCTGCGTGCGAAGCGCCAGCGTCACGGCGTCTTCGGAAGGCAGAGCGTATGCTTCGTCCAGGGAATTGGTGTGAAGCGATTGGCATCCGCCCAGCACCGCGGCCATCGCCTGAACCGCCGTACGCACGATGTTGTTACGCGGCTGCTGCCACGTAAGAGAGCACCCCGCTGTCTGGGCATGGAACCGCATCTTCCAGCTCGACTCTTTCGTCGCATGAAACCGGTCACGCATCACGTGCGCCCAGATCTTTCGGGCGGCGCGATACTTGGCGATTTCCTCGAAGAAATCATTGTGCGCGTTGAAAAAGAAACTCAGGCGGGGCGCAAAGGAATGCACCGGCAATCCGCGCGCCAGAGCATGCTCGACATACTCGATACCGTCGCGCAGCGTGAATGCCAGCTCCTGCACTGCCGTCGATCCGGCTTCGCGGATGTGATATCCGGAAATCGAAATGGGATTGAACCGCGGGACGCGCTGCGCCGCGAACTCGATCGAATCCGTCACCAGGCGCATGGATGGCCGCGGCGGATAGATGTATTCCTTCTGGGCGATATATTCCTTGAGAATGTCGTTCTGTAAGGTGCCCGACAATCGGGCCCAATCGACGCCCTGTTTCTCCGCGACCGTCAGATACATCGCCCAGATGACGGATGCGGGCGAGTTGATGGTCATCGACACGGTGACGTCGCCCAGCGGGATTCCCTCGAAAAGCGTTTCCATGTCGGCCAGGGAAGAAATCGCAACCCCGCACTTGCCCACTTCGCCCAGCGCGGTGGGATGATCCGGATCCAGACCCATCAGCGTCGGCAGGTCGAACGCCACCGACAATCCGGTTTGCCCCTGGCTCAGCAGATAACGAAAGCGCGCATTGGTCTCCTCCGCCGTGGCGAATCCCGCGAACTGGCGCATCGTCCACAAACGGCCGCGATACATCGATTCGTGGATGCCGCGCGTATAAGGGAACTGGCCGGGAACCGCCATATCGCTGGCAGGATCGAATCCCGCGAGGCTTTGAGCTGTGTAGACCGCGTCGAGAGGCAGACCGCTGAGCGTGCGGTACGACGATGCGGTGGCCGGCCCAGCGCTGCGGGACGCTATTTTTGCCGCCATCGATCCCATTGTACGAGTACGTGCCCCGTTAAGGGAGGGCGAATCGTCTAAGGTCGTAACGTTCCTCCCGGCAGAAGCATCCCTCACACTTCGCTCCCGTAGTAGCATTGGTAGAAGCAGTCCAAATTAAGGAGGCGCCCGAAGATGTGGAATCGGCGCAAAGAAGAAGAACAGCAACCGCCACCCAAGCCAGTCGCGGCCCAGCCGCAGCCCACGCAGCCGGTCAGGCCGCAGCCCGTCAAGGAGACAAGTCCAATGTCGACCAGTCCAGTCCGCCCCACGGAGTCGTTTGATGCGCCCCGCGCAGGGAATGCCGTGCTCGGGAGATCTGTCGTAGTAAAAGGGCAGATCATCAGCCGCGAAGACTTGACCGTGGATGGCGAAGTGGAAGGCACGATCGAGATGCAGGAGCATCGCCTCACCGTCGGTCCGAACGGAAAGGTCCGGGCCAGCGTGAAGGCGAAAGAAGTCATCGTGCTCGGCACCTTGCATGGCAATGTCGAGACCGGAGACCGCATCGATATTCGCAAAGACGCCAAGCTGGTGGGCGATATCAAGACGGCGCGTATCGTGATCGAAGACGGCGCGTACTTCAAGGGCAACGTGGATATCGTGCGCGCTGAGGTTCCCAAGGCCGCGACCGCTTCGGCTTCCAAGCCGCAATCCGCGCCCAATTCGCCCTCGACCACTACGGCAAGTCCGGCAATGGCCGCCGGCGCCGGCGAAGTCAAGCGTTAGAACAGGTTGGAGACACGCACCAGCAGCGGGCTGGATCAATTCTGCGCTTTGCTGGCAGAAAAGCCCGGCCTAACACTCTTGGATCTGGCGGGAGCCAGCCAGAGCACCGTTGCGTTCATCACCGCACAGGGTCATCGGATTTATTCCGATGATTTCCTGTTGCAGATGGACCGTTGCTTTGGCGAAGGCGATTTCTACGAAAACCAGACTGACCCGGAGAAGGCGGCGCAATTTCTGAAATCCGCGCTGGACTATCCGCCCCAGCATTTCGATGGGGCTCTGGTCTGGGACACCTTGGAATTCCTGCACGGACCGCTGCTCGAAACCGTGGTCGAGCGTCTGGCCAATATGCTTCGTCCGGGGAGCTATATGCTGGCGCTGTTTCACGCCGAAGAGCGGGCCGAGACCATTCCAACGTATTCCTACCGGATCGCCGATCGCAAGACCATCACGCTGGCGCCGCGCGGAAGGCGGCGTCCGGCGCAATTCTTCAACAATCGCAGCCTGGAAAAGCTGTTTCAGGACTTCGAGTCGGTGAAGTTTTTCCTGACCCGCGATCATCTGCGGGAAGTGATCGTGCGCCGGTAATCCGCGGCCTTAACTAGGATCACTTCGCGTGGGTCCTTTATACTCCATCTAAGGAGTTCCTTTCTTGTCCCTGGAAGACGATCTGTTCGCTCAGCGCCTCCGCCGCACCGCGGAAATCGAGGCTCTGGGTTTCCGCGCATACGGCCATCGGTTCGACACCACCCATAGCATCCCGCAAATTCTGGGGGACTACAGTGCGAAGACCGCGGACGATCTCGCCGATCAGCCTCGCGTCCGCATCGCTGGACGGATACAAACCGTTCGCCGCATGGGCAAGGCCGGATTCATGCACCTGATGCAATCCGGAGAGCGCCTGCAGGTCTATGTCCGCAAGGACGCCGTTCCGGAATCGGACTACTCTCTGTATGAAGGGTTCGACCTGGGCGATATCGTTGGCGTGGACGGATACTTGTTTCGCACGCGCACCGGGGAACTTTCGGTGCATGCTGAGCGGCTGACATTTCTTTCCAAGATTCTGCTGGCGATGCCTGAAAAGTGGCACGGGCTGGAAGACGTGGAGATTCGCTACCGGCAGCGCTATCTGGATCTGATCGCCAATCCGGAATCGCAGACAATCTTTATCACGCGCGCCAAAATTATTTCTTCGCTACGGCGTCAACTGGAACAGCGCAACTTCGTGGAAGTGGAAACACCCATGATGCAGCCGGTGTACGGTGGCGCGGCGGCGCGTCCGTTTGTGACCCATCACAACACGCTCGACATGGATCTCTACCTGCGGATCGCGCCCGAGTTGTATCTGAAGCGGCTGATTGTCGGCGGGCTGGAGCGCGTCTACGAAATCAATCGCAATTTCCGCAACGAAGGAATTTCGACGCAGCATAATCCCGAGTTCACGATGCTCGAGTTTTATCAGGCCTACACCGACTATCACGGCCTGATGGATTTGACCGTCGACCTGCTGAAGCAGACCGCGATCGACGCCACCGGATCGGCGGTGGTGGAATATCAGGGAACCAAGCTCGACTTCGGAAACATCCGGCGGCTTTCGATGCAGGAAGCGGTGGGCAATACTTCTCTGCGCGGCCACGCGCTGGCGGAAGCGTTCGAGCGCCAGGTGGAATCAACGCTGATCGAGCCCACCATCATTTACGACTATCCCGTAGAGGTGTCCCCGCTATCGAAGCACAAGCACGAAGATCCGGCATTCGTCGAGCGTTTCGAGATCTTCGTCGCCGGTATGGAAATCGGAAACGCGTATACGGAGTTGAACGATCCCAAGGAACAGTGCCGCCGCTTCGAGATGCAACTGGAACTGAAGGCAGCCGGCGACGAAGAAGCACACCAGATGGACGAGGACTATCTCCGCGCCATGTCTTATGGGATGCCGCCCACCGGCGGCGAAGGCATCGGCATCGATCGACTGACGATGATCCTGACAAATTCGAAGAGTATCCGCGACGTGATCCTGTTCCCGCTGTTGAGGCCGGAGGGGGAGATAGGGATAGCTGAGAAGCTGAAGTAGAACTCAGAAAAGCAGAATTCAGAAGTCAGAATGAGCGAGCGCGCCAGTGCCCAAACATTCCGCGATCTTGTCGTCTGGCAAAAGGCACACCAATTCGTGTTGGATGTTTATCGCTATTCGGCAGAGTTCCCTCGATCAGAAGTCTATGGCTTGTCTTCTCAGCTTAGGCGGGCCGCTGTTTCGATTCCGGCCAACATTTCAGAAGGATTCCGTCGCAGGGGCAAGGCGGACAAGGCGCGGTTCATGAATATTGCGCAAGGGTCCTTGGAAGAATGCCGCTATTACTTGATTCTGGGTCAAGATCTGAAGTACGGTGACAGCGGAGAACTCATGCGACAGGTTGAAGAAGTCAGTCGCATGCTGTTCGTTTACTCGAAGGCTATCCTGAATTCTGTGTTCTGACTTCTGTCTTCTCCTTTATGTTCGAACTCTTCATCGCCCGCCGTTACCTTCGCGCGAAACGCAAACAGGTGGTGATCTCGGTTATCACCGTGATCTCGGTGATCGGGGTGGCGGCCGGCGTCATGGCGCTGGTGATTGCGCTGGCCATCAACAACGGGTTCCGCACTACCCTGGAACGCAATCTGCTGGGTCTGACCGCGCATGTTTCCATCCAAGGGAAAGAAATCGGAGAAGGGATCGCTGGATGGGAGCAGCTCACCGCGCAGCTCGCGCGGCTGCAGCACGTGAAGACCGCTTCGCCCGCCCTCTATGAGCCCGGGTTTCTGCAAGGACCCCTAAACGGAGACGGCATCTCCATCAAGGGGATCGCTGTGGGAAATGGCGCGCCGGTTCCGGAAGCACTGTTGACCCTCAAGGCGGGCTCGATCGAAGCGTTGCGAAGCGCCGAAGGTGAGCGCCCGGGGATCATCCTCGGCTTTCGACTGGCGGATCGGCTCGGGGCAGTGGTGGGGAAGCCCGTAACCCTGACCATCGCCAACGGCCACATGACGCCTTTTGGCCCGCGGCCCAGTAATCTGTCCCTGCGCGTCGCCGGCGTGTTTGATTCCGGCTTTGCCCAATTCGACAGTTCCATGGGGTTCATGGAGCTTGCCCCAATGCAGAAGATCTTCGATGTCGGGGATGTTCTCAACAGTATCGAGCTCTATCTGGACGACGTGGACGCCGCGCCCCAAGTCGCGATGGCCGCTGAATCCGTGATCGGGCCCAAGCTCGCCGCGACCACCTGGCAGGAGCAGAATCGGCCCCTCTTGAACGCACTGACGATGGAGCGCATCGTCACGGTAGTCACCATCGGGCTGATTCAGATCGTGGCGGCGCTCAATATTCTGATCGCCTTGGTGATGATGGTGATGGAAAAGCACCGCGACATCGCCATTCTTATCTCCATGGGAGCGAGTGCCCGGCAGATCCGCGGCATTTTCGTGTGGGAAGGCGCAATGATCGGAGCTGTGGGCACGGTCATCGGCCTGACCGCTGGCTACACCATCTGCTACTTTGCTGACAAATATAAGTGGCTGCGTCTCGACGAGACCGTTTACTCCATTTCGTTTGTCCCGTTCACCACGCATTGGACGGACGCACTCTGGATCGCCGGCGCGGCCATGGCTGTCAGCCTGATCGCCACCTTGTATCCGGCCCGTAGCGCCACCAGGATCGTCCCGGTGGAATCGCTGCGGTACGAGTAGAAGCGGCAAGCCCGGCGGCCCGTTTATCCTCGGTAGTGGAGGCCCGGTTTGTTGCGGCTACGCAAACCAGCGGCATTGGCTATCGTCTGTGCGGCAGTTGCCGCCTGGGCGCAGAGTCCAAGGGCGATCGCCGATTACATCATGCAAGCCTGGACGGCTCTTACCCGCTCGAACACGAATCTGGCCGCAGCCGCCGTGGACCCGAAGTTCAAGGTGGGACCGAGCGGGCGCTGGCCGGTCTACATCGCACGAACCGAAAATCTTGAGCAGGTGGAGCGTGAGGTGCGTGCGCAGATATCTGCGGCGGATTTCGCCAAGATCGAAATTCGCCGTTTGCCGGAAGATCTTGCCCAAATTCACGAACAGGGTTTGCTGTACCTGCCACGACCTTACGTGGTTCCAGGCGGCCGATTCAATGAGATGTACGGATGGGATAGCTACTTCATTCAGCTGGGTCTGTTGAAGGATGGCGAAATCCAATTGGCCAGGGATATGGCCGACAATTTCCTGTACGAGATCCGGCAGTACGGCAAGATCCTGAATGCGAATCGCACGTATTACTTGACGCGGTCTCAGCCGCCGTTTCTGACGCAGATGCTGCTCGGCGTTTATCGCCAAACGAAGGATCGGGAGTGGCTAGCCGCGTCGGTGGAGGCAGCCGAGGAATATTACCGCTATTGGACGAGTGAGCCGCACTTGACGCCGCAAACGGGATTGTCGCGCTACTTCGACCTTGGCGAGGCGCCGTCGCCCGAGGTCCTCGCTTCAGAGGTGAACGATGCTGGCGAGACCCACTATGACTTGGTGAAGAACTACTTTCGGACGCATCGCGTCGATGCTTACGACGTAACTCGTTTCTACGACCGGAAGCGCGACCAGCTTACGCCCGAGTTCTACAAAGCCGACCGATCCATGCGCGAATCCGGGTTCGATCCGTCGGCCAGGTTCGGACCGTTCAACGCGGCGATCACCGACTTCAATCCCGTGTGCCTGAATTCCCTGCTGTATCTGATGGAAAAGGAAATGGCGGAAATTTCGGAAATTGTGGGGCGGTCAGCGGAGGTCAGCGTGTGGCAACGGCGCGCGCAAGAAAGAGCCGAGCGGATCAACCGCCTTCTGTGGGACGCGCACGACCGCATGTACTATGACTACGACTTCGCCCACAAGCGGACTCGACCATATCCGTTCCTGACCACTTTCTATCCGCTCTGGGCGGGTATCGCGACTCCCGAGCAGGCCGAGCGTGTCAGAAAGGCGCTGCCCAAGTTCGAACGTCCAGGCGGTCTGCGGACCAGCACGAATCGTAGCGGGGACCAGTGGGACGCGCCGTTCGGGTGGGCTCCGTTGGAGTTCATTGCAGTGGAAGGATTGCGGCGATACGGGTATCACGACGACGCGAACCGAATCGCGGAGAAGTTTTTGAGCATGGTCCATCAGGAGTTCCGCCGGACAGGGACGATTCTCGAGAAATACGACGTGGAGCGCAGAGCCGCGGATATTCGCGGCGAGGTTCGCTATGGGTATCGTTCGAACGAAGTCGGTTTTGGCTGGACCAATGGGGTCTTCAAGGTGTTAATAGACGAGTTGCCGCCTGCCGATCGGGGGAACGTATTCGCGAAGTGATGTGGCGCCCGCCCCCGGGCTACACTATTTCCCATGCCCGAACTTATCGCCGCACCGCACCTGATCCCTGTCCCGGGGAACAAGATCATAGAGGAATACGTGGGCCGTGTGAACAACCGCGAAGCGCAGGTCAGCGTGGCCCGGATGCGCAGCCCGGCAGGCTGGTCCGAGCCCGGCCAGCGCCCCGATTTCGACGAATTCACCGTGGTACTAAACGGCGCGCTGCACGTCGAACATGACAAAGGCGTGTTGGAGGTCAAGGCTGGCCAAGCCGTGGTTGCCCGGAAAGGTGAATGGGTTCGGTACAGCACCCCGCAGGGCGCTGAGTACGTCGCCATTTGCGTTCCGGCTTTCACTCCGGATACGGTCCACCGCGACTCTTAAAAACCCTTAAGGGTGAATAAGATCCGGAACAGACTGGATTGACAGTTCAGGCTGTCTCCCTCTATGATATGGAGGGTCTGTAGGGCCATCTTCAACTCGTCTTATAGGAATTTCGCGCAAAACGGAGCGCGGCGTGATCGTTCCTTTTCTATTGCGCCCGCCGCGCCCTTTGCGCTGCTGAGTACAACTTTATGATCAAAGTCGAAGGGCTTACCAAGCGATACGCCCGAAACGTCGCCGTCGATCACATTTCATTCGAAGTCGAAAAAGGCCAGATCGTAGGGTTTCTGGGCCCCAACGGCGCGGGGAAGACTACGACGATGCGTATGCTCACCTGCTTCATGCCGCCTACCGAGGGCTCGGCACAGGTGGCCGGGTTTGACGTCATCGAGAATCCCATGGAAGTCAAAAGGCGGATTGGTTACCTTCCCGAAACGCCGCCGGTTTACCCCGAAATGGAAGTGGTCGAGTACCTCGATTTCGTGGGGCGAATTAAAGGCGTACCCAAGTCCAGCCTGCGCAGCCGGATCGATGAGGTGATGCAGAAATGCGCCGTCACCGATGTCCGCAACAAAGAGATCGGAAAGCTTTCCAAAGGCTACCGGCAGCGTGTCGGCTTGGCGCAGGCCATCGTGCATAACCCCGACGTGCTGATTCTGGATGAGCCGACCTCCGGCCTCGATCCCCATCAAATTATCGAGACCCGCGATCTGATCAAAGGCCTTGCGGGCGATCACACCATTATTCTTTCCACCCACATCCTGCCCGAGGTCGAACAGACCTGCCAGCGGGTGATCATTATCGCCCGCGGCAAGCTGGTCGCCACCGACACGATGGAGAATTTGAGCAGCCGGCTGCATGGCGCCGAAACGGTCGCGATCGAGGTGCTGCCGCGGGACGGCACGGCAAGTCCCGAATGGGTGCGGAGCGTTCATGAAAGGCTGGAAAAAGTGTCAGGTGTCAGCCGCGTGATCGCAAAGGACGCCAAGGAAGCCCGGGCCCGGTTTACCGTGGAAAGCCAGACTGGCAGCCACGTGCGGCCGGAACTGGCTAGAACCGTGATTGAGGCGGGCTGGCAGCTCAATGAGCTGCACGGCATGGGCTTGAGCCTGGAAGAAATCTTCCTGGAACTGACGGCTTCCACCTACGAAGCGAAATCCGAGCCCGCGCCGGAAGCTGTGGCGCAGGAGGCAAAATGAACACGTTTACCATTGCCCGCAAGGAACTGAGCAGCTATTTCAGATCGCCGATCGCGTACGGCGTCATGTGTTTCTTCGCCCTGATCACGGGTTTCTTCTTTTACTCGGCGGTTCGGTTTTTCCTGCAGCAGAGCCTGCAATCGACGCTGACGGGCCAATCCATTCCACTCAATGTGAATGAATGGGTGGTGAGGAATGTGCTCTCCAACATGAGTGTGATCGGCCTCTTCATCATCCCCATGATCACCATGCGCCTGTTCGCCGAAGAAAAGCGCACCGGGACCATCGAACTTCTGGTGACCTCACCGCTCCGCGACTACGAAATCATCCTGGGCAAGTGGCTGGCGGCGTTTACCCTGTACCTGACGATTTTGGGAATCTCGGTGCTGAACATGCTGGTCCTGTTCGTCTATGGAAACCCGGATTGGAGGCCGATGGCGGTCGGATATCTCGGCCTGATTCTGCAAGGAGGGGCTTTGCTCGCCATCGGCACCTTCATTTCCACCGCGACGCGCAATCAGATTGTCGCCGGCGTGGCGACGTTCGGAGTTTGCCTCCTTCTCTGGGTGCTCGACTGGGTATCGTCTTTTGAATCGTCCAAGCTATTCGCGGTGATCAGTTATCTCTCCGTGACATCTCACTTCGAATCCTTCGCGCGCGGGGTGCTCGACTCCAAGGACGCGGTCTATTACTTGAGCATGATCGTATTCGGCCTGTTTATGACGGCGCGATCGATGGAATCGATCCGGTGGAGGGCGTAATGGCAACCAGAAAGACACATCGCGTCGCCAACTTCGCCCAAGCAGCCGTCTACACCCTGGTCGTCATCGCGATTCTGGCCGTCGTGAATTTCCTCACCCAGCGCTACAACAAGAGCTTCGACGCCACCGCGAACAAAAAATACACCCTCTCTGATCAGACCGCAAAAGTCGTCAAGAACCTGCAAGGCAACCTGACGATCACGTATTGGGATCGTCCCAGTGGCTTCGCCAACGCGGAGGATCTGTTCAACCGCTACAAGGGCCTTTCGCCCAAAGTTACGGTGGAGTATCAGGACGTCGACAAAAAGCGAACCGAGGCGATCGCAGCCGGGGTAAAGAATCCGCTTCCCAACATCCTGGTTAAAGTCGGCAACAAGACCGAAGTCGCCAAGAGCCTGACCGAAGAAGAAGTCACCGGCGCGATGGTCCGGGCTCTCAAGGGCGGCGACCGCACCGTCTGCTTCACCAGTGGATACGGCGAGGGATCGACCACGGACACGACGGCCGGCGAAGGTTTTGGGAACGTCAAAGATCTCACCGAGAAAAATAACTACAAGACCAAGGCAGTCCCACTGATCCCGACCCCCGAGATTCCGCTCGATTGCACGATCCTCGTCGTTGGTGGGCCCAAGCGAAATTACCTCCAGCCCGCCGTGGATGCAATCAAGAACTACGTCGAAAATGGCGGTCGAGCGCTGATCATGCTGGATCCGCCCTTGATGTTTAAATCCGAGATCGACGAAAACGCTGCTCTGGTTTCCGTGCTCGATAGCTGGGGCGTGAAGATGGACAAGGATCTGGTCCTGGATTTGAGCGGCGTGGGCCAACTCTTCGGGCTTGGTCCCGAACTGCCCATCGTGACCAAATACCAAGACCATGCCATCGTTCGGGAAATGAAGGATCTCCCCACAGGCTTCCCGATCGTTCGCTCCCTTCAGGTTTCCAAAGGCGATAAGACGACCGTTACGGCGTTGTTTTCGACCAGCGACGATGCGGTGGCCACGGAAGATCTGAAGAATCCTCAGATCAACGTGAAAACGGCGAAGCCTGGCGCGCGAATTCTCGCCGCCGCTGGAACCTACACCACGGGCAAAGAAAACAGCAACGGGCGCTTTGTCGTAGTCGGTACTTCGCGCTGGATCGGCAACGGTTTTTTGACGTTCAACGGAAACCGCGACCTGTACATGAACATGCTGAACTGGCTGAGCTCGGACGAGGATCTGATCTCGATCCGTCCCAAAGATCCAGAGGATCGCCGGCTCAACATGAATCCCATCCAGGCCACCATGCTGTTTTACGGAAGCGTCGTGGTGATCCCGTTGGCGATCATTATCGCGGGCGTGGGCGTGTGGTGGAAGCGCCGCTAGGCTGTTAGGAACGTGATCAGGAAACTCCCATGAAGCTAGCGCGTTTGTTGATCGCCGGCGCGGTTTTGGCAGCGCTCGGCGGAGCGTTGTATTGGTCGAATAAATCCGAGGCGGCCAAGGCCGATAAACCCGACCCTAAGGCCCCGCCCAAAATTCTCGATCTGAAGGAAGTCGACATCAAGCAGATCGAAATCCAGCATCGTGACGGCGAAAAGACCGTCGTCAAACGCAACGATGCCGGCAGATGGACACTCGCAGCTCCCCAGGCGATGGCAGCCGACCAGAGTGCAGTGGGCGGCGTCGCTACAGCCATCAGCACTCTCGGCTCGGATCGCGTGGTGGATGAGAACGCCAGCAATCTTCCGTCGTACGGGCTGGAGCCCCCGCGTATCAACATCACGCTGACCATGAACGATGGGAAGACACACGTCGTGCGCATCGGCGAGGACACTCCCACGGACGGCAATACCTATGCGATGCTCGACGGCGATAAGCGTCTGTTCACCATCGCGAACTTCGCCAAGACGTCTCTCGACAAGCAGTCCAAGGATCTCCGAGAAAAGCATCTGATGGTGTTCGATCAGGACAAGCTCAGCCGTCTGGAGCTGGATGTTGCCGGAAAAGCTCCCCTGGAGTTCGGCCGTGCGGGAACCGATTGGCAGATTCTAAAGCCCAAGCCGATGCGCGCCGACGCGTTCCAGGTGGATGACGTTGTTCGCAAGCTCAAAGACGCCTCCATGGACACCGAGACCGATCCGAAGGCTGCTGCAGCCGCATTCGCCGGGGGCCAGAAAACCGCGATCGCCAAGGTCACCGGAGCCGAAGGGACGCTTACTTTCGAAGTCCGCAAGTCCAAAGACGATTACTACGCCAAGTCCAGCACGCTGGATGGGGCCTACAAAGTCACCAAGGAGATCGGCGACGGGCTCAACAAATCGCTGGAGGATTTCCGCAACAAGAAAGTCTTCGACTTCGGTTTCAGCGATCCCACCCGCATCGAAATCAAGGACGGCGGGCAGAGCAAGGTCATGGAAAAAGCGGGCGAAAACTGGACCTCGGGCGGCAAGACAATGGACTCGATCTCAGTCCAGAATCTGATCGATAAGCTGCGTGATCTGGCCGCCACGAAGTTGGTAGACACCGGATTCACGACTCCGACCCTGGAGCTAACCGTGGTTTCCAACGACGGCAAGCGAACCGAAAAAGTCCAGATCGCTGCCGCTGGAGAGAATTTCCTGGCGCGCCGGGAAAATGACAGCTCGCTCTATCAGCTGGATGGCACCGCCGTAAACGGTCTGCGTGACGCTGCGGCCGGGGTCAAGGAACCGCCTCCTGCCACCAGCAAAGACGGAAAGAAGAAGTAGTGGGCGATCAGGTCCGTCAAGATCCGCCGATGTTGGGAGCGGCTCTGAACACGGATCTGTACGAGCTCACCATGGCGGCCGGCTTCTTCGAAGCGGGCAAGGCTGAAAACCGCGCGACCTTTGAGTTGTTCGTCAGGCGCCTGCCGTGGAATCGCAACTTCGTTCTCGCGGCAGGATTAGCCCAGGCGGTCGAATACCTGCAGAATCTCCGATTCACCGCCGCCGAAATTGCCTATCTAAAGACGCTCCCGCAGTTCGAGCACACGCGCCCCGAGTTCTTCGATATGCTCGCGGGGCTTCGGTTCACGGGCGACGTCTTTGCCGTGCGCGAAGGTACGCCGCTCTTCGCGGGCGAACCGTTTCTGACCATACGAGCGCCCCTGATCGAAGCCCAGCTCGTCGAAACCTATCTGCTCGCCACCATCGGATTCGAATCCACCATCGCGACCAAAGCCGCAAGAGTGGTACGCGCTGCTGTGGGTCAGGCCGTGGTCGAGTTCGGAACCCGGCGCGCGCATTCGCCCGAAGCCGGCGTGCTGGCCGCGCGCGCGGCCTATATCGGCGGGTGCACCGGAACGAGCAATACGGAGGCCGGGTATCGCTATGGCGTTCCAGTATTCGGCACAGCCGCCCACTCCTGGGTGATGGCGTTTCCCAGCGAGCTGGTAGCTTTCGAGCGTCTCCAACAGCTATTGGGCGACAAAACGGTTTACCTGATCGATACGTACGACACTCTCGAAGGAGCTCGCCGCGCCGCATCCCTTGGACCCCCGCTGTGGGGTGTGAGACTAGACAGCGGCAACCTCGGAGAGCTTGCCACAGCGGTGCGACGGATCCTGAATGAAGCCGGACTCGTCGATGCCAAGATCATGGCCACGGGCGATCTGAACGAGTACAAGATCCAGGAGCTGGTCGCATCGCGCGCTCCGATCGACGTGTTCGGCGTGGGCACGGAATTGTCCAGTTCGGCCGATGCGCCTTCGCTCGGTGTGGTTTACAAACTTGTCGAACTCGAAGAGGCTGGGAGCCGCCGTTACCCTGTAAAACTGAGTCACGATAAGCAGACGCTTCCTGGGGCCAAGCAAATTTTCCGCTCCGCCGATCATGACGTGTTGGCGCGCTCGAGCGAATGCTATTCCTGTGGCCAGGATGGAACGGCGTGTGAAGCGCTCCAGCGTCCGGTGATGATCGCGGGACAACTTGTGGAACCTCTGCCATCTGTTGCGGAAGCGCGCCGCTATGCCGCGGAATCGCTGGGAAGGCTTCCCGCCACATGCCTGAGTTTGTTCGCCAGCGAACCGTCGTGGCGCGTGACCATTAGTCCCGAGCTCGCGGCGTTGAATGAGAGCGTCAGCAAGGGAGCCGCCATATGAAGACGGTTTTCTTTGACGTCGACACGCAGTTGGATTTTCTTTATCCCGCCGGAGCGCTGTACGTTCCGGGCGCCGAAAGCATCGTGCCGCAGGTGACCGCGCTGAACCGTTACGCCGCGGAACATGGCATTCCTGTCGTCTCCACGATGGATGCGCACACCGAGAACGATCCCGAGTTTCAAAGCTGGCCCCCGCACTGCGTCGCCGGAACCGCCGGACAGCATAAGCCATCGTCCACTCTGCTGGAACCCCGCACCGCCATCCCCAGCTCGCCTCAGGCTTTCGATATTCAAAACGTCCAGCAAATTCTGCTCGAGAAACAGTCGGTCGATTGCTTCACGAACCCGAACCTGCCTGCATTGCTGGAACGTTTGGGCCCGGCACACTGCGTGGTCTACGGAGTCGTGACCGAGATCTGCGTCAGGAACGCAGCCCTTGGATTGCTCAAAACAGGCCGTAAGGTGACCCTGGTCACCGACGCGGTCCGCAGCCTCGACGACACAAAATGCGCGAAGTTCTTCGCGGAATTCACCGCCGCCGGCGGTGAGATGGCCACTGTGCAGACCGTAGTGGGATAACCTTTAAATTTACAGGGGGCACAACGGTTGCGCGTAAGGGAACTGGCCGCATTTCTGGAAGCGCCCTGGGAGGGCGATGGAGATCGAGAAATCCGCCGCGTGGCGCCGCTCGATGACGCCGGGGATGAGGATCTTTCGTTCGTCTCCAACGAGCGTTCCGCCAAGCTCGCCGGTGTCTCTCGGGCGGCCTGCCTGCTGGTCACGGACGATTTCGTAAACGAGAATAACCGCACCGTTATCCGCACGCGCGATCCCCGAGCGGCGGTGGCACGCGCGATCCCCAAGCTCCATCCGCATCCGGAACCGGTTGCGGGCGTACACCCAACTGCCGTGCTGGGTCCCGGGGTCGTGATCGGCAAAGGCGCATCCATAGGCCCTCTGGTGAGCCTGGGTGCGGGTGTGCATATCGGCGACGGCACCTCGATTGGAGCCGGATCCGTCATCGGGGACTATGTCCATATCGGCCGCCGCTGCATCTTGCATCCGCGCGTCACGTTGTATCACGAAGTGACCGTGGGGAACTATGTGACCTTGCACTCGGGTTGCGTGATCGGCTCCGACGGGTTCGGGTTTGTCCTGGCCGGCGAAGTCTACGAAAAGTTTCCGCAGGTGGGTCGCGTAGTGATTGGCGATCATGTCGAGATCGGCGCGAATTCCTGCGTGGACCGAGCAGCTCTTGGCGTTACGTCTATCGGGGAAGGCTCGAAGCTGGATAACCTGGTGCACATTGCTCACAACTGCCGCATCGGACGTCATGTGGTGATCGCAGCGCAGACAGGGCTTTCGGGTGGCGTAGTGGTCGAGGATTATGCGGTGATCGGCGGACAGGTCGGGATCGGCGATAAAGCGCGAATCGAATCGAGGGCGGTGCTCGGTTCCGGGAGCGGCGTGCTGACATCGAAGATCGTCCGCGCGGGGCAAGTGATGTGGGGAACGCCCGCGCGGCCGTTGAAGCAATACCTTGAGCAGGTGGCGGTGTTATCCCGCATGGCCAAAAAACGCCGAGGCTAAGAACGCCGGCAGTTTATAATCAATCGAGCCCGGGTGGCGAAACTGGCAGACGCAACGGACTTAAAATCCGTTTTTCCGCAAGGAGAGTGTGGGTTCAATTCCCACCCCGGGCACCACGAACCCCCTTTTTTAGGTCATTAGTTTACAGCCCCCATTTCCATCCGCAAACAGAAGGCTAATCGGAACTGATTGCTGAACCAGGACCGGTTACACGGGCGCTTTCAAAGAACGGTATAACGCATGCAGTCCAAAGTGTTCGTCGGGTCCCGATCTCGAAAAGGACGTTATGCCAAGCCTAGATACTCCTACAATTCAAGGGCAAGTCGGCCACGGGTTCGAAGCCGTGCGCGACGCTTTTGCCGGGAACTGCGCGTATCGACGCGAACTGGGTGGGGCCTGTTGTGCCTATTGCCGCGGCGAAAAGGTCGTCGATCTTTGGGGAGGCACCCGGAACCGGAAGACCGGGGAGCCGTGGGAACAGGACACGATGGTTGTGGTCCACTCCGCCACCAAGGGTCTGGCCGCAATGACCCTTGCCATCGCCCACTCGCGCGGATGGCTCGACTATGAAGAGCGGGTATGCACCTACTGGCCGGAGTTCGCTCAAAACGGTAAGGCGAGGATTACCGTTCGCCAGCTCCTGGCTCACCAGGCCGGCCTGTTCGCGTTCGATGAGCCGGTTGACCGAAACACTGTCGCCGATCTCGATCGGCTAGCGGTCGTGCTGGCGCGCCAGAAACCAGCGTGGGAACCAGGAACCCGCCAGGCGTATCATGCCCTGACGCTCGGTTTCTACGAAGGCGAGTTATTGCGCCGAGTGGACCCGCAGCATCGAAGTCTAGGGCAGTTCTTTCACGAGGAAATCACGTCGCGGCTCGGACTCGATGTCTACATCGGCTTACCTGAGGCAATCCCGAACTCACGATTAGCCGTGCTTGCGCCGCCGAGCTTCATCGAGATGCTGCACGGATTCGGACCTAGATTCATGATCGAAGCCATGAATCCTCGCTCCAATATCTATCGGGCGTTGAACACGAACCCGGGCACAGGGATTTATCATGACGCTGAACGTATCTATACGCGTAACTTGGAAGTACCTTCCGGAAACGGAATCGGCACCGCTCGGGCCATTGCACGCGCTTATAGTGTTTTCGCCACGGATGGGATAGAGCTAGGCTTACGCAAAGAGACACTGGACCTGCTCGCAGCTCCAGCGGTTCCCCCTGCGCGGGGGTTCTACGATGAATGCCTCAAGGCCGATGGGGTGCAGTTCTCGTTGGGTTTCATGAAGCCCAGTTCGGTCTGGCCCTTTGGAAGTGACCGTTCGTTCGGTTCGCCCGGGTCAGGCGGCTCTCTTGGTTTTGCCGATCCGACACTAGGCATCGGGTACGCCTATGTAACCAGTCAAATGGGCACGAACTTGACGGGAGACCCACGAGACATAGCTCTCCGAAATGCAATCTATGACGCTCTTCCCACTCGTGACACTGTGGGTTCCATATCAGGACCGCGAACCACATCGTGATCAAAGCGTTCCTCAGAAATATTCGGTGGAGGTCGCGCAGGTTCTGGATCCCGCGCGCTCTACATCCGCGAGACTGACTGCGGCATGCGTCGCCTGGGTATGGCTATCTGGTCCGAAGCGCAGCGGTCCAGTTCTGCACAATGGTAATGGGCCGCGCCTGGGCCAGCGTCACGGGTGCGACCATCAGGAACTTGCTGCCATCTGGACTCGCCGCATAGCGTGTAGATATAAACTGGACTGTGAACAACGGCACTGGCAATCCCGCTTCAAACGGATTGAAAGATTTGATGGGCACCGCCATCATTTTGAAAGTGGCGCTAGCATCGTCCCGACTGATGTAATACAGTTCCTTCCCGTCATGCCGCCATTGCGGCCCTATGCCCCTCGAAGGAGCAGACGAAATCTGAACCTTCCGTTCGTTGCCGGGGAACGAACGCACGTACACTTGGTCCTGTCCCGATTCATTGGAGTTGAAGGCAATCCAGCGCCCGTCAGGCGAGAAGCTGGCATCGCTTTCATTAAAAGAAGTGACTTGTACAGCGATTGGCTCAGCTTTGTATGGCGCCGGACCCTGGTTCGGCAAGGGGAGGGGCAAGGCGTAGAGATCGCCACTCGCGGTGAGGGCCGTCTTAAAAAGCAGGAATCGTCCATCTGGCGAAAGGTCCTGAGGGATGACGGGCGAATTGGCGGTGTACAGCAATTCGTCTTCTCCCAGGCCCGAGACCGCCTTTCTAAACAGTTTGGACCCCGAGGTGCCAGTTACGCCAGACGCGAACGCCACAGTCTTTCCGTCCGGTGACCAAACGGGGGAACGGCTTCCGCCTTCCCCGAACGTGAGCCTCGACGGAACGCCGCGCGCGAGATCGATCACCCACACGTCCGGCTTGCCGCCGTCGTTGCGGGTAAACGCGGCCTGTTTTCCGTCGGGAGACAGGCGCGGTTCACTCAGGGGTCCCGGCGTTCCCGCTTGCCCTAAGTCTTTCCCCGCACGATCCAGCCACACCAGGTGTGTGTTGTCGGCGCCAAAGGTTTCGGCGTACGCCAGATAACCATTATTGGAGACGGAGAAACCGATTCGCCCGTTATTGCCGAGAACCCCCACGGAGGATGCGACTTGAATCTGCTCGCCTGTGAATTCGAATTTCTTCTCGTCGAACGGCCGGGCCATCAGCGCCTGGTCCAGACGGTACAGCAGGTATCCGTTCGCGTAATCCGCCATGAATTGCGTGGTGAGAAGTCGCTTGGGTTGCATGCCGTCGAGGGAAGCGATAAATACGCCGCTCTGCTCCGGATTTGCGGATGTGGCGAAGTACAGAAAATGACGGCCATCGGGGAGGAAGCGCGGCCAGCGGTGAAACGTTTCGCCGGGGGCCAGTTTGGTCACCTGCGCGGGAGTACCCCCGCTGGCAGAGATGCGCGTGACCGGAGTTTGGGGGGTTCGCCCACTAAACAGGATCGTCCCGTCGAGATTCCATGTGCCGCCGCCGTCATTGCCGGGCCCATCGCACAGGGTCTGGACCGGTCCGCCCGCCGCGTCGACGCGCTTCAATTTGTTATTCGCGAAGAAGCCGATGGATCGGCTGTCGGCGGACCAGAACGGCGTCTCCGCGTCTTCCGTTCCCGCGATCGGGTGGGATTCAGTGAAATCCAGCCTGCGCACCCATATTTGCTGCCTGCCTTGATTCCCCGGGAATTGAAACGCGAGTTGCGTGCCGTCCGGCGAAATCGCCATGCGCGGCGTCGTACCCGGGAACGCGCCGCCCTCCGGAGGCAGAACATGGAAGCGAACCACCGGCCGCGGAGCCGGCCGCTCAGTCAAATGAATCGTCGCGATCCCGATGCCGGCTATGAGAAATAGCGCTGCCGCGAGCCACGCCCATCGCGCGGAAGCGAAACGCGCGGAAGTGGGCGCCGGGGACGGAGCTTCGGAATGGCCCGACGGCGCGGCCGCGATCCACTCCAGCTCGGCCTTCAAATCCCGCGCAGACTGCCAGCGCTCCTCAGGGTCCTTGGCAAGACAGCGCTGCAATAAGCGCTCCAGGGCAGGAGGGGCCACGGCGCCGATCGACGGCGCTGGACGCTCCATGATGCCCGCGATCACGCTCGCCGGAGACGGTCCCTCAAAGGCACGCTTACCCGTGAGCATTTCGTACAGCACCAGTCCGAACGAAAAGATATCGCTGCGTGTGTCGACTTCCTTACCGGTCGCCTGCTCCTGCAACTGCTCCGGCGACATGTAGTACAGCGTGCCGACGATTTCGTTCTTGCCGGTGAGCGCCATGGTGAGTGTGGCGTCGTTCATGGTTCTCGCTGCCGGACCCATTTTCGCCAGCCCGAAATCCAGCAGTTTGATTCCGGATTTGGTCACCAGAACATTGGCGGGTTTCAGATCCCGATGCGTGATGCCCTTCTGGTGCGCTGCATCGAGGGCATCGCAAATCTGTGACGCGTAACGGAGCGCTTGATCCAGGGGCAAGGGACCCTTGAGAGGCGCGCCCTCAATGTACTCCATGACCAGGTAGTTCGGACCGACATCGTGCAGCGTGCAGATTTTCGGATGACTCAACGCAGCAACGGCCCGTGCTTCTCGCTCGAAGCGTTCGGAGAACTGCTCGCCGGAAACCTTGATGGCGACAACGCGATCTAGCCTTGTATCGCGTGCCTTGTATACCTCGCCCATGCCGCCGGCGCCGATGGGCGCGATGATTTCATATGGGCCGAGCTTTTCGCCTGCGGATAGCGGCATATGCTTGATTCAGCTTAGTGTAGCCGAACAGGACGCGGATAGCGCCTGAGCTACTCTACAAGACACATAAGCACCCGGCGCGTTAGACGCTCTGGCGTCCGAACCGCCCGCTCCGCAAAACCCATGCGCTGGCGAATACGTTGAAACCAGAGGACGTTGTCCGGCGTTAGGTGTAAAATTGTCCCTTGCTACAGGTCCTTCGATCCTCGCCGGAGAAAGTAGTGCAACCTGATCGATCACGGAGATTTAGCGATGCGAAAATGTTCTCTCTTGTTGCTTTCGTTGCTGGTTCCAGCCTTTTTAGTCCTGAGCGGAGATGTCGTTAAGGCTCAACAACAAGGTTCGACCAGCGGGAAGCGCTGGTCTGATCCTGCCACCTGGCCTGACAAGAAGGTGCCAGCCAAAGACGCCCTTGTCACTATCGGAAGGGACATGAACGTCGTCCTCGATGTCACTCCGCCGGCGCTGCACGGTTTGATAATCAACGGCAAACTGAGCTTTGCAGATAATAAGGACCTCGAACTGACCACCGAGTGGATCATGGTGCACGGCGAGCTGGAAATCGGCACCGAAGCCAAGCCCCACACGCGCAATGCGACTATTACCCTCACTGACAACGTCAAAGGCGAAGATTTCGGTGGAATGGGTGGAAATGACCGCAGTGACCGCGGGATCATGCTCATGGGTGGAACCCTGAACCTGCACGGTCCGGAAAAGAGCGCCTGGACCAAGCTAGCCAAGACAGCTGAAGCAGGCAGCACCTCGATCGAAGTTCTGAGCGCCGCTGACTGGAAAGTTGGCGAGGAGATTGTGCTCGCGTCGACGGATTTCGATCCCAGGCAGGCAGAGCGGCGAACGATTTCCGCCATCCGTGGGAATACGATCACGCTCGACAAGAAACTCGACTACATGCACTTCGGCAAGATCACCTTTGACGTGGATGAACGCGGCGAAGTCGGTATGCTGACGCGCAATATCAAACTCCAGGCATCGGCTGACGCGGAACAGTCCTTCTTCGGCGGGCACGTGATGGCGATGAGCGGGAGCAAAATGTATGTCGAGGGCGTCGAGTTCAATCGAATGGGCCAGAACCTGACTCTTGCCCGGTATCCGATCCACTGGCATCTGATCGGCGATGCAAAAGGACAGTACATCCGGAACGCGGCCATCCACGACACCTACAACCGCTGCGTGACCGTGCATGGCACGAATTTCCTGCACGTGGAGAACAACGTGACCTACAACACCGTCGGTCACTGCTTCTTCATGGAAGATGGCATCGAGCACGGCAACGAGTTTGTCCACAACCTGGCGATCCAGACCAAGTGTCATACGTCCAAGCCCTGTGTCCCGACCGTCCTCGCCGCAGCCGGTGAGAGCGCAAATTTTGATGATCGCCAGGCCGTCAGAGCGAATGGCCAGGCCTCCAAGGATGTCCTGATCCCTTCCGACAACACGGTGTCGAGTTACTGGATCACCAATCCGGACAACGTCTACCGGGACAACGTGGCGGCAGGTTCCGACGTGACAGGCTTCTGGATGTCCTTGCCGGAGCACCCGATCGGTAAGTTCGAAGGCACGGAGCTCAGCAAGACTATCTGGCCGCGCCGCACGCCCTTCAAGGAGTTCAAGGGCAACGTCGGCCACTCCAACTACGACTCGTTCATGTTCGACCGGAACGTGAGTGGGGCCGAAGGCCGTTTCGGTGTTACCGGCAACGCGCATATGCCCAAGGAAAATCCCCAAGACGCGAACAGCAAAACGGTGGAAACAGTTTTCGAGAATCTCATCGCGTACAAGAACCGCAATGGCGGCATCTGGGGCCGCGGTGAGATGCATGTATTCAAGAATGTGAAAGTGGCGGACAACGCCATGGGATATACGCATGCGTCTGGCTCGGCCGGTCGTGACCCCTTTACGTCAAAGGTCATGGACTCGCTGTTCGTGGGCGAAACCGAGAACATCGGCAACCCCAGAACGGACGCCGAAAAGGCCTACGGCCGCAGCCTGCCGAAGCCCACAATGCCGGATTTCCCGATCCGCGGCTACGAATACTACGACTACCGTCATGACGTGGAGAATGTCACCTTCCGGAACTACGAGGACAACGCTACCCGCAAGACGGGAGCGCTCTCCTACCTGATGTATACTAGCGCCGGGGTCAGTACCGAAAACGCCATCGAGCGCGCGAAATTCATCAATGCCAAGCCGGTGTATTTTCCGCCGATGGAGCGCAAGTGGGGCAACGATAATCTGAATGGTGTGGCCTGGAAGGCCTCGGCCATCCACGACTTGGATGGCTCGGTCGGCGGTGTCCCGAATTCCTACATTCTCCTCAACGACGGCCCCAACGACAGCATCGCGACCGACGCAAAAGCCTGTGAGATCAAGCCAGCCTGGAACGCTGCCGTGTGCAAGGGCGATGTTGGGCGCCTGAGTTTTGGCGGTGGCGGCGGTCCTGGTGGTCGTGGAGCAGGTCCTGGAAGAGCCGGTGCCGGGCCTGGCGCGGCTCCTGGGAGAGCCGGAGCTGGTGCGCCCGGCGCAGTGGCCCCCATCACCGTGGGTGCTGGTGGTCGAGCCGGTGCACCTGCTCAGCCGCCAGTCGTACTCAGCCGCAATGGCAGGGAGTACAGCTTTAACTCGGGCAACGTACGAGCCGGCACCGAGATCAAGTTGACCACCGAAAGGCTGAACGTGAACCTCACCTTGACGGAAATGGATGCCGGCTCTTGGGTGATCTTCGAGCTGCCAGGGTTCACCACAGCAGCTTCGGGTACGCAGCAAAGCAGCATGGATGCGCTGCGCCAGGCCAGCGACACCTCGTACTTCAAGGACAAGGATGCACTGTGGGTCAAGGTGGTCTCCAACGGCGACGGTGCTCGTGGCCCCAGAGGCGGGGGCCCTGGTAGTGGAACCAGCCTCCAGGTCAGCCGGTGAGCAGAACCGAAGCCGCATGAGCGAGAGCCCCCAGCACAGGCTGCGGGCTTTTTGTAGACTTCGCTCCGACAAAAGGATGCAGATCTCGCCCGGCGAAAACACTCGGCCCGTACGAAATCATCGTGCCGATTGAGACATCGTCAGGATTCTAAACTTTAGCCTAGCCAAAGCTGCCGGCCGAACTCTCTCTAGCCCCGATCGAGCCCCATCCGAGCCAGAACCCGCTCAAAACGCGGTGCGGAGCGAAGCGGATCAAGGCGAGCGTCGCACATCACATGCGTTGTCAGCCATGCGGATCGGACATCGGCCCCTTGCTCTAGGCTTGCGAGAGCTTGTTCCTGCTCGCCAAGACCCAGGTGTGCCAGGCATACCCCGAAAGGCTCAATGTATTGCGTTGGAGCAAGGCTCTCTAGTCGCTGCAAAATTTCGCGGGCTTCCCTTTCCTGTCCCGAGCGTGCGAGGCAATGTGCAAGGACGCCTTCTACTGGCGGCAGCAGTCCGCCTCCAAAAAGTCCGATTGCCCGACGCAAGGCTTCCTCGGCTTCCTTGTATTGGGACAAACGCTCCAGCGCGATTCCCCTCCAGAGGTGAGCGAACGGATATCCTGCGTCCAGTTCAATAATCTGGCGGGTCTCCTCCAGAGCTTCACGGAATTCCCGGTTCAGCACTCGGAACCAAGCGGCGTGATGCCGCAGTTGAAGTGCGAGGGGCTCGAGATCCAAGGCCTTTCGGATTTCGCGAATCGTTTCCGATATCCTCCCCTGGCAGACGTAAGTGAGCGCGGCCGAATCGTGAACCTGAGCATCTTCCGCACTCAAGCGCAGGGCGCTCTCAATCTCCGCGTCAGCGCTTTTCCAGTCCCAATCGCACCGTGCCGCCAAAAGTGCGTTGGTTGCGCGCGAGTTCCCGCTTGTGGGATCGAGTTCGACTGCTCGGGCGGCCCACGCCTTTCCCTGTTCCAGCAGAGGCCGCGGTTGACTGGTATTGAACAAAGAAAGCACGAGGTTGCATTTGGCGAGCCCCTCATATGCGGCCGCATACCCAGGATCGATCCGGGTGGCCTCTTGAAAGTACTCTAGGGCCTTGGCTACGCTGCCGGGGCTCCGCCTCTTCGAATGGTGCTGACCTCGCAGAAAGAATTGGTACGCGTCCGCATTGCTCTTGTAGCGCTTGGCGAGAGCACGCTTGTCTTCGCCGCTGAGCTGAAGCTGGAGTTCGCGCGTGATCGCAGCGGCAACTTCTTCCTCCACATCGAAGATGTCCACAAACGTTCGATGGAAGCGTTCTCCCCAGAGCTGAGTCTCGGTGGCGCCCTCCACGAGTTCAGCCTGCAGCCGCAGCGCATTGCCTCGTAACGAAACCCGGCCAGTGAGCAAGGCACGGACGTTGAGATCTTTACTGACTTGAACAGCGTCGATCTCTTTACCCTTGTATCGAAATACGCGGCTCCTCGATACCACTCGCAGGCTTGAGATTCGTGACAGCGAATTGATCAGGCTCTCCGTAATCCCATCGCCCAAATATTCCGTATCTGGATTTCCCCCCACATTCTCAAATGGCATGACTGCGAGCGAATCGATCGGAGTGTCTTCTCGCTGTTGCTTTGCGCCCCATTCTAAGTCCTCGCGAACTGCGGACGCGGACTGCCAGCGGCCGGAGGCCTTCGCTGCGACACAACGCTCGATGGTTCGAACAAAAGCGGTTGGGAGACCCGACATCGCGCCAGAACGCGTACCGGTGGCCATCTCCCGTAGGACCAACCCCAGGGAATAGATGTCGGAACGGGCGTCACATGGTTCGCCCTCGCGCTGCTCTGGAGCCATGTAGGCGGGTGTCCCTATGGCCATCCGGCTGGCGGTCAGTGTGAAATCCTCATCTGATTTCGCGATGCCGAAGTCCAACACTTTCACTCGCCCATTCGCGATCATTACATTTGCCGGCTTAATGTCGCGATGAATAATTCCCTTGGCATGCGCGCAAGCCAGAGCATCCGCCATCTGCACCCCGAATCTAAACACTTCGTCCACTGGCAGCGGCCCTTTTTTCAGCATGGACGCGAGCGTTTCGCCTTCCACCAGTTCCATGACTAAGTAGTTCGGGCCTACGTCGAACAGCGTACAGATGTTGGGATGACTAAGCTGCGCAATCGCTTTAGCTTCGCGAGCGAAGCGAACGTCGAATGGTTGCACCGACGTCTTTATCGCTACCGCCCGGTTCAGCCGCGTGTCGGTTGCGCGAAAAACCCGCCCCATGCCACCTGCCCCAAGGAGAGTTTCCAACTTGTACGGACCCAACTGGGCTCCAGCCGACACCTGCGCAACGGTTTGCGTTGAGTCATCGCTTCCTGACCGGACTGTACCCGGGCCTTCCTGCGCAAGTAAGGCCGCCACTTCTCCGGCCAGATCGGGCTCGGCCTGCTCGAGGAACTTTCGGCGATCCGGTGGGTTGAGCTTCGCCGCAGCTTGATAGAGCTGTTCGATTCGCTGCCAGCGGTCCGGGGTCATAGGCAAAAGTGGCTTAGCCGGACACCGGTTCCTTGACGAACGATCGCGGCCTCCGTTTCAGCAAAATCAAGTTTACACCTTCGCAGGAATGTTGCCGCTGGCTACGGAAGTGTACTCGCCTTTGCATTTGGGATTTTGGCCGCAAGCGCGGTCGGCCACGAAGAATTCGTCGAAAAGGCTTAATTTCGGGATAGCTCCCGGGTTGTCGCCTCCGTCCTTTTTTCTGTCCGACCCCGAACGGCATGCGCGTTTCCAGCGGGAGGCCGAAGTGTTGGCATCGTTGGATCATCCGAACATTGGACCGATTCATGGCATCGTCGCAGGGGCGGATTCCCGAGCTTTAGTGCTCGCACTGATCGAGGGCCAATGCCGCCTGAAGAAGCGCTGCAAGTCGCCAAGCAGATCGTCGATGCGCCGATCAGACTAGCAAAGATCCGGGCTAACCCCTGGAATGGGTCAGACCATAAGATCGTATTGCCAGCCAGTCAGGTCGCAAATTTCGTATGCGTGTGGAGCGATACCGCTGGTAGGATGGATACTCAGAAGTTACAGAATGCCACATGCCTGATCCGACCCGGCCATTTCCCGCGGAGGCCATTGCCGCCATCAGTAACGGCAATAAAATCGAAGCCATCAAGATCGTACGCGAGGCCTGGGGCGTCGACTTGAAGGACGCCAAGGATGCCGTGGAAGCCTACGTCAAAACCCAGCCGGCGCTGGCGGCGACCCTGCAGGAAGCGAGTTCGAAATCGCAACGCGGCTGTATCACGTGGGTGCTGGTTTTGGCGCTGGTGGGAGCCCTGGCCTACTATTTTCTGCGATCCCGCTGAATACTACTGATGGCTACCGGTCAAATATAAGCCCGCCACGCCGACCACGATCAGCGCCATCGAGACGGAGCGCAGCACCGTCACCTGCTCCTTGAACCACACGATGCCCAGCACGGCCACCATCAGCGTGCCTAATCCGGACCATACCGCGTAAGCAGTACCGACGGGAATCTTGGCCACGGCCGTGGAGAGACCGAACAGGCTTACCAGGTAAAACGCAAACATCAGCACTGTGGGCCACAGCCGCGTCATGCCTTCCGTGAATTTGAGGGTCAGGGTGCCTGCCACCTCAAACACAATCGCGAAGAACAGGATCAGCCAGCTCACTCAGGCAGCCGTGAGCGACAGCTCAAGATCGCTGCGCATCTGCTCATAGATGCTGGCCGGAGACGATTCCTCGCAGACCCGCATGTAGTCGGTAAACCGCGGCGGCGCCACGACGCCTTCCTTCAACAGACGGCAATTGTCGAATACCAGATCAAGCGAGCAGAACCGGTAGTAGACTTCCAGCGCGTGCAGAAGGTGCCGGGGATGGCCGTTGCCCGCGGCCTGCATCACGCGCTTGGCCGTGAGCTGGCGGATCCCACCGATCTCATAGCGATCCTGCGGCGACCCGCCGCGGAGGCGCGCATATTCCGCCGCCAGATCCTTCCACCGGATGGAACTGCCCTTACCCGCCGAAACGTGATACCGGTCGTGCTTCAGTTTGGGCGCGAACAGGAGATGCCCCAACGCCGTCGCAGCCCAGTCCACCGGGACCACATCGATGCGGTTTTCCAGGTCCCATGTGATGAATCGCAGGGCTTCCACGGCGCGAAGAACCCAGAAGATGCTGCCGGACGGCTTGCAGCCCAGTTCCGTATGTCCGACGACAATCGAAGGCCGGGCGAAGACCACCGGCAAGTCCGAAAAGTGTTCGGCGAGCTGCCGTTCGGCTTCCGCCTTGCTGCGCGTGTAAGCCACCAGATGGGTAGCGTTGTCGTCGGGATAGTCGTCTTCGTGGACCACGGGCTTCGGAGAGGCGCCGCAAATCGCGGCCGTACCCGTGTAAACGAATCGTTCAATGTTACGGCCGCGCATCGCCTTGGCCACCGAAAGCGCGCCGCCCACGTTGGTAGTGCGAATGGAACGGCTGTTGCCGAAAGACGTGCTGGCTGCCAGATGGAGAACGTGAGACACGTTATCCAGATGCGGCGAAGCGTGCCAGTCCTGTGACAGCAGATCGCCGCGCAGTACTCTTACATTCCTTGGGAGCCGGCCGCCTATGCCGAATCGGGCAACCGAGCGGCGAACGCGTTCCCCAACGGAATCTTCGTCATCGGCCCGAACCAGGCAGACCACCTCTCCGTCGAACGAGGACTGGAGAAGATCGGTTAGAAATGCGCCTCCAAGAAACCCGGTCGCCCCCGTAAGGAAGACCGTCGGAGCGCTCCACGAAGAGCGTTTACGAAAAAATCCATTTAACAAGCGGGTACACCCTGTGCCTATATTTTGGCACTGGGCCTGTGGATTTCGAGCGGGTTTGGCCGTTAAAATCCTGTAATGAGAGGCGCGGAACGTTGGTTCTAAAGGGACTATAAAAGTTCTTTAAGGATTCGGCCAGCCACTTCCTTGCCCCGCTCCCCTACTTCGCCGATGGGTCCCACACAACTCGGGCATCCTGCCTCGCAGGGGCATGCCGCCAGCAGTTTCTGTGCCCCGTCCAGAAGCCGGGGGGCCAGCTTGTAAAGTGCCGCGCTCTGCCCGATGCCGCCGGGATAGTTGTCATAGAGATACAGATTCGGTTCGAAGGCCGCCAGGCTGCCCGCGATATCTTCCGTGATCGAGACGCCTAGATCGCGTGGATCGCACATGACGCATAGAGCTCCTACGGTTCGCAGGAGCGCGGCCAGGGCCGTGAGGCCACCCTGGCGATCGGTGGGGGAGAGATCGGGAAAGCGCGCCAGGAATTCGGCTGGGAAATGCAGCCAGAAAGCCGTGGTGTGCATCTCCTGCTCGGGCATCGACAGGTTCCCGGCGCCCACGTTTTCCATGGTGTAGAACTTGATCTTCTTGAAGCCCACGATTTGGCGGTTCAGACGTACGTCCCCATGGGCGAGCTTGATGCCGCCGGCAGGGGAGGACTCCACTTCTTCCAGCTCCTTGACCTGCGTGTAGTCGATCGCGTCCGTGAAGTAGTCGGAATCCACGCGGCGCACGTAGGCTTTGCGGCCTTCGTAATCGAAGCGCTCCACTTGATACTGCCGCGCGTCGTGAAGGTAGATAGCCTTCTCGTGTAAGGTCGTCAAAGCCGCGGTAAAGGCCACTTCGGCGATCACCTGATGATCGCCAGTAACGTCCACTACGACGAAGTTGTCGCTTGAAACCGATCGCAGGCTGACCGCATCGGCGGGGTACGTATCGGAGGTCCAATTCCAAGTAGTTCCCGAGTGGTGCAGCAGCTTCAGATCGCTCAGGAAACGGCACAAGTCGCCGGTATCGTGCTGGCCGAACCGTTCGCCATCGCGGATCGGCAGTTCGAAGGCGGCGCACTTCAGGTGACTCAGCAGGATTTCGAGATTGTCCGGATTGATGTGGGCGTGCTCCGGAGGCCGGTCGAAAAAATACTCGGGATGCTCAATGATGTACTGGTCGAGCGGCGCGCTCGAGGCCACCAGTACGGCCAGCGATGCAGTCTGGCGGCGGCCTGCGCGGCCCGCGCGCTGCCAGGTGGATGCGATCGTTCCCGGGTACCCGGCCATCACCACGGCATCCAGCGAGCCGATATCGATTCCCAGCTCGAGCGCGTTCGTAGCTACAACAGCCCGGATGTCGCCGTCCCGCAACTGGCTTTCGATCTCGCGGCGTTCCTTGGGGAGATATCCGCCCCGATACCCGCGCACGCCGGAATAGTCGTCCTTCAGGTATGTGAGCAGAATTTCCGTCGCCAGGCGGCTGTTGGCGAACACCAGCGTTTGCTGGCCGCGGTCGAGAAGCTCCTTCGCCATGCGCCGCGTCTCGTTCAAGTAACTCCGGCGAATACCGAGTGCCTTGTTCACCACCGGCGGATTGTAGAACACCACGTACTTGTCGCCGGAAGGCGCGCCGTTGCGTTCCACCAGCTCGAACGGGAGCCCCGTGAGCGCCTCAGCCAATTCTTTTGGATTGGCGATGGTCGCCGAGCAGCAGATGAATTGCGGCGACGATCCGTAGAACTCGCACACGCGCTTCAGCCGGCGCAGTAGGTTCGCCAGATGGCTGCCATAGACGCCGCGGTAGTAGTGCAGCTCGTCGATCACCACGTAGCGGAGGTTTTCGAAGGCCTTGGCCCACTTGGTGTGGTGCGGCAGAACGCCCGAATGGAGCATGTCGGGGTTGGTGAAGACCACATTGGCTCGCTCGCGGATGGCGCGCCGCGCGTCCTGCGGTGTATCGCCGTCGTAAGTAAACGCGCGAAGGTCCGAACCCATCGCGTCGACGGCCTTCTGAAACTCGACCAACTGGTCGCCAGCGAGAGCCTTGGTCGGGAACAGATACATCGCGCGGGCATTGGAATCCGCCAGCAGCCCGTTCAAAACGGGTAGGTTGTAGCACAGCGTCTTTCCGCTGGCGGTGGGCGTCACGACCACCACGTTCCGTCCGCCAGCCGAGTGGGCGAAGGCTTCCGCCTGATGCGTATAAAGCTGGCTGATTCCGCGCGTCACCAGGGCTTTCTGTAACTCGGGCGCCAGCGTTTCCGGAAAGTCAGCGAATTCGCCTGGCCGGGCCGCTTGACGCCGGACCGCCCGGACCGGCGATTCAGGGTCGGCCATCCATTGCTGAAACCGCTCGATCGCGCCTGAGAGCCCGGTTTGGCGCGCGAGAAGGCGTTCTTGGGCTGGTTCAGGGAGGCCCGTAGTTAAATCCAGACTGTGATTCATGTTCGCCCTTTCTTCGCTAGTTTAGCGCAGGGGCGACGGGAAAAACGAGGCGGGACGAAGAGGAGAACTTAGCGGACAGCTTCTGATGTGGTTTCGCGCAAAAACTCGTAGCGTTCCAGGGTCGCCGCGAATGCCGACTCCGAATCCTCGCGGAGAATCTTCCCGACACAACGCAGGCGTACATCTCTGCGGGCGCCGGGGGTGCGAGGAAGGGTGATCAGATATTCGATCGATTCACCCAATGGAAGCTGGCTTTCGGCGGTAAAAAGCACGCCAGCGGAACTCACGTTCTTGGTCTCCCCGCGGACTCGCATCGGGGATCCATTCCGGACCACCTCGAACGGGAGCCGAAGGTCGAAGCGTTGGTGCTTTCTCTGTTCGATCATGGTCTTTAATGACTGTACGGCTAAGTGTCTCTAAGGTCAATAGGGGACAGTCTCAGCTAAACCCCTTACTGTATTAGTACTCCGCAGCTTTAGGTCCATAGAGGGAACCAAACCACCCCCTGAAAAGGGAGTGTGGGAAAATGAAGATCCCTTGCTAAAAAGTATCACCGTGCATGGGGCACGGCAGCACAACCTTAAGAACATCGACGTCGAAATTCCGCGTAATACATTCACGGTGATCACGGGCCTGAGCGGCTCAGGCAAGTCCTCGCTGGCCTTCGACACCATTTATGCGGAGGGGCAGCGGCGCTATGTCGAGACACTTTCTCCCTATGCGCGCCAGTTTTTGGACCAAATGGAGCGCCCGGAAGTCGATTCCATCGACGGTCTCAGTCCGGCGATTTCGATAGAACAGAAGAGTACCAGCCGCAGCCCACGCTCAACCGTGGGGACCATCACGGAGATATACGACTATCTCCGCGTTTTATATGCCGCGATCGGCATCCCGCATTGCCCGAATTGCGGCATCGAAATCTCGCGGCAGTCCACCGACCAGATCCTGGAGCAGGTGATGACACTCGGAGCTCAGGAGCGCGTGATGATCCTGGCGCCCATCGTCCGGGGCCGCAAGGGCGAGTACAAGAAGGAACTGGACAAGCTCGCACGCCAGGGTTTCGTGCGTGCGCGGATCGACGGCGTACTGCGGCAAGTGGACGAGGAGATCACGCTCGATCGGCGTAAGAACCACACCATTGAGGTGGTGGTGGATCGTCTGCTGGTCAAACCGGAAATCGAGAAACGCCTGGAAGCATCCATCGTGACCGCCACCAAGCTGGCGGGCGGATTGGTACTGGTGGCCGTGGTCAATGGTCCTGAGCGTCTCTATTCGAGCAAGCTGGCCTGTCCCGATTGCGGCGCGAGCGTGCCGCAACTTGAGCCGCGATCGTTTTCCTTTAACAGTCCGTTCGGCGCGTGCGAAACATGTAACGGCTTGGGGAACCGCTGGACCTTCGATCCGGTCAAGGTGATCGTGGATCCGTCGCGGCCCTTGCTGGACGGCGCCCTCGGTCCGGGCGGCGGGCACAGCTACGTGATCCACGCCGTAAACGCTTTGGCGGCGCAGCTCAAAATCGCGCTTCAAAAACCCTTCGAAGATCTTTCGCACAAGCACCAGACCGCGCTGCTGGAAGGCGTTCCCGGGAAGCCCGGCGTGCTGGCGATCCTCGACAAGTTCTACAAAAAAGAGATTGCGAGCGAAGCTTATCACGATTGGTTCATGGGGTACATGTCGCCGCATGTCTGTCCCGATTGCGGCGGTCAGCGCCTGAAGCCATCGAGCCTCGCGGTCAAGGTGAAGGACACCACGATCGGCGAACTGACTCGAATGTCCATCCGGCAGGCGCTTGAAACCGTCAAGAATTGGACCTTCACCGGACGCGAGAAGCAAATCGGCGGCAGGCCGGTGGATGAAGTTCGTAACCGGTTGGATTTCCTGATGGAAGTCGGCCTGGAATATCTGAGCCTGGATCGGTCGGCGGCGACGCTTTCCGGCGGCGAGTCGCAGCGCATCCGGCTGGCCACGCAGATCGGCTCACGGCTGCGAGGGGTCTTGTACGTCCTCGACGAACCTTCGATCGGTCTACACCCGCGCGACAACGATCGCCTGCTGAACTCGCTCACCAAGCTGCGGGATCTGGGGAATACGGTGCTGGTTGTTGAGCACGACGCTGATACCATCGAGCGTGCCGATTATGTGATCGACCTGGGGCCGGGAGCAGGACGCCTGGGAGGCGAGCTGGTGGCGCACGGGACCCCGGCCGAAATCGCCAAGAATCCGAATTCGTTGACTGGCCAGTACCTGACAGGCGCGCGTGAAATCGGTTTGCCGGAGAAGCGGCGCAAGCCCGCGGCTGGGAGCGTCATCATCCGGGGGGCTTCGGAACACAACCTGAGAAATATCGACGTCGAGTTTCCGCTAGGCCTGATGATTCTGGTCACCGGCGTTTCCGGAAGCGGCAAATCCACCCTGATCAATGACATCCTGTATCGGGCGGCGGCGAAAGAAGTGTACGGATCGCGCGCCGAGCCGGGTGCGCATACATCCATCAGCGGCCTGGATCTGATTGACAAGGTGATCGAGATCGATCAGTCCCCCATTGGGCGGACTCCGCGCTCGAACCCCGCCACCTACACCCAGGTTTTCACCCTGATCCGCGATTTATTCGCACGCTTGCCGGAATCCCGCGAACGCGGCTACAAGCCAGGGCGATTCAGCTTCAACGTCAAGGGCGGGCGCTGCGAGGCGTGCCAGGGCGACGGACTGAAGCGCATCGAGATGAATTTCCTGCCGGACGTCTACGTTACGTGCGATGTCTGCCGCGGCCGGCGCTACAACCACGAAACCTTGCAGGTGAAGTACAAGGGCTATTCCATCGCGGACCTGCTCGAAATGCCGGTGGAAGAAGCGCTTAAGGTGCTCGAAAATATTCCCCAGATCAAAGCCAAACTGGAGACCACCGTACGAGTCGGTCTGGGATATCTGCATCTGGGGCAATCGTCGACGACTCTGTCCGGAGGCGAAGCCCAGCGCATTAAACTGGCCAAGGAACTGAGCAAGCGGCAGACCGGCAAAACCCTCTATATCCTGGATGAGCCGACCACCGGGCTGCACTTCGAAGACGTCCGCAAGCTGCTGCAGGTGCTCCAGGACCTGGTGGATCTGGGGAATACGGTGGTAATCATCGAACATCATCTGGATGTGATCAAGACTGCGGACTGGATCATCGACTTGGGGCCGGAAGGTGGCGAACGGGGCGGCTCAGTGGTAGCATCCGGTACGCCGGAACAGATCGTGCGGAATCCAAAAAGCTATACGGCTCAGGCGCTGAGCAAGGTCTTGCGCAAAGGGCGCGCGGCCTAGTGCGTTCAAGACGATGAGCAAGTACTCGCAAAACCCGCTGTCGTTCGAGGCTCTGAAGACCGTACCGATCGCAGACCGTGGCGGCAAAGTTCGCGTGGATCAGTTCGCGCGGCCTTTCCGCAAAGGCGAGAGCGTTCAGCGGCTGATCGATTCCTTTCCCGAAATACTCGCGGGATCAAGCTTCCGCGGAGTGCTGGATGCATTGAAGAAAGCCCGGGCGGAATCGCGCGCGATCCTGTGGGGCATGGGCGGGCACGTCATCAAGTGCGGCCTGGCCGACGTTCTGCTGGACCTGATGCAGCGCGGCTGGGTGACCGGGTTCGTCATGAACGGTGCGGCATCGATTCACGATTTTGAGATCGCCATTGCGGGCCAGACCAGCGAAGATGTGGAAGCCGTACTTCCGGATGGACGCTTCGGAGCCGCCGAGGAAACCGGCCGCGAGATGAATCTGGCGATCGCGGCGGGTCACGCACAAGGTTTGGGCATGGGCGAGGCGCTCGGCAAGGGTCTGGAGACATTGGCCAAGCCCGAGTTCGCGTCGCATAGCATCCTGGTGGGCGCCTACCAGGCGGGAGTCCCGGTGACGGTTCACGTAGCCATTGGCACGGATACCCCGCACACGCATCCAGCAGCGGACGCGGCCGCGATCGGGAAGACCACCCACCATGACTTTCGGCTGCTCTGCACGCTGGTACGAGGGCTTGACAAAGGCGGCGTTTACCTTAATCTTGGATCGGCGGTGGTGCTGCCGGAGGTGTTTCTGAAAGCGGTTTCGGTGGTTCGGAATCTGGGGTACCCATTGGCGGATTTCACGACGGTAAATCTCGATTTTGTACAGCACTACCGGCCGAGGGTGAATGTCGTAGAGCGGCCGCACGCGCGCTCGGGCGGGCGCGGCTTCGCCATCACCGGCCATCATGAGATCATGATCCCCTTGCTGGCCGCAGCGTTAGTAGAATTAACTGAACGCACATAGATGACACCCTCCCGCGAGCACCGAGCTTTCTGGGGCTTCGAGGATTTGGCGCTGTTCTTATGCTCCATTCTTCCTGCCTGGCTAGTGGGAATGCTGTTGATCCGATTTGGGCGGACCCTGGCGCCGGGAGCGTTTTCAAACAATGCCGTACGGGCGCTGGTTTTCCAAAGCGCGATCTACGCTCTGTTGGTCGGCGCGTTGTATATGGTGATCACCTTTCGATATCGCCGGCCCTTCTGGCAGTCGATGGGCTGGGTCGCGCCGGAGCAGGGCAAGTGGTGGTGTGTTTTCGGCGGTCCCGCATTAGCGATCGGACTCTCCATATTGGGCGTGGTCCTGCACACGCCGGCAATTCCCACGCCTGTAGAAAGCCTGATTTCCGGGCGCGGGTCCCTCTTCCTGGTGGCTCTATTCGCGGTGGTGCTGGGTCCGGTATTCGAGGAACTGCTGTTCCGCGGATTTTTCCAGCCGCTGCTGGAGCGCGCGATGGGCGCGTGGCCCGCCATTGTGCTGGCATCGACGGGGTTCGCACTTCTGCACGGCCAGGAATACCAGTGGATGTGGCAGCAGCTGCTGGTGGTCGGCTTGGCAGGCGTGGCTTTCGGCTACGCGCGTTACAAGACGGGATCCACGGCGGCCGGAGCGCTGCTGCATGGCGGCTACAACCTCACCTTCTTCGTGGGATACCTGATTCAATCAAGGTAGGGCAGGTCTCCAGACCTGCGGCAGGCTTCTAAGCCTGCCACACCCGAGCGGGGCTGGAAAGCCCCGCGCAGGCGTGGACGCCTGCCCTACGGTAAATCCCGAAAGCTGGCGAGCTTCACCCCGGTTTCCGTGAGCGCTGCGCGAACCTCGGGCGAAGTTAGCGCCCGCAGCTCGACCTCCCGGCTCTCCTTCAGGCGCGTACGCGCCGAGCGCAGATCGTCACCGCAGCGGCCGGGGTGGCACATGAATTCCGTCACGCCTTCAGGCAATGCTCGGATGACCTCCACCAGATCCCCGCTGCGATAGTGGCCCGTGAGCCGGAATCCCGCGAACCAATCCGTCGAACGGCAATGATGACGCGTGAGCGCCGAACGGAATCGCCCGTTCATGAGCCGCATCAGCTTATTCTTCCATCCGACGCCGCCGGGCTGAAGCGGAAAATCAAAGGGCCGCCGCACCCAGGGGATCCGAAACTCTTCGGAAATACGGGCGACGGCTTCGAGAACCGGAGGAAGCAGGTGCGTATGCTTATGCGTATCCAGATGGGTGGGACTCAGACCGGCGTCGACAATCCTGCGGACCTGCTTCACCAGTTCGTCGTAGATGCGAATTTGGCCGAGCGCGACCGCGCGCACCAGTTGGGGGATGGTGGCCGGCAATCCGGGACCTTGCACCAAAACCAAATGGCAGCCGATATCGAGCGAGGGCGTTTCTTTGGCGAGCCGCACGGCATCATCAAAAGCGTCGCCGTTAGCCATCAACGTGGTTGCGGTCAGGATGCCCTCGCGATGAGCCTCAACGATTCCGGCGTTCACGTCTCGCGTAAAGCCGAAATCATCGGCATTCACGATCAGCCGCCGTGTCACCACAACTTGAGTTGAATGGTCAGGAATTTCTTGGGATTGGCGCGGAAGTCCTTGAGCAGGCCCTGGACCTCGCGCGTGGTTCCATCCAGGCCTTCGAACAGCGACGGATCGTTCATCAGCCGTCCGATGGTCCCGTCGCCATTGTTGACTTTGTCCAGGACCGTGTCCAGTTTGCCCATGGAAGTGACCAGTTGGTCGTGAAGTTCGCTGCTATTGAGCAGCTTGCCGACGGTGCCGTCGCCTTTTTTGACCTTGGCGATGGTTTCCCGCACGTCGCCGATGGTGGACCGGAGCTCGTTATAAAGTGCGTCGTCCTTCAGAAGCTTGCCGGCGGTGCCCTGACCGGCGTTGAGGTTGTCGACCAGAGTGTTGATACGGCCAACCGTTCCCCGGACCTCCTGATAAAGCGTGTCCTCATTGATCAGGCGTCCCATGGTGCTGGTGGGCGATTTCAGGGTAGTGGTCAGCTCCTTGACGTCGTTCGTGATTTCGACGAACCGGTTGTAGAGCGTCGGATCTTTGATGAATTTGCCGATGGTTCCGTTGCCGCCCTCGATGTCGCTGACGATGCCGTTCACCCGTTCCAGGATCTTCTGCAAAGCAGCCAGTGTGGAGGAGCCCTGCTGGAACAGATCCTCAATCTCGGCGGTATCCTGACTGGCGATCTCCGCTCCAGCCTGGATGGTCTGGGCGCTGGTTCCCTTCTTGATGTTGACGTAGCGGCTGCCCAGCAGATTCTGTTGCGCGAGCTTGGCTTGCGAATCCACCGGCACTAACTGCATAGACTCGTTGTAAATGCTGAGGGTGAGCTTCACGATCCGGCTGGGATCGGTCGAGCCCGAAAGCTCGATCTTCTTCACCTTGCCGATTGGAATGCCGTTCAAGCGTACCGGCGTCGCTCCCTCGGTCATGGCGACGGAATCCGGCAGATAAGTGTAAACCTCCGTGGTCCTGCGGAACAGCGGATTGGTTCCCGACATCAGAATGATCAGGAAAGCCAGAAGGAGAAGAGCGAACATGGCCATCAGGCCGACTTTAAGCTGCGCCCACTTTGATTTGCTGGTTGTAGGCATTGCGCTCAGGCGCCTCCCACGCGCAGGAACTTGCGGACATAGGAATCCTGGCTGGCTTGCAGCTCAGCCTCGGTTCCTTCGAAAACGAGGCGTCCTTCGTTCATGACCAGGAATTTGGTGCTCACCTTGCTGACGTCCCCTCCACCCCTCGACCGTTCAGTCTGGCCACTGTTGGGATTGTATCGAAAGTTCGCCATCAGATGCCCGTCCTGGTAGCGATGAGTCACCATAATGGTCGCGGTGTTGCGCAGGTCGCGTTCCTTGAGGATCAGCGCGACGATGGTATTCGCGGTGATCGGATCCAGGCCGGCCGTAGGCGAATCGTAGAGCAGCAAAGCGGGTTCGGACACCACGGCACGGGCAATCCCGACCCGGCGCCGCATGCCGCCCGATAACTCGTTTGGAAACTTGTCCAAGGTCTGCTCTAATTCCACGAAACGTAAGGACTCCCGCACGCGATCCTCCACGCTGCGCCCCGTGCCATTGCCGTTGGAGGCCTTCGGATGGCTCACATGCGAGTTTGTCAGGGGGTAGGCGACATTTTCGGCCACGGTGAGGGAATCGAACAAGCCCCCTTCTTGGAACAGGATCCCGACGCGGGCGCGCATATCGAACAAGTCCTGTTCACGAAGGCTGGTGATTTCCTGCCCGAATAGCCAGACGCGTCCGGAATCGGGTCGGACCAGACCCACAGCCACCTTCAGCAGCATGGTCTTTCCGCTGCCGGCGGCGCCCAGGACCACGTAAGTCTGGCCGGGCTGCATCTCAAACGATACGCGATCGAGCGCGGCTACAGAGTCGAAGTGGAGGCTGACGTCTTCAAAGCGCAGGATAGTGGAATCGTTCGGTGTCACAAATGTGGGTTCACTGTTTCACGAAAACGCGGTTCCAGACATAGGTAATAAACGCCGTCAGGACGAAGATCCATACCGAGGATGTCACCACCGCGCGGGTGGTCGCGCGGCCCACGCCCTGCGTGCCCCCGGTGGTGCGCATGCCGTAGAAACATCCCACCATGGCGATGATCACGGCAAATACAAAAGGTTTCAGCAAACCTTGTGCGATGTCGTTATATTCCAGAGCCTGCCAGGCGGAGGTCCAGTATTCGGAAAAGGTCAGGCCCAGCATGCCGCTGGCGATGAAATAACCGCCCGTCAGACCGATGAAGTCCGAGATGATGGTCAGCAAAGGCAGTACGGTAGCGAGAGCGATCAGCCTCGGCGTCACCAGCTTCTGGATCGGATCGGTGCCCAGAGCGCGCATCGCGTCGATCTGCTCGGTGACTTTCATGGAGCCAAGTTCACTGGCGATGCCGCTGGCGTTCCGGCCGGCAACCAGCACGGCCGTCAGCACCGGACCCAGTTCGCGAACCAGGGTGATGGCGACGATGGTTCCCACCTGGCCCTGAGCGCCGTACTGCGTCAAGGCGCGGGCCATTTGCAGAGCCATGACGATGCCGCTAAACAACCCGATCAGGGAGACGATGAACAGCGATCCGACTCCGATGACGTCCATCTGGACAAAGATGTCGTCGGCGTAGTGGGGCCCCCGGAAGATATTCCGGACCGCGCGGATGCTGATTAAAACAAAGTCCTGAAACGCCTCGACGGGCGCTTTTAGGATGTCGAGCAAGCCGAATCCCCCGATAAGGTAGATGCTACCATTAGGATCGCGCGATGAAGGGTTTGACCGACATTGCAGGTATTCTGGTCGGCCACGCTTCCGATTATGACGGATTGACGGGCTGCACGGCCATTCTATGCGAATCCGGCGCCGCCGCGGGGGGCGACATCCGCGGCTCCGCCACGGGAACGGAAGAATGGGACCTGCTCCATCCGCACCACGTGACCGAACGGATCCACGCGGTGGTCCTGGCGGGCGGTAGCGCCTTCGGCCTCGAAGCCGCCAGCGGCGTTCGGCGCTATCTGGAACACAAAGGGGTCGGATTCGAGACCGGCGCAGCGCGTGTTCCCCTGGTCCCCTGTGCGATTCTGTACGACCTGAATGTCGGGAAGAGCAGCGCGCGCCCCACAAGAGAAATGGGCGAAGCCGCCGCCTCGGCAGCTACCGGCGAGGCGGTGGCCGAAGGCGCAGTGGGGGCGGGTACCGGTGCAACGGTGGGGAAGCTCTTTGGGCTCGATCGCGCCATGAAATCGGGAATCGGCTCGTGGACCGTGGAACTGTCGGGGGCCTACGCCGGAGTCAAAGTCGCCGCGCTGGCGGCGGTAAACGCGGTCGGTGATGTACGCGATCCCGCCACGCGGAAGATTATCGCGGGCGCGCGCATCGCTCGGAACTCGATGGAGTTTGCCGATAGCGCTCGCGCGATGAAGAATGGCGTGCAATCAGGATTTTCGCGGGCGAATACGACCCTGGTGGTAGTGGCGACCAATGCGCGCCTGAACAAAGTAGAAGCTACGAAGCTTTCGCAACTGGCGCAGTTGGGCGTCGCACGGGCGATCGATCCGGTCAATACGCTGTCCGATGGCGACGTGACGATTGCGCTGTCCATCGGCAGTGCAAGTGCGCCGGTGGACGCTCTAGGGGTGGCGGCGGCCGAGGCGACAGCGGAGGCGATTCTTCGTGCGGTGCGTGAGGCTCGGACGCTGGGCGGCGTACCGGGATTAAAGGCCTAGCCAAAAGATGATGCGCCTGTGGCTGTCGAAGAATTCGGCGGCTAGTCTGCGCGAACAGCTCGCTACGCAACTGATTCTGGGAGTCCTGAGCGGCGATCTCCAACCCGGCGAGAAGCTGCCGAGCGTGCGCGAGCTGGCTCGACGTTATAAGATCCACTCGAATACCGTAAGCGCTGCCTATCGCGACGCGGAGGGGCGGGGGTGGCTCGTCGTCCGAAAGGGTAGTGGCGTCTACGTCCGCGATCTGCGTGAGCCGACCACGGAGAAGTCGTCTCTGGATGAACTGGTCGAGGGGTTTCTCGAGGAAACGCGGCGTCGAGGATTTTCGACAGCCGAGGTTCGCCGGGGACTCGTTCGCGTACTGGGCGCTGCCCCGGTCCGGCAGATCACGCTGATCGAACCAGAGCCCGAGCTCTCCGAAATTCTAACCGCGGAGCTACGGGAACACATAGCCCTGCCGGTCACGGCAGGGGTTCGGGCTGGAGCCGCTGCCGTCGCCTTGATGAGCCGCGCCCACCTTCTGCCGCCCGCCGTTCCGCATCACCTGTTGCGGATGCGCTCGGTCCCGGAATACTTTCACGGCCAGACCAGACCCGCTCCCGATGCCCTGGTCGGTGTGGCGTCGTCTTCGCCGGAAGCTTTGAGGAGAGTGCGTACGTTGTTGGCGGCGGCCGGTCTAGATCCCGATGGTTTGACCTTTCGCGATGCGCGCGAGACGGGCTGGCGTCGCGGCTTGAACGCCTGCCAATTCGTGATTACTGACGTTGTGACGGCGCGCCGGCTCCCCGCCAACTGTACGGCTCGCGTGCTTCGAGTGCTGTCGGACGCCTCCATCGCGGAATTGCGGCGGTTCCTCGCACTTGTGACAGATCAGAAAGTGTCCTAAGCTCGCGAAGCGTCATCATCCGGCGCCCTTATTCTGTGGTCATGAAGTCCGTAATTGTGGCCCTCACGATTTTTGCGGTCACCGCATCCGCAAACGAAATCCCAGCCGGCACTCATTTGTTGCTTCGGATGGAGCATTCCATCAGTTCCCGCTCGGCGAAGGTGGGAGACGGCGTTTACCTTCGCACCAGTACACCGGTGAGCGTTGACGGAAGGATCGTAATCCCGGTGGGAGCATGGGTATCAGGCACGATCCAGCGCGTGGAACGTCGCGGCCGCCTTCATGGGCGCGGCCGGTTGGAGATCGGGCTTGAGACCCTTTTGTTACCCACTGGTTTGGCAGTCAACATTTCTCCGATGGTCGCCGTTGCCGCCAAATCCGATTTCAATACGGACAGGAATCGAGGGGGGAACGGGCACGGTCCTCTTGTGACTGGTGCGGGACTTTTGGCTGGTTACGGGAGCGCCGCAATCGCCTCAATCTGGAGCCATGACGAAGAGACCGCTGTCGGAGTCGGCTTGAGTGTCGGCGTGGCGACGATGGTGGCAACCGCCATACTCACGCGGAATCGCGACGTAGAGTTCAGCAATGGAGCCACCTTGGATGTCGTGTTCGACCACCCGGTTAAGGTGAACTAAACGAGCGTGGGACTTGCGAGAGGAATGTCGTACCGAGCCAGCGTGGCTTCCATGTCCTTTTTGGAGAGGCGCGAGGCATCGTAGTCCACGGTGATCTTGTCGAGTGATGGAGCCAGCTGGACCCGCACGATTCCATACACGCTATGAATCGCCGCGATGTGCCTGTAATCTTCTTCCTCGGTGAGCTTGCGCTCGAGATCGTAGTGGAGCGTGAGCTTAGTCATAGAAGGTTTAGGATAACAGCTTCCATCGAATTTGCCGAAGGATTCCGAGCCACACTTCGGCATCGTGCGCGTTGAGTTTCATGCGGCGGATCAGGCGCCGGAGCTTCAACTCCGTGGACCCTTCCACGCGTTCGTGCACGTAGCCGGAATGCCGGAGGACCTCCTCCAGCATTGTTGTGATTCGCTCGACGTCTCCAGCCCGGGCGGCGCGCTTGATTTCCGGTTCGGCCTTGGCGGCTGCGGGATTGCGGACGATCTCGTACAGGCACACGGCCACGGCCTGGCCCAGGTTCATCGACGCGTGTTCGTCGCGAGTAGGTATCCGCATCAGCCAGTGGCAATGGCTTATGTCTTCGTTCGACAGTCCGAATTTTTCGGATCCAAACAGTAACGCCACGGGCGCGCTCGCCAGCTTCCGGGCGATCTGTTTGCCGCCCAGCTCCAGGCGTCGCAGAGGATGTTCCAGTTGACGATGCCCGATGGAGGTTGTGCCAACGACCAATCCGCAATCGGCCACAGCTTCGGCCAGCGTGGAGTATTCCTTCGCGTTTTCGAGAACCTTTTGAGCCTTGACGGCGGAGCGCGCTTCCCGGAACGCGACCTCATAGGGATTCACCAGCCTCAGCTCCGTGCATCCAAAGTTGCTCATGGCGCGTGCCGCCGCGCCGATGTTCAGGGGATTGCGCGGAGAAACCAGGACCACGCGCAGAGAATGGTCTTCTAGTTTCACGACCCGTCGCGACGCACAGCGTCGAGGACCCCGTTAATAAACGCGACCGATTCGTCGGTGGAGAATTGTCGCGCCAGCTCCAGCGCTTCATCGATCACCACCGCCGCGGGCGTACCCACGTCGGTCATTTCGTAGACGGCCAGGCGCAGGATGTTGCGATCCACTGCGGCCATGCGATCCAGACGCCAGTGATCGGACTTGGCGGTAATGCGCTGGTCGATCGCTCCGGCTTGGGTCGTGGCGCCCCGAACCAGCGTTTCCATGAACTCGTCCGGTTGCTCGGGAGCCGGGTCTTCTTCTTCCGAACCCAGGGTTTTATAGTACGCGGCGATCGCCTCGTCCACGGGTTGTTGGCGGAGATCGCAAGAAAATAGCACCTGAAGAGCGCGTTGGCGGGAGCGGTGGCGGGCTGGCATCTTTTACTTTCCGAACCGCGCCATTTCGACCGCGGTCATCGCGGCATCGTAGCCTTTGTTGCCATGCTCGCCGCCGGCGCGCGCTTCAGCCTGTGCTGTAGTGTCGGTGGTGAGCACGCCGAAGGAGACCGGCTTTCCCGATTCGAGAGACACCTGCAGCAGCCCGCGTGCGGCGGCATCGCAAACGTAGTCGAAATGGGGTGTGTCGCCCCGAATCACGGCACCCAGGGCGACAATCGCGTCATACGATTTCGCCAACTTCTGCGCCGCCAAGGGAAGTTCAAACGCGCCGGGGACGTAAAACACTGAAATATCGCTGGCAAGAGCCTTGGTAAGCCCCTCCCTCGCTCCCTCCAGGAGCTTATCGGTAATATTGGAATTGAAGCGCGCCACCACGATGGCAAACCTCAGCCCGCGCGCGTCGACAGTGTACTTCAGGGTTTCACGAGACATCGTGGGATAATCAGAAGAACCGGTTCGGTTTCAATCATACCGCGCTTCATTAGATAGTAAGCATGGATCCCCAGAGAATCCGAAATTTCAGCATTATTGCGCACATCGACCACGGCAAGTCCACGCTAGCGGACCGGCTGCTCGAAGTGACGGGCGCGCTCAGCCAGCGCGAGATGATGGCCCAGGTGCTGGATTCCATGGATCTGGAGCGCGAGCGCGGCATCACCATCAAAGCCCATGCCGTGCGGCTGAACTATCGCGCCAAAGACGGTCTGGATTATCAGCTTAATCTGATCGACACACCTGGCCACGTGGATTTCTCCTACGAAGTCTCGCGAAGCCTGCAAGCTTGCGAAGGCGCGTTGCTGGTGGTGGATGCGTCCCAGGGCGTGGAAGCCCAGACGCTCGCGAACACCTATCTTGCGCTGCATCACAATCTCGAAATCATTCCGGTGATCAACAAGATCGATCTGCCGTCGGCCGAGCCCGAGCGGATTCGCGAGCAGATCGAGCAGCTGATCGGACTGGATGCCAAGGACGCGATCCTGGTGAGCGCCAAGCAAGGCATCGGCATCGAGGAAACGCTCGAAGCGGTCGTGCATTTGATTCCTCCGCCCAAAGGCTCGCCGGATGCGCCGCTGCGGGCGCTGATTTTCGATTCCTGGTTCGACCCGTACCGCGGCGTGATCATTCTGGCGCGCGTGATCGAGGGCCGTCTGCGAAAAGGCCAGAAGATCAGGCTGTGGTCGAGCGCCAAGGTATTTGAAGTGGACGGCGTAGGGTACCAATCGCCCAAGCCGATTCCCTGCGACGAACTGGCTGCCGGTGAAGTAGGGTTCCTCTTCGCCAATATCAAGACGGTTTCAGACGCGCAGATCGGCGACACCATCATCGACAACGCCAACCCCGCATCCGAGCCTCTGCCCGGGTTTGAGCCGCTGAAAGCGATGGTCTTCGCCGGCCTGTACCCCGTGGAATCGCACGAACATGGCCTGCTGCGCGACGCCCTGGAAAAATTGCGCCTCAACGACAGCGCCTTCAGTTTCGAGCCTGAAAACTCCGCTGCGCTTGGTTTCGGATTCCGCTGCGGATTCCTGGGCCTGCTGCATCTGGAAATCGTTCAGGAGCGGCTGGAGCGCGAATTCGGCATCAACCTGATCACCACCGCGCCGGGCGTGCGCTACAAGATCACCCTCACGGATGGGACCGTGGGGGAAGTGGACAACCCGTCCAAATTCCCGGATCCGTCGGGCATCGAGAAGATCGAAGAGCCGATCATCGACGCGACGGTGATCACCCGCGAGGAATATATCGGCGAAATTCTCAAGCTGCTCGAAGAGAAGCGCGGCACGCAGAAGAAGTTCGAGTATATCGGCGGCGGCCGCGTGATGCTGGTCTACGAAATGCCGCTGAACGAAATCGTGATGGACTTCTACGACCGGTTGAAGTCGGCGTCGCGGGGATACGCTTCGCTGGATTACCACCTCGCCGGATATCGCGTCTCGAAGATGGTCCGGCTGGACGTTCTCGTCGCGGGCGAGCCCGTGGACGCGCTCTCGATGATCGTGCATACCGATTTTGCCTACGAGCGCGGCAAGATGCTGATCGAGCGGCTGCGCAAGCTGATTCCGCGGCAGATGTTCGAAGTAGCGCTGCAGGCAGCCATCGGCAGCAAGGTGATCGCACGCGAAACGATTTCGGGCATGCGCAAGAACGTTCTGGCCAAGTGCTATGGCGGCGACATCTCGCGCAAACGCAAACTGCTCGAGAAGCAGAAGGAAGGCAAGCGCCGCATGAAGCGCGTCGGTAAAGTGGACATCCCGCAAGAGGCGTTCCTGGCGGTGCTAAAGGTCGGCGGGACCACCGAGGAGTAGTCAGGCCCGCAGGATCGGCACTCCGTACACGGCGAGTTCAGGATCGGCGGTGACCAGCGTGAGCGATTCGAGGGACGCTTGGGCGACGAGCATCCGGTCGAAGGGATCGGTATGGTGGCGAGGAAGCGTCGCCACCTCCAAAGCGTGGTTGACGGAAACCGGCAACTCCTCGAAACCGTGCCTCTGAATCTGTTTTTTGAGGTCATCGGGTGCCCGCAGCTTTCCAGTGGACACCTTGATCGCCATTTCCCAAACGCTAGCAGCGCTTACGTAGACGATCTCGGCTTCCGCAATCCTGGTTCTCGCTGCCATCGAAAGTTTCGGATTCTCTGCCAGCCACCACAACAAGATATGGGTGTCGAGCAGGAGCCTCAATCAATTTCTCCGAAGAGTTTCTCGATCTCTGGATCTCGTTTGTCAAAGTCTGGACTAATCCAGACCTTGCCCTTCCACCCCCCAGGCTTGCGCTTCGAGTGCACGTGCGTTGCATATGGCCCCAGGCGCGCCACCGGCTTGCCAGCTTTGCCGATGACGATTTCCTCGCCCGCCGCCGCGCGCTCCACCAGCTTCGAGAAGTGCGTCTTGGCTTCGTGAATGTTGGTGACTTTCATGGACTAGACTAAGTCTAGTCCATCTGGATGGGGCACGCAAGTCATCACCGGAACGGTCAGCCGCCGTGTCCTACGACGCAGTATCCTACGACAATGAACCGAAATCTGGCGCTAGCGTCGGTATCCCTTTTGTTCGCAGGTGTCCTGGCCGCGCAAACAAACTCATGCCCGGCCAACAAGCCGTTCGACCCCGGCACCGGCGCGTCGTGGATCGGCTGGGGAGGCGATCTGGCGAACACTCGATTTCAGGACCAGAAAGGTTCGGGTATCGCTGCGGCCGACGTGTCCAAACTCAAACTGAAGTGGGCGTTCGGATTCCCGGGCGTGAAATCGGTGTACGGCCAGCCCTCCGTGGTTGGAGGACGCGTCTTTGTCGGAGTCGATACCGGCACTGTCTATTCGCTGGACGCGGCCACGGGCTGCGTATTCTGGACCTTCCAGGCGGACTCAGGCGTGCGGAGCGCGGTCACCTTTCACCGCATCGACACGCGATCCGTTGCGTTCTTTGGCGATGGCAAGGCGAATGCCTACGCAGTCGACGCAGCTACCGGCCAGCAGATCTGGAAAACTCACGTTGATTCGCACGCGTCGGCCAGAATTACGGGAGGAATCAAGGCCTTCGAAGGACGAGTTTACGTGCCGGTCTCGTCAGGCGAAGAAGGAGCCGGCCCGAACCGCAATTACGCTTGCTGCACGTTTCGCGGCAGCGTCGTCGCACTGGATGCTGCAACCGGCAAACAGATCTGGAAGACCTACACCATCGCCGAGGAGCCCAAGCCCCTGGGAAAGAACTCCAACGGTGTGCAACGATTCGGTCCGGCCGGCGCCGGGGTGTGGAATACTCCGACCATCGATCCGGCGCGCCGCGCTCTCTACATCGGGACCGGCGATTCCTACACCGAACCTGCCGCCGATACAACGGATGCGATTATGGCGATGGATCTGACCACCGGCAAGATCCTGTGGTCGGTGCAGGATACGGGGAAGGATACGTGGCTCGCGGGATGCAATGGTGCGACGCCTCCCGAGAATTGTCCCAAGGAGTTGGGTCCGGATCATGATTTCGGGTCGCCGCCGATTCTGAAGACTCTGCCGGGCGGTCGGTCGATCCTGATCGCCGGGCAAAAGAGCGGCAACGTGTGGGCTCACGATCCCGACAGGAAGGGCGCAGTGATCTGGAAGACAGCCCTGGTGAGCAACACCTCCGAATTCGGCGGAAAGATCGTCTGGGGCGGCACCGCCGACGATCAGAACGCTTATTTCGGCCTAGGTCCTGGCGGCATCGCAGCCGTGCAGCTTCGCGACGGGGAGCGGAAATGGTTCACCAACCCCGAGCTTTCTCCCGCGATGAAAGCGCATCCTGGACACGAAGGCCCGCTCACTGCGATCCCGGGAATCGTGTTTTCGGGTGCCTGGGACGGTATCCTGCGGGCGCTTTCCGCATCCGACGGTAAAGTGACTTGGGAGTTCAACACTGTCCAGGACTTCACCACGGTAAACGGTGTGGCCGCTAAGGGCGGTTCCATGGGCGCCGCCGGACCGGTGGTCGCCGGCGGAATGTTGTTTGTCCCCTCGGGCTATGTCGGCGTCCGGCAGGGAATTCCTGGCAATGTTCTGCTGGCCTTCACGGCGCAGTAGGCGCGTGATCGAGTCTTTCGGTGTCGCTGTCCTGAGGAATCTACTGCAAAGGCTTTCCATCCAGGACGAACGTCATGAGCTTGGGTAACACCGTCTGTGCCGTCGGCGGAGGCGGGGCAGCGCCCGGCTCGGCGTTACGCGCGACCACCACTCCGGTTCCGCCCATGAGCGCCACGTACTGTTTACCGTCCAGCATGTAAGTCATCGGAGGACCCATGCCTCCGCGAAGTCCCGTCTGGATGTCGAGCAGTTTCTCGCCCTTGTCTGCACTGTATGCCACCAGTCGGCCGTCGGGGATCACCTGGAACACCAGATTCCCTGCGGTGCTCACGGTCCCGCCGCCGATCGATCCGCCGCCTTGCGTCCGCCAGCGTTCTTTCTGCGCAACCGGGTCCCAGGCGACCAGCACGTTGGATTGGCCGGCGGGCGGAGCTTCGGGACCGATGGCCGGAGGCGCTGGGAGTGTCGGAGGAGGTGGCGGAGCAAACCCACCACCTGCGGGAGCCGCACCTCGCCTTACGCCGATGTTACTTTGATTGGGTTTCACCGTGAAGTCGGTATCGATGGCGAAGTTGGAGCTGCTCACCATTGAGGTCGGGACATAGACCAGTCCAGTGGTTGGATTGAAAGACATCGGGGACCAGTTATGCGCGCCGCCCGGGCCGGGCGAGATCTGAATGGTCTCGGTTCCATAATGCGCTTCAGGATTGATGAAGGGACGGCCGGTGCGTTCGTCCAGGCCTCTGGCCCACGTGACCTTCGCGAAAGGCTGCCCGGAGATGAACTGCCCTGAAACGCGGTCGAGCACATAGTAGAATCCGTCCTTATTCGCCTGCATCAGGACTTTGCGTTGCTGGCCCCGAATATTCAAGTCGGCAAGCAGAAGTTGCTGGACGCTGTCGTAATCCCAGGAATCGCCCGGCACTACCTGGAAATACCATTTGAGTTCGCCGGTATCGGGCTTTACGGCCAGGATCGAAGCCAGGTAGAGGTTCTCCTTCCCCTTCGACTTCCGCAACTCTTCAGGCCAGGGGCCGCCGTTGCCCGTGCCGACGTAGAGAAGATCCGCGTCAGGATCGTAGGCCATGCCGTCCCACACCGAACCGCCGCCGCCGAGTTTCCAATAGTCGCCCGACCACGTCTCCGCGGCTTTCTTGAGTGCCGGATTCTCGAAAGGTTTCGAGGGATCGCCGGGGACCGTGTAGAACTTCCAGGCGAATTTTCCAGTCGCGGCGTCAAAGGCCGAGAAGAATCCGCGGATGGGAAGCTCCGCGCCCGCCACTCCAATGATTACTTTCCCCTTCGCAATGCGCGGGGCCATCGTCACCGTGTAACCCTCGTTCGAATAAGACACGCGGGATTCCCAAACCGGCCTTCCCGTATCCGCGTTCAGAGCGATCAGGCGTCCGTCGATAATCGGCGCGATGATCAGGTTCTGCGTCGAATCCTTATAGAGGGCCAGGCCGCGGTTTACTACACCACAGCAAATTTGCGGGCGGGTCTTATCCTGGTTGACTTCCGGATCCCAGCGCCATTTCTCCTTGCCCGTTCGAGCGTCCACCGCGAAGACGATGCTCCAGTTGGTGATGCTGTAGAGCGTGCCGTTCGCAAATAGAGGCGTCGCTTCCTGGTTTCCTCCGCCTCGGCCGACATCGAAGGACCAGTTCAGGCCCAGCCGGCTGACGTTCGACGCAGTGATCTGATTGAGCGGGCTGTAACGAGTCTCGCCCGGCGTCAGACCGTAGCTGGTCCACTCATCCGGATTGGCTGTACGGCCGGACTGAGCGTGTGCGAACGGCAGTGCGATCAGCGTTGCAAGCAGGATCTTTTTCACGATTCAACTCCTTTTCAAGCCTGCATCGGAGCGTCCATGCCGCCCCACAGGTTCATGGTGTTCAGCTCATCGCGGCCGCAGGATTTCAAGTACAGGAACAACTGGGTGCGATACGCCGCGAACCCGGACAATACCAGATTCACAATCAGCGAACCGCGAGTGGACTTGCGTCCGAACATTTCAATCTCGCCGCGAAAATCTGCATCCGAGAACGCCCCGAGCTGCTGGGCATAGTAGGCGCTCTGCTTTTCGATCGCGGCGATAACCTGATCGAAGTTCATTTCGTTGGCTGCGGCCTGTGCCGCGCCGAATGCCGCGCCGTCGAAAGCACCGGTTTTGATCGCCGGGATCAGGTTGGGTCCCATGATGGTCAGGTATCGAAGCAACTCAATGGTGCTGCGCTGCTTCGGCGTCGGCCGGTAGTCAATCTTATTGCGATCCACTTTGCTCGCCAGGTGGAGCAGGATGCGAACTTCGTTTTGCAGGGAGGAGATGAGTTCTTCTTTTGTCAGTACCATATATCTTCAGCACGTTAACACATGGCCGAAGGCATTGTCGCGGAAAGGGCCCGGCGCTTCTACCGCCCCGAATTGGATGTCCTCCGGTTCGCCGGGTTCGTGATGGTCTTCATTCATCACGGTTTCCCGCTCACCACGGCTGAATACATGGGCTGGGGAGTTCCCAGGATCCTTGCGGAGCTCATTGCCTCGGGCGCACGCGCCACAGCGTTGAGCGTGGATCTGTTCTTCGCGCTCAGCGCCTACCTGATCACCGAGTTGCTCCTGCGGGAACAACGTTTCCGGGGCAGTTTTGATATTCGCGCGTTCTATATCAGGCGGATCCTGAGAATCTGGCCGCTGTATTACTTTGCCCTGCTGGTGCTGCTTCCCTTGCTGGCGCTCGCCCTGCCGGAAGACAGGATGTCGGGAAGCTTCTGGCTGGCGTTCCTGGTGTTCGCGGGCAACTGGGCCTGCGCTCTTTCAAACTCGTATCCGACCGCGCTTGCGGTGCTGTGGACGGTATCGATAGAAGAGCAATTCTATTTCAGCTGGCCGTGGCTGATACGGCTGTTAGGATCGCGCATGCCCTGGTTCGCAGGCGGAATGCTGGTGGTGGCGACAATTGCGCGGATCTTTCTGATCGGGCATTACACGGATCTGGTGGGCATGGACGCGCGCATCTGGACCAACACTTTCGCGCGCCTGGATCCCATCGCGGGCGGCGCGCTCTTGGCTTTGTTGCTCAAAGGAAAAATTCCGCAACACACTCTGCGGGAACGGATTTTATGGTTGGTGAGTGGAGGCGCAGTGCTGTGGATTGCGGGAAGCGTGATCAAGGACCCCGGCTGGATATGGCTGGTGACCTATCCTTTGTCCACCGCTGGCTGCGTGGCGATTATCTACGGCACCTTCGCACCGGATGGGAGCCGGTGGCCGAAGCCCCTGACCTACTTAGGGAAGATCACCTTCGGACTTTACGCTTTCCATGTCGCCGCGATCCGGCTGGTCCAGGCCGCGAGCCCATCGCTTACAGGGCCGCTCGTGCTGCTGATTGCATTTGCGTTGACGGTCGCGGCCGCGGCGCTTTCCTACCGCTACCTCGAAAGTCCATTTCTGCGATGGAAGAACCGCTTCGAGCAGGTCAGCACGAGAGCGGTTTAGTTCTCCGGATTCGCCGCCGCGCCACGTCCGCCGGCGGGTGCTCCACCTCTTCCACCCCGTCCGCCACGACCGCCGGGAGCAGCAGGCTGTCCGACAGCCAGCCCGACCAGTTCGGCCCCGCCACCCTGTGTTCCATTCACCACCGCAACCAGGAACTGCCGTCCGTTCACCAGATACGTCATCGTCGGCCCGACAGCCGATCCCAGCGGCATTTCATGGATCACGGCTCCGGTCTTCTTATCGATGAACCGCAGATCGGCGCTGCCTTCTACCAGCATGGTTTTGGTGACCAGGATCGGCGAGCGCTGTCCCCCGCCCCAGTTGCTGGCGTCGATACCGGCAGCCTTGAGCGCTGGATTGTTCAGGATGGCATCCGAAGGCTTGCCATTGGGAATCATCCAGGCTTGGTCGCCCGTGTTCAAATTAAACGCCGTGATGCGTCCATACGGACCTTTGATCAGGGGCAGGTTACCCGCGACGTTGGTGTTTCCGCCCCCGCCGCCCGCGATGTAGAGCATCTCGGAGCGATCCCCGCCCGGAACCAGCGAAGAGATGTACGGACTTGTGGTCGACGGGATGTACAGCATCCCGGTCTCAGGATCCACGGCACCGCCCATCCAGTTGGCTCCGCCGCCTGCGCCCGGAAGCTGGATCGTCCCCAGTTTGCCGCCCGTGTCCTTGACGATCGGCGGCGTGTAAATCGGCCCCAGAACATACTGCGATGCGATCTTCAAAGCTTCAGCCTTGATCTCGGGTGTGTAATCGGCCAGATCGGCCTCTGAGACGCCCTGGCGATCGAACGCCGCGGGCTTGGTGGGAAACGGCTGTGTGGGCGAATACCATTCGCCTGGAGCGCTCCCTTTGGGAACGGGGCGCTCTTCAATGGGCCACACCGGCTGGCCGTTGGTCCGATCGAATACGAACGTGAACGCCGACTTGTTCACTTGCGCCAGCGCCTTGATCTTTTTCCCGTTCACCGTGATGTCGAGCAGGATCGGGGCTGCCGGAATATCGTAGTCCCACATCTCGTGGTGAATTAACTGGTAGTGCCACACGCGTTTGCCGCTTTTCGCGTCCAAACAGACGACGCTGTCCGAGAACAGGTTCGCGCCCGGACGCTGTCCGCCGTAGGTATCACCACTAGGCGCTTCGACCGGAATATATACGTAGCCGAGCTCTTCGTCACCCGTAAGGGGTCCCCATGCTCCGGTGTTGCCAGTGAATGTGTTGGCCTCCTTGCCTCGATCGTCTTTGCCCCAGGTGTCCGCCCCGAACTCGCCGGGTTGCGGAACCGTGTGGAAGGTCCAAAGCAGCTTGCCACTGCGCACGTCGTAGCCGCGAATGTAGCCGGGCGTGTTCAACCGCGTCGGCAGCGCGACGCCGACCTTAAGAGCCGCCCCAACCACGGCGACATCCCGAACGATAATCGGGGGTGATGTTGCTCCAATCGTGCCATTTTCGACCTTCGGGCGGTCCAGGCCGACCCACAGATCTACGTGACTGTCTTTCCCGAAATTCGCGATGGGCGCTCCGGTCTTGGCGTTGAGCGCGACTAACTGGTATCCGGGCGTGATGAACAGGATGCGGTCATCGCCGCGGCCATCGCTCCAATAGCTGACGCCGCGATTGTTGGCGCGCACGGCTCCGCGCTCGGCGGTATCGTCCCCGCGATAGGTCCACAAAGTCTCGCCGGTGGCGGCGTCGGCAGCGACCACGGTACGCCCCGTGCCGGCCGTAAAGAAAAGTTTGCCGCCCGCCATGAGCGGAGTCACTTCCCAGGCTGCCTGCGGCGTGGGTCCCATATTCTGGGCTTTCCATCGCCAAACCACCTGAAGATTCTTAACGTTGCTGGCGTCGATCTTATCCAGGGGCGAGTATCTCGTGCTGCCGGAGTCGCCTCCGTTCACCCGCCATTCCCCCGAGGCGGGAGCTCCCTGCTGCCCCAGAGCGGGCGCCAGGCTCCAGAGGGCGAACGCAGCCACGCCCAGGGCCAGCGCTACCGATGACTTTGTGCGATTCATATCAGATGTAGTGTATTGCCAATCCCCATCTCGTGCAAGGCAGGCTGGTATACTCGACTGCTATAGGGTCTACGTTATGATCAACTACCTCAAACCTCGTACGTTAGCATTGACCTTCGCTCTGGCCACGACTGTTGTGGCGTTTGCCCAAGAGGGCGGAAAGGGCGATCCGGATCGTGCCGTGGCCGGCGGGCAATTCCCCGCAGGCTGGAGTGCACGCCCCGATCGCGGAGCAGCCACCGGAATCAAGTTCACCCAAGCTGGCGATGTCTACCATTTCCAGATGGGTACCACCGGAACCATGTGGCGCAGCGACTGGACCAAGTCCGGCAACTACACCTACTCGGCTCGTCTGACTCAGGTCAAGAAGGCTTCGCATCCGGTGTCTTATGGCATCGTGATCGGCGGAAGCAACATGGGCCCGACACCGACCTATACCTATTTCCTGATCCGCCAAAGCGGTGAGTTCTTCATCTCCAACTGGGAGGGAGCCTCGCCGGCAAACGTAATGGGCTGGACCCCGAACGCCGCCATCGTCAAAGAGGGCGCGGACGGAAAGCAGCAGAACACGCTGGGCGTCCAGGTTCAGGGCGATAACGTGATCTTCAGCGTCAACGGCACGGAAGTGGCGCGGCAACCGAAGAGCAAGGTCCACGCGGATGGAGTACTCGGTTTCCGGATCGGCCACACCCTGGACGTGGACGTCGACCAGGTTAAGCACTAGGACTGCTGGGTCTTTTCCGGCTTATCCCCCGCCTTGGCTCGCGGCCCCGTCCGTCAGGACGGGGGATAGGTCTCCTTTGGATCACCTTGACCGCCTAAAACATAGTGAATCGCGCGGTTTAAGCCCTCCCTGGTTTGAATCCTGCGTGCGCTTCCGCCCCGGCTCCAGTGAATTCGACCCGGATTATTCAGTGCTCGCGTCGCATACGCCTTCCAGTCATTGAAGATCCGGCTCGGCGCGACCTCAACATCCACAATGCCGTGAACGTGATTTGTTCTTACCTGCAGAGCGTATAAGAACCAGCCCCGGAACTTGCAAACGTCCACAATCGCATCCCGTACGATCCTTCTGGATTCGGGCGAGGCAAGAAGGTACTTTTCCTGTCTCAGCGTTCGCCGTCCGTAAGCTGGAAGATGAGAGCCGTAGCATGTGAACGTCAGCAGATAGAGCACGCTGAGAATGTCGTCCGAGGGCCGGATTTTTCTCAGGGCTGATCCCCCGCCGTAACCGGCGGGGCCCCATCCGTATAAGTGGCGCCGATCGCGACCAAGATGTACTGTTCTCCCGCCAACATATCCCTCAGTTGATCCCCCCCGAAACCGGGCGGGGCCCCGTCCGTCAGGACGGGGGATCTACCGTCGCTAGTTGGGCAGCCGGTAGGCGACGAATTCGGCCTCATATCCCGTCCCGCCGATCGCGACCACGACATACTGCTTGCCGTTCAGCATGTACGTCATGGGGGTGCCGGTTTGCCCAGCCGGCATGAACACCGCGCCCGCATCCTTCCCCGATGCCTTGTCGTAGGCCCTGAGCATCGCTCCTTTTTGGCCTGACGGTAGCGTGAACGTGTCTCTTTCGCCCGCGATCACCAGGGTCTTAGTCACCAATGTCCCGATGACCCCGGCCCGGCCTGTGCGGGGGATCGTAAGTCCTTTCAACGCCGGATGATTGCGGATATTGTCGGGCGTCTCTCCATGCGCCACCTGCCAGACAATTTCGCCCCGGTCGAGGTTGATCGCGCTTATGCTGGCGTACGGCGGTTTCACCAGCGGCAATCCCTGGACGGTCAGGCCCGAAGCCTCCGCGGCGATGTCATTTGCGGATCTTGTATCGGCGCTGGCGTTGGCTCCCGATCCTCCGGTGGTCCGGGCGCCGGTGCGCGCGGTCCCTTGGATATAGGCCTCATCGGTCACTCGCGGATCGCTCGGAACCAGCCCGAGTGTGCTCATCGAGCGTTGCGAAAAGATGTACGCGGTGTGCGTCTCGGGATCGTAGGATCCGCCGGGCCAATTCGTGCCGCCGGCGGAAGTCGCCAGCGCCAGTGTCGCCAGCGGTCCCTCCAGCTTGCTCACTACGGGAGGCGTGAAGATCGGCCCGAGCCTATATAAAGATGCAATCTTAACGGCTTCGGCGCGGAGGGCGGGCGTGAAATCGATCAGGTCCTCCAGTTGAAAGCCCTGGCGATCATAGGCGGGAGGCTTGGTCGGAAATGGCTGAGTGGGCGAATACCACTCACCTGGCACGCTACCTTTCTCCACCGGCTTTTCCTCGATCGGCCAGATCGGCTTGCCGGTCACCCGATCGAAAACATAAAGGAACGCCTGCTTAGTCGGCTGAGCGACCGCCTTCACCGTGCGGCCGTTGATGGTGATGTCGGTCAGGATCGGCGCGCACGGGATATCCATGTCCCAGATTCCGTGATGCACCAGCTGATAGTGCCACTTGCGCTGGCCGGTCTTCAAGTCGACAGCAACCAGGCTCTCTCCGAACAACCCATTTCCCGGGCGATGGCCGCCATAGTAGTCGCCGGTCGGCAGCTCCACCGGAAGGTAGGCTATCCCCAGCTCTTCATCGACGCTGATCTGGCCCCAGACCCCGGTATTACCCGTATAATCGGCCGAATCCTTTTCCCAGGTGTTATAGCCGAACTCACCGGGCCGCGGGATAGTGTGAAAGATCCACAAACGTTTGCCGGTCTTCACATCGAATCCGCGGACATATCCTTTGACGTTGGTTTTGCTTCGAGGCACGCCACCCGAGCGGTGCGCCGCGCCCACGATTACGGTATTTCCGGCGACTACCGGCGTCGCGTGCAGCCCCACTTCGCCAGTGACCAGGTCCATCTGTTGGTCATCGTCGAGTTTCAAGTCGACGATTCCGCCTTGTCCGAATCCGGTGACAAGGGCGCCGGTCTTGGCGTTGAGCGCGATCAGGCGATATCCGGGCGTGACGTACAGAATCCGCTCTTCGCGTCCATCCGTCCAATACGCCACGCCACGGCCCGATAGTTGCCGGGGAGCCGCGCTGCCTCGCGCGCCTTCCTTCTCGCCATGGACCCACAGAAGTTCGCCGGTAGCCGCGTCGAGCGCCACCACGGATCGCCTGGTTCCAGCGGTGGCGTATAGGACGCCATTGACCATGAGCGGCGTCGATTGAAGGTTGAATTCGGGGCGCGGACCTAAGTTCGAAGTCCTGAATCGCCACGCGACCTCCAGCTTGTCGAAATTGGTCGCGCTGATTTGGTCGAGGGGAGAATAGTGCGTATTCCCAAGGTCGCCGCCATAGGTCCGCCACTCGCCGTTCTTGGCCCCCTGCTGAGCCACGGCTGAGAACGCTAGCAAACCCAACACGAAAACCGTAGCGGAGAATCGTCGCATGCTTGCTCCTTTTGCCACTAGCCAGTTTAGAACCAATCGAACTTCTTCAGCACAAAGAGCAGTCCCGCTGTTGTCACAACCATCAGGCCCGCGGCGACCACCGTTGCATGCGGTGATTGGATCCAAGGGAGATCCTTCGTGTTCATCCCATAAAAGCCAGAGATGACGATGGACGGCAGGGCAATCGTTCCCAGCACGGTCAGCACTTTCATGACCTGGTTGGTTCGGTTCGATACGCTCGAAAGGTAGATATCCATCGCGCCCGCAAGAAGATCGCGATGCATTTCCACCGTTTCTACCGCGCGTGCCAGATGATCGTAGACGTCTCGCAGAAACGGCCAGAGATCGCGCTGGATCAACTCCGTCTCCAGCCGTTGCAGATGGCTGGCGACATCGCGCATGTTCGTCAGAACACGCCGCAGCTCGATCAAACCGCGCTTGAGTTCGAAAATGCGTTGGACGGTGTCGGGCGAGGGCTTCTCTAAAACCTTGTCCTCGATCGTGTCGATGGCGTCATTGAACCAATCGATCACGGGCGTGTATGCATCCACCGTGGCGTCCATGTTCCTGTAAAACAGCTGGTCGGCACGGGACTTGCTCGCAGTGGCGCGAAGTTGATCCAGATGCGCGCGAAGACTGGGGCACTCGCCTTCTTGAACCGTGATCAGAAAGTCGCGACCCAGGAACAGGTCGAAATCGGTGATCACCAGCTCGCCCGCGGCGTCGATATGAATCGGTTTCAGGACAACGAAGATGTAGCCTTCGCCTTCTTCAGCTTTGGCGCGCTGGTCCTGATGCCGGCAGTCCTCGATGTGAAGCGGGTGCAGGTGGTAGCGCTCGGCCAAGGCGTCCAGTTCGGGGTCGTGCGCGTCGCGTAAGTCGTGCCAGATCACAGCCTTATTATGCGCCAATGCCAATCGGCGTCCTACCCATCTAGCATATGTGTCGATCCGGGACCCGACGTTATTCTATAAAGGCCGTGTGGATTGTAAAAGTAGCTCTGGACCGGCCGTATACGTTTATCGTTCTGGCTCTCCTGATCCTGATCATCAGCCCGCTGGTCATCCTGCGGACACCGACAGATATCTTCCCCAACGTTAATATTCCGGTGATCGCCGCCCTCTGGAACTACACCGGTCTGAGCGCGGAAGACATGGAAGAACGCATCGGGACTCAGTACGAACGCTCGCTGACCACTACCGTCAACGACATCGAACACCTGGAGTCTCAGACCATGAACGGCCGCAGCATCACCAAGGTCTTTTTCCATCCCGGCGCCCGTGTGGATATGGCGATGGCCGAGCTGACCGCCGTGGCCCAGACGACGACTCGCCAGATGCCGCCTGGAACCGCGCCAGGTTTCATGATGGTCTACAGCGCCTCCAGCGTGCCCATTATGCAGTTGGCGCTTTCGGGCGAAGGCCTGTCCGAACAGCAGCTGTTTGACTACGCGGTTACTTCCATTCGAACGCAGCTCGCCACAGTACCCGGCGCGGGCGTCCCCTACCCTTTTGGCGGAAAGCAGCGCCAGATGATGGTGGATCTAGATCCATCGCTACTGCAGGCCAAAGGATTATCGCCCTCCGATGTGGTGACCGCGATCGGCAGCCAGAATCTGATTCTGCCCACGGGGACGTCGAAGATCGGCCAATTCGAATATGACGTGGCGTTGAACGCGAGTCCGCAGAGTGTTCAGGAGCTCAACGATCTTCCGATCAAGGCCATCGGGAGCACCATGCTCTACCTGCGGGACCTCGCGCATGTGCGCGATGGTTTCGCGCCGCAGACCAACATCGTCCGGCGGGATGGCCAGCGCGGCGCGTTGCTGCCGGTCATGAAAACGGGAACGGCATCCACGCTGGATATTGTCCAGAATGTGCGCGCGCTGATCCCGCGGATCGCCGCCACACTCCCTCCCGCGCTCAAGATCGAGCCCATCGGAGATCAGTCCTTGTTCGTCCGCGCCGCCGTGAACGGAGTGATTCGCGAGGCGATTATCGCCGCCTGTCTTACCGCGCTGATGATCCTGCTGTTTCTGGGAAGCTGGCGCAGCACTTTGATCATCGCGGTTTCCATTCCTCTCTCGATCCTGACGTCCATCTGCGTGCTGAGTGCCCTGGGCGAGAGTATCAATATCATGACGCTCGGCGGTCTCGCGCTGGCGGTCGGCATCCTGGTCGATGACGCGACGGTGACCATCGAGAACATCGACCGGAATCTGGACCAGGGAAAGAATCTCCGCACCGGCATCATGGACGGAGCCGCACAGATCGCGATGCCGGCCTTCGTCTCCACGCTCTGCATCTGCATCGTGTTTATTCCGATGTTCTTCCTGACCGGGGTGGCCCGCTATCTCTTTGTTCCGTTGGCGGAGGCGGTGGTGTTCGCCATGCTGGCGTCATATATCCTCTCCCGGACTCTGGTCCCGACGCTGGCAATGTATCTGATCAAGCCGGGGGTGCACCATTCGCACCGGCCGGCGTCCTGGAACATTTTTGCGAGAGTGCAATGGTCCTTCGAGCGGGGATTCGAACGGCTCCGATCCGGATACCGCGGCATGCTGGCGGGATGTGTACGCCGCCGCGCGCTGTTTCTGCCTGCGTTCCTCGGGATTTGTTGCCTGGCGTTTCTGCTGATTCCCTGGCTGGGACAGGACTTCTTTCCATCCACCGACGCCGGGCAGTTCAATCTTCACTTCCGCGCGAAAACCGGGACACGTATTGAGGAGACTGCCCGTCTGGCCGATCTGATCGAAAACTCCATCCGGCGGATCATCCCGGCCGACGAGCTATCCGGCATCACCGATAACATTGGTGTTCCTTATAGCTCGATCAATACGGCGTACAGTAATTCCGCGCCGATCGGCACCATGGACGCCGACATCATGGTCACGCTCAAGCCTGGCCATCGTCCTACGGACGGGTTCGTCCACCTCCTGCGGCAACGTTTGCCCCGCGAGTTTTCCGGAGTCTCATTCTATTTCCTGCCTGCGGATATCATCAGCCAGATTCTCAACTTCGGTTTGCCCGCTCCTATCGATATCCAGGTTTCAGGCCCCAATATCGCGGCCAACCACGCTTTTGCCTCCAATCTGCTGCGCCAGATCGCGACCGTTCCGGGCGTGGTTGATTTGCGGATTCACCAATTGTTCGACCAGCCCAAGATCCAGATTGAGGTGGATCGCACAAAAGCACTGCAGAGCGGCTTCACCCAGTTGAATGTGGCGAGTAATCTGCTGGTTTCCTTGAGCGGCAGTTTTCAGACGTCCCCGTCGTTCTATCTCGACCCTCGCAACGGCGTAAGCTACAACGTGATCACGCAGACCCCGCAGCACCAGATCTCGTCCTTCAACGATCTGGACAATATCCCGATTACGTCCGCCGCCGCGAGCCATCCGGAAATCCTCGGGGATGTCGCGAGCACGCATCGTGGCAGCGGGATGGCGGTACTCTCCCACTACAATATTCAGCGCGCGATCGACATTTACGGAGCGGTGCAGGATCGCGATCTGGGCGGCGTGGCAGCGGACATGAATCGCGTGATCGACGCGAATCGCAAGGATCTTCCGCGAGGGTCGCAACTGGTGATCCGCGGCCAGATCGAAACCATGCAGACTTCTTTCCAGGGATTGCTGGGCGGGTTGGTTTTGGCCGTGGTGCTAGTCTACCTGCTGATTGTGGTGAACTTCCAGTCATGGCTCGACCCGTTTATCATCATCACGGCGCTTCCCGCCGCCCTAGCCGGAATCGTGCTGTTTTTGTTCGTTACCCACACCACCATGAGCGTTCCAGCGCTAATGGGGGCGATCATGAGCGTAGGTGTCGCCACCGCCAACAGTATTCTGGTGGTCAGCTTCGCGAAAGAGCGTTTGGCCGACCATGGTGATGCTGCCTTGGCTGCGCTCGAAGCCGGAGCGACCCGTTTTCGCCCCGTCCTGATGACGGCGCTCGCGATGATCATCGGCATGATTCCGATGGCGCTAGGTTTGGGCGAAGGCGGCGAGCAAAATGCTCCTTTGGGCCGAACTGTAATCGGTGGCCTGATTTTTGCCACTATCGCCACGCTGTTCTTTGTGCCGGCCGTGTTCAGCCTGTTGCACAGGAATCGGCAACAGCCGATCAAAGTACAGGAATGATGGAAATCGATAAAGAAACGACAAACCGCTCGTCAGGCAACCGCTGGGTGAAGTGGGGCGTTGGTCTGATGCTCGTGGCGCTCATCGCCACCATTGTGAGCCGCGGTATCAATGCCCGGATTAAGGCCGCTTCGATTGTGAAAGAGGAAACTCTGGACCTGGCGATTCCTGCAGTTTCGGTGGTCCATCCCCGGATCGGGGATTCCCAACAGGAACTTGTGCTCCCCGGGAATTTACAGTCGTTTACGTCGGCTCCCATCTACGCTCGCGCGAGCGGTTATGTGAAGAAATGGTACGCGGATATCGGCGCTCCAGTGAAGGCCGGGCAGGTGCTGGCGGAGATCGAAGCGCCCGAGCAAGATCAGCAGGTGCGCCAGGCCAAAGCCAATTTGCAGCAGGCTCAGGCGGTCCTGCAACAAGCGCTGGCGAATCGCCAACAGAGTAAAGCCAACGAAGAGTACGCCCGCGTCACGGCCGAGCGCTGGAAACAACTGACGGCCCAAGGCGTGTTCTCCGCTCAAACGAACGATCAGCAGCAGGCCAACTATCAGGCGCAAATCGCCAACGGCGAGGCTCTCGACAAAGCGATCGCCGCCGCGCGCAGCAACGTGGCTGCCCAGGAAGCGAACATCGCCGTGCTCGAGCAACTGCAGGATTACAGGACCGTGAGAGCCCCCTTCGACGGCGTGGTCACCGCGCGCAATACCGATATCGGCGCACTGGTCAATGCGGGAAATGGCGGAGCTGCCCAGGAACTCTTCCGTATCGGGGCCGCGGGCACGCTTCGGGTCTTCGTCAACGTTCCTCAGGTGTCCTCGCGTTCGGCTGTTCCAGGAATCGCTGCCGACCTGGTCGTGCCGGAGTTCCCCGGCCGTAAATTCCGGGGTCGATTAGTCCGGACGTCAGGAGCGATGGACGCTGCGACACGAACGTTGCTGACCGAGATCGACGTCGATAACCCTTCGGGCGAACTCCGTCCGGGAGCTTATGCGGAAGTACATCTGGCGTTGCCGGGCGCCCGGGCACTCATCGTCCCGGTGAGTTCGTTACTGTTCCGTACGGAAGGCCTCCGCATCGGCGTGATACGCCGCGGAAACGATGGCCGCAGCACCGCGGAGTTGGTTCCCGTGACGCTGGGCAAGGATTTCGGAAACGAGGTCGAAATTGTCTCCGGGATCACGGAACGCGATGACGTGATCGAGACTCCGCCGGATTCGCTCACCTCCGGAACGGTGGTGCGTGTGATCGGCGCTGACAAACCTTAAACTTAAGGCGGGTCGCTTTGAGGTAAGCCGCCGCGCCATGCCCCACTACGGCATCTTCTGCCCTCCGATTGCGGGTCACATCAATCCTTTTGCCGCTTTAGGCAGGGCGCTCCTGCGACGGGGTCATCGGGTCACGGTTTTCCACGTAGCCGATCTCGAATCCAAAGTCCGCGCGGAACAGCTCGAATTCGCCGCCCTGGGCCGCGACCATTTTCCGCCGGGTGCCCTGCCGCAATCGGTCGACAAGCTGGCCGCCTTGACCGGGCTGAAGTCGCTTAAGTTCGCCGTGGAATGTGAGCGCCGGATTTCACAGTTGATCCTGGATTTCGCTCCCGATGCGGTCCGGACTGCCGGCGTTGACGTTCTGCTGGTCGATCAGAATGAGCCGGCCGGCGGAACGGTCGCTGAACATCTGGGGCTGCCTTTCGTGAGCGTCTGCACCAGCCTCCCTCTGAATCGTGAGCCCTTGATCCCGCCGCCCTTCGTCGGATGGCCTTGGCGGGATTCAGCCCCAGCGCGCGTAAAGAATATGTTGGGCTACGCGATTTCGGACCACTTCATCGCTCCGATACAGGCCGTTCTCAACCAATATCGAAAACGCTGGAAGCTTCCAGCGCTCCGGACTCCGGACGATTCATTTTCGAGGATTGCGCAGATTGCGCAGATGCCGCGCGAGTTCGATTTTCCAAGAACGCGCCTGCCGGATGCCTTCCATTATCTTGGTCCCTGGTTCGATTCCCTCTCGTCCAAAATTCCATTTCCTTTCGAGAAGCTGAACGGAAAGCCGCTGATCTACGCGTCGCTGGGACGCTGCAGAGTAAGGACCACCGCTATTTCGCACTGATCGCCGAAGCCTGCGCAGGTTTAGACGCCCAGCTTGTTTTATCGCTCGGCGATGTCAACGGAGCGAACGTGCCCGCGCTGCCGGGGAATCCGCTGGTGGTGAACTATGCTCCTCAAACGGAGCTACTGCCGTTGGCGGCCCTCACCATCACGCATGCGGGAATGAACACCACTCAGCAATCCCTCTATTTCGGTGTTCCGATGGTTGCCATTCCCTTAACTCATGATCAACCGGCGATTGCCGCGAGACTGGAAAGAACCGGGGCCGGCATCGTCATTCCACCTCGGCAATTGACATCGGTACGATTGCGGGCGGCCGTGGAAGCAATATTGCCCCGCGACAGCAAGTTCAGAGAACATGCCCAGCGCTTGAAGGAAGCGAGCCGGAGGGCGGGAGGCGTGGAACGCGCAGCTGCCATCGTGGAGGAGGCACGGACCCCCGACCGGAAAGGTCGGGGGCCGACCCGAAGGTAAGTACCTCCGGGAGGAGGAAGCGTCTACCCCTCGGTGAGGGAGGCGGACACAACTCGGCCCCCACAGTGAGAGATCTCAAATCGATGGTTTTGTTTCGTTCGGAAACTATCGGCTCGAAAATGCTTGTATTTTTTCGATAATGTCTCCAGCGCGTTTCACGCCGCCTGCAGCTCGAATGCTTCCCGCGATGTGTTTGGCGCGTTGGGTGTACGTGCGATCGGCCAGCAGCTTTCCCACACGCTCTCGGACTTGCGATGCGCGCAGTCCGGAGGATGGAAGTATTTCCCCGGCTCCCACCCATCGAACTCTTTGAGCAATGGCCGGCTGCTCGTACGTGATGGGTAGCACCAGTAATGGTACGCCTGATGCGAGTGAATCGAGCACTGTGTTCAATCCGCCGTGCGATATCGTCAGGCTGGCTTTCTGGAGCAGCTCGAGCTGCGGGGCGTAAGGCACAGCCAGCACATTCTTCGGAAGCGCACCCAGCGAGTCTTCGCCCGCGCCGGCGATCACCAGTTGAACTTCCAGGTCCCGGCAAGCTTCCGCAAAACAATGAAACAGATCATGATTCTTGTTCTGCAGCGTTCCGAGCGACGCGTAGATCAAGGGCCGGCCGTCCAGGCGATCCCAAGGGAATTCCACGGAGCGCCTTCGCTGGCGTCGCAGTGGACCTACATAGTGGAAGGAATCGGGAAGAGATTGGCGGGGAAAATCGAACTCGCGCGGCTGCTGGCTGATTTGGGCGAGCGGCGAAAAGGTCTGGCCCAGGTTCTCGTGAACGGGCAATTTCCACTTGGCCCGATAGCCGGAGAGCGTATTCCGAACCGGCGACAAAATACGATCCGAGACGGCGTTCCCCAGCCAGTTCCGTGTTCGTCCCCACCAATCGTCGCGATACGCCCAGGGCGTGAATGGCGGAGGGACGGCGCGATCGCGGTTAAGCGCCAAGGCGTTGCAAACAGTAACGAAGGGAAGGCCCAGGTATTCCGCGACACTGCCTCCGGCTGGTTCGGTCTGATCCACCAGCAGGACGTCGATCTGCGCCGCTTTCACGGCTGCGGGAGCATCCTGGCAAATCGTTTCGGTTGTTTTCTGAATGGCTCGTACTGTGAATCGCAGAGCCGATAGACCGGATAACTGGCCCAATTCCCCTAACGACTCCGGCAAAGATCCAAGCGGATGTTCTTTCAAACCGATCGGACAGAAATCGATCTCCTCCGCGCGAATCTCGGCTTCCATGTCCGGGATCTGAAAGAACGTCACCCGGTGACCCCGCGATTGCAGCTCGTGCGCCAGCGCGAGAAAGGGATTGATGTGGCCGGGAACCGGCGGACAGATAATGCCGAAGCGACTCAATTGCCGGGGGACCGCAAGGGCGGCTGAGCGCAAAGTTTCGCGCTCCGTTGTTTTTGTCGCATGGTTCTTCCCGTACGATACAGCCGCCGTAGCGACCCGGCGAGGCTGGGACTCGTCAACTCCTCATAGGATTCGCCAGCAGGAAGACTCGAGACCAGCCGGCGGTACGCGGCTCCGAGGTTGTGATACGGAATGCCGGGAAAGTAATGATGTAACGCGTGGTAGCGCAAGCCCACAGGGGCCCATAGTCCCGTCCACAAGGCTCCGGGTGTGTCGATCGAATCGAGCAGTTGTCCGCCTCGATCCAAAGGCGTCCCGGAGCTCTCATAACGGTGAGCCCCCAGCGTACGCATCGCGTTGCAGAAGGCAGCGCAGGATCCGATGGCGCACCAGACGGCGAGAGCTTTCCATCCGAGACCATAACGCCAGGCAATCGTGCCGGCTGCCAGCCAGATCGCCAGAGTTCCGATTTCCCAGCAGCGAATCGACGCGCTGAGCGCGGGGGAATTTTCTCTTCGATACAGAGTGTTCATCGAAAGCGATGAGGCATGCATCACCAGCCACTGGTGGAACTCGGGCCAGAGCAGGGCAACCGGCGCGAGCACCAGGAAACGAACCAGGAGCGCAAGGGGAATCAGAACGCTATGTGCCGCGAACACGATCGTCATCCAATCCGAGCTGGCGAAAGGAAGATACTCAGGATCCTGATCCGTTCCATACGTGGAAAGGCTGTGATGGCTCGAGTGAACTCCTACGTATACGAACGATGGCATGAGCAGCGGCGCGCCGATCAGCAGATTCCACGTGGTTTCGAAGCCGCGCAGATGGGATTTGCGCATGTGGCTGATCTCGTGGACAAAGCATAGTCCGCGATACAAAGCGAATGTTGCGATCAGGAATGCCAGCCACATTTCCGCTGAAAACGGTTTTGCGAGCAAGACTCCGGCAAAACCACCCCAACCCGCGGCGGCGCTAATCAGGAGATCCGCCCAAAAAATCGCGGGACGAGGCTGATGGAGGTCCTTTACCAGGGTCCAGGCTTCGCTATGGCTGGTCATGCTGTTGCGATCGCCTTTGTTGAGCCGGGTTGATAGCGCCCCGGCGAGAGTACGCCGTTCGGATCCACGGCGTCCTTCAGGGTTCGAAGCAACGCAGCATATCCGTCCGCTCCGTTCATCTCAGACATCGCTTGAATACCGAGCCTGTAGGAGTAATAGCCTCGCTCGATCATTTCCCGCTGCAACTGGCGATAACACGCCAAGGCCTGCTCGTCCTGACCGGGTTCGTGACGGTCGTAACAAATCGAGATTACGCAGGCCACAGCGCGTTCGGTGATGAGCGTCATCGAAATGCTGGGCTCGAAGCCGTATTTGGGAAGAACGCGATGGGCGACCTCGACTACTGCTTCCACATGTCGATCCTCCATGGGAGCGATGGGAGCGAACCACAACAGCCCGCATCCGTCGCGATCGGGGTCCGTAGCGGCGGGAGGAGCGGTCTTCTTCCGCCAATAGGCGCTGGCCAGGGGCTGCTCTGTCGGGATGCCCTTCATCAATCCATATACAGGACGCGCCAGTTCCAGCGTCTTACTCAAATCCCATCCCGTCATGAATTGGTACAGCTTGGCGAAACGGGATGCGAAGGCCAATCTTCGGTCATCCAGAAACTGGAGCCGGTCGACTTTGCCTTTGAGAGCTGCGCGTACTGCCCGCCTGGCTTCCGCGACTTGGCCTCGGGTTCCATACAAGCCGCCCGAACCGCTCCAGGCGCCGAACTTGAGACGCGTTCGAAGCTGGCTCATCAGATCCGGACTGAGCGGCGTTTCTCCCTTGGTTTCCTCCCAGGGATACTGCTGGATCCCCGCCAGCACCTTATAGTCGTTCGCAATGTGGACCGTGCTGCGGAGAATCCCTTGCAGACGCAAGGGCCGCAGCGCCTCGATGAGAGGGCCCAGCTGGTCCGGACCATTGCACTGGAAGAAGAATGCCTCGAAATGTTCGGGCGCGGGCATGAGCCAGATCGTCATCCGCGTGACGATTCCCAGATTCGACTGTGAGAACAGGCCTTCGAGGGTGGGTCCCGCACCCCACCTGTAAACGGATCCGGTCTGAGCGCTGGAGAAACGGGAAAATCCGGTTGCGGTAAGCGCGCCGGTCGGCAAAACGACCTCGAAGCCGCAGACCTGCGCGAAGTGATCCCCGTAGGGCGTATGGCCAAAGCCGCGTTCGACGACATTCCCGATCAGACTGCAGTCCGGGCTGGAGCCGGTCGCATCCATCCACAAATCGGATTGCCGAGCCTGCAGAAACTGAAAGAGTTGTCGCTGCGTGACACCGGGCTCGACCGTCACATAGGCGAGCTTTTCATGGAAGTCCAGGATTCGGTTCATGCGGCTCAAATCCATCAGGACTGAAGCGTCGGCTACCGGGACGCGCGAGCCGTATCCCCAGTTCTTGCCGCTGCTGACCGGATAAACGGGAATCCGAAAACGGTTGGCGATGCGGATACACTCCTGCACTTCCTCGAGGCAGCCTGGTCTGAGAATCGCCGGGATCGTCTGGGACGTCTCAAACGTTGCGGTTTCCGCGGCAGCCCGATTCCCCGCATCCACGATCACATGGTCTCTGCCGAGGATCGCCGTCCACTGCTCAAGAGCTTGAAGGAGTGAGTCGGTATCTCCCGCGAGTAGCGTCGGTGCGTCCAGCGTACGAACTTCCATGCAAAAATTTCCTTATGACGCGGTCGCTAAAGTAGCGGGAGAAGTCAGCGACAAGACCGGAACATCCAGCAGCGTTGCGGCGATCTGGTCGATCCATCGCCAATACTTCGGGTTAGGGGAACTGGAGGTGAACCGCACGATCTCCATCTGGCAGGCATACTGCGGATCGTAATAGGGCGGCACCTTCTCCCCTCCGATTTCCAGATCGCCGCCGCCCAAACGCCGAAGGATCGACGCAGAACGGTTGCGAACGGTCGCGGTCGCCATTCCCACGCAATCGCCTAGAATTTGCGCCAGACCGTACATCGCCAGCGCGGTTCTCAGTGCTTCCCCGGTACAGCGCCGCTCTTTGGCGAGCGCCCATCCGCCAACCTCTACAAAAGAAATTGCCAGCCGCCGCGCGGCCGCCAGATCGCACTCCACCGCGGCTCTCAGTTTTGCTCCCCATTGCTGACAGTCGGCGATCGCGGAGTTCTTGACTCCGAGGTCGTGAAACGACACCGTGTTCGGATGCTGATGGTAACGAACGCATCCGGAGACGGCTCCTCGATCGTCGAGTGTCAGCAGATGCCAGCTCTCGGTGTCGGCCTGAGAGTGATGACGCCCATTTCTGTCGAGATGATGTGCGCCGATCGCACCCTCTTCCAGATAGATTCGACCGCGCATTTTTTGCATGGCGACGAGGATGGACCCATATCGGCGCGGGTCAACCCGAGCCTTCCGAAACTGAGGCGGAACATGGGCCGCATAGGGCGCGAGCAGGATAAGCTGCTGATGGGAAAGGGATAGCGATGTTGGTACGAGATTCATGCTGAACAATCCGTATAGATACACATGCCGCGTGGACCGCAAATACTACGGCCGGATAGTTTTTTAGCGGATCGAGGGAACCACCTACTGAGTCTTAGAGACGCCGGGGACGCTACCAGAACAACTTCGAGGCGCTGGCCCACTCCGCTATGTGGGCAACCGATCGAATCACTTCGACTAGCCACTACTATGATTAAGGTGGTAGCGTAACACTTTTTTTTCGCACTGGCAACAACTACTTGCAGATACATCCTTGCAAAAACTTCCTGACATACTACCGTCGGCGTTGCGAGGAGAATCTTTAGAAAACCGCTGCAAAAATTGCTTTTTTATAAACCTCTAGTACTGAGAAAAACTTTTACACTGCGCAGCGATTCTTGCAGAGCTAAATGCGCGAGCGCAGATTCTGCATAGTTGAAAAACACTAACTCCTACGTAATCAATCCGGCGAGGTGTGGCTGGCGACATGCACAAGGTACGCCGTTCGCCCGAGGATTCCCTGACGGGAATCACAAGGCGATCCAAAAGGAGGAGTTGAATAATGGGAACAAAGGCCTGCAGTTTTGGGTCACACAGACTACTGCTGGTGGGAACAGTCCTACTAGGTGGTCTCTTAACAACAACAGCGTCTGCAACGCCGATCGTGGCTGGGCAGGGTAGCTTCAGCGGGATCGTCGATGTAACGCTCGGAGGAATCTTCTTCTCGAACGCGAACGATACCAATTCGCAAACGTTCGACGGGGGTTCAGGATCGGGATCCTATGCCGGGCTGAACGGCGGCACGATTAAGAATCTGCTCGGTCCGGCAACGACTGGCGCGGTTTCGGTTATCGATTTTGCCACTTTCAATACCACCCTCGGCCTGATCCACTTCGATCTGCAGAACATCTACGCCGGAGTTGGGTCGTCTGCCGCCTGCGGCAACAATAGTCTGGGCAGCACCTGCACACCGCCGAACTCGCCGTTCACGTTGCAGCAGAATGCTACCGGTGTTGCGATCACCTTGAATCTCTCCGGAATCGCCTATCTGGCGCCGTCCTCCAGTGGCTCGACGCCGACCACTGGGCTGTTCACGGCACAGGTACAAGTTCCCGGTACGATCACCAGCGTCTTGCAGGCCGTGCAGAATGGAACCTTGGTTAATCAGTCGTATTCTGCCAACTTTGCCTCGACTCCTGCTTCGACAGTTCCCGAGCCGGGCAGCCTTTCGATGTTGGGAGCCGGAGTTGGACTGCTGGCGCTCGGTATCGTGAGAAAGCGCAAAAGCGCCACCCAAAACTAGACCAGTCAGACAAAAGTAATAACTGCTTGCAGCGGACAGGGGAGATCCCGTGTCCGCTGTTTTTTTTTGCTGCTAGACGCCCGCGGCCTTGAGAGCCGCAAGTACACGCGCATCCCGGAACGGCACCCGGCGAATACGAACGCCGGTCGCGTCGAAGATGGCATTGGCGATCGCGGCAAGCGTCGGCTTGCAGGTGGTCTCGCCGGCTCCGTAGTGAGGTAGATCCGGGCGGTTCGGGTTGGGATCGCCGTTGACCAGCACGACATCGATCCGCGCGGGGGCGTCCATGTGCGTGAGCGTGGGATGAGAGGTCCAATCCGCGCTAGTCACTTTCTCCGTGTCGAACGTGACCTCTTCATGCAGCGCACGGCTCACCGAGTGGAGCATGCCGCACTCTACCGTGCCGCGTAACGCGGTGGGGTTGATCACCAGTCCGCAGTCATGCGCGCACACCAGCCGTTTCACCCAGACGTGGCCGGTTTTCCGATTCACCTCGACTTCGGCGATCTCGGCGACCACGGTCTGGCTGCGGAAACTGTAGGCGATACCGCGTCCGGTAAGGATGTTTCCCGAACCCACAGGTTTCGGGGAGGGACGCGTATCCCATCCATACGCCTGCGCGGCCGCTTTGACGCAGGCGATCGAGCGCGCCCTCTTAAATCCCGTATCGTCCGTGGTGCTGGCTGTGAGAAGGCGCAGGCGAAATTCCACCGGATCGGCCTTGGCCGCCGCCGCCAGTTCGTCGATAAACGATTCCGAGGCGAAGGTCACCTGCGGACCGTTCGGATCCCGCAAGTTGCCGGTGCGAAGCGGCGTCTCCCAAACCAGCGGGAGGCTCACCACTTGCGAAGCCATGCGACGGTTCGGGATCGCGTACATTTCGTTCGGCGTTGCACCGCCGCCGGCGTTCGGCGTGGCGCGCCGGATGCCCATGAGTTGGGCGATCAGCACCGTGTCCGGCTCGTTGTAACCGACGTGATTGTAGTCGCAAGCCTGCGAATCATAGTCGAACGCGACCAGGTTGCCCTGGGCATCCAGCCCTCCGCGCAGCTTGCAGGTGAACGCCGGACCCTTGGTGTCCCACGCCGTTTCCTCCTGCCTCATCCACTGCACGCGAACCGGCCGCCCGAGTTCCTTCGCGAGGAATGCCGCCTCGAAACCGGCATCGTCAGCCGCCGTGCGGCCGTATCCTTGCGGGCCTTCCATCCAGACCACGCGCACTTGCTCGCGCGGGATCCCCAGGAATTGGGCGACGCCATTCCGCATGCCGTAAGACTTCATGTCATTGGAATAGATCGTCAGCTGACCGTTGGATGGATCGGCCATGGCATGCGCGGGAGCGATGGCAGTGTGTCCCTGGAAGGGCACATCATAATCCGCCTCGATCACCTTCGCCGCGCCGGCCAGCGCCTTATCGGGATCGCCTACGACGCTCGGTCTTCCGCTCGACGTGGGCTTCGCGGCGCGCATGTATTTGAACAGGTCCTCTGAAGAAGGGAAGGGCGCGGTTGCCGGCTTCTCCCAATTGACCTTAAGTTGTCGGGAAGCATTGATGGCCTGCTCTTCCCGCTCGCACACCACCGCGACGTAGTTGCCCTTGCTCACCACCTTGACGAATCCAGGCAGGTTTCGTACGGACGACTCGTCGATGCTGACGAGCTTGGCTCCGGCCACCGGCGGCTTCACGTTGCGTGCGTGAACCATGCCCGGAGCCTTCACGTCCACGGCCCACTTCAACGAGCCGTCCACTTTGGGAGGAATGTCGTAGCGCTGCGGAGACTGGCCGACGATCTTGAGTTCCTGGACCGTCTTCACCTTCGCCACACCCGTGGTCGCATCGACGTTGTTACCGGTCAGCGCGACGTTGAAACGCTTTCCGCCGATCAGCTCTCCGTACGTGACTTTCTTCGATGGATCCGCTTTCACCGAGATCACAGCGTCGCTGACGGTCAGTTGATCGACGGGCGTCCCCAACCGCTGCGAACCCATTTCGAGCAGGACCCGCCGGGCTTCGGCTGCCACGCGCCGCATGGGCCAGCCGTCGGTTTGGATGGCATCCGACCCGCCCGACCCGCCCTGATCGACCGTTACGTCGGTGCTACCCATGATCAGGTCGGTTTTGTTGTACGCGATGTCCAATTCGTCGGACATCATCTGCCGGAAGGACGTTCCAGTGCCCTGGCCGCAGTCCGTTTTGCCGACGTAGAAGGTCGCCGTGTTGTTTTCGTGAATCACGATCCACGAATCGAGCTGTTTGTAGTTGGGGTCGGGATACGGACCCGCCGCGCCCGGCGCCGGGGTCTGCGCGCTCGCCGAAGGAATCAGTTGGGTGAAGCTTACCGCCAGCATGCCCGCGCCCTGGAGGAAACTCCTGCGGGAGAGCACGTCTTCGATCTGTTTAGGAATCTTCGTGAAGGTTGTCATGCCACCACCTCCGTTGCCACGGCAGGCCCGCTGGCGGCCTTAACCTGGGCTTTGAGTTGAGCCGCGCGCCTGATCGCGGCCTGAATCCGGTAATACGTCATGCAGCGGCACAGCGTCCGGGCCATTCCTTCCCGGATTTGGGCCTCCGTCGGATTCGGAGTCTTGTCCAGCAGCGCCTTGGCCGTCATGATCTGTCCGTTCTGGCAGAATCCGCACTGCGGGACTTGCTCATCAATCCAGGCTTGCTGCACCGGGTGTAGAACACCGTTCTTCGCCAGCCCTTCGAGAGTGGTGACCTCGCTTTTTACGGCAGAGGTCGGCGTAATGCACGACCGTGTGGCCACGCCATTTATGAGCACTGTGCATGCTCCGCATTGGCCAAGTCCGCAGCCAAACCGCGGACCTTGCAGGCCCAGATCGTTACGCAGGATATAGAGCAGCGGGGTCGAAGGATCAACATCCACCGTGTGCGTTCCGCCGTTTACTTTCAACGTTATTTTGCTCATTCTCGATTCTCCTTACGAATGGAGCGGGTTAGCCGACGTGACGGAGTGATTTTACCAGATGCCCGGGCTCCGCCTATCGGCCGGCGGACGACGGGCAGTTACCTACTTTCCCGAGGGCCTTCTCATGTCGCCGCGGCAGGTTTTCGCGCCGCACCGGCACACCTGCGGATCATGGTGGGCATCAAAACTGTAGTCGACCGTCAGCTCCTCGCCGGCTCGAATCGGCCGCAGTGAGACGTAATAGATCCGCCCCTTCACAATGTGAGCTTCCAGATTCGGTTCACACGAATGATTGATGATCTCCGCGCCGGACCCGTTCACGGCTCCGTCGATCCCCCAGTAAGAATCCACCATAAAGATGTAGGTAAACTCGCCTTCCAGGCGGCGGCTGATGGTGCGCCGGCTGATCCGCTCGCCGGTATACTCGATGACCCTTGTGCGTTTCGGGATATCCTCCATCGCAAAGACACCGAAACGATGGATTCTCGATGGTCTGAGCTTGAGAGAAAACCTGGAAGCCTTGGGATCGAGCTTCGGTTTGTGGATCAGTTCATCGGCCAACGAGGAAGCTCCTGACGGTCCGTGAGACGGCTGTGTGAGCGGTTGCTACGGCAGGGATCATGTCTACGAGAATTGCCATAGATTAACATAGCGATGAGAAGACTCTGCGCTTCTGAGAACTCGTGAGGATTTGAAACATGCGATTGAAGTTGCTGTTCGTTGCGGTCTGTTGCGCCGGCCTTTCCGTACTGCTTGGCCAGAGAAACCAGAGTACTCAAGGCACAAAAGCCGGAGCCGACTGGCCGATGTATAACCGCGATTTGGCCGGTACCCGCTATTCTCCACTGGAACAGATCAACACCGCCAATGTGAGCAAGTTGACCCAGGCCTGGGCTTACCGGCTCCAGCCGGAAGACAAGATCCTGACTGGAAACGAAACCTTTCAGGAAATTACGCCCATCGTGGTGAACGGTGTGCTGTATACGCCGGCCGGGAACCGCGTGGTTGCGCTGGATCCCGAAACAGGGAAAGAAATCTGGCGCTATGAGCTCAAGACCGGGTTCGCTTCCCAGCGCGGGCTGGCTTACTGGCCCGGAGATCGCAACAATCCGCCCCGAATCATCTTCACCACCGGACACAAGATGGTCGGCCTGAATGCGAACAGCGGCAAAATCGACCCGGGCTTTGGGAAGGAAGGCGAGGTGGATCTGGAGGTCGCATACGCGGGCGCTCCCACCATTTACAAGAACTTGATTCTGCTCGGGACTAATTTCTACGGGCCGGGCGAGCGCCACATCAATCCCGCCCTGGAACAAGCCGGCGGTCAGCGCGGCGACACCCATGCCTACGATGCTCGAACGGGGAAACAGCTATGGGAGTTTCACACCATACCTCGGCCGGGTGAGTTTGGCAACGACACCTGGGGCAACGACAGCTGGAAAAATCGTACGGGCAACAATGTTTGGTCGTTTTCTCTCACGGTGGACGAGCAGCGGGGCATTCTCTATTTGCCGATCAGCGAACCGGGCGCCAACTTCTATGGCGGCGATCGCCCCGGCAACAATTTGTTCGGCGATTCCATCGTCGCCGTGGACGCGGAAACAGGAAAAATGAAGTGGTACTTCCAGACGGTCCATCATGAGCTTTGGGACTACAACCTGCCTCCGGCCCCGGGGCTGATCGATATCGTTAAGGACGGCAAGAAGATTCCGGCCTTAGCGCAGGTCGGCAAGATCGGCTACATGTTCATCCTGGATCGGACCACCGGCAAACCGGTGTTCGGTGTCGACGAGCGGCCGGTTCCGCAGGGTAACGTACCGGGCGAGCACTATTCGCCCACGCAGCCGATTCCCGTGAAGCCGCCTCCCATCGCCCGCGTAAGCTTTACGAAAGAAGATCTGGTGACGGCCGCGGATACGACGCCGGAGCACGCCAAGGCTTGTCAGGAGTGGTACGACAAGTGGCAGCCCTACAACGCGGGTCCTTATACGCCATGGCCGTATCATGCCGAAGGCGCCGACACAAAGCCCGCCATCAACTTTCCCGGTCTGGATGGAGGCGTGAACTGGGGAGGCACGGCCACCGATCCGAAGCTCGGCTACATTTTTCTCGCGACTAAGGACGCTCCGGCGACCGGGTGGCTGCAAAAAAATCCGAAGTACACACCGGGAAACACGGAAGGGCTCGTGGAATACGTGCGTGGCGGGCCGCAAGGTTTCAACACCAACCAACCGGTGAAGGATGCGGAGGGCCGCACGATCGCAAGTCTGCCCTGCTTCCGGCCACCGTGGGGTCGACTGATCGCAGTCAACGCCAACACCGGAGACTTCGCCTGGCAGGTCCCCCTCGGACTTGTGGAGAGCCTGCCCGAGGGCAAGCAACTGGCCGGATCCGCAAACAGCGCCGGCCCAATTGTCACTGCGGGCGGATTGGTATTTGTCGGAGCAACCAGGGACGCTCGGTTCCGCGCCTTCGATTCCAGGTCAGGCAAGGAACTGTGGGTGACAAAACTGCCTTATGTTTCGACGGCAGTTCCGATGACCTACCAAGGCAAGAACGGCAAACAATACGTCGCCATTATTGCCTCGAGCGGCGGCGGAGCAAACGGTGCTCCCAAAGACAGCCAATCGCTCATCGCGTTTTCGTTGCCTTAGCGCGTTACAACCGGGTTGTAGCGGGAAACCAGTGGAATATCTACAACTTAGCGGCGGGCGCCGCCAAATTGCGGAAAATCCGGACTTGAATTCGAATTCCCCCTCTGGAGGTGGCTAAAAATCGGCTAACTTATTAAAAAAAACCGATTTCCAGCGTGATCCCGCGTAGTACTGTAGCGGTCAGTACGAAACAACCACGTGACCCATTGGGCGACCGTATGTATAATTGCACTCTCAGGATAAAAGGGGGTCGCTTTCAAAAAAGATGTGCACTCACAAACCCGGAGTTCCATCTTGGTCGATCGTCCGTTCGGTCTCTCGCGCCTGAGGCGTAGATTCTGCTCCGGGATCCGGTCTTACACCGACCTTAGTATTACGTGATGAGCGTGGCTGCACCAATCTCGATACCCCCCTCGGCCTCGCGCGAGGCTAGTACGAACAAACTCGACCTCCTCCTCCTCATGCTGGGGGCGGCCCTGTTGTACTCGCTCAATGTGGATTTCACGTTATATGGCGACGCCGCCCTGTATTCAGACTTCGTAGTGCTCCGAAAGTTCGACGAAGTCACGCTGCACCTTGGGTATTACCTGCTGCTGTTCGTCGCAGACAAGCTCCTGGGGGGCTTATTCGGCATACCGATTCAGGAGTCGGCCGCGTGGTTGAACGTCGCCGCCGGTACTCTGTCGGTAGGTGTCGCCTACGCGCTCGCCCGCGAGCTGTTCGGCACCAGGCGCGACGCGCTGCTGTGCGCCATTATATTTGGTCTGTCCGGGCGCGTCCTTAACAACGCGACCGGCAGCGAGATGTACATGCTGCAGACGCTGTTCGTGCTGTCATCGTTTTATCTATTCGTGCGCGGACACGTGTTTCTTTCCGGCCTGTTGGGCGGCGTTGCGATGCTGGTATCGCCACTGAGCGCGTTCGCCTATCTGTTCTACCCGGTGTACGACTACCAGCGCGCGGAGCGAATCCGTTGGCCGATATTATTCAGGCTGACCGGCGCGGCGCTGATCATCTACCTGCCATTCCTCATCGTGGACGGCCACGAAATGCTGTGGGGGATCCGCGGCCTGCTGACAATTCATAAACTGGACCCGTACCGTCCCAGCGAGGCGTTGCAGAACTTTCCCATTTATCAGTTCAAGGCTTTCACCGTGCTACTGCTACTGCTCATTCCGGCGCTGCTTGCGTGGCGCGAGAACAGGCGCATGTTCGCGCTCGGGCTGGCAGTGGGCATTCCTCACCTCTACATCCTCCTGAAGCTCACCCAGGAGGATCACGTCTTCATCCTCAACACCGATTTCTTTTTCGCTTGTTGCTTGGTGATCGGCTGGCGGCAATTGGAGAAGCTCAAGCTCGGACGGTGGATCGCACCCGGACTGCTGCTCGGGCACGCCGCCGTGTTCATCCTGTCCGGCACGATTCATTCCTTCCAGCCGCATCGGGATTACGCTGATGAGATGCGCCGGGTCGCGAAGACGTATCTTCTGGGGCACAATTCGATCATGGTTGCCGATTGGGGAAGAGCCGTAGCGCTTACGTTTTACGGCCGTCCGAGCCCTACCACCACGCTACTGCAGGAACCTTTGTTCGTAAACCAGATTTACGATATCCAGGGCAATCCACTGGCTCCGCATATTGAACTCGACGGGCATGAAGTGTTTCTGCTCGATGCCTGGGCGCCAAGCCCTTTGAATCGGTTCTTCCGCACAAAGCAGTCGCTGGAGGCGGTTCGACACAAGTATGCGCTGGTGTTCGTCGCCGCGCGCGAGCTCAATCTCCACTGTTCGCTCGTCGAAGAAACAGTGCACCGCATTTACCGGTGCGCCCGATGAAAAACGCCAGGACAGGAGTGCGAACAACGCTGACCGCGTGGGGCCGCTCGAGCAGTAGTATTTCGCGTGTCTGAGACGCGGAAAATGAAGCCGACGTGCTCGTCGGCATGCGTGCTGCGGAGGCTCGCGGCGTAATCGCCCGCGGCTGCGCCCGCAGTTACGGCGACGTGTGTCTCAATGACGGCGGCGAAGTGCTCGATATGACGCCGCTCTCCGCAATCCGTTCTTTCGACACCGAGACCGGCGTCCTCTGCTGTGACGCGGGGATCTCATACCGCGCGATCATGGATCACTGCATCCCGCTCGGATGGCAGCCTTTCATCTGTCCAGGCACGGCGTTTGTGACCATGGGCGGCGCCGTCGCCAACGACGTACACGGGAAGAACCAGCACGTCGTCGGGAGCTTTGGCGACCATCTCGATTGGTTCGACCTGCGTCTGGCCGATGGCAGCGTCCAACGCGTAACCCGCACGGCCGACCCGGAGCTCTTCGCGGCAACGCTCGGCGGAATCGGTCTGACCGGGGTGATTCAAGCAATCCAGATGCGGCTACAGCGAGTTCCCTCCAACGCGATGGAGGTGAAAGAGATCCAGATACCGGATCTGGGCACCTTCCTGGATCTTCTGCTGGCGAAACGCCAGGAATATCCGTACATGGTCGGATGGATCGACGCGCTTTCAGGCGGTCGAGATATGGGGCGGGGTATCCTTCAACTGGCACGGCCGTCACTGCACGGGGAGCCCGAACCGTCGAACCGCACGGTCAGCATTCCGTTCGACGTTCCAGGATTTGTTTTGAACTCGCACGCCGTTCGCGCATTCAATGCGGCTTACTTTCACCGCATTCCAGAAGCCGGGCGGACGCGCCGCATCCACGTCGACAAGTTTTTATTTGCGCTGGATGCAATCCACAACTGGAATCGGATGTACGGGCGCAAGGGTGTGTTCCAGTTCCAGTGCGCCGTGCCACTCGCGGATGGAAAGCGCGCCCTATCGGCCGTGATGGAGGAGGTGGTTCGCGGGAGAAGCGCATCGTTTCTCGCGGTGCTCAAGTACATGGAACGAAAGGGACCAGGAATGCTTTCCTTCCCTATGCCCGGCTTCTCGCTGGCACTCGATTTTCCGCGCAGGCCGGACACGCGGATCCTGATCGAGAGGCTGCAGGATATCGTGCTGGCTTACGGAGGACGCATCTATCTGGCCAAGGATGCGTGCCTTTCCGCGCAGCAGTTCGCAGGGATGTATCCCGAGGTGGAGCGCTTCAAGGCGGTGCTGCGGCACGTGGATCCCAAGGGCCTGATGCAGTCTGACATGGCGCGGCGATTGAACCTGAACGGCAGATAACATGAATGCCCTAAGCAGATCGGTGATGGACAAGCCGCTTGTCGTGGACATGGACGGTACGCTGATCCATACCGACACCCTGTTCGAAGGCGCGGCTCAGCTGTGGAAATCCGATCTGCTCCTTCCCCTGAAGGCTCTCTGGTGGCTCCGTAACGGAAAGGCGGCACTCAAGCGTGAGATCGCGAATCGCGTGAACCTCGACGCCGAGTTCCTTCCGTACAACGAGACCCTGATCGCACGACTGAGAGAGGAGAGCGGAACCCGCAGCATTCTGCTCTGCACGGCGGCGGATCATCGCTTTGCCGAGGCCGTGGCAACCCACGTGGGCGTATTCGATGAAGTAATCGCCACGCGCGGCGACGTCAACCTCAAATCCACTGCGAAGGCGAAGGCGCTCGTGGCCCGGTATGGCGAGGGCGGCTTCGACTATGCGGGGAACGACTCGGCGGATCTGGCGGTATTCGCCGCAGCGAGACGAGCATGGGTGGTGAATCCCACCGCCGGCTTGCGACGCCGCTTGAAGCAGGTCAGCAATCGTGAGGAACTGAGTGACCCACCGCGCCAGTTCGCGCTCAGGCACTATCTCCGCGCATTGCGGCCGCACCAGTGGGCGAAGAATGTGCTGGTGTATGTGCCGCTGCTTGCGACGATCGAGGTGACGCAACTCGATGGGTTCGTACCGGCGACGCTGGCGATGCTGTGTTTCTGTCTCGTGGCATCCTGCGGATATCTGCTAAACGACCTCCTCGACCTCGCCGCTGACCGTCGCCACCCGCGTAAGCGCTTTCGGCCTCTGGCGGTTGGGCGGGTACCCCTGCACCATGTCATGCTGATGATCCCGGCGCTCCTGATCGTGGGGTTCCTGGCATCATCGATGATTTCCGCGCTGTTCACCGCGGCATTGTTTATCTACCTGGTATGCACAGTGCTCTACACGCTCTGGCTCAAGCGCGTGCCCCTCTTAGACACGTTTGTGCTGGCGGGAGTCTACACTCTGCGCATCCTCGCGGGCGCGGCGGCCATCATGGTTGTGCCGTCCGTTTGGCTCGTTTCGTTCTCAATGTTCTTCTTCCTGAGTCTCGCCCTGGCGAAGCGGTATTCGGAACTGGTCGAAATGGAGAGCACCTCTCAGAAAGGGAGCATACCGGGCCGCAGGTATCAGACGGAGGACCTGGGCACGCTGATCAGCCAGGGCAGTTCGAGCGGTTACGCGGCGGTGCTGGTGCTTGCCTTATACATCAACAGCCCCATGGTGCACGATCACTACAGGCACCCCGAGATTATCTGGCTCATCTGTCCGCTGGTGCTGTACTGGATCAACAAGCTCTGGCTGAACACCGTCCGCCGCCAGATCAACGAGGATCCGGTGGTATGGGCCTTACGGAATCGCGTTAGCCGGGGTATCGCTGCATTGAGCGTCACGTTGCTCCTTCTGGCGAGATGGTTGCCCTAACCGCCCCCGTTAACCACCATTATTGGGCCCCCGCAATGCGCCGAAACGCATAGAGGACCGGCTTAGCCTCTGTCTTTGTGAACGCTTTTCGACGCGGGCGGATCTTCTATTCAGGAGATCCAGATGAAACTTTATGGGAAGCGTCGTGTGATGACGGTTTTCGCCGGCGCGGCCCTCACGCTGCTCGCAGGAACGGCCATTGCGCAAAACCGGGGTGACGATCATAACCGGAACGACAACAACGGCAGAGATCAGGGTCGAAACGACAACAATGGCCGCGACCAAGGACGGAACGATCGCGACCGGCAAGACGGGCACGATTATCACTTTCGCGGAGACGAGCGGAACCAGTTCAGCAGCCATTATCGAAGCAACATTCACCAACTGGAGAAGCATCCCGACAGGCGCCACCAGATTCGCGCGGGAGAACGCCTTCCCAGTGACTATCGTAGGCGTCTAAGACCGGTCCCACCGTCGTATTACCGCGGCGTACCTCCGCCGCCGCCCGGTTATCAGTTCGGCTACTACGATGGGTACATCGTGGCCTATAACCCGACGACGCAAATCGTCGCAGACGTGCTCGATCTCGTTAACGCAGCCGTCAACCATTAACGAGCCTGATCACAATGCTTATGAGAAGCCGAAGCGAACGTTTGAGGGGATTTTAAGAATGGCTGGAAAAAATACAGCAGTATTTGGTATTTACAAGAACAGCGCTGAAGCAGAAAGCGCCGTCGATCAAATCGTTGAATCTCGGACAGTGGCAGGAGGGTTCACGCATAACGACATTTCGGTGTTGCTACCTGACACCAAGAGCTCTGAAGAGTTCGCACATGAGAAGAATACAAAGGCTCCCGAAGGAACCACTACCGGTGTCACCACTGGAGGAGTCATCGGCGGGACATTAGGCTTACTTGCCGGAATCGGTGCGCTGGCAATTCCCGGAGTGGGTCCGCTGATCGCGGCCGGTCCCGTCATGGCGGCCCTGGCCGGACTGGGTGTCGGTGGCGCAGTGGGTGGTCTTATCGGAGCGCTCGTCGGCATGGGGATTCCGGAGTACGAGGCGAAACGCTATGAGGGTCGAATCAAAGAGGGCGGAGTACTACTTTCCGTTCACTGCGACACGGCTGAAGAAATCGCCCGGGCGAAGGATCTATTGAAGCAGACGGGAGCAGAGGACATTTCCTCAACCGCCGAGGCCTCTAGCGATCAGCCCGTCTCCGTTCCCGTCAACAGGATGTAAATGGTTGCGCCGAGGTCGCGATTCGGTTCGCGGCCTCGCACGCTGAGCGATTTCAATTGTCGGTAGGCTGCCGTTCCACGTGATCGATCACCAGAACGGGAGCGGGCCTTTTTTCCAACTCGAGCTTCAATCCGAGTTGCTTACTGACAGCATCGGGAAGCGAGAGCGCGCCATTCGGATCCGCGACGCCGCCGGGCTGGCCGGGACCCTGAAGGCTGCTTTGCAGAATGCCCATGCCGCTAAAGCTCAGCGTGAAATCGTAGGCGTCGGTCAATCCAGTTTTATCCAGCACAGCGGAGTGTACATATCCGTTCACCTGTTGAGGAAGCTGATCCGCGAACTGCGCCATCGTGACGTTGCGGCAGTAAAGCAGTCGGGAGAGCAGCGGATTCCCGATTCTGGGATCTTTCCCATCGGGACCGGGCCCCTCATAGCAACCACTGCGCGTCGTAGGATCGGCCTTAGCCATCTTCGGCTTCACCGAGAACAACGTGTAAGCTGGGACCACCCGATCTTCGAAGTGCATCTTCAGCTTAAAGCGATCCTCCAGCAGCTTGAGAACCAGCTTCGTTCGCGTCTCGGGATCGGCTTGCGGGGGCTGCCCCGGATCGGTTGAAACCATTTTCGCGGTGATGTCCCAACGTTCTTCGTCCATGAACTTGGGCGCGCCCTGGATCATTTCGGAGCTGACGTCGTAGAACTGCTGGATCAGGACGCTGAGAGTCGCGCCCTGGATATTGATTTGGTTTGTTTGAATCTGTATCCGTGTGCCCTTGAAATCCGGATTCGTGGGCTTAATGACTGCAACGTCAAACTCCAGGGCCGGAGGCGGCGGAAGGTACTTCGAGATGTCCGCGGCGTTCGGAGTCGGCGCCTCATTCACGCTGTCGACAAAAATGACAGTTTGCGGGACCCTGCCTCGTTCGAGCTTAAGTCCGAGCTGCTTGTCGATCGCGTCGAAGATGCTGATACCGTCCGCTCCGGCGCGCGCGAGCAGACCGGGTGGAGTCCACTTGATCGTGAAATCCCATTTCCCCTCGAGACCGGTTTTATTCAACGCGCTGCTGCTGTTGTTCACTACCTGGCCGGCAATGCGCGCGAGATCGTCCATGGACATGCTGTGGCAGTCGACGACTTGTTGCGGGACCCCGTCCGGGGAGGTCGGTTGCCCCTGGCAATTTGGGGGAGCCTCCGGGTTCGCAGCCGGCTTCAGCTTGGGCTTGCCGCTGCCGGTGGAGAGCACGAACCCCGGCATCTCCTTCGAATCCTTGTGGACCTTAAGATTGAACCGCTGTGCAAGCAGCGTCTGAAGCATCGATCTCGCTTGCTCTGGAGTGCTGCCCGACGGCGCCCTCGCCGACACGTCGAAGCGAGCGGTGTCGAGCCAGCTTGGTCCGGCCAGGATCTTATCGTTGTCGAGATCATACGCCAGGCTGATCAAATCCACCATGGTCGCCTGTCGCACCAGATAACGAGTGCCGCGCAAACCGCCGGCGGCCATGGACGGCACCCGGACCTTGGCGCTGACATGCACATCGGCGGCCTCAAATGCGGGGGGGTTCTCTGCGGACTGGCCCCAGGCCGCACCGGCCAGGACTGCGGCTAAGATCGTCCATATCGATAAGCGGCTCATATCTCAACCTCCAGGGAAAATCAGGTCCTGTGTGATCGAGCATGCTGGTTTCCGCTCCCGAGTACTTTGGAATCAGTAAGATAGCTTAGGCGCCACGCAGGTCATTGTCCGCCCGTGGGACAACGGTTCGCAAAACTGAAACAGACCTCCCCCGCACGCGGGAGCCCTTCCGCTAGCAGTGGCCTGTGAATACCGCGAGGATGATGATGAGCGGGATCGGAATGCCTATGAAGTAAAGCAAGATGGAACGCATCGTAGTCTCCTAAGGGTTAAATAGCTTTTACGTGATCGCGCAGTCTTCCGCCAACCGTGGCGAAATAACTCGCGCTAAACGCGCCCATCAGCAGCGAAAGGAAAGACCACAGTAGAAGGCGAGCTGTCGCTTTGCGCGCTGTATCGGCAGCTTGGCGTGCATCACTCACGACATCGGAAATTCGCTTCTCGGCATCGGCCTGACTGATGCTGGTCTTCGCCGAAATAAGCCGGGCCAAGTAGCTTCGGTCTGCCTCGGGGATCTGATCTTTTGCCAGGGCATTTGCAAAAATGCGTTCGGCCTCTGCTTGTGTGGAAGGGGATATGCTGGCCAACGACCCGGTGTCGGATCGAAATAGAGTATCGACAAAATACGCATTGGAGTCAGTGGCCGCGACGACCGTGGCTCCGCCAATCATGGAAGCAGCCGCTGAGGTCAGGAGCGTAACACTGAGAACCAGCGCGACTGCCCACGCCAAAAAACCATTCGCCGTGTCCCGGAAATAGACTTCGTCCGTATGAATCGTCGCCCATTTCGTGCGCAGTCGGCCGGTTATGTATCCGCCAAATGCCGAGGCAATGACCTCGGTGAAGATCAGCCAGACAATCGCAATCGTACCCAGGGTTGACGCGGCTGCGCCCATGTTCGACCAGGGCGAAATAGCGGACAATCCAAAACCGGCGCCAAGCGCCAGCAGAAGCAGGTACACAGCAGCGGCCACGAAGGCCCCGCCAATCACCGCACCCCACGCGACGCCAGAGGAAGTCGATTCGATTCTCGGGGGCAACTTCTCTGAACGAAACTCCGCGTACTCTGCGGATGTCACAGCGCTGTCCATTTTTGGCGACCTCCTTCAATCTGTAAGCACGTAACCAGCCGTTCTTCATGAACATCGATCGTTGGACGCTGTTGGCCACGTGCATGCTATGTCAGAGCGAGTTAGCGGCGGCCGGGGTGCCGAGGAGGGGTATGGTTGAAGCGGTTATCTTTGACATCGACGGTACGCTGGTGGATTCGGTAGACTTGCACGCGCAAGCGTGGCTCGAGGTATTGAATCGCTATGGGTGCAAAGTGTCTTTTCCAGAAGTGCGAGAACAGATCGGTAAAGGGGGGGATAAACTCATGGCTGTCTTTCTCTCAAAAGATCAGCTCGCACGGGACGGGAAGCAGATCGAGAAAGAACGCGGTGACCTGTTCAAAAGAGAATACCTGCCGCGCGTCAAGCCTTTTCCTCGCGTCATCGACCTCTTTCGACGTCTGAATGCCGCTGGCAAAAAGCTGGCCCTTGCATCGTCCGCAAAGAGCGAAGAAATTGCGGCTTACAAGCGGATCACCGGCCTCGGACCGTTCCTCGAGGCGGAAACCTCTGCTGATGATGTTGCAGAGAGCAAGCCCGAACCCGACATATTCCAAGCGGCTTTGAAGCGGCTCGGGCTTCATGATCCTCGATGCGCGGTCGCGATCGGAGATACGCCGTATGACGCCATAGCGGCCTCGAAAGCGGGCTTGCGAACCATTGGGGTGCTCTGCGGCGGATGGGCGCCAGAAAAGCTGCTTGCGGCAGGTTGCGTTGCGGTGTACGCCGACCCAGCCGATCTTCTGGCCAACTACGATGCCTCATTGTTGGCTGCTTAGACTCTGGACGCCGTGCCTCATGTGCATGACGTGCATCTTTTGCATTTCGAAACCGCAGTTTGTGACTAGATGCCTTTAACCCTTGAAGAGCGGAGGCTGAAGCGCGCTGCCCGGCGCGAGAAGCAACGCCAGACCAATGTGGATCGTGCCCACAAAATGCATCTGGCGCGTCTCGAGTATGACCTCACGAAGGACAAGGGAAAAGGTCCTGAAGACCCCAAGACTCTTGCGACGCCCAAGCATGTCAATATTGGCTGCTCCGGATGGTTCTATTGGCACTGGCGCGGCACGTTTTACCCCGTGGAACTGCCGACGAGCGCGTGGTTCCAGCATTATGCGGATCATTTCAAAACCGTAGAGCTGAATGCACCGTTCTATTCGTGGCCGACGATGGCCACGGTCAAATCCTGGATTCGGCAGGCTGGTCGCCGCCAATTCGTCTATACCGTTAAGGTGTCCGAGCTCATCACGCATGTGAAGCGCTTTGCGGGAACCAAAGAACTGGTGCGTGATTTCGGTCTGATTGCCGACCTGCTCGGTCCCCGCATGGGATGCTTTCTGTTTCAGCTTCCGCCGAGTTTTCACTACACGCCAGCGCGTCTGACAAGAATCCTGAATCAGCTGGATCACCGCCGCCGGAACGTCGTGGAATTCAGGCATGGAAGCTGGTGGAACGAGCCCGTCTACAAAGCGTTCCGCGCTACGGGCACCATTTTTTGTTCTTCCAGCGGCCCACAGTTGCCGGATGAACTCATCAAAACGGCTGACGACATTTACATCCGTTTTCATGGCACCAAACAATGGTATCGGCACGACTATTCAAAACCAGAATTGGCGCTTTGGGCTAAACGAATCGAGAACAGCAGGGCCAAAACGATCTGGGCGTACTTTAACAATGATCGAGATGGCAACGCTATAAGGAACGCACGAGTGCTATCGCGCCTGATTTCCGACCAGACAAGTATGAAGTGAGGGTTAACTCGGAACATGCGGCCTTCTGGTTCGTAGCCGTGCAAGCACCCGGGGTCTGATTCAATGGCACAACAGTGGGTCGGTTCACGCGCCATCTGGGAGCGATGGCGTCGATCGATTCATTGGCAGCCCAATTGCTTCCTAGAACCCTGAGGTGTCTTAATGTTCGGTATTCTCGGCTGGATCGTGTTCGGACTCGTTGTTGGGGCTCTTGCAAAACTCATCATGCCGGGGAAAGACCCTGGCGGAATCATCATTACTATGCTCCTCGGGATCGTCGGTGCCATCCTGGGTGGTTGGATTGGCAGGGCTATGGGACTCTACGGCCCACAGGACGCAGCCCGGATTCTTCATGGCACTACTCGGGTCGATCATCCTGTTAGCGGTGTATCGCGCCATGCGAGGGCGGACCCACAGTCTCACAACCTAAAATCGATCCGCAACGCCTTGTGAGCAAAAACTTTGCTCCCTGGGCTTTAAACAGCCCACCCCAGAGAAATCCTCGCGCGGTCACCCCTTCCTGTAACAGCCTCTGATACAGTGCTTTTGAGGAGCTGGCCCATGCAAAGATTGCTGTTGCTGATACTCGCTCTCTTAATCGTGCCAGGGAGCGCACTGCTCGCCCAGAATATAACCGGAACGTGGCAGGGCACCCTAAAGGTCAATGGCACCAACGGTTTGGTAGACCTGCGCACCGTAATGAAGATCTCGCAGGCTGCCAACGAAAGCCTCAAGGGCGTGTTCTACAGCATCGATCAAGACCCTACGCCCGTCGCCATGACTAGCGTTACGCTAAAGGGCACGGCGGTCAAGATCTCCCTCGTTCAGTTGAATGGAACATTTGACGGAACTCTTAGCAGTGACGGTAACACCATCAGCGGAAAGTGGACGCAGAGCGGCCGCCCTGTACCGCTGAATCTAGTTCGCGCCACGGACCAAACAGCTTGGATCATTCCGGAGCCGCCACCGGCGCCCATGATGCCGACGAGCGCGAAGCCGGAATTTATCGTCGCCACGATCAAACCCAGCCGCCCTGACGCGCCGCGCGGGGGCTATGGCTTCCGGGGCCAGGATGTGACCACCACGAATGTCACAGTGAACTGGATGATCAAGCTGGCCTACAATATGCATGCCAACCAGATCACAGGGGGACCGGCGTGGCTCGATTCCGCGAAGTACGATACGGTCGGACGGCCAGATACTCCGGGCCAGCCCAGCAGAGATCAGATGAAGCTCATGATTCAGAAATTGCTCGCCGATCGCTTTCAACTCAAGTTCCACATCGAAAAGAGAGAACTGCCGGTGTACGCCATGGTCGTACTCAAGACCGGCGCGAAGATCACTGCGAGTGCCGGGGATCCGAATGCTTTCCCGGGAATCGGTTTCGGTCAAGGGCCGGGGATTCTCTCGCTCGTGGGGCGGAATACCACGCTCGATGGCGTGGCGAACGGCTTACAGAGCAACGTCTTGGACAAGCCCGTTGTGAATCAAACTGGACTGACCGGAAGATACGACTTGCTACTGAGATTCACGCCCGACGCATCCCAGGTGGCCAACTTCGGCGGGCTCGCGCCCGGCAACGCTTCTGATCCCGATGCACCCCCTGATATCTTCTTAGCATTCCAGCAGCAGCTCGGATTGAAACTGGAATCAACCAAGGCGTTCGTCGATGTGATCGTCATTGAAAAAATAGAACGGCCTTCGGAAAACTGAAATCGCTTTATGGTTCGTTGAGTCGCCAAGTCGCTTCCGAAATGCAGATTATCGGGTGACATCTACGGCCATCAGGACACTGACGGCTTTATAAGGTCCGCCAGAGCGCCTACTGCGGCTTGTTCCCCCAATCTGGTCAGTTCTCTACCGGAACCCGGTCGGCCTGGAGTACAGTCAGCATCTCTAGCGGTATGCGGCGTGGTTCGAGACGGAGGCCATATTTCTTCACGGATTCAAAGAGCGTGGGGCCGGGTTCCGAAAACTTGAAGGCATCGGGCCGCATGGCGGAACTGGCGAGCGGACTAATGATTTCTGGAACGAACGGCAGTGTGAGGTCGAATTGGCCTTGCAGCGCGGTGAGATCCACTACGGGGCGCTCCATCCATCTCGATAGAAAATCGACTACCGTGGCGAGCGTTGCTGCCGGAGCGTTGAGCGTGATGCCGGACGCGGTCACTCCGTAGTTCATCGCGGGACGAGGATTGCCATCGGGGCCCAATGCAGTGGCTAGTCTCCCTGCGGCGGCCGCGTCGGCCTCTTTTAGCTTTTGTCCACCGGGTGCAATCACCAACGCATAGACAGCCTGCTCTTTGGTGTCGCGGCGCAGTTTCAGGTGGAAACGCTCTTCGAGCAGCACTTGCAACATTTCGGGTATTTTCTCCCGGCCATTGTCGCCCAGCCGTGCGTTGATTTCGTAGCGCGCGTCGCCGATCCATGCGGGGCCTTGAATCTGGAAGTCACGCAGACGATAGGCAGCACGAATGCAGTCGCGCAGAGTTATGTTGTTGTAGCGAACCATCCCGGCGTTGGCGTCCATCCCGATCCAGAAATTGTTCTCAATGGTCGGGTCGGCGGGTTTGATAGAGGCGACCTCGAAGGACGGGCGTGTGGTTAGCTCTTGCGCCGGAGCCATGGCGCAAAGTGTAAAAGCCGCCAGAAACGCTCTTTGGATCATGACGGCATTGTACTGCGGGTCCGTGAGCTCGGATGCAGGTATCTTTTAGGTCATTGAACCTTCGTTCCATCGTCCCTAAGCTAAGGACATGGCAACGTGGACAGCGGCGCTGGTCGGCGGCCGTTTACTGAGTCGCGTTAGACCCGCTCTGGGCGCTACCACCCTGCTGGGCCTCTTGTGCTGCGCTACCTGGGCGCAGATTGCTGCGCCGCCTCAAGCAGTCTGGACACCGGCTTCGGGCGCCCCAAAAAATCTGCTGACCGCCCTCGAGGGGGATCATCACGACCTATTCATTAACAGAGCGAAGGCGGGTGGCATTGACGTCGTCTTCTTCGGCACGACGGACACCGAGATGTGGTCGTGGTCCGACAGCATCTTGGGTGGCGTCGACCGCGGCAAGCGGGTGTGGGATCAGGCCTTCGGATCGCTCAAGGCCGCGAATTTCGGCTCGGCGGGCACACATTCCGAGAGCTTGTTGTGGCGCATGCAGTACGGCGAACTGGACGGCTACGAGGCGAAGCTCGTCGTGCTGCACGCTGTCGGCGTCAAGAGCATCAGCGGAGGCCAACTGATCGGCAACATTGGAGACCAACCGATCGGCGACCGCCAAGCTGAGTTCGTCGCCGGCTACGCACGCCTCATCGCAGAAATCCGCGCTCGACAGCCCCAGGCGAAGATTCTGATCTTGCCGCCCTTTCCACGGGGTCGGTTGCGTCGAGAGGAGTGGCGCACGGTCGCGGATGCGAACGCAGTGGCGTACAGGAGGCTCGCCGACGACAGCACCGTCTTCTACGCCAATTTCGGCGACCGCTTTTTCCTTCCCGACGGCTCCCACAACCAGGACATGTGGACTATCCCTGGACCGCCAAACGCGGGGATCCACGAGCCCGGGTTCAGGGCCTGGGCGGAAGAGCTTCAACCCTGGCTAGATCGCTTCGTACGCTAAGGAAGGTGCACGCAACAAGTCGCGTTCTGGGACGCACTGCGGCCAACCGGACGTTAATTGTGGATGGCGCGCAGTTCTTTTGCGCCGCGACTAGGCGCCGTCTGATCCTTCAATCTTCACGAGTTTGTTGTACACGCCCAGAATCAATAAGGTGGGCGCCCATTGTCCGATAAAGGTGGCGGCCTTTCCTTTTCCCGCTGCCGCCAAGGCTAGCGAGATCCCCATGGAGCCGATCGCACTCCATAAGAACGTATCGGACGGCAGCTTCGCTGTCTGTTGTTCAATCGTCCTGGCGACCGCCCCTTCTCGGTGCTCTGCTCGAGGCGCCGTCTGAGGTCTATCCGCAATAATGCTGTCCGTCGTGTTCATGATGGTTCCTTCGATAGTTCGAGCCTGTCAATCTGAAACTGTTTCGGGATTTGTCGGGTTAACGCTTCGCGCGCAAGCGACCCGGCGCGTTGCTGGGCTTGTGCAAGAAGCGTAGTGAGCGCGGCAAAGGCAGCTGCTCCTCCGCGGTCACGAACTGCGTGGCATGAACCTTCAGCGATGCGTGCTGATCGGCAAACCTAATGCCTTAAGAAGGGCATGAAAGTCCGGAGGGGGTTCGCAGTCAACGCAAACGCTGTCTCCAGAGCGGGGATGAATGAACTCAAGATGCGCCGCGTGGAGAGCGACGCGAGTAATTCGCCGTTCCAGCTTTTCCGCTGGATTGTACTTCCTGTCGCCGATAACCGGGTGGCCGATCGCTGAAAACTGAACACGGATTTGATTTTGTAATCCGGTAACCAGCGAGACCCGGACGAGCGATGCGCCTTTAAGGTGATGCTCCACGGAATAGCCAAGTTCAGCGCGAGCCGATTTTGGATCGCTTTCTGTGGTCACCTTTTGAAACATCCCTTCTTGCCGAAAATAATGAACGAGTGTCCCTTCTTTCAAGCGGAGATGACCGCGAACTACTGCGAGATACTCCCGCACCGGGGTGTGTCGGATAAACTGTTGAACCAGTGCTTCTCGATCTGGCCAGGTTTTTGCAAAGAGCAGAATCCCAGACGTGAGACGATCGATGCGATGCACGACAAAGGCCCGTTGCCTCTTCGATTCCAGTTCTGCCGAAAGAAGAGAGAGTGCAGATGGAAGATCGGAGTGGTCCGTAGGCACCGCCAGCATTTTGGCCGGCTTATTGAGGACTACGACGGCATCGTCCTGATACAGGACGCGAAGCTGCCGCCGATCTTGCTTTCCTAAACGGCGACCTACACTGGGTCGAATTGGTTTCATCTGAATGGCAGATTGTTTCTTCCCAAGTGCCAGTAACCGGGCCGAAACGAACGTTCGATAATCCGTCGCTATGGTACCAAGATCCCGGTAGGTTGACGCGCCACTCGTACCCGGATCGTGGGCCACTCGTCCAGAGCCACAACCGGGGTTACGGGAGGTAAGAAGGATGGTCGGGGATACCCCACTACCTTTTTCGAGAACTCACGCGGCCTGAGCTCCGACGCCAGAGGTAACCGGCACGCGATTACGGTTTTGATTTACGATTCGAGGCATGGCCGTCTCCGTCAACTTACAGACTGTTCATCCCCGCAAGTTAGCGGCAGTGCGGCGCGAGGTCGCGCTAGGCGCGGTTGGCTCGGCCTGGGGGCCCGCCGTGAGCAAGGTCTGGGATTTCATTCGTGGTCAGCCGGGGCTGTGGACCGACGGACACAACATCTTCCTCTACCATCACACGGAGCAGCCGGGCGCGCCGATCCTGTGCGACTTCGGTGTCGAAGTCACGCGCACATTTGAAACAGCAGGTGAGGTGTACGCAACCGAAACGCCAGGGGGTGAAGCTGCTGTCGCGGTACACCGTGGGCCGTACAACCGCTTGAATGAAGCATACAAGGCCATCGGTGACTGGATGGCGGCAAACGGTCGGGAGACCGTGGGTCAAACATGGGAGATTTACGGCGATCCGACGCCTGATCCGGCGGACACCGAGACGACGGTTGTGCGCCTGCTAAGGTAGCGTTCGCGCTCCCTGCCGTCAACGCAGTTGACCAGAGGGAGTGTCTCGAAGAGAAACGGGCGTTTGATTCTAGTGTTGATGCTGCTTTGCAGGTTCAGCCTCTGATTGATTCTTCTTGTCGTTCGGGTGCTCCGCTGGACCCTTTTTCGGCTCCTGCTTTTGCTTGCCCTTCTGATTACTCTGTTGGTTCGGATTTGCGTTGCTCATAGTGCCGATACTTCCTTCACTCTGGTTAGAGGCTACAGAAAGAAAAACATCACAGGGACATCCTGAAGATCGGACTAGCTTCCGTTCGCTCGGGACAAAACGGACGCTACCTTTGAAAAGATCTGACTGATGCTAGTTGCCACACCGGGCATAATTGCGCCGGCTGCTACTGCAACAAAACCGGCCATTAGTGCGTATTCAATCAGATCCTGAGCGTTCCTGTCAGTCCAGCACCTCCATCGAATCAGTGGTTGAACGAAAGCTTTCATAGGTTCCCTTCTTGACAGCTGAAAACTGCTGCCTTGGCCCATGATCTATTCGGTTGTCCCGTTAAGGCAACGCGGAGCGGGCTATATAGTTGATCAATATCCACGTAGGCGCCGGCGTGAAACCACTTAGCCCAAATGGTCAACTCCACGTGTCGGATGGTTAAGTCGCGCGGATATCGTTCCTTTCCCCAGATGTACAGCCCCGCAAAAGAGACGCTGAAAAGTCGGAACCAGGAAGCCGCCCGCCAATGTGGCAATGGTTGTTGTGAAGGAGGAGACATCGAAGATCGTGGAGCAATGGCCACCCAAGTAGCAAAAGATGGGCATACTTTTGGGCGTACCAGCCAATTGAACACGTCGGGTGAGTTGAGAGATCCTGCTGTAACTGCCTAGAAAAAGGCGAGTTATTGGTGCGCCCGGCATGACTCGAACATGCGACCTTCTGGTTCGTAGCAGGGAACCGTCGTAATATCTATCACTTAGCGGTGGGCACAACGGTTGCTCACTATTGCGCATTGTTGCGCGTCTTCAAGGACTTTCGTCCCGGAGCCGTGGTTTGCGCTAGCAAGAGCGCGCCCCGCTTCTATGCAGGGAGTCGGCACAAAACTGGGCACAGTGTGATTGACGGCTGGAGTTAATCCGATCCCTCGAGTTGGCCGAGTGAGCGATCAGATTTGGCGACTCCAGGATCCCGTGGGTGTTACCCGCCTTCAGCGGACAACATGGGATGCCGACGGAATGTCGTCGAGCCGCTAAGGGATTGGCCAGGCGGAGCGATAGGGCCTACCGGTCTTTTTTCGAATCTGGGGCTGAGGCAGTTCCAGAATTCTGATTTTCGGAACCGGCGGGCGTAGCTGATCCAGAGTCCGTGGTGCGATGATTCACTGGCGAACCTTTTAACCAGTTTGGCATCTGGGCCACAGCGTTGGAGTTCTGATCCATCCGCGTCCAGATGGCATTAGCTGGAGCCGACTGGGGTTTTTGAGACATGCGGATTCTCCTTGGTCAATGTTAAATCCTTTACGGTCTGCAAGGCAAGCTTTTCCCGATCAAGATATGTGCTTGGAGCCATTTGCAACCGAGGGGGTGACTTGTCACGAGACCACGCAATCAGCTTGCCACTCTGTTTTCTCTCAATCGGATATCCAGTGCTGAGGGTAAGTGAGAAAAGATCAAAGAAGCGACGGGGCCCGACGCCGATAAATGGAATGAACGGGAGCTTATCGGCCGCCTCTTCGTCGATCGAGATCGCGTCGCCATGTAGATCGGGTGCCTTACTCTTGGCGTACGGCTCGATGTAGATTACCCGTTTAATCCCAGCCGCAATGATGTGTCGACAGCAATTGTGGCAAGGGAACGTCGTCGTATATAGCGTGGCACCTCGGATACTGCGGCCGGTACGAGCGCACGCAAGGATTGCCTCCATCTCAGCATGGACCGATCTTCCAAATTCCGTGATGTCCGTCAAGCCCGTAGGCTTGAGCAATGACTTGGCCTCCTCGAGAGGCAAATCCTCCCTGCCGAGCGCCTTCAGAATTCTTTGGATCATTGCCATTTTTTCAAGCTCGTTGGAATCCGCTGCGAGCTCTATGTCGCGCTGGCTACCATCCTCCGGACCATAGAGACCTCCTCCGAACATGGGCGCTTCGTTGCAGCCCACAGCCATAAGATCACCCTGGTCATCTGTGATCGCTGCGCCTACCTGACGGGAGAGATCGCCGGAGCGTAAGGACGCAGCGTAGGCCGTGAACATGGCCTGTTCTTCACGGGTGGGTGTAATTGTCGGTGATCCAAAAACAAGATCGACGAATCGGCCGATCTGATTACTATAGCCATCCATGGAGACGAAAACGTCTGCGAGATGGAATGTCTCGCTTGTTTGCTGGCCGTGTTCAACTGCCTGTGCGGCGTCGGCACCGATGAGGTCGGTGGCGGCGTCAGTCATGCCTCGTTCTTCAAAATATTCATCCCTCAGTTCTTTGGAGGAAGATAGAGCGATCAGGAAGAAACCACTCCCATAAATTCTGCGAAGCGTCCGAACTTCCTCGGGTCGCTTCAGGGTTGTAATGATGTGAGCCGTCTTCGCGAGCGGTTCGCCAATTTGCGGCCGGAGCGCTGCTATGGAACCGGCGGCCATGAGGGCCAGGAAGTCATCGCGATGACTTACCTCCCTTATCTTATTTCCAATAGCGATTTTGTAGCTAGCCGCCTCTGCCCCCGACGCCGGCGGATTCCAAGTCTCTCCAATCCTCTCAAGAAGATCTGGGAATAGGTCCGTAAGATGAATTGGATTTGCTTCGTATCCGAACTGTTTTAAATAATTGACCAGCGTGTCAACCACCTTCCGATGGTCCGTCCCAAGTGGACACACGACGGCGAAAACAAGTTCCGCGGCTGGGTAGTGGCCGAGATAAGGCTCATCAGGCAATAGCGGGGCTGCCATTTCAGGATTCCCTGATGATACATAATTAATGCCGCGGCTCGCCGGTTCCGGGCCAATTGCTAATGCGTGCAAGCAGGGTGCAGACCAGTGGAGTACCACCGCAGGTAGCGATACCGGGTTCACTATTGGAATACGAACTCAATTCAATCGGCTAGGGACGGCTTTCGTTAATGCGGATTAACAGGCTCGAAGGTTCGGCAGGAAGACGATAATCGAATAGCAGCACACAAACACCACTGCTGTCTGGTACGGTAGGTTTTTGCTCCCCCAAATTTAAGAGGAACGTGCGGGGCCTTTGAATGGGATCACCTTCGAAAAAGAACGGCGAAATTAGTGATGCGACGATCGGCCTTGAAGCGAAGCTCTGGCAGACTAGCAATAATCTTCGCCAGAACATGGACGCGGCGGAGCACAATCACGTCCTCCTCGGCCTGATCTCGGTGAAACACATCTCCGACTCGGTCGTCGAAATATACGCGAAGCTATCAGTGGAGCCGACTCAAAACACCCCTCACCACCGAGGCGCGCTACGGCGAACCACTAGTCCGCAAATACGTGCAACGCATTGCTCCAGATCGAATTCCCTGTCATGAGTCAAATGAAGTCGAAACAACGCGTCGCCGATCACGGGGAAGTCTTCACCCCGGCTTGGATGGTCGAAGCGATGCTCGACCTCGTCAAAGCGGAGACGGAGCGCATTGACTCCCGCTTCTTGGAGCCAGCCTGCGGCAGTGGAAACTTCCTCGTTCGCATCCTGCAGCGGAAACTCGCCGCTGTCGAAATCAAGTTCGGGAAATCGGACTTTGAAAGACGGCACTACGCGCTCCTGGCTCTGATGTGCACTTACGGAATTGAGCTTCTGGAGGACAACATCGCCGAGTGCCGCGCGAATATGTTGGAGATATTCGCTGACTACTTAGGTTTAGAGGCGTCAGCCGAGTTCTATCGGGCTGCGTCCTACGTGCTGTCGCAGAACATTGTGCACGGCGATGCGCTGAAGATGCGCACCAGCGACGATCAACCCATCACGTTTGCTGAATGGGGCTACCTCGGCAAAGGAAAGTTCCAGCGCCGCGATTTTCGCTTAGACGTGCTCACTCAGATGTCGGGCTTTATGGCAAATAGCCCACTATTCGCGCATCTCGGCAAGCACGAGATCTTCACGCCAACCAGGACCTACCCCCCTGTGACGGCGTGTGAGTTGGCCGGTATCAGCATCGGCGAAGCCACGGAGGTGCCAGTATGAGCGCCAAGGCTGGCTTTACGCTGCGAGGCCGAAACCCGGATGTTCTGACCTGCATCGCTAATCTCTCTAATGACGAAGTCTTTACGCCGCCGGAGTTTGCCAACCGGATGCTGGACACGCTGGCCGACGCCTGGGCGGCTGACAACGGCGGGGCAAACATCTGGGCGGACAAGACTCTGAGGTTTCTTGACCCCTGCACTAAGACCGGCGTGTTTCTGCGCGAGATCGCCAGCCGTCTCACCGCGGGACTGGCGGCCGATATGCCGAGTCTTGAGGAGCGCGTTAATCACATCCTGACCAAGCAGGTGTTCGGCATCGGGATTACGTATCTTACGAGCCTGCTGGCGCGACGGAGTGTGTATTGCTCGAAGCATGCCAAGGGCGAGCACTCTATTGCCAAAGGCTTCGCCAGCGACGCGGGCAATATCTGGTTCGAGCGTGTGCGGCACCAGTGGGCGGATGGCAAGTGCACTTACTGCGGGACAAGCCAGAAGGCGCTCGACCGTGGCGAGGAACTTGAAACTCACGCCTATGCGTTCATTCACACCGACGACATTAAGACTCGGGTTGCCGAGTTATTTGGAGGCAATATGCAGTTCGACGTGATCATCGGCAATCCGCCGTACCAATTGGACGACGGCGGTTACGGCACGAGCGCCGCGCCGATCTATCAGCTATTCGTGGAGAACGCACTCGACCTTGATCCACGCTACGCAGTGTTCGTGACGCCCTCACGTTGGATGGCTGGCGGCAAGGGGCTCGACAAGTATCGGGCGCGAATGCTCTCCGACAAGCGAATGCGAGCCATCGTGGACTACCCAAAGCTGTACGAAGGCTTTCCCGGCGTGAAGATTCGTGGTGGCATCTCGTACTTCTTGTGGGATCGTGACTACAACGGGCCGTGCGAGGTACAGACAATCTGGGATGGAAAGCTAACAGGGGGAGCAGCGATGCCGCGCTATCTGGATGCGTATGACATCCTTGTGCGGCGCAACGAGGCCGTGCCGATTTTGGAGAAGATCAGGGCTAAGAAGGAACCCACACTCGACAAACGCGTATCTAGCGGCAAACCATTCGGATTCAGGACTTTTTTTCACGGCAGGTCCTCAGCAAAGGGCCTCAAGAAGCCGGTGAAGCTCTATGGTTCGCAGAAGGTTAGTTGGCTCGAACGCAAGGATATCGCCATCAACCCGCAGTTGATAGACAAATGGAAGGTGTTGATGACGGCAGTACAAGGTACCAGTGCGGCGATTGAAACCAAATTCCTCAGCAAGCCAATCATAGCCGAGCCCGGCACTGCCTGCACCGAGACATATCTCGTCGCCGGACATTTCGACAACGAGAAGGAGGCGACCAACTATGCGCAATACTTGCGCACTAGGTTTGTCCGCTTCCTTGTCTCGTTGCGTAAGGCCACGCAGCACGCGACGCGGGACGTTTACTCCTTTGTTCCTGATCTACCGTTAGGAAAAGTCTGGACAGACCCCATGCTCTACAAGCGGTACGGGCTGACCAAGGACGAGATTGCCTTCATCGAGTCTCAGGTTGCTGAACACGACCGCGAACTGTTCGATGACGACGCTACAGACGAAATCGAAGATGAATAGAACCATCGACGAAGTCCTTTCGCCGAAACCGGAAGCCAGGCCCCGCATCTATGCCTACACGATTGACGACACGGCCCATCAAGGTCTGCTTAAGGTCGGGCAAACCACGCGGAATGTGAAGCAGCGCGTCGCTGAGCAGCTTAAGACCGCCGCGATCAAGAACTACACCATCGAATTAGATGACCCCGCCGACCGAGACGACGGTGGCATCTTTACCGACCACGAAGTGCGGGCGGCGCTTGTCCGAAAGGGCGTCGAGAGGGTCGAGCTGGAGTGGATGCGCTGCTCGGTCAAGGACGTAAAAACGGTGCTTACCGAGCTGCGTAAAGGGCAGCGGTTCACCGGCTCGCATCACGAGACGTTCGCAATGCGCCGGGAGCAGGCCGACGCTGTGAACAAGACGCACGCTTACTTCCACTCCATCTGGAAAGAGGATAAGCACGCCGTACCACGATTCCTATGGAACGCGAAGATGCGCTTCGGAAAGACCTTCACCGCCTACCAACTTGCCAAGAAACTGGGTGCTAAACGCGTTCTCGTTGTAACTTTTAAGCCCGCCGTCGAAGACGCGTGGCAGACGGACCTCGAATCGCACGTGGACTTCGACGGGTGGCAATATCTTTCCCGCAACTCCGATCTTGACCCTACGCAGATCTCACGTAAGAAGCCACTTGTGTATTTCGGCTCCTTCCAGGACCTTCTTGGCCGCGACGCGGCGGGGAACATTAAGCCCAAGAACGAATGGCTCCACGAGGTGAACTGGGACATCGTGGTTTTCGACGAATACCACTTCGGGGCGTGGCGGGAGACTGCCAAGGAACTTTTCGAGGGAGAGGAGGAGGCAGTCGCCAAGAAGGAGGCCAAGCTGGAGTATGCTACGGGCCTGGAAGAGGTGAACGTCGATCTTAGTGAGCTTTCGGAAAAGGAAGCTGAGTTCCTGCCGATCACGACCAAGGCCTACCTCTACCTTTCGGGGACGCCGTTTAAGGCACTAGCCACCGGCGAGTTCATTGAGGAGCAGATCTTCAACTGGACGTACACCGACGAGCAACGCGCCAAGGAGGAGTTTGCGGCGAAGAAATCGGGAGAACGGAACCCCTACGGGGCACTCCCCCAGATGCGCCTACTGACCTATAGAATGCCGGACGAACTGCTGGCAATCGCGAGCGCCGGAGAGTTTGACGAGTTTGATCTCAACGCGTTTTTCGAGGCCTCGGGCACCGGTGCAAAGGCGCAGTTCAAGCACAAGAGCGACGTGCAGAAGTGGCTAGATATCATACGCGGCGCGTACGCACCCAGGACAGTGGAACACCTTAAGACTGGCACGCGACCGCCGTTTCCTTACGCAGATGTGCGCTTGCTGCCCTACCTACAGCACTCGTTCTGGTTTCTGCCCAATGTGGCGGCTTGCCACGCGATTGCGAACCTGCTGGCTGAGAAGCACAACACTCTTTGGCACGACTACGATGTGATTGTTGCCGCTGGTGCCTCTGCGGGAATCGGACTAGATGCACTTCACCCTGTGCGCAAGGCCATCGGGAGCGGATTCGAGACCAAGACCATCACGCTTTCGTGCGGGAAGCTCACCACCGGCGTAACAGTGCCGCAGTGGTCATCGATTCTAATGCTGCGCAATCTCAAGTCGCCCGAAACGTACTTTCAGGCCGCATTTCGCGTGCAGTCGCCCTGGTCCATCAAGAACCCGAACGGCGACAACCCAAACGAGGAGGAGATCCTCAAGCCTATCTGCTTTGTGTTCGACTTCGCGCCTACGCGCGCGTTGCGGCAACTGTCCGAGTATGGGATCGGTCTTTCGCCCAACGAACCGAACCCGGACAACGCGGTAAAGGACCTTGTATCGTTCCTGCCCGTGCTCGCATACGACGGCGCGAACATGACCCAGATCGACGTGGGCGGCATTCTAGAAATCGCGATGACGGGCACCTCGGCCACGCTGCTCGCCCGCAAGTGGGAGAGCGCGCTCCTCGTGAACGTAGATAACGACACTTTGCGTCGTGTCCTGGACAACCCCGAAGCGATGGCCGCCGTTGAGCGAATTGAGGGCTGGCGCAACCTGGGTAACAACATCATCGAGACAATCATCAACAAGAGCGAGAAGGTCAAGGAGCTTAAGAACAAGGCCAAGAACCGCGATCTGACGGCCAAGCAGAGGAAGCAGCTTACCGACGAGGAGAAGGAGTACAAGTCGAAGCGCAAGCTCGTCCAAGAGAAGCTGATCAAGTTTGCGACGCGAATACCCGCGTTCATGTACCTGACTGACTTCCGTGAAAACAAACTACAGGATGTCATCACCAAGCTTGAACCGGACTTGTTTCGCGCCGTCACCGGTCTGACAGTCAAAGATTTCCACCTTCTGGTGCGACTCAAGGTGTTCAACACCGAGCAGATGAACCAGGCCGTGTTCGCTTTCCGACGGTATGAAGACGCGTCGCTCCGCTATACCGGAATAGAAAGCCACCCCGGACTGGCCCACTACGGGCTTTACGACACTGTGGTTGCGAGGGAGTACTGACGAGCCTGAGCGCGCTAGCCATTGCGAAATGGTTGTCGAGGAGCGTTGCGAGCGGCGTAGCGAATCGCGGCTAAACTGCGACCCTGAGCTTGATCGCGTCGTTCGGGGCGTGGACCAGATCCTGTTTGGTGCCAAGGTAGCGTTCCGTCGTCTGAACGGATGCATGTCCAAGAAGTAGCTGAATCTGCTCAAGCTCGCCGCCGCCGGCGCGGCACAGCTTCGCGCAGGTGCGGCGAAGATCGTGAGGTGCAATACCGGGGACGCCAGATGCCTCAGCATACGGCTTGATGAGCTGCCAAACGACCTTCTCGGACAGGACCTGGCCGCTGGCTCGATCTGCGCGAGTCACGGGCCGGAACACGCGCCCGTCGGCCAGCACGGCGGCAGAAGTCCAGGCATCGATCGCCGCTTTCACCCAGTTCGGCATCGGAGCCGTGCGAACCCGCCCATGCTTGCCAACAAGATCGACGATGCACCAACGACCGTCGCGCTGCTGGATATGCACGAACGTTAGCGCAGCCACCTCGGATCGCCGGAGACCGCAGCCCAGAAGGACCGCGATGATGGCCCGGTCGCGCCGCCCCTTCACGGTGGTCACATCCGGCGCACTCAGGAGAGCTTGCGCTTGCCGCAGTGACAGCCAGTTCCCAGTGCGGATGCCTTGCGTTTTCGCGCTCTTGACGCGTGCGATGCCGGCGGCTAATTCGGGCGCCAGCAGGCCGTTGTCTGCCGCTTCCCCTGCGAGCTTGCGAATCGCCGACATCCGAATAATGATGGACGACGACCCGAGGCCACGAGCTTCCAGTGATACCCGCCACGCGCTCACGGTGGCCTTCGTGAAGCCGGGCCGCGGCGCCTGCTGGAACCAGCTCAGGAACTCGTCCAGCGCCATGTTGTACACGCGTTTTGTAATCGGCGAGGAGACGCTGTCGAGGACGAGCGTCTTCAATTCCTCCCATCCGGCAATCTTCTGAATCGCAATCAAGTCAGTCATGCAAGGTCCTTTTAATGGGCATTAACGGTAGCTACCCTTGGTGAACATTACCTCGACTGGGTGACGACATCAAGTCTACGGCAACCGGTAAGGGTAACGATCTGCTACGACCTGTGGCGATGTTAAGATTTATGCCACATACTTCTATTTGCGGTATGCGCTCTGACTCACACTCTCCCGTCGAGATGGCGTCCGTGCTGTTCATGGACATTGTGGGATATTCGTTGCGTCCCATTGACGAACAGATGCAGCTGCTGGATATTCTGCAGCGAACGGTGCGGGAAAGCTCCGAGTTTCAGCAGGCGCGCGCCAAGGAAGAGTTGATTTCCCTTCCCACGGGGGACGGCATGGCGCTGGTGTTTCTTCGCGACACACTTTCGCCCGTTAAGTGCGCGCTAGAAATTGCCAGCGCCTTGCAACATTTCCCCGAGATCAAGCTGCGAATGGGCGTGCACACCGGGCCAGTGAGCCGCCATGACGACATCAAAGATGAAGTCAATGTGGTTGGAACCGGGATCAACATCGCGCAGCGCGTCATGGATTGCGGGGATGGTGGACACATTCTGGTGTCGGACACTGCGGCAGAGATCCTTCAGCAACTACGCGATTGGCGGGAGTGCTTGCAAGATCTTGGCGTGCATGAGGTCAAACACAAGGTAATGCTACATCTGTTCAATCTTTGCAAGGACGGATTGGGGAATCCTGAACCGCCGAGAAGAGTGGCAACCGACTCCCGGCGGGCGTATCTTACCGTGCCGCCTCTCCCTGCGAATTATGTCGAACGGCCACATGAACTGGAAATGCTCCGCCGCGCTGTAATGGGGGAAGGAGCCGCCAGTCGCATTGCCCTTACTGCGCTGAAAGGGATGGCGGGAATCGGCAAAACTGTTTTGGCCCAAGCACTGTGCCTCGACCCTGCAACGCAGAGAGCGTTTGCAGACGGAATTATCTGGCTCGCTGTGGGAAAGGACCCTAGAGATTTACTTCCTTTGTTCCGAGAGGCTGCAAAGGTAATCGGAGACTCCCTTGATGGCTATGACAGCCTGCAAGCTGCTAGCTCTCGGCTACGAAGTTGTCTGCGCGACAAGAAAGTACTGATCGTCCTGGACGACGTTTGGGAACCTCGTGATGCCGCTCCTTTCTTGATGGATTCTCCGAAGAGCCGCCTTTTGATCACGACGCGAGATGCGCGCACTGCGATCGCATTGGGGGCGAGCCAACAAGAGCTGGACGTTTTGACGTGGGAGCAATCGTTACTGTTGATTGCATCGTGGGCGAATTGCCGGACTTCTCAACTCCCCCCCGAGGCTGGGGAGATCATTCGTGAGTGTGCTTGCTTGCCGTTGGCCGTGGCGATGGTCGGTGCGCAGCTGCGCGGGAAACCAGACCGCTGGAAGAATTTTCTCCAAAGACTACAGAATGCGGATCTTGACCGAATCCGCCAAAGTTTCCCTGAATATCCTCATCCCGATCTCTTGCGGGCGATCGACGTGAGCATGGAAGCTCTGGACGATGATCTACGACAACTCTATCTCGATTTCGCGCTCTTCCCAGAAGATTGTCCTATTCCCGAAGCCACAGTCCGACTAATGTGGCGTCTCAATCAGTACGATGCTGAAGACGCAATCGATAGACTAGTCGAGCTGTCCCTGACAACACGGGATGAACAGAAACGACTCCGAGTCCACGATTTGCTGTTGGACTATCTACGCCGCCGCCTCGGCGCTGAACGGCTGGTAGAAAAGCACAACAGGTTGTTGCAATCTTATGCCGAGCAGTGCTCAAACCACTGGTCTGAAGGACCGCAGGATGGATATTTCTTCGAAAACCTGATTTGGCATCTTCGTAATGCCCGCCGGAGCGAAGAAGCCCTACAACTACTGTTTGATTTTCGGTGGATCGATGCCAAACTGCGGGCGTGTGGCGTGGTCTCAGTGCTCACGGACTACGAATGGTATGCCCCCCGAAATAACGATGCTCACCTGCTGCAAGAAGCGATCCGCTTATCGGCACATGTAGTAGCCAAGGACGTAAACCAGCTGGCTGCTCAACTCCTCGGCCGTCTCCCCGCTCAGGACCCCACGAACCCACAGGGGCTGGGGGGCTCCGCGGTAATCGATTCAATCCGGGTCGAGGCCTCCAAATTCAAGAGTGCACCGTGGCTACGGCCCCTGAGGCAATTACTAAGCAGTCCGGGCGGGGCATTGATGTTCACTCTCGCAGGACACTCCGACAGGGTGCGCAGCATTGCGCTTACGCCGGACGGGCGGACAGCTGTCTCGTCATCGGATGACAACACGATAAAAGTGTGGGATCTTCGCCGCGGGATTCTAGTGAGAACGCTGACGGGCCATTCGGACTTCGTCAGAGCCGTGACCATGTTGAGTGATGGAGAAAGGATTGCGTCTGCTTCCGACGACCATACGCTTAGGGTCTGGAATCTTACAACAGGTATTGAGGAAGCTTGCATTGATACGGAACTGGACTGGATTCGAGGCCTTGTGGCACTTCCCGAGTCCTTGCGTGTCGCATCGGTGTCCGATGACCGTGCCGTTAAGGTCTGGAACCTCACAACGATGGCCGTCGAAAAGGTGTTGCGAGGACATTCCGCCGAAATCAACTGCTTGAGTATACTTCCGTCAAGCAGCCTCCTTGTTACCGGCTCGGATGATCGCACTCTACGAATATGGACGATAGACGATGACCAACCTTCCCGAGTCTTGAAAGGCCATAATTCAAGAGTTATTGGCCTCGCCGCCATGAACGAGCACCTCCTGTCCGCATCAACCGATGGCTTCGTGCGACTCTGGCGACTAAGTGCAGATTATGAGTCGAGTGTTCTCGACTGGAAAGCCCTGGGCGTCCGAAGCCTGACGATTAGCGCTGACGGCCGCACAGCAATCGCAGCCGGGGATGATAGCAGTCTGCATGTCTGGGACATCACAAATGGGAAAGAGTCGATCCTGGAAGGTCACTCGGATTGGGTTAACTGTGTATTGATGACATCCGATGGACGTCGAGCCATATCGGGTTCCGAGGACGGGACGCTGAAAGTCTGGGACCTGACGCGAGTCGGCGCGGCGACGAGAAAACGGGATCACGGAGACAGAGTTCGACGGGTCGTTGTGACTCCAGATGGCCGACACCTGCTCTCGACGTCTGACGATCACACCCTCCGCGTTTGGGATATGAATGCTCGAACGGTGCTGCGAACTCTTCCAAATCATCATCACTGGGTCTTTGCCTGTACCCCAGACAGCACGAAAGCTATCTCCGCGGGAAGCGGTGGAAGCTGTTATGTGTGGGAGCTCGAAACAGGACAGGAAATCCTTCGTTTCCAAGAACACCGGGACCGTATACGGTTCATAGCCGTTGCACCCAACGGAGAACGCGTTGTCTCTGGCGGAGATGACCGCACGCTCAGAGTGTGGGACCTACAATCCGGCAAAGCTTTCCAGCACATTGGGATCCTAAGCTTAGAATTCCACGTGGACAAGTTGTCGCG
>JADMIO012736312.1_pt1 | contig 112606 bp, 101 predicted proteins | sample 8958161 | NCBI WGS metagenome assembly JADMIO01 (sample SAMN16585339, study PRJNA669376) | soil metagenome | isolation source: Crop rotation soil | place: USA: Cullars Rotation, Alabama | collected 2011
CGCGACAACTTGTCCACGTGGAATTCTAAGCTTAGGATCCCAATGTGCTGGAAAGAACTTCATTCCGGGTGCTGCCGTAACAGTAAACTCGTATGAATCACCGGGGCGGATTGGACCGGCAGTCATGGCTCCCGCGGGTGTATTGAACACGCCATGCAGATTTGAGCTGTGGTGCATAGCCATGAGCGAGGCCACTAATCCCGATGGGTCTCCGTCTTCTGCCTGCATCTCGAGGCCGTTCTTGCGCCCAGGTTTGCCTTCCGTGAAAAGCGCGGCGTTTTTGTCACTGAACACAAACATGCCGGGTGATAATGCAAACGGAAACTTCTGTCCGTTCGAAGCCGTCATTCCTTCCGGGTTAGAGATGTTCTCGACGCGAACTGTGAATTTGGTTGGTTCGACGTTGCGTTTGGCAGTTGCGACCGTGAACTGAGTCAGGTAGCAAGCAGTTAACAGCGCGAGACCAATTGCGAACACTCGACGTTTCATAATTTCGATTCTCCTTTATTGGTTAGCTTCAAAGTTGCACTGAAAGATGCAACGGTGGTTGTTGTGGTGATGCAGCTTCGCGCACGCGACTGCCCGGCCTATGTTCAGTCGCCTTATAAGGCGTTGGTAAACTTCGGCGGCCAACAACATTCCGACAGGTGGCGCGACAAAATAGATCCAGAGGGACATCCAAACCTGTACACCAACCGCAGAGCTGAAGGTCCGTGCGGGATTCATACTCATGCCCGAAATCGGCGATTCAATCGTTATGAAAGTTGCGACGAGAGCACCGGCGAATATCCCTGTCCACCGTGCTAATCGTTTGGTGTTCGAGACGGTCAGAACTACCGACATCAGAATGAAAGAAATGATGATCTCGGCCATTAACGCTACGATTGGTCCACCCGAGCCAGGGAGCGTCGCGGCATAATTGACTGACTTATGGGCCACCAACGTATGAAGCGTGAGCGATGCGAGCATTATGCCGGCGATGCCGCCCGCAAATTGAAACAGTGTGTAGAAGGCTGCATCGCACGCGTCTATTTTCCCGAGTCGAAAGAATGTCCATGTCACTGATGGATTAAAGTGCGCTCCCGACCTTTGGCCCAGCGGTGAAAATATGATGGCTATTGCAGTTGAGCCCATCGCTGTTCCCATCAGCAATCGCCGCAACACACCATCGTGAATTGTTTGAGCTACGGGTGATGACGGGTGGTATAAGAGGATCGTGAACGCACACGCGGAGAACATGAATAGACCAAGCTCCGCCGCTTCCATCAGATATTCCGGCCAATGTGTTTTGAGTGCGTTGCTCATATCCTTGTGCTAGTAGTCGCGGGGAGTTGTTATTCCTTACTTTCCTTCTCAATCGATCACGAGAACTGAATTCAAGCCGCCGTAATCGTTAGGCGCTTTCATGCCGTTGCTCGGATCTTCAATCCAACGCTGGCCATTGATGATGAACTTGTATTCGAAACGTCCGGCTCCTGGAACGACAATCTCTGTGAACCAAAGCCCGGATTCATTCCGTGTGAGCGGTGTAGCGACCTGGCTCCAGCCGTTGAAGTCACCCGCAACTGAAACGCTTCGCGCGCGATCGTCATGAAAGACAAACATCAGCCGTCCATTCTCGGCTCGAGGTGGTTTACATCCGACAACATTCAGCGCATGGTGTTCAGTTTTTGCGAGTTCCACAGCACGCCTGGCATTTACAACACCATAGCCCTGTCGAATCACCGGCTCGCTCACAATACGATCGGCCGTCGAAATCAAAATGTTCTTGATCGCGCCGGGTGTTAATCTCGGATTTGCCTGAATCATTTGCGCCACAATTGACGCTACAATCGGAGCGGCGAAAGATGTTCCATCGACGTGCTGGTAATGCGCAGCTACGATCTTCTCTTGCTGCAACGTTGCATCAACGTATGCTCGGATTTGTGGCGCATCTGAGTGCGCGACTTGCTCAGGAAGCCCGGCTATTTCTCGTAGTTGGCGTGCCAAGTCTGGAAGCTCATAATCCACTGCGGCAGCTAAGCGCGATAAAGCTTCAGCACGTTCATACAATCTGGTTCCCGGTAGAATGGGTGCCGCTACCCACATCGCGGGCGCGACGATCTCGGGTTTGACGGTGCCATCCGCTGTCATGCCGAAGTTTGAGTGATATAGATTGAGGTTATTTCCGTTTAGACGATTGTGATCGGTGTACCCGCCAACGGTAATCACTGACGGTGAGTTAGCAGGCGGAATAGAATGACGTCCGTCGGCTCCTGAGTTTCCAGCCGCTGCGATCACCGTAATCCCCTGACTGATTGCCTCCTCAGCAGCCTGGTCCACAATACTCCGCGAACAGGGAACATCCTCGTCTCCACCCAGAGATATGTTGAGCACGCGAATGTTGTAACGATCACGATTCGCGATTACCCATTGAATCCCTTGTGCGATGTTTTCTTCAGTTATACGACCGCGTTCACTTACTTTCACCAGCACGACTTCCGACTCGTGGGCGAGCCCACGATATACGCCATTACTCAACTGTCCATTACCGGCAGCGGCAACCGACGTCTGTGTCCCGTGCCATTGCCAGGATTCGACTGGACCAGTAGAAAGCGATCCGCGCTGTTCGAGATCTTCATAAGCTACGACGCGGTTCACCGGTGTTACGAGATCGGGATGCGGATAGAATCCCGAATCCAGAAACGCCACTGTCACGCCTTTGCCCGTATATTCCAGGCTTGCCTTCAATCGGACGGGCGTGGGTATTACGCCAAATCTGTTGGGACTGTGTTGATGATTGTGGTTAGACGCGCTCATAGCTGTCCTGCAGACAAACCGCTCCTCTTGGACAGTTGTCGGAAGTGCGTCCTCGACCCTTACACGCTCTTTTAGTTGTGGTTGGTGAGGCGGCGGCGAATTCGTTCCCGTGCCTCATTGGATAGACCAGCGCCCGCGATGAAGTCGGGCGGCTCATCAGCTTTGGCGCGAGCTGTTTCGCGGATGATTTGCAGATGTTCCAGATACCACTGGCACCACGCACAAATCCATAGATGAAGCTTTAGGTTGATTCGTTCTCGCAAACTAAGCGATCGCTCCATCGACTGTGAGATCTTCTCGACGGTCTGCTGACACGTAGGCAAGGTACGCAACAGCCAGTAACGAATTGAGTGCTTGAGCTTGTCGTAAAGTTTGAGCGTCATGTCATTGTTAGTGTCGAAACCAGTTCAGCTCAAGACAATTGCGCAAATGCAGTCGAGCGCGGTGCAGCATAACCCAAAGGTTGTTTACTTTAATGCTTAATATCTCGCAGATTTCTTCGCTCTTCAGGCCATCGACTTCACGCAGCGTGAAAGCACTAGCGGTGCGTTGCGGCAAAGGCGAAAGACAGTCGTTGAATACTTTCCAGAAGTCGCTGCGCTCGATCAACTCTGCCGGCGTTGCGTGCCATTCATTCGGCGCGTAATCGTTGTTCCAATGTCCTTGCCATGGATCAGGTCTTTCAAAAAATTCGCGATGCTCGGGACCCTCTTCAGACTCTTCGCCGAGCGGAGCCTCACGCACGGCACGCCGGAAATGATCGACGACCTTATGCTTCAGAATCCCCACGAGCCAGGTTCGCTCGGAACCGCGGCCTTCAAATTGTTTGTAAGCCTTCAGGGCTGCGAGAAAAGTCTCTTGCACTGCGTCTTCAGCGGCGGTATTGTCGCGCAGTCGAAAAACGGCATACTTGAAAAGGTAATCGCCGTGGTCGTCCAGCCAACGACCAGGATCGGGAGATTCATCGGGGAACTTACCCTGTATCGCGTTCATGCCAATCTGAACTTCTTTAGACCAGTAGAGTAGTGTATACCCTGGTCCGTAGCAAACCACCGTTGATCTTCAGTCGAAGTGGACCAATCGCAATGAGCACAAAAACCTGTCGAGACTGTGGCAACGTGCTCGAACAAAGCGCGCGTGGCTGCCCGCGTTGCGCACGAAATATAGAAGCCGAAAACATGATCGACCGGTTCATTTGGCGCCGTTTTGTGCCCTGCCTAATCCTCGTTGCCTTCGGCCTCGTCGCTGTACTTTATTTCTTCCGCTGAATCCGAATCACGCTCACATTGCTGCTCTATCACGAGGCATTTTCACGCTTTTATGCATTGCGTGACGCCGACTTGCACTCTATTTGTCGTACTGAGTTGAGAAAACTTACACCCGTGACGTCCACATCCGGACATATCGATTAAAAAGATATATATCGGGCCGTCTCACCTGAACACTTGCCGCGGCCGAATTGCCCGCCTGATCAAACGCACGCGCCTGAAGTTGATAACTCACGTTCCGCGTATTCGGCACGAGCCAATTGCAGCTATACGGCGCCGTCGTATCACTGCACCGCAAAACGCCATTCACTGAAAACTCAACGCGCGTGACGCCAACATTGTCAGTCGCCGTGGCTGTAATGTAACCGTTGATTTGCGGGATCTAATTGAGAAGGCGTGCCAGGAGCCGCTTCAACTGATCTACGTCTTCGTAATAACAAATCCATTCAAGGTCGTTAACCCTTTCATCCGTACCTTCCAAATTTCCCGGGACCTTGTCAGGCATTATCACGACCGGCGTATTGCCGTCATATTTGCAATGTTCGCGCAAGCGGCGCGCGATGTTCAACGATTCTTCGGGGAGTTTTCCCAGGAGATTTACTATAATGAGATCGGCGTGGATATGCTCGTTTCCCATGAGCCATTCAAACGCGTCTTCCAAGGCAGCTGACACTAGCAGCCGGTAGCCAACCTGCCGTAGGTTCGTCGTTAAAGACCGGCGAGCGTGATCATCTTCCTCAACAATAAAGATAGTATGGCGTGACCTGGTATTTTCGGGCATTGAAAATTGTTGGCTTCAGTTTCAGAGTGGAAACACAGAGGGTTCAAGGGAGAGTTCATGAAAGCTCTTCTGCCGACGACGAAGGGTTCCAAGAACAGGTGAATGATATATTACGGAGCGCATTTAGTATGCACGCAAACGGACACTCCTTTGCTGCTAATCAAGTCGGATGATTGCCGCCTCATTTCGACAAATCAGCATACAGGCGATCATACTCATCTTTGATAATCGCATAGCATTCGCACGCTATTGACTCTAAGCCTTTTCGATCAACGAGTCGAATATCACTGCGGTGGTAGTCAATCAATCCCGCGTCCCTAAACATATTCGCTGCTATGCTAATACCGGCGCGGCGAACCCCGAGTGTCAGTGCTATTAGCTCGTGAGTCAGTCGCAGGTGATCATCAACGTAATCGTTCATTGTCAGCAGCCATCGTGCCAGTTGTTGCTCTAAGGAGTGCACTTTATTGCAAGCGCCTGTGCGGCCTGTCATGGCCAGCAACATTTGCGTGTAGCGTAACAACTTGCGTGATAGTACAGATTTGAAGGTGCCGAGTTCTGTTTTCAGTGCGTTTGAACTTAAGCGCATGGCGCTACCGCCGATGTGCACAATTACTCGGTCGGGCGTTGTCTCAGCTCCAAGAAAAATGCGGAGTCCAACGAGTCCTTCCCGGCCAACAGGACCAACTTCCACTGTCGCTCCGTTTTCCATCGTCGCGAGCATGGAAAACACTGCTGTTTCCGGGAAATAAACATGATCCATAGGAGCCTCGGCTTCATACAGGATTTGCCCCTGGAAGACTGACACGGGTTCCAATTGAGAAAAAAAGTTTCGATGCTCAGTCTTATCTAAGGAGGCTAGGATCTGGTTTTCAGTCGAGTGGGAATTTTTGAGAGTGGGACTCATGAGCCAAACTCCTGTGCCGATTTTGCAAAAACTTTTGATTGTGCCTGCTGAAAGGATCTGGGCCTCGACCCTAAACCAATAATACTACGTTAGGTTTATCCGACTCTCATGCATTTAGAGTTTCTCAGGACGATAATGACTTTTCCGCCAAACCGATTGAGGACAACTTTTTCGAGCAACGATGATCCTTTGGAAATCGTGATGAACCGCATCATGGCGTCGCCGGAAATTCCTCAGCTCTGTCGGCCGGTTGAGCGCGCTCGACTGTGCCTTTTATTGATTTTGTTTCTCGAGTTTGTGTAAAGGTGCAGGGGCTTCTGAAATCAGCACTTCAGTAGTGAGCATTAACCCTGCGATCGATGCGGCGTTTTGTAACGCACTACGAGTCACCTTGGCGGGATCAATAACGCCTGCAGCAATAAGATCTTCAAACTTCTCCGTCAGAACGTTGTAACCAATATTCGGGTTCTTTTCAGACCGAACTCTCTCAACAATAACTGCGCCCTCTTTGCCGGCATTGGCGACAATCTGTCGTAGAGGCTCTTCAAGTGCCCGCTTGACGATATTCACGCCGATTTGCTCGTCTTCATCTCCGCTCGATTCACCGTCCTGATCCGTCACGAGCTTGAATTTGTCGAGTGCTTTTGCAGCTCGTATCAGAACCACACCGCCACCCGGCACAATGCCTTCTTCAACCGCCGCACGGGTTGCATGCATCGCATCCTCGACGCGCGCTTTCTTCTCCTTGAGTTCGATTTCAGTGGGAGCTCCAACGCGAATGATCGCGACGCCACCCACTAATTTCGCCATGCGTTCCTGCAACTTCTCGCGTGCATACTCTGAGATAGCGTTTTCGATTTGAGCTTTGAGTTTTTTCACGCGAGCTTGTAAGGCATTGTGATCGCCGCCACCGCCAATGATTGTCGTGGTTTCCTTATCAATCGTCACTTTTCTGGCCCAGCCCAGCTCTTCAAGCATGACGCTCTCCAGCTTGATCCCAAGCTCTTCGTTAATCACCTTTGCGCCGGTAAGTACTGCGATATCTTCGAGCATGTCCTTACGACGATCGCCAAATCCTGGTGCCTTCACAGCCGCGACGTTCAGCCTGCCTCGCAATCTATTTACCACAAGGGTCGCCAACGCTTCGCCAGCCACGTCTTCCGCGACAATCAAGATCGGTCTGTCCAGCTTGGCGACTTCCTCAAGGATGGGCAGCAGTTCTCTCATCGAGGAAATCTTCTTTTCGCTCAGAAGAATGACCGGGTTCTCGAGTTCGGCTTCTATTTTTTCCGCGTTGGTGACGAAGTAAGGGGAAAGGTAGCCCCGATCGAATTGCATCCCTTCCACCACCTCCAAAGTGGTCTCAATCGTTCTTGAGTCTTCGACGGTGATGACACCATCTCTGCCAACCGTCTGCATCGCTTCAGCAATCAACTTTCCAATTGTGTGGTCGCCATTTGCGGAGATCGAACCCACGTGCGCGATCATTTCTTCTGTGACCGGCTTTGCCGCTTCCCTGATCTCCTGGATCGCACGCGCCACTGCTTTGTCGATACCGCACTTCAGAGCCATTGGGTTGGCGCCTGCCGCCACAGCTTTTACGCCCTCGCGAAAGATGGTCTGCGCCAGCACGGTTGCAGTGGTTGTGCCATCGCCGGCCACGTCGCTGGTCTTTGCAGCCACCTCTCGTACCATCTGCGCGCCCATATTCTCCATCGCATCTTTAAGGTCAATCTCTTTTGCAACGGTCACACCGTCTTTGGTGATCGTCGGGCTGCCATATTTCTTATCGAGTACGACGTTGCGTCCTTTTGGACCGAGGGTGATTTTTACCGTGTCGGCGAGTTTATTCACACCGCGCAGAATCACCTCACGCGAGTGTCCGCCAAAAGTTATTTGCTTTGCCATTACGTTTACTTGCTCTCCCCGCCTATGCCGGATTTCTGCTGCGGAAAAGGTTCAGTGCAAGAACAATAACCGCCGCTATAAGTAATATGTGAATCAGGCTACTGGTAACAAAGCCTCCATAAAACCCAACCAACCACAGCAGCAACAACACTACAAGAATTGTCCACAACATGAATCGTGTCTCCTCACCTGGAAATGTTTAGAATCCTTTTGTTTGAGACTGGACTATGAGAACACAACCGTCTGTGCGCTAGACCACATACGTGCTATCCTTTCCCGCGAAGTAGTTAGTGTTACTCCTGGTTTAGTCATGCCTGTTTCTGTACCTGCCACTCCCAGCGAGAATCGACTTCTTGCTGCGCTTCCCAATGATGAATATCAACGCCTTCTGCCACAGCTTGCCAATGTCTCCTTTGCTCTTGGTGAAGTGGTCTACGAATTCGGCGGTCAGTTGGATTACGTCTACTTTCCGACGACGGCAATAGTCTCGTTGCTTTACACCATGGAAAACGGCTTAAGTGCAGAGATGGGATTGACGGGTAATGATGGTGTGGTGGGAATCGCCCTCTTCATGGGAGGCGGCACCATGCCAAATCGTGCTGTCGTACAGAGCGCCGGCCACGCCGTGAAGATGAAAGCTCCGGTGCTTCAGGACGAGTTCGCGAAGGGTGGCAAGTTTCAATACCTGCTGCTCCGCTATACGCAGGCACTGATCACTCAAATCTCACAGACTGCCGTTTGCAACCGTCTGCACTCAGTGGAACAGCAACTCTGCCGATGGCTTTTGTTAAGCCACGACCGGCTAAGTACTGATGAGTTGATCATGACACAGGAACTAATTGCCGGCATGTTGGGTGTGCGTCGGGAAGGCGTGACCGTGGCCGCGGGAAGACTACAGGATGCTGGGGCTATCAGTTACGTCCGCGGTCATATCAAGATCCTCGATCGTCAGAGAATGGAAGAGACCGCCTGCGAGTGTTACCGGGTAGTGAAAGACGAGTTCGATCGGTTGCTGGGATAAGCCTCCTGGTCTCAGTTGCCGACGGGTATGCGTTGAAAACACATCTTACCCTCAGCATTCTCCCACGAAATCTCCAGTGCATAAGGTTAGCTTGGCCCGCTATGAGTTTGAGTCGTTCCATCTGATCGTGATCAGCGTCAGCCGGCTTTCCATTAATCCAGGTTCGGTGAGATAGAACTGTCTTCTCTCCTGGTTGCATAGACTTTACGCCGTCGAAGCGAATATGAGCTTGTGAAGGACCACCTGGAGTGTGGTTATCTTTCAGAAGATAGTCAGAATCTCGATGGATTTGAGCGTCTTCTCGCTTGCGTTCGTTAACTCCACTACAACCTTTGATGACGCATCTATGAATCTGAAGTTAAAAGTTTTCTTCATGTTGCTATCGGCAGTCATAATTTTTCCTTCTGTCGCGATGATGCAGGTTTGCAAATAGTCTTACTCAAGCGGCCGTGGGAATCCTTCGCAGCAGACGTGAGAGAAGAGCTCGCAACTCATTGAAGTTGTCAGGCTGCGCGATGTGTACATTCGTGCCAATCGCGACCTCAGCCCCCTCCGGGATCTCGTCAAAACAGAAGATAACAACCGGCACATTGTCTCCTGCCGCCGCACTTTCACGGATACGACGGCCGGAACCAAGGACCTCGCTCGGTAATCCAGCCAGACTCACGAGAATCAGATCCGGACGCTGTCGCTGGGCGCTTTCTATCCCGTCTAATTCATCTCGGGCTAACATCACACGATAACCGTCGACCTTCAGCAGCTTTTCAATGCCGTCGCGCGTCTCGTGGACATCCTCGACTACAAGAATGATCGGGTTTATACCAATCTCATTGTCCATTCAACGTCTCCCGTGAACCTTCTTCGTAGCGCTCGACCGATCATGATGAAAACGTGACGCTGCAATATAGATACAACTGGCAACTTCCTACCGTCCGTGCGCCAACACACATATATAAAACTGCGACTCGCCTATAAGCGGTCTTCCGCACAGACGCTGCCGCCCGACACTGTAAAAATCTTTCCATGAGCGATATCTATGCCATGCAACGGGCGAACGGCGATGTGTTTGCGCTCGACAATAAGGGACGCTTTTGCGTGCCACTATTTCATAGCAGCCATGACGCGATGACCGCCCGGATGCGTAACAGGGACATGCTGCTTTTCAAACCTGTGGTGCTCGATGCTCGCTTGCTCCGGGAACTTGAACCTAAAGTGGGTCAAAATAATGTGGACCTTTTGCTGGTGAAAGATCCATTACGGAGTCTGAAACGTGGCGATCAGGTGGACCACGCAGAACTCACCTTAATTCTGGGGAATCACGCGTGATCAGCTTCCTATTAGACCATTGTTACTATGAGCGATAAGGCATCTACTAAGTCTGAGACGCACGAGCCGTTTGATTCGACACGCTGGGTGCTGGCAAATCCCTGGCTTTCCGAAGGTCAGGCCGATGACAGAACACCCATGAACGGTGCCGTCGAAAAAAGCGATCGAACACATTCATCTCACCGTGCATTCGCCCGCCGGTCTCACCAGTTGATGTTCAAAAAATGGTCGCAGGCGAGACGCGATTGATGGAATGGATGGGGCGTAATTCCGAGAGTATTATACATACGCAATATATCTCATATTTGACATATACACGTAGGTGGCATAAGGTCGGTAGGAACCGAGTGTTGCTTACTCTCTTCTCAGCTCCTCTGGAATCATCCAGATCACCTGACTCAAGAGCTATCATCGAATGCCTTCAAAGTTCACGCAAGGAGACTCAAGTGGTCAATCTTTATATTCATGAACGCCGCGAGGGAGATGTAGCTGTTCTTGACCTAAAGGGCCGCATCAGAATTAGCGGCGGCACTCTCGCCCTGCACAGATCGATTCGATGCCTAGTCGAGGAAGGAAAGACGAAGATCCTTTTGAACCTCGCGGGTGTTACGCACATAGATTCGACCGGTCTCGGTGAGCTTATTTCAAGCTACGTAACTCTGAGCAACAAAGGTGGACAAATTAAGCTGGTCCATCTTACGGAACGACTTCAGGACATAATGACTATTACCAAGCTTCTAACTGTGTTCGATGTCTATGATGACGAAGCGGACGCGCTCGCCAGCTTTACCGGCCACGTTTTAAGCATTGTCGAGCCGCAGTCCGTGTTTATGTAAGAAAGATTTGTTTCGCCCAGGGTTGATCATCAGAACTTTTTAGCAGGAGAAATCATGGAAGAGAAGCCAGTTTTCAAAATTGGAGATCGCGTCGACCAAATGTGCATCACTTGTAAAGAGGAGCGAGGTCACGTCGTTGTTTCTTTGAGCAAAATAGGAAGGATCACCCGCGTCGAATGTCCGATGTGTGCGTCACGTGTCATGTATCGCGCCGGGACAACACGTCGTGCGTCCAATAAAGTCGGCGCGCCATATGATCGCACGCGAGCGTATCGTAAAGGACAGACGTTGATGCACCCCACGTTTGGTGAAGGTGAGGTAACTGCGCTCATAGAACCGCAGAAAATGGATGTGTTATTCGCGGATCGCATCCGGCGAATGATGCATGCTCATTCTTAACGGATGGATTTGCAGCGGAGACATTTTATTTCGGCCTGGCGGGGAAGCGTGGTTGCGGAGGATGCAATGGTTGTTAACCAGCAAATCAACAGCAAGAGGGAAGTGAAATGATTATTTGCGACTTCTGCCTGCTTCGCTCCCAGGAAGGCGCATGCCGCCTTGGCCTCAATATCCCGAAAACAATGAAATGCCGCCAGTTTGCCCCCGGCATAGAGAAATTCTGCGCGAAGCCCACTGATTTCGTAAGTCCGAATCAAATCATCGATATGGCAAGATTTTTTGGCCTTGAAAAAACGGAACTTAAAAAGGTCAAGATAATCGCAGAAAGAAGAGTCGCCGATGAGTCTTGTAAAGTGTCCTGAGTGCTATTTAGGCTCGTCGATGTATGCGTATCTCGCGTCCGATCCAGCCCTTCGATACGCGTAAGGTTATCGGTAACCCACCTGGTCTTGGTTTCCCTGAGCAACCTCGCGAAGTCTCAAACAAAGATCAACGCCTGATTTATCGGGTAGCCAATTATCTGAAATGTAGAGATCGAAGCTGTCTTTCCGGACGAGGGGAGCATAAACGAAAGAGGCTCACAAAGAGTTCAAAAAGTGTGGTGAAACTGTTCGTGCCCTTTGTGCTACTTTGTGGTTTTCAAAGGAGCCCTTGTTCTAACTCTGCGACAGCATCATAATTGAGCGCGTATCACCAGCAGCAAAACTAGAGGCGATCGTGACTCCCCAAATCACTCTGAGAGCCCCGGCCAGTCGCCGCGCTCCGGCATTACCCACTGCGGTACTAACCTCTGCAGTTGTTTCCGTCAGTTACTACCTCACGGCAGTCATCGGTTTTGAGTTTGCCCTCCAACCAGGTTCTGTTTCCGCACTTTGGATGCCCAACTCAATTCTCCTTGCAGGCTTACTACTGACGCCGAGACGTTGGTGGGGGCTTGTAATCCTTGCCGCCTTACCGGCGCATCTTGCCTCCGAGTTGTCCAGCGGTGTTCCTACGGCAATGGTTCTTTCATGGTTTATTAGTAACGTGGCCCAGGCATTGTTGGCGGCGTTCTGCATCTGCAAGTTGGTTGAAGATCGTGTTCGTTTTGACAGGTTTCGCGATCTCACAATATTCATGCTATTCGGCGCCTTCCTCGCACCCTTCCTTTCATCATTCCTGGATGCGGCCCTCGTAAAACTCAACGGTTGGGGAAACAACTCTTACTGGGACATCTGGAGAGTGCGGTTCTTTTCCAACGTCATTGCCACACTAACCCTGGTTCCGGTGGTCATGCTTTGGGTGTCCGGAGGAATCGCAGCATTGCGAAAGGCCTCGTTTCTTCGTTTCCTTGAAGGCGGTTTGCTATTCCTCGGTCTGCTCGGGATCGGAATATTTGTTTTTGACATCCAGCAAGATCTTGCAAACCACACGTCCTTGCTCCTTTACTTGCCGTCGCCGTTCCTTCTTTGGGCCACCGTGAGATTTGGACCACGTGGCACAAGCACCTCTCTGCTGCTTGTGATGTTCCTCGCGATTTTCGGAGCAACTCGAGGTGCAGGGCCTTTTGTTACCAGTTCTTCAGTACACAACGCGCTATCGATTCAGTTGTTTCTGATTGTGGTTTCGGTCCCGCTGATGGCATTGGCTGCGGTGATCGAGGAGCGACAACGAGTGGAGGCCCTGGCGCGCCAGGATGAAGAGCGACTTACCCTCGCGCTCAACGCCGCTCAGATGGGCACGTGGGATTGGCAGATTCCTGACAATACCCTGGTTTGGACTGAAGATACTAAACGCATTTTCGGCATGACCGACGCCGACTCAGTCGACTCATTCTTCCGCGTGGTCCATCCGGATGATCTGCCTATGTTGCAACAGGCGATCTCGCATGCAATCAAAGATGGAGTTCCCTATGAAATCGAATTTCGCTTTCTTAAGGACGGGAACGTTCGCTGGGTGTTGAGTAAGGGAATTGTACTTTATGACAACTCAGGACAGCCGTTACGAATGCTGGGAATTTCTCTAGACCTCACTGACCGCAAACGCGCCGAACAAGAGTTGGCTGAAATCAACGAACAGAATCGAGTCATTCTGGTACATATGCGTGCTCTGGCAGCACGGCTGCTCACAGCCCAGGAATCGGAGCGCAGGCGAATATCGCAGTTATTGCACGACGATGTAAGCCAGAACATCGCTGTGATAGGGCTTTCCATCAGCGGCCTCAAGCGCAAGCTGCCCGCGTCCAGTGAGGAAATAATTGCCCAGCTCGATCGGCTTGGAGCACAGGCTCACGATTTGACCACACAGATCCGGAAGCTTTCGCATCAACTTCACCCGCACGTTGTTGAACAGCTTGGTCTAGTGGCGGCGTTGGAATCGCACGTTACAGAGTTTGGTCACAAAGAGAACATCGAGATAAAGTTCGTAGCCGACGTTGACAGTGCCTTACCCTCGTTCGATTTGTCAGTTTGTCTATATCGTGTGGCGCTGGAAGCATTGCAGAATATTTCTCTACACTCTGAAGCCCGCACTGCGAGCGTCTCTCTGAAAAAGGATAACGGCTACGTCATGCTTGAGGTGTCAGACTCAGGCAAAGGGTTCGACGTGGAAAAGGCAAGTCGAGGCAGTGGTATCGGTTTGTTGAGCGCAGAAGAACGAATCAAGCTCTTTCACGGCACGCTTGATATTCATTCCGATCCACATACGGGGACAGTGCTCGTGGCTCGTGTTCCCCTGGTGAGGCCATTATGAAGCGCGCGCGCATTCTCATCGCTGACGATCATAAGATGTTTGCTCAAGGTTTGTTGGGCTTGCTGGAGGATGACTTCGACGTGTTAGAAACAGTCGCCGATGGCCAGGCTCTGGTTGACGCCGCGCAGTTGTTGAATCCCGACGTTATTATCGTCGACATCTCGATGCCGGTCCTGAACGGACTCGACGCGGTGAGACGTCTGAAGCATGACGGTAACTCCGCCAAGGTAATTTTTCTGACTATGCACGCCGACGATCGTCTACTCGCAGAAGCCTTCAGATGCGGGGGGGTCGGCTACGTATTAAAACAGTCAGCCGGCGAGGATCTTATCCACGCAATCAGACAGGTGCTGGACGGGCAAAAGTATGTAACACCTTTAATTGCTTCAGAGTGGGTTCAAGGTCTCGCCGAGCAAGTTGATGGAATGCGAAAACTTACTTTGACACCACGTCAGCGAGAAGTGCTCCAGTTAGTGATCGAAGGCTGCACAATGAAAGAGATTGCGAACCGGCTTGGAATTTCGACGCGAACCGCAGAGTCTCACAAGTACGAAATAATGGAAGGCTTCGGCGTGGATAGCACTGCCGAACTGGTCCAATATGCGCTGAAGCTTGGCCTCACCCGCACCTGATCCACAGAAGAACCTGTCATTTCTGACAGTTACGCTCTCACTTCCACAAAATAGAATCCGGGATGGGATTTCCTTACTCGAAAGCGAGGCTCGGAATGAATCTAACAATTGCGTCAATCGTCTTGTCTGCTTGTGCACTGATGTGTCCCTCGCTGGCGTCAGCGCAGGGAAAGAACGAAACGCCTACAGGCAAGGAAGTCTACACGGGCACGCTCATAAACATGAGTGGAGGGTCTGCAAGCACCGGCTTCACCCTAACCATCGAGGCGCGTACCAGTGACGAAGAGGCCCAAAGGTACCGCGAGATTCTGGCACGTGAAAGCCAGGACGACTTGCTGAAAGCCATACGCAATAACAATCTCGGCTACATCGCGGCAACCGGACAAACGCGCCGCGATCTGTTGGTCGTTCGCGAAGGCCAAATTGAAGGTAACCGCCGAGTCATAGCTGTCTTCGAGCGCTGGCAACATTTCTATGAGCTCCGCGGCGGCTATCGTTCGACGGATTACCCATACTCCATCATCGAGATTGTTTTCGATCAGAAGGGCAGGGGAACTGGGACATTCGTTGGGCTGGCCCAGGTGCGAATGAGGATGGACAAGAAGACTGAGCAATGGCGCCTGGAGATCGAGAACTTCGGGAGCTTCCCTGCGAAGGTGATGGGTGTGAGGCGACGCAACTAACTTTGGTTATCCAGGGTTGGGGGACGATCCCACCACGATCGCGAATACTGTCAGAACTGACAGTTACATCGAAAGCCGCACGACAGTAAAGTGCGGCTTTGTTACGTCTGAAGAAGCTCTTTCACTTCGCGCTTTGTTTAGGAAGGATACTGTGATGAAAAAATTCAGCCTCCGGCTGATGGCGAATATCGTCATCTTGCTCACGGCGGCCGTCCTGGTTGAGGCTCAATCCGCCGCAGACGAACCGCGAAATGAGGTTGAAGTTCGCGGTACCTTTTCAATCCCATCCGGCGAGGCCAGCTTCGGTTCGGCTGGCAACTCGGGCTCAACAGTCTCTTTTTCGCGAGACTTTGACTTTAAAAATGAGTTCGGCTTTGAAGTTCGCTACCAGCGCAAGTCCGCGAATCTCAAACACAAGTTCCTGGTCGATTACGCCGATACAGGTTGGGAGCGCAGCACAACACTGACTCGCAGCTTCACTTTTCGTGGCGACACATACGTCGCTAATGCGAGCCTCGCAGGGAATCTGAGTCTCAGGCAGTTTCGCGCGATGTATGCCTATCGCTGGGGGAACGAAAAACTCCGCTTTGGGCCGATGGTCGACGCCGGAGTGATCACAACGCGGCTCAAGCTCAGTGGGACGACGAACAATGGCGCCAGAACGGGTGAAGGGTCAATTACAAAATTAGCAGCCACGATAGGGTACGACGTCGATTACGATCCAAATCCGAAACTCAATCTCTTCAATAATCTCGGCGCAATAGTTTTTCAAGGCGAACATCTCTTTCATGTCGAAGGCGGGGCTAAATATTTCCCGTCTCGCCATTTTGGGTTGAGCGGTGGTTATCGGTTTCAGCGCTACAAAGTCACTCACGATGAGGACTTTCTTACAATTAGATCGAATGGCCCGTTTTTTGGAGGAATCGTGCGCTTCTGATTCACACACGGTAAATGATCACGATTTAGCACATCCGAACTACTCACATTAGGAAGGAGCAAAACAAATGGACGAGTTTTCACTTTCACAAAGAATGACGGCCGAATTCCTGGGGACTCTCTGGTTGGTTCTTGGCGGCTGTGGGAGCGCAGTGTTAGCTGCGGCCTTTCCCGAAGTCGGCATCGGCCTGCTTGGCGTCTCCTTCGCTTTTGGTCTTTCGGTGCTGACGATGGCATACGCGGTGGGCCATGTTTCCGGAGGTCACTTTAATCCAGCGGTAACAGTTGGCCTGTGCAGCGCGCGTCGTTTCCTCGGTAGGGATGTCATTCCTTACATTGGTGCACAGCTTGCTGGAGCTATTGCCGGCGCGGGAATTCTCTACGTCATTGCCAGTGGCAAAGTTGGATTCAATGCGGGTGCCGGCTTCGCAGCGAATGGCTACGGCGAGCATTCCCCGGGAGGCTACTCGTTAACGGCCGCGCTGGCTGCTGAACTGGTAATGACTTTCTTTTTCCTGATCGTGATCCTGGGAGCGACTAATAAACGTGCGCCGCAGCCAATGGCGGGAGTTGCGATAGGATTGGCTCTGACGCTGATCCATCTGGTAACAATTCCGGTAACCAACACCTCGGTGAATCCAGCTCGCAGCACAGGGCCGGCCCTTTTTGTCGGAGGTTGGGCCATCAAGCAACTATGGCTGTTTTGGTTAGCTCCCATAGTCGGGGCCGCACTTGCGGGGCTTGCTTATCGTTTTCTCGCCGAAGCACGGACGGCGCCTGAACCTGAGTTTGCGCAGACGGTGACGCCATGAAGCACAGCACAGCACAGTAGCTTCTCAGCTTAGCTGTGACGATAGTCGGGGACCAAAGCCTTATCGGTCAGTTAAGCTGACAATACTTCTAGAGAACATTGCATCAGTTCTTGCTGCCTGTAAAAACTGACAGTTACCCGCCTCTTTCCATAGTGAAACAATCTACACCGAACCAGTGGCAGCAATGTTGCCGGTTATCGAACTGGTGGGTTCCAAGGGAGGCGGGCGACGACGCTAAGGCCAGCGATTCTAACGTCGGAGTTCTCCCTGGAAGCGTGGCCGCGGGCACAGTAGGAATGGACTTGGGGCTCCTGTCTTACTGATGTCTGCGGCCCACGTTTCGCGATGAGAGAAGGTGAATGCTGATGTGTAATAACAATGTAAACAGATCGCAGTTGCTGAAGTACGCTGACATCGCCCGCGCAATCTCAGTGCTCACGCTGGTCCTGACTCTGGCGTTGGCAGATTGCATGACTGCGGTGAGTCAAAGTCCCTTGCCGATAGATCAGACGAACGAGGGCAGCCAGGAGCCGGTTCCCGCAGGTCAGTCGAAGGACCAGGCTCCTGCCTCTGCTACCCAAGAGGATCAAGAGCCGGAAAAAGAGAAAAAGGAAAAACGGGGCTCGCTTGTTATCGCGCCTATCCCAATCTCGAGTCCGGCTTTTGGCTCCGGTCTGCTCTTGATTACGGGTTATGTGTTCAAGTTAAACGAGGAGGACAAGACTTCGCCTCCGTCGTGGCTGGGCGGCGCCGGCGCGTTTACAAACAACGGCACTCGAGCGCTTGTTTTGGGCGCGAGATTGTATTTTCAGGAGAACAAATACCAGACTACGGTGGCGGTCGGGAAGGGACGTGCGAACCTCGATTTTTTTGGCATCGGCCGCATACCGGGAAGGGCTCCGATTTCGGTCCCACTCAGCATGGACGGAACGATCTTTTTTGGCGAACTGATGCGCAAGACGAGGAGAGACATCTTCATTGGCCCACGCTTTCAGTATCGAAAAGTAGGTGCGCGGATTGATGGTCTTGTACCGCCGGGCGGTTTCGAAGTTCCGGAAATTGATATCAGATCAAACTCGGTTGCGCTCGGGTTTCACGTCCAGCGAGACCTGCGAGACAGCACTTTCTACGCGACTAAGGGTAACTTGTTCGACTTCACTGCCGACTTTTTTGATCAGGCGTGGGGAAGCCGGCGCGAATACCAGGTCTACAAGGTTTCATACAACGGCTTTCACGAGGTCGCGCCTCGTCAAGTTTTGGCCTATCGAGCAATGGCTTGTTCGGCAAACGGCAGTGTGCCCTTCTACGACCTCTGTCTCTTTGGTTTTAATAACGACCTGCGCGGGTATACGACCGGAGAGTTTCAGAACCGGCGCATGTTCGCGGGCCAGGCTGAGTATCGCGTTGAATTAAAAAAGAGACTTGGAGTTGCGGCATTTGGAGGAGTTGGAGGTGTTGCGCGCCGGTGGGGAGACTTCCGTTCAGACGAGCTTTTGCCAGCCGCAGGGGCTGGGTTACGGTTCAAACTCGACAAGAAAAACCATATCAACTATCGCATTGACGTTGCTTTTGGCAGGGAGGGACGCACTCTGTCGATTGGGATCGGAGAAGCATTCTAATCAGTCATGTCCGAAAGGTTGATAATCGCTTGCGGCGGACTTGCCGATGAGGCGCTCGATTTGACTTGCAGACCCTTATAGAGGAATGGCACCAGAGCCGCCGCCCGTTGGACCAACCTGGGCTGGGAGTAAGTGTGCACCCAAACCTCACGTAGAATGTCATTTTCCTTAATGTCATCGCCCAGCGTGTCGCGAAGGACGCTTATCAGTGGAAGTTCCTCGGTCTGGTTTTCCTTACCGTCGACGACACGAGCCCAGATAGTGATCAGTTCGGCGCCGCCTGCGACCGGAGTCAGCTCGACGCGAAACCGAGAGGCGCCCTCGTCCTTTTGATCGACATCGGAAGACGTTGTTTGTGCAAACACAACTTTAGCGTTGAGAGCTAAAGTGGAAAAGCAGATCAGTAGTGAGAGAAGAGGTAATAGTGCGGCGGCAAAGATCCCAGAGATCAGACCAGAAGTTTTGGACATATTGCACGGATGACGGAACGTCAAAAAGCGAGGATCGTTTGGACCATCGGAACCCACCCGGACATTCCCGCCGTGTAAGGACTAAATGCTCCGCTATAAGGAGCTCCCTTAACCCGCATCAACTCGCCCGTCAGCCACAAACGTTCCGTTGGCAGAAAATACCATTTGACTCCGCCTCCATACTCATAAGGGTTCGCAAATTGTCCGAAGACCTTTGAGCCGCGGACATACAGCACCAGCTTCTTAGGGACAATAAATTTGCCTGTCGACAATTCAAAGCCGTGGTCGAATGTAGATGCGAGAGGAAGCGGTCCGTCGGCTTCGAAGTCGCTTAGCCAGCGCAGGAAGTATTGCCCGTTTATTGAAAAGCCGCTCTTTTTAAGGCCGCCGTCCATCGCCCACATTTTGTACATGGCTTCCTGGACAGTCACACCCGGCGCAAACGCCCCGGTCGAGAAGGCAAGCACCCCATCAGAATTGTAGATTGAAGTGTTGTCGGGACTTGACTGGTCGGTATCTGAAAAGCGGTCTTCCCGGGACCTCGTAAAACTGGTCCCCAGCCGAATGCGTGTTTTACTGGAGGCGAAATAATCGTCGTACATCTGGCGCGATTTGCCGGGCTCTGAGTAGGATCCCAACGGCTCCCACCAGGTGCTGCCGGAGAACAGCAAACCGGTATCGATCTTGTTTGCCGTTATGTTCAGAGTATTGAGACCGTTGCCCACGAACACTAGATAGTTCAGACCCTTTACCGGTTCTCCGTTGGCCCAGACTCCCTGGGTAAAGCCGGGGCGAAAGAAGTTGTCCGCCATGCTCCTGTCGGTGGGTTGAAAAAATGGGAACGTGCCGACAAGTGATCGGCTCCCCGGAACGCCTGTGTAACCTCCGGTAATCGTGAGAGCCTTATTGAATCGCCAGCCAATGTTCCCAGCTACAACGATCGAGGCCGCCCCGGCGGAAGTCCAGACCGTGAGGCTATATTGCAGCTTCTTCGAGAACATATAGCCGCCAAGAATGAACATAGAGCGGTTCACAGTAATATCGTTGCGTTTATGCACTTCGCGGACAACTCCTAGATGGTCAGTGAAAGTGTCGTCGCTGTTAAGTGTGTTGAGGTATCGAATCTGGGTATTGTTGTTGAACTTCAGCAGGAAAGGCACCTTGGCGTCGTCGGAGTTTTTCCAGATAACAATTCCATCCTGGTAACGATCGTCGTCCGCTGGTTTCGGTTGAGCCGGTGAGACAGGCGGTGAGAGCACTGCCGCTTCCGGCGCCACCGTTGACTGCGCTGACGCATCTGGAACCGGAACGCCATCAAGCTTCCGCTGTAAACGGTCCATTATTTCTAAAAGGACCTTCTGCTGCTCCTCCATCTTGCGAAGCGATTCTCGAAACGCTTCGTTCTCAGCCTTCACGGCTGCAACTTGAGACTCAAGATCGCCTGGCTTGGGATCACCTGGCTTGGGTGGATCATCGACTACTTTGTTTTCCTGGTTTACTGGACGGGGACCTTGGCCGGCAACGGTTGGCTTATCGGAATTAACAGCCTGGGTCGGCGTTGATTGCCCACTAGCAGAGATTGAGAGCAACGTTAACGCGAAGATAACTGTGATCGTGATGGATGCGCGACGTGTCGACACTTTCAACCTCCGTCTAACGGCCGCAGCGACGCTAGACTTGCGCATCTGCAAACCTTGTCTTGAACAGGCGGGACCGACGGCACTTCCAGTACCGTCGGAACCACTACTCGATCAACAAAGCACTACCGAAAGAGCCAAGCCGGCTTCGCTGGTTTCCTTGTACTTGCTGTTCATTTCCTTGGCGGTTTGAGCCAGAGCTGCCACAGTTTCGTCGAGGCCTACGCGGTGACGGTTTGCGATCTCGTTGCTGGCGATCGCATAGCCTGTCCAGGCCTTGACGGCGCCGAACGCACATCTTTCAATGCAGGGGACCTGCACGTATCCGGCCACCGGGTCGCAGGTCATGCCGAGGTGATGCTCGAGGGCCGATTCCGCGGCGTTCTCAACTACCCGCGACTCAGCTCCGCGCGCTGTGGCGATCAATGCCGCAGACATAGCGGAAGCTACACCGATCTCAGCCTGGCAGCCGCCCTCGGCGGCGGACAGCGTCGCATGATGCTTGCAGAGATAGCCTACTCCGAGGGCCGCGAGCATTCCTTCACGGACCTTCTCGCGCGAGATCTTGCGTCCTTCCATCAGGGCATAGACAAGGGAGGGCATAACTCCGGCTGAGCCGCCCGTCGGAGCGGTTATGACGAGGTGGCCGCGAGCGTTCTCCTCAGAAGCGGCTATCGCGCAGGCGGAGAGCAGCCCGACTCCGCGGTCGCCCGCATTCTCCTCATCCATCGCGCGCTTATAGACCGTCGCTGCTTTGCTGTGCAGCTTGATCGGGCCCGGAAGTACGTCATCTTCCGACACGGCCAACCCAGCCTTTACCGTCGCGAGCATCGCGTTGATTATCTTGTCGATGAACGCATTTACTTCCGCTTCGGTCTTGCCGGAAATCGACACTTCATTCGCGAGCATTACCTGTCCGATGGACAACTTGTTCTTGTCTGCATGGGCACGAAGCTCCTTCATTGTCTCGAACGGGTACTTCGGAGCATTCTTCTTCGGCGGCGTATAGCCTTTCCACTCAATGAATCCGCCGCCGACGGAGTAATACTCCAACGAGAACAGATCTTCATCGCCACCCAGCAGATGGCAAACCATTGTGTTTTGGTGATGGAATTCGCCCTTGGTCGCATCGTAGATGACGTCCTTGAGCGTGACCGGGATCTCTTTTCCGCCGAGCTTCACGTTGAACGACTGGTCAGGCTTGTCGCGCAGGCTGTCAAGAAACAGGGGATCGACAGTGGCTGGTTCCATGCCGATCAAACCTGCCAGCGTGGCTCGCTCCGTGCCGTGGCCCTTGCCTGTCGCACTGAGACTGCCGAACAGATTGACTCTAAGCGCGGTTGCCTTCGCGAGTTTGTCTGCGGGCAGCTTCGTGCACCGCTCGTAGAAATCATAGGTAATACGCATCGGGCCGATCGTGTGTGAGCTTGAGGGGCCGGGCCCGACTTTGTAGAACTCGTCAGCCGTTATCATGATGGGCCCTTTCGCCGACAACTGCAGAAACAGTCCTCGAGAGGGCGAGAACACCGGCAGCGATTTAACTGCCTCGGTTGTCCTCTCCGCAGCCAGGAGGCCCTTGCCCGTCATCATCGCCGCAGCACCGACCACAGCGCTTCTCATCAAAAACTTCCGGCGATCCACACCTTTTGGAACCGGCCTTGAAACCAGCTCGACTGCGCCATCAAACGGATCTTTCATAGTGGATTCGTGTGATCGGCTTGTCGAGCCGGCAGTCTCGTCAAGTGTCTCATTCTCTTTTTCTGACATGTTGAACCTCCTAAATTTCCATCGAACCTCGGTTTTACGGAAATGTAGTCGCGCTACTAATGACGCGATACTGTCAGAACTAACAGGTGTTTTAGACCTACTGATTTTTGCCCGGAGTGAGACCTGGTGTTGGTTTTCGCTTCTAAAAATAGCAGCGGCTGCGAAACCACTGAATGGTTTCACAGCCGCATGAACTGAGGAGTCGCTACGAACTAGGACTTCATTGCTATTCCCTTATTCTGCAGAATTCTGATCTCGACTCGCCGATTTTGCGCGCGTCCTGCAGCCGTACTGTTATCGGCGGTGGGATTGTTTTCGCCATACCCGAAAGGTTGGACGAGGCGTCGTAGATCCAAACCATGTTTGAGAACCAGGTATTGAATGACCGCGTTGGCCCGACGCTCGCTCAACGCGCGATTTTTTGCGGACTTGCCAGTTTTGTCGGCATATCCGACCACTTGAACGAGCCAGCCGTTCGCGTTCCCCTTCGCCTTCTCAGCTTTCGCCCACGCGGCAGCTTCATCGATGGTCGACATGGCAGTCACGTCAAGCTTGGAGCTATTCAGCTTGAAGAGAACCGGGATGTTCTTTAGCGTTTCATAATCATCAAGACCGTTGATGCGGTTGTTCGCCAACGCAGCTGACTTAAACGCTGCGTCTGCCTGGGCTTGAGCTGCGTCGGCCCTTGCTCTTGCATCATTGGCAAGAGCCGTATTTTCCGCAATTTGTCCGGCCATCCTACGCGCGTTCTCCGCGGCCTCTGCGGCAGCTTTCTCCGCGGCAGCAATCCTCTCCTCGTTGTCCGTTGCGAGTTCAGCCGTTTGCTCCAAAGCTTGTGCCGATCTGAGGTCCTGCTCATCAAACCTCACCCACTCGGCCACGAGGTTCCCGTCAGCATCGCCTTTTCCCTGAGCTTGCACGCGGAGGCCACGCATGATGTAAGTAACCGGATAGTCTTTCTTGCCACGCAGCCCTCTGGCGTGGGAAGTGACGTCGGTGTTGGACGTCAAGAGCACTGTCGTCTCGCCGCCGGAAGTGTCACGTACCTTAAACGAATCCCCATTTCGAATACTGACTACTCCCTGGATTTTCTGTTTCTCGCCCTGAGCCACAGTGAGGGGATGTACATTGGTTGCGTTCTGGGCTGACGTCTTCACCCCGATCACACTCAGGAAAAGAAAGGCAATCGCTACAAGCCCAGCCGTTGACGTTTTATTTCTCATGTCGGTTTGCTCCTCAAATTGTTAACGGCGGCAACAGTGGCCGGCTGTTGCTACCAACCTTCAACTTACCCGGGGCGACAGAGTCAACTGGATGAGTATTTTCTCCAGTACATCACTTACTCTAGCCATCGGTTGATTACCTTCGCTCGCTCCAAGCGTTCTCTCGAACGAAACTCCACAATCGTTTTAAGCAAACTCATAGTAGCCACAGACTTCGGCCTTAATACTGTCAATTCTGACAGGGCAATCGATGTGCGGTGACTCTTACATTTGGTGCCGTCATATATGCCTTCAACAGACAGATCGATCAGAATCATTAAGCGCGCGTGCATCCAGGCTCTCGGGCAAGAAGCGTCTGTGCCGGCCCCTGCCAGCAAGACGCAGAATCAGATAAGACGCGAGATGTCCACGACGATCACTTCATGGATTGAGGACCAAAGGAAATCTAAGGAAGAATTATCTCGGCGAGTCCGCTTTTAACTCGGGGCAAGCCGGTCACTAACTATCGAGAGAGATGAAGCGGGCTATAACTACGGTAATATTGTCCGGACCACCACCTGCAAGCGCTAGATTAACCAACTCATCACAAGCAAACTGCGCTGACTTCGCCTCACGCAAAACGCTCGCAATTGTCGCATCCTCGACTGTCTCAGTCAGTCCGTCAGTGCAGAGAAGCAGTTGATCGTCGTCAGATAATTTGAAGAGTTGCACTTGAGGCACACCCTTTTCACCGAGCGAGCCAACCGCGGCGGTTAGAACGTGACGCATCGACCGAGATGCAGGATCGTCGCGGTTGGCGACGCCGGCATCGATAAGCGCCTGGGCCAGCGTGTGATCGGTCGTCAACTGTTTCAAGTCAGTATCACGCAAGACATAAGCTCGCGAATCCCCGACGTGACCGATTATCAAATCGTCTCCCATCACGCCAGCCACTGTTAAAGTGGTGCCCATTCCCCGCAAAGTCTGATCTCGGTCGGCTTCTTTTCTCAGGTTGTCATCAATTTCCAGAAAGCGTTCAGTCATTCGTCTTAAGACAGTCGTTACGTCCTCCCGCCGCTGGAGCGACAAGGTCCAATCTGACGTATCGATAATTAACTCCACCAGTTTCCCAAGTGCGAAACGACTGGCGACTTCGCCTCCGGCCGCGCCTCCCATTCCATCGGCGACCAACATGCCATACCCTCTCATTGCATAATTCCGTTCGAGCAAATCTTCTTCGAGATTCGTCAAGACATTTTCGAGAGATCGCCCGAATCGCATTACAAGGTAACTATCTTCATTGTTCTCCCTGACATGACCGGGATGGGAGCTTGCGCCGAGATCCACTTTTAAGCTTGACCATGGCCCCTTCGAGACTGAGTTTGGTCTGCTTTCATTGTTCATGTTCATTTACTTGACCTCGAAACTGCTGGGGGACCAGCGTTCAGGAATGACGCGCACAACTCAGTTGGCGGCGATTGCATTGAAATCTTATAGCCGGCGACGAGCCCCACGCACTGGCAAAATTTACAGGTGCTATCACTCAGAATTTCCAACCTACGGAAGTGATCCCCGAATTGAGATCTCTGCTTTTTGCACGCTTCCTGTCGGAAGCTCGCCTGTTAAAAATGACAGTATCCACAAGGTTCGCGGCGACTAGAATTTCCGCAAATGGTTAAGATTTGGAAAGGGAGAGTAATGAAGATGACAAGGACCAGTACGATTTCTCGTGTAACTATTAGCGCGGGATTGCTCCTCGTGTGTTGGATGGCTGCGGCAGCGCAAGACATCCGCTACAACTCAAAGCCGGGAATCGATTTCTCGAAGTACAAGACATACAAGTGGGCCAGAGTCCCCAAGGCCGACTATCCGAATCAGATACTCGATGGCCAAATAATGCAGGCGATTGATTCGCAACTGAGCTTGAAAGGATTGAGTAAGACTGAGGACGACAACGCTGATCTGATCGTGACATATCAGGCAGCCGTCAATCAGCAAAGAGAGTGGAACTCTTACAGCACCGGTGGCGACATGTGGGGATATGGTCGTTGGGGTGGCTGGGGTGGATACGGTGGTGGAATGTCAACTACAAGGACGACAGAATCGATGATTAACGTTGGAACGCTGAACGTCGATGTTTATGACGCCGCTCTGAAGGAACAAATCTGGCGCGGCGCTGCCACGAAAACTTTAGGCTCTGGGAAAGATCCAGAGAAGGTCCAAAAGAACCTGGGTAAGGCGATGGAGAAGCTATTCAAGAAGTACCCTCCGCCAGTAAAAAAATAAACACTCCGATTGGTAGTGTCTTAGTCTGGGGATTTCTCTGTGCAACCTCTGAGTTCTCTGTGCCTCTGTGGTGATCTCACTTGGAAAATAAGCTACCACAGAGACACAGAGAACACAGAGACTGCACAGAGAAGAAAACTCAAATCACGACACTACCCTCCCGGTCCGTCCTGTCGAAAGCAGCTTCCTCAACTTGCGACGGGCTTTGTGAAGTTGCGATTTGGAGTTTCCCACTGAGCAGCCATAGATGCCGGCGATCTCCTTGTGGTTATATCCTTCAACGTCAAACTTCAGAAAAATCGAACGACAGCCGGAAGGTAACTGAGCAACAGCTGTGTCCAGGGCAACTCGTTCGAGAAACTTTGGTCCAACAGACATAGCCAAACCACGCGTCACTTGAACCTCTTCCCAGGAGCAGGAAAATGTTTGGCTCCGGCGCGAACGCTTTCGAAAATACATGAGCACGTGATTGGTAGTGAATCGGTGTAGCCAGGTGGAAAACTGACCTTCACCTCGAAATGATCCAACCTTTCCCAGCAACTGAACAAAGATGTCGTGCGTCAGATCCTCAGCCTCACTCACGTTCCCGGTCATGCGCAAACACAGGGAATAGACCTTCGATTTATGCCGGTCATACAAGACCTCAATGTTCCAGATGGCGCCTCGTCCGATAGCCTGCGTCAACTCGTAGTCCGATTGTGTCTCACTAGCTTGCTTCATAAAACCTGCACTCGAGTCTATGAACGCGCATTGCGCTGAGCACCTGTCAATTTTGCTAGTTCCTGACCTTGCTGCCCTCGCCTAAATTTTTTAGACGGACGGAATCTGGCTATCACCTTGAAGGAGGACGCATGAAATCAATCAATCGACCGAGGCTGAAACCCCGCACAAATTTCGCGTTGGGTTTAGCGGCTCTACTCTTTTTTGTGGGTAGCCCGACATTCGCACAGACTCAGGAATCCTCAACCTCAACACCGCCGACAGAAGTTGAGCAGTTGAAGAAACGCTTACAACAACTCGAGCAGACGGTCGGGGAACTAAAAGGTCAGATCAATGCCTTAGAAACGAAGAAGCAAACACCAACTTCGGCAATTGTCGATGCGACGTACTCGGAAACAGCGGCTCCTCCAGCGACAGGAACAGCTCCCGACCCATCCGCGAAACCACCGCAGGGTGAAAGCACTTTCGAGATTTACGGGTTCGCCATGCTCGATGCGGGTTATCAGTTTAAGCAAGCCGACCCTGACTGGTTTGATACCGTGCGACCTGTGAAGCTGCCGGCGTTCAGGAACCAATTCGCTCCAAACGGTAATTACTATACGAGCGTCAGGCAGACTCGCTTCGGTGCGAAAGCGACGACCCCAACCAAGTTCGGTGAACTAAAAACGATATTTGAGTTCGAACTATTTGGCACTGGTGCCGATGCGGGACAGACCACGTTCCGCCTGCGGCACGCCTGGGGCGAGATTGGACAAATCGGCGCCGGCCAATACTGGAGCACATTCGTCGATCCCGATGTGTTCCCGAACACCAATGAGTATTGGGGACCAAACGGAATCGCGTGGTACCGCAACGTGCAGTTTCGTTGGATGCCGATCAAAGGAAGGAACTCCTTAAGCATTGCTGCTGAACGACCCGGCGCAGGTGCTGACGCGGGCCGGGTTGCGGATCGCATCGAGATCCAGGGCGTTAAGCCGAGGTTTCCCTTGCCAGACCTCACTGCGAACGTGCGCTTCGAAAGAAACTGGGGTCACTTCCAGGCGGCCGGCGTAGTCAGGAAAATCAGCTGGGTGGATACCGTTGATGATGCCTTCGATCTCGGTGGGAGTGCTGTCGGAGCGGGCATGAGCCTCACTTCGAAGCTGAACGCCGGCCAGAAGGATGCTGTCAAGTTGTCGTTCGTTTACGGTAAGGGCATCCAGAACTTCATGAATGACGCGCCCGTTGACGTTGGTGTCGAGCCATCGAACTCAACCGATCCGCGCAGGCCGATCAAGGGCGTAGCTTTGCCGTTGTTGGGTGTAATGGCGTATCTCGATCACACCTGGAGTAAGCGTTGGGCCAGCTCGATTGGCTACTCGATGCTGAACATTTCGAACTCTGCCGGCCAACTGCCCGACGCCTTCCATCGCGGTCATTATGCATCGGGCAATATCCTGTTTTATCCCGTCGACAAAGTCATGATCGGCAGCGAGGTGATCTGGGGCAGACGAGAGAACTTCCTTGATGGCTTCTCCTCTGAGGACGTTCATCTCCAGTTCTCCTTCAAATACAACTTCTCAAAGAAATTCGCTTTTTGAGGTTATTGGCCAGGCCGATGAGACGGAGGAAAGAGTCATGTTAAGACATAGTGTTTACACCAAAATGCTTGTAGCGATTTTGGTCCTGACGACATTCGTGTCAGCGCCGCTCTCGGCGCTGGGCCAAAAGGTTAGTCCGGTCGCACCGAGCCGGGCACAAGTCGAAGCGGTAGTTCGTGAGGCTTATGAGAAGTTCAAGAATGACACGGGGGGCAAGAATGCTGATTACATTCCCTACCTGGCCCAGGTGGATTCAAAACTGTTCGGCATCGCCATAGTCACAACCGACAATCAGGTGTTGACTATGGGTGATATCAAGTATTCCTTTTCGATCCAGTCAATCTCCAAAGTCTTCTCACAGGCACTCGCAATGGAAGAGTTTGGTCCGGAGAAAGTGTTTGAGAAGGTTGGTAACGAACCCACCGGCCGAGCATTCAACTCAGTGTTCGCAGTTGCCGATATGCCCACTCACACCGGTAACCCTTACGTAAATGCCGGGGCAATATCAACCGTTAGTTTGATCTCAGCTAAAACAGCGGATGAGAAGTGGGCGAGGATTCTCAATTTCTACAGCCGTGCCGCCGGCGAAAAGCTCACACTCATCGATGAAGTCTACAAATCTGAAGCGGCGACAAACACCGGTAACAAAGCCCTCTCGATGCTGCTCGCTAAATACGATCGCATCTACGCAGATCCATTTGAGTCAGTGGATGTTTACACCAGGCAATGTTCCGTCGGCGTGAATGTGGAGCAACTGGCGCGCATGGGCGCTACGCTCGCTAACAACGGCAAGAACCCAACCACCGGGGAACAGGTGATCAAGGCTGAGAACGTTCCCTACATTCTTTCGACGATGATCATGGCCGGACTCTATGACGGCTCGGGCGGATGGGCCTGGCATGTTGGCCTGCCGGCAAAGAGTGGTGTCGGCGGCGGCATCGTGGCAGTTGTTCCGGGTAAGGGCGCGATTGCTGTGTTTGCGCCACCGCTGGATGAAGCGGGCAACAGTGTGAAAGCGCAGAAGGTGATTGAGTACGTCGCAAACAAGCTCGACTTCAATCTGTTTTCACCACGTTCTGTTGGGTTGAAGAGTGAGTAAGAGACCCAGTGCTTTTAACTACTTCTCAAATGCGGAGAGTAACGCAGTGTTGCAGTAGAGGCTGGCGCGCCGCATTGCTCTTCAAGATCCTGCTGGTCGTCGGCATGGTCTGTTTCGCACAGACTAACAACATACCACCTGCGGCCACTAAGCCCTTAGTGGACAAGCCGCTGACATCTGACGAACGTGCTGAGCTCTTAAAGCTGATTCGCAGCCTTCAGGAGCGAGTCGAAAAACTCGAGGGTGCCCAGTCTGATCGTGAAAAGCCTGGTAGTGAAAAACCTGGTCCAGAGAAAAGCCTCGTCCCAACCACGTCAACTGAGTCACCTGCACCCACGCCGTCGGAGCAACCCGCGCCGAACACAGAGGCGCCTGCGCCAGTTGAGGCGAAACCTGCGGCGCAGGACGACGAAGATAAGTTCAATGGTCGCTACACGCCAAACCTCGGGTTCAAGATAGCCAATACCGAATATGGCGACATGAATGTCAGTATCTACAGCTACGTCCGCTATCTAAACCAACTCGGCCTCGACCCAACCTACACCGACGCATTTGGAAATACTAAAAATATTCAGCGCCGGCAGGACATGCAGCTCCTGAAGCTTCAGATCAAATTCCTCGGCTGGATATTGAATCCAAAGATGCGCTACTTCCTCTACGCCTGGACTTCAAACGCGAATCAGGGACAGGGCGCACAAGTCGTACTCGCCGGCAATCTGCAATACACCTTCAATAAATATTTGACTCTGGGCGGTGGAATCAGATCGTTGCCGGGCACGCGCAGCGTCGAAGGTAACTTCCCGTTCTGGCTGAACGTGGATAGTCGTCACATCGCCGACGAATTCATGCGGCCCTCGTACACTTCCGGAATCTGGGCCACCGGTAATGTAACTGACAGGCTCAAGTACCAGGTCATGGTCGGCAACAACATGAGTACGCTTGGTGTACCGGCGTCGCGAATTGACAACGGCTTGAACACGCTCTCAAGTGCGCTCATCTGGTTTCCCACTGGTGATTTCGAAAAAGGTTTTAGTGGACAGGGTTGGGGAGACTTCGAAGATCACGACAAGTTTTCAACTCGCCTTGCAGTCCACTTTAGTCAGAGCAAGGAGAACAAAGAGAGCCAACCTGATTCGGAGCAGTTTGAAAACACTCAACTGCGACTGTCGGATGGAACCGTGATCTTTACACCCAACCTGTTCGCGCCAGGAACGACGATCACCGATGCACGCTACCGGATGACAACTGTCGACGGCGGTATCAAGTATCGCGGCTTTTCACTGGAAGGTGAGTACTTCTGGCGTTGGCTGGACAATTTCAAATTCCTCACCGTGCCTACTCCCGAGGCAATTCAATCAATTCCTTCGAGGTTGTTCGACCATGCTTTCCAAATCCAGGGTTCTGCGATGGTGGTACCGGAAACGCTCCAGGCTTACGCCGGCGTCTCCAAGATCTTTGGCCAGTTCGGCCAGCCACGTGATTTTCGCACTGGGGTAAATTTCTTCCCTTTCAAAAACAAGGTCGTCCGCTGGAACAACGAAGCACTGTACGTCTACAAGTCTCCGGTGGGTTACACCTCGGTGCCTTATCCAATAGGCGGCAGGGGTTGGATTTTTCACTCCAGCATGGAACTGGCGTTCTGAGGTTTTATGAAAAAATTCTCCCGCAAAGGCGCAAAGGCGCAAAGAATGCCGCAAAGAAGATTCGGGGTTCTCTTCGCCTTCTCCTTTGCGCCTTTGCGCCTTTACGAGAGAAGGTTTGCTGCAATCAACCTGGCGCTCCTGTTTTTGTTGAGCCCAACCAATGCGCAAACCTCAACAACTGACAATTACCTCTTCAACGATTCTCACTTCCATCTCACCAACTATGTTCAGGAAGGCATCGACATTCACGACTTCCTGAAGATTATGGGAAACAAGGCTGGTCGCGTGGCGTTATTTGGGATCCCGTTGCAACAGCAATGGTCATATCGCATCGATGCAGATCGCGCCCCAACCTACTACCTCAACTCCGACGCACCGCTCTATTACTACTCGTTTACCGACGCATGGATCGCTACCGCTTACAAGTCGCTTTCGAAAGAAGAGCAAGCGCGGTTTGACCCGATGATCACTGGGTTCAATCCGACGGACATGTATGCCGCGGATCACATTCGGCGTGTGCTCACCGCCTTCCCCGGAGTTTTTACCGGCATCGGGGAATTCAGCATTCATAAGGAATTCGTGTCAGCAAAGATCTCGGGTGAAGTGGCGAGTCTTCAGGATCGCGCACTCGATCGTTTGCTCGAACTTGCGGCTGAAGTCGGGCTGGTTGTTCTTATTCACAACGACGTTGATGTTCCATTTGCCAAGCCCGACGCCGAACCTGCTTATTCGGCCCAAATGAAGTCACTATTCAAGCGTCATCGCGACACGACGTTTATCTGGGCCCATATCGGCGTCGGGAGAATCGTTCGTCCGGTCAAACAGCAAGCGGCCATCGTCGAAGACATCATCAGCGATCCGCAACTGAGCAACGTCTACTTCGACATCTCGTGGGATGAAGTCGCGAAGTACGTCGTGGCGACGACAGAATCAACGCAGAACGCGGCGGCTGTCGTGAATCGACATCCGGACCGTTTTCTCTTTGGCACCGACGAGGTAGCTCCGGCCAATCAGGAGAAATATCTCAGGGTCTACAGCCAGTACGAACCGTTCTGGAAGCTGCTTACACCGGAAGCCAGCAAAAAGGTGCGGCTGGAAAACTACAAAAGAATTTTCGATGAAGGAAGACGCAAGGTCCGCAGTTGGGAGGCCACGCACGTCAAATCGCAAACTTCGCGGATGACTAACTAATTATGTTGGACCAGCGTGAAAAAGTGGAGGTTATGCTATGAACTTAAAGACACCGCGAACCAAACGTTCACAAAACTCATTCCGCTGCCTGATCGCAGTTACTGCCGCGATACTGATCTTGCCTGGCAATGCGCTACCGCTGGTGCGCCCGGTTGCAACAGCGTCAATTCCGCAGGGCGACGAACAGGCAGTAAAGATTCCTGCGGATCAGCTCGATTCGCTGGTGGCGCCAATCGCGCTTTACCCGGACAACTTGCTTAGCCAGACATTGGTGGCGTCAACCTATCCGCTGGAGATCGTGCAGCTTCAACAGTGGTTAGAGAAGAATCCTAACCTTGGGAAAGATCAGAAGAAGCTAGCCGACGCCGTTAAGAAACAACCCTGGGATCCGAGTATCCAGGCAATGGCCCCTCTGCCTGACGTTGTGAAGCGTCTGTCAGACGATATTCAGTGGACCACCGATCTTGGCAACGCGTTTCTGGCGCAGCAAAAGGATGTAATGGACTCTATCCAACGCATGCGTTCGAAGGCAAAAGGTACTGGAGCATTGGCCGACAACCAGCAGCAAAACGTCGAGACGAAGGTTATTGAGAGCAAGGAAGTCATTGTTATCGAGCAGGCGAACCCGGAAGTGATTTACGTTCCGTCTTACAACCCGACGGTGGTTTACGGCGCGCCTGTCTACCCCTATCCGCCGATCTATTACCCCTCGACGGGCGCAGTCATAGCGGCGAGCGCGATCTCGTTCGGCGTTGGCCTGGCTATGGGTGCTGCCTGGGGCGGCGGCTGGGGTTGGGGCGCCGGGTGGGGTGGCGGTGATATCAATATCAACAACAATAACAATTTCAACCGCAACACGAACATCAACGGTGGGAACCGTGTGAACAACATTCAAGGAGGTAATCGCACCAACGCCGGCGGCGGAAAGTGGCAACACAACCCGTCACATCGTGGTGGTGCTCCTTACGGTGACCGAAACACGGCCAATCGTTTTGGCGGTACGGCTCGAGGTGATTCGTTACAAAACCGTCAGCGCGCTGCGCAAAGGGATATTGGCCGCCAGGGAGGCGATCTCGGTAGCCAGCGTGATCGAGCTGGAAATCGAGGAGGTATCGGCGATCGTGGTGGTGTCGGCGATCGTGGTGGTGTTGGCAATCGCGGAGGCGTCGGTGATCGCGGAGGTGTTGGAGACCGCGGCGGTGTTGGCGATCGCGGAGGTGTCGGCGATCGTGGCGGTGTTGGTGACCGCGGTGGTGTCGGTGATCGCGGTGGCGCGGGCGATCGCGGTGGTGTTGGCAATCGCGGTGGTGTTGGCGATGGTGTCGGCAATCGCGGTGGCGCGGGCGTGAGCGACCGGTCAAGCATCGGATCGAACCGCGGTGGCAGCGGTGACCGCGCTGGCAACCGGAGCGTGGGTAGTGGCTCCAGTCGTGGTGGATTCGGAGGCGGCTCTGGGGGCTTCGGGGGATCGAGCGCACGCTCAAGCAGTAGTCGAGGTTCATCCAGCATGGGAGGCTTCGGTGGCGGTGGCGGCAGTCGCGGTGGAGGTGGTTTTGGCGGCGGCGGCGGCCGTGGTGGTGGCGGTGGTGGTCGAGGCGGTGGTGGTGGAAGGAGATAAGTGATTATGAAACGGAACAAACTCATGAAATCGCAAATTCTAATTTCTACGTGTCTCTTTGCGGCAAGTCTTTGTCTGTTCGCGGCAACGACGGCGACAGCACAAACCTCTGTCGAGAAAAAGGGCAGGAGCTTTGCATCCGCAGAGGAGGCCGCGAACGCCCTCATCGAGGCGGCCGAAAAGTACGACGAAGCCGCGCTTACAGAGATTCTTGGGCCGAACAGCTACGACATCATTCACACGGGTGAATCAGCACGGGATCGTGAGGTGGCCCAGAAGTTTGCTGAACAGGCTCGAATCAAAACCAACGTCAAAATACAACCGAAAAATCCTCGGCGGGCGATTCTCGAAATTGGCGCAGACGACTGGCCTTTTGCTGTGCCAATCGTAAAGGTTGGCTCAACCTGGTCTTTCGACTCAGCGGCCGGGCGTCAAGAACTTCTTTACAGACGCATCGGCAGCAATGAACTGGATGCGATTACGATCTGCCGCGGCTATGTCGAAGCCCAACATGAATACGCACTTCAGAAGCGCGGTACTTCCGGACAGAACCATTACGCCCAACGCATCATCAGCACACCCGGAACACAGGATGGCCTCGCGTGGCAAAACAGCGATGGAACATGGGGCGGTCCAATCGGCGAGAATGTTGCTGCGGCGATTGCTCGTGGTTACACCAACAGATCGGAACCCTATCACGGCTACTTCTTCAAAGTACTCAAAGGGCAGGGAGCGAATGCTCCGCTCGGCGAGATGGACTTCGTTGTTAAAGGCGCGATGATTGGCGGGTTTGCGCTCATTGCGTTTCCTGCCCAGTACCGGGTTACCGGCGTGAAGACCTTTATGGTTAGTCACGATGGGGTCGTGTACGAAAAGGATCTCGGTCCGAACACTATCGAGCTTGCTAAGCAGATCGAGCTATTCAACCCAGACAAAACATGGACTCCGGTTCAGGGAGACGGCTCTTAGTAGGCCCGATCGAAAGCTGAAACTTGAAGAACAGGTAGCGAGATGGCCCAAGCAACTACACATTTCGAAACTAAGGCGGCAACCGGCAATGGTATCCGCATAGCTGTAGCTGCCTGGGTCCTCACCGCTGTTTACTACTTTTACCAGTACGCTCTACGTTCGGCTCCCGCCGTGATGATGCCCGAACTGAGTAATGCTTTCGGCATCAGTCCTATTGCTGTCGCATCGCTCTTAGGCCTTTTCTATTACGGATACTCGCCTTTCAGCCTCATAGCTGGAGCCGCAATGGACCGTATTGGTCCACGTCGCCTGTTGCCTGGTGCGGCAGCACTCGTGGGAATTGGAGCGTTGCTGTTTGCGACTGGCAATACGCAGTTCGCCGGTATTGGAAGATTTCTGCAGGGCGCGGGGGGAGTGTTTGCCCTGGTCGGCGCAATCTACATCGCAACCAAAAACTTCCCACCCTCAAGAGCGGCTACTTTGATTGGCGCTACACAGATGTTCGGCATGGCCGGCGGATCAGCCGGGCAGTTTGTTGTTGGACCACTCATTGGCGGCGGCGTTGCCTGGAATCACTTCTGGATCGGAATGGGCGTAATCGGGTTGATTATCGGGATTGTTCTCTTCTTCCTGATACCTAATGAGAGCACAACCCAATCGGGAGGTGGTTTGAGAGCGGTGGCGGGGGCATTTGCCACTGTCTTTAAGAACCCGCAATCGATTTTGTGTGGCCTGATCTCGGGTTTGATGTTCATTCCTACAACAATCTTCGACATGGTTTGGGGAGTTCGCTTTCTACAGGAAGCTCACGGCATGGACTACGGGTCGGCGGTGATGCGCTCAGCTACGGTTCCGTTTGGCTGGATCATTGGCTGTCCTTTGCTTGGTCTGCTTTCGGATCGACTCGGTCGTCGCAAACCAGTAATAGCCGGCGCCGGCATTGTGTTGTGCGGATGTCTGGCGTGGATTCTCTATGGACCACCCGGTGAGCTTCCGCCTTATGTCCTGGGCCTCGTTACCGGGATTGCGTCCGGTGCTGCGATGTTACCCTACACGGTGATCAAAGAGGCTAACCCACCGCAGTTCGGTGGTACGGCCACCGGCGTCGTCAATTTTATTAATTTCACTTTTAGCGCGTTGTTGGGACCAGTGTTCGGCCGGATTCTGCAAAGCGCGGCAGGTGGAGCAGGACCAATGGAATTGAAACACTTTCAGACCACCTTTACACCGCTTCTTTTTGGAGTGGCGTTCGCGGTCTTCTTAACGTTCGGTTTGGACGAAACCGGACCAGCAGTGCGAAGCAAGGACCTTGCTACGTGAGGAGAGGTAAAATGCAGGCAGCAACCGGAACAGGAAAATATGAACGACTGCTCGCGCGGTGCGAGACTCTCGCGCCCGTTCCCACAGCAGTGGTCCATCCCTGCGAAGCGACGGCTTTGGAAGGTGCAGTAGAAGCTGCGCAAAAAGGTTTGATTACCCCGATACTAGTTGGACCAGCCGCGAGGATCGCAGAGGTCGCGGCAGCGTCAGGCATCGATATTAGCAACCTTGAAATCATCGACGTTCAACATAGTCACGCGTCCGCCGCAACTGCTGTCAGTCTAGTTCGCGAAGGCAAAGCCGAGATCCTGATGAAAGGCAGCCTGCACACGGATGAGCTGATGTCGGCGGTTGTGTCGCGCGACGGCGGATTGCGAACAGGTCGTCGCATCAGTCACGTATTCATCATGGATGTGCCGACGTATCACAAAGTACTCATCGTTACGGACGCTGCTATCAACATCGCGCCCACGCTCGAAGACAAAGTTGACATCTGCCAGAACGCTATAGATCTCGCGCATTCGCTCGGGCTCGAGAAACCAAAGCTCGCGATTCTTGCGGCAGTGGAAACTGTTACGTCAAAAATGACGGCCACGCTTGATGCCGCGGCCCTCTGCAAAATGGCTGAACGCGGACAAATCAAGGGCGCCATTCTCGATGGGCCGCTCGCCTTTGACAACGCAATCAGCACACATGCAGCCGAGACGAAAGGCATCAAGTCACCGGTTGCAGGTGATCCGGATATTCTTCTGGCGCCGGATTTGGAATCGGGGAATATCCTCGCGAAGCAGTTGACGTTTCTGGCAAACGCAGATAGCGCCGGCATGGTTCTCGGCGCCCGAGTCCCCATTATTCTGACCAGTCGAGCTGACAATGTTCGCTCGAGGATCGCCAGTTGTGGAGTTGCGAAGCTAGTGGCCCATGCACGGCGTGGACAAACGGTTGGAGTTTAGTGATGGACGACTACGCACTCGTACTCAACGCGGGATCATCGAGTCTGAAATTTTGTGTGTTTGAACGACCCGCGGGCGAAGGCTGGCACCTGGAGGCTCGTGGCCAGGTCGAAGGCATTGGTACGTCGCCTCGCCTCTCCGTCAAAGGTGCAAATGGTGAAAGCCTGGCCAAGCAGGACGTTGCTGCCCGTGACGGATCTGAAGCGATTGACGTGCTCGCTGCCTGGTTGCGTGCAAAATACGGCGGCTCGCGCGTGTTGGGAGTTGGTCATCGTGTGGTCCATGGTGGCGCCAGGTTCGCTGGTCCAACAGTAATTACTCCAGCGGTTCTGGAGGAGCTCCATAAACTAGTCCCCCTCGCCCCACTGCATCAGCCCTATAACCTCGCGGCTATCGAAGCAGCCGCCAAACGATTGCCGGGAATACCTCAAGTCGCCTGTTTCGATACCAGTTTTCATCGCGGACAATCAGCAGTTGCAGAACTCATCCCACTTCCACGTGAACTACGCGAACAGGGTCTGCAGCGATATGGTTTTCACGGACTCTCGTACGAATACATCGCGTCCGTTCTCCCGCAGGTTGCTCCGGAAGTCGCCAATGGCCGTGTGCTCGTTGCTCACCTTGGAAGTGGAGCTAGTTTGTGTGCCTTGAAGGATGGGAAGAGTGTCGACTCGACGCTGGGTTTTACGGCACTCGATGGTCTATGTATGGGCACTCGTCCCGGTGCGATCGATCCTGGCGTCGTGCTCCATCTCTTCCAGAGCCTCAATCTTTCAGCGCCACAAGTCGAAACACTCCTTTACAAGAAGTCCGGATTGCTTGGGATCTCGGAAATAAGTAACGACATGCGCGACCTGCTTGGGCGAAGCGAACCTGCTGCACGCCTTGCTGTGGACTTTTTTGTGTACCGCGCTGCGAAGGAGATTGGCGCGCTTGCTGCGGTACTCGGCGGCATTGATGCACTCGTTTTCACTGCCGGAATCGGCGAGAACTCGCCCGAGATTCGTCAACGCATTTGTCGAGCATCAGCGTGGCTAGGTATCGAACTCGATGAAGACGCCAATACGCATCGCCTAACAAGAATCTCTAATTCGAGCAGTAAGGTGTCAGTCTGGGTAATCCCGACCAACGAAGAATTGATGATTGCTCGACATACTGGCGCGCTTCTGGGCCTGGCAAAAGCCGCTGCTTGAAAACGACACAACACAATACAAGGAGAATACAATTGGCTAGCACTGCCCCTCGAGAACTTGCCCGTAAGAAAGTCATTCCTGAATGGGAAGGATTTAACGAGGGCTTCTGGCAAGGCGAGATTAATGTCCGCGATTTTATTCAACAGAACTACGAGCCATATGAAGGCGAGGAATCATTTCTCGCGCCGGTCACAGCGCGCACTAAGAAGATTTGGGCTCAGTTAAACCGGCTCTTCGTTGAAGAACGGAAAAAGGGTGTGCTCGATATTTCGCAGATTCCGAGCTCCATAACTGCTCACGCTCCGGGATACATCGATCGAGAGAACGAAATAATCGTAGGTCTGCAAACAGAAGCGCCTCTCAAAAGAGCCATCATGCCGAACGGAGGATTTCGGATGGTGCTCAATGCGCTGAAGACATACGGCCATGAACCTGATCCGCACATAGTCGAGGCGTTTACTAAATATCGAAAGACCCACAACGAAGGCGTATTCGATGCCTATACCTCCGATGTGAGGAAATGCCGAAGTTCACACATTCTGACGGGACTGCCGGACGCCTATGGCCGCGGCCGCATCATCGGTGATTACAGAAGAGTCGCACTTTATGGAGTTACGCGACTCATCAAGCAGAAAGAGGAGGAGAAACAAAGTCTTGATGCGGTGATGTCCACCGACGAGATAATTCGCGATCGCGAGGAACTAAGTGAACAGACTCGAGCGCTTAAAGAACTTCAGCAAATGGCGTCGAGCTACGGCTTCGACATCTCGACTCCAGCTCGCACGGCGCGAGAGGCAGTCCAGTGGCTCTACTTTGGTTACCTCGCTGCCGTGAAGGAGCAAAACGGAGCCGCTATGTCGTTGGGTCGTACCTCAACCTTCCTCGACATTTACTTCCAACGTGACCTGAGCTCGGGTGAGTTAACTGAAGAACAAGCGCAGGAGATCATAGACGACTTTATTATCAAGCTGCGAATCGTTCGGTTCCTGCGCACGCCTGAATATGACGACCTATTCGCCGGCGATCCGACCTGGGTCACTGAATCGATTGGTGGCATGGGTGATGATGGCCGCCCATTAGTAACTAAAACAAGCTTTCGCTTTTTGCAGACACTCTACAATCTTGGTCCCGCGCCGGAGCCGAACCTCACAATTTGGTATTCACCACGGCTACCCGAAGGCTTCCGAAGTTTTGCCGCCAAGGTGGCGATTGATAGCAGCGCTATTCAATTCGAAAGCGACGAGATCATGCGTAACGCGTGGGGAGATGACGGTGCCATCGCGTGTTGTGTATCGCCCATGCTGGTCGGCAAACAAATGCAGTTTTTCGGAGCACGAGCAAATCTCGCGAAGTGTCTTTTGTATGCAATCAATGGGGGCAGGGATGAAATCACTGGAAAACAAGTGGCGCCGGCTTACGGAGCTGTTCAAGGTGATTACCTTACGTTCGATGAAGTTCTGAGTAAGTTTGAAAAGATGATGGATTGGCTGGCCGGCGTCTATGTGAATGCGATGAACACCATTCACTACATGCACGACAAGTATGCCTACGAACGTATTGAAATGGCGCTCCATGACTATTCGCCGCTCAGAACGATGGCCTTTGGAGTTGCTGGGCTATCTATTGTGGCTGACAGTCTCTCAGCGCTGCGTTACGCAAGAGTGCGGGTTGTTCGTGACGAGACGGGCCTTATTACTGATTACGAAACCGAAGGGGAGTTTCCAAAATTTGGGAACAACGACAATCGCGTGGACCAATTTGCTTCGTGGCTGGTGACAACTTTCATGGGCAAACTCAGAAAGTATCCAACCTACCGTCATGCTCTTCACACGCAGTCTGTGCTGACAATCACATCAAACGTCGTTTACGGCAAGAACACAGGGAATACTCCCGACGGGCGGCGACTCGGAGAACCCTTCGCTCCGGGCGCCAATCCGATGCATGGACGCGATGTTCATGGCATCCACGCATCCGCAGCTTCAGTGGCGAAGATTCCGTATCGCGATGCGGCTGATGGAATCTCTTTGACTTCGTCATTAGTACCGGAAGGTCTGGGCCGAATTGAAGAAGATCGGATCGACAATCTGCGCGGAATACTCGACGCGTTCTTTGGCGCAACGGGTTATCACATGAACGTAAATGTTCTCAATCGCGAGATGTTGCTGGATGCGATGGATCATCCTGAGAAGTATCCACAGTTGACGATACGCGTTTCAGGTTACGCGGTAAATTTCGTGCGCCTGACTCGAGAACAGCAAATGGATGTCATCAACCGGACGTTTCATGGGGCGTAAAAATGAGTAATCCAAAACTCACTGAAGTTCCACTGGAAGGGACAAGTCCTTACGAACTTCGTGTGGGTCTGAGTAAGGATGTTCCTGAGTCGCGCGTCAAAAAAGCCCTGGCGATGGGCGACATCGGTTTTATTCATTCCTTTACTACCGGTTCGGCGGTCGATGGTCCAGGGATTCGTGTAGTGGCGTGGACAGCCGGGTGTCAGTTTCGTTGTCTCTACTGTCACAACCCCGATACCTGGAACATGATGAACGGAGTGGCAGTTCCGATCGATCGGGCTATTTCGGAACTTAGTCGATATCGTCGGGGGCTGAAAGTCATGTCAGGTGGGTTTACGTTGAGTGGTGGTGAGCCGCTTATGCAAGACCGATTTGCAATGAGACTTCTGACTGCTGCGAAGTCGATGGGTATTCATACGGCCCTGGATACAAATGGGTTTTTGGGTGAACGCCTTTCGGATGAAGAGCTCGAGCAGATCGACGTGGTGCTCCTCGATATTAAAGCGTGGGATCCGGAGCGCCATAAAAACCTGGTTGGAAAGGATATTGGTCCAACATTGGATTTCGCACTCCGCCTTGCCGAGCGTGGCAGAGCGATTTGGTTGCGCTACGTACTGGTACCGGCCCTGACGGACGACGAAAACGATATCAATCAGATCGCTGCGTTTGCGGCAGCGCTGGGAAACGTTCAGCGAGTCGATGTGTTGCCTTTTCATCAATTGGGACGTCACAAGTGGGAAAAGCTCGGCATTAATTATGCGCTAAACGATGTAAGTCCGCCCTCGACTGAATTGGTTGATCGAGTGTGCAAGCAATTTCGGGCCGTTGGTCTGAAGGCGCATTGATCTCAGGAGATCTCTTCGATGACAGCCTCGAGATCAAAGTGAAGTTGAGCCGGTTGACACTGCTGATTCTGATAGCGGTGATCGCTAAGACTGCTTCCAGCCAGGAAATGGAACCGCGAGCGTATTCCCCCGCACCGATCGGCACGCAGTTCGTTCTGCTCAGCTATGCGCATCAATCCGGCGATGTGCTATTGGATTCGTCGTTGCCACTGAAAGACGTATCCGTAAAGTTTAATTTTGGATCCGTCGGGTATGGACGAACCTTCGGTCTGGCTGGCCGCCAGGCAAGTGTTGCAGTTCTCGCACCTTACATTTGGGGAACAGCACAAGGATCAGTTTTCGAAAACCAGGTCGTGGCTAGACGCTCAGGCGGAGGTGATATCCGAGTTCGGTTCTCGACTCTCATGAAAGGCGGAGAGGCCCTTAGACCGAAGGAGTTTGCCCAGCGAAAGCCAACAACACTCATAGGCGCAAGTGTCGTAATCGTCGTGCCCTCGGGCCAATATGATCCTCAACGACTGGTTAATCCAGGGTCAAACCGGTGGGCATTCAAGCCTGAGATCGGTGTTTCCAAACCTACAGGTCCCTGGACTCTGGAGGCTACGGGCGGTGTCTGGTTGTTCACTCCCAATAACAGTTTTCTTGGCAGCTCGCGTCGCACGCAAAAGCCGATGGCTTCGTTCTCAGGTAACGTGGTTTACACACTGCGTCCACGAATGTGGCTGTCCGGTAACTCAACTTTTTACACTGGCGGCAGTACGGTCTTAAATGGGACAACGAATGCAGACCGGCAGAAGAACGTGCGCGTGGGAGCGACATTCTCTTTGCCACTCAATCGCAAACAATCACTGAAAGTTGCCTGGGCCAAGGGGGTCACCACGCGCATCGGCGGCAATCTGAATACGATTGCTTTTGCGTGGCAATACGCCTGGTTCAAATGAGCGATTGAAACGGAGGTAAATCTTCTGTTGATGTCTCCTCTCTCAACCAGCTGGGTCGCCTCTCAGTCAGAACGCCTACTGTCAGAATTACGAGTACACCGCCTCTTTCATGGAGCCTAAGCTAGCCACGTCGTCATCGCCCGAGGCGAACGACCGAAATAGTTCTGTCCGATCAGGTGAGAGAACGCTGATGGAAAATATCCACGTCAAAAACTTCAGGAGGCATAGGAATGAGAAGCAGAAAACCAATCGCGGTGCTGGTGGCCCTCGCTTTTGTGATAACGCTGATGACCGCAGTTGCGGCTTCGGCGCAAAACGCAACCAATACCCATCAACTAACCGTTCCGCAAGGTGAGAAGCGGAAGATTCAGGGCGTCGTCAGTATCCGGAACGGCGATTCCTTCAAAGTCCGGGACGTTGACGGCGGCGAGACTACGGTGTTCTTGACACCCAGCACCAAGGTCAGCTCGCATGGCCTGAGCAAGAACGCATACGCAGTGACCTACATCATGAAGGGTCTACGTTTGCAATCTCAGGGTAAGGGAGACGCCCAAGGTAATTTGGTAGCTGACTGGGTCAAGTTTGACGAGCAAGACCTGCGCAGCGCTCAGGCTCTCGAGCAGACCGATGCCCTCGCCCTGGACAACCAGAAGAGGATTGAGGCTGCTGAGCAAGTGGCCCGAGAAGCGGCGGAGGAAGCGCGGCGGATGGCTGGACAAATAGCCGAAAACACCGCCCTGGCCAATGATGCGAGGGCCAGAGCTGATGCTGCACAGGCTACGGCTGACCAGGCGTTCAAGGATGCCGCGTTGGCCAACAATCGAATAAACGGACTCGATGAATACGACATCGTCAAGGCAGTACCGGTGCTCTTCTCGCTGAACAGCTCAGTACTCGATGCGACCGCAAAAGCCCTCATTGATGAAACGGCTGCATGGGCCAAGGCTGAGAAGGCCAACGGGAACGCAAACGGCTGGCTCGTTCAAGTGGTCGGATTTGCGGACACAACCGGAAAGACTGCTAAGAACCGCGTCTTGAGTGAAAAACGGGCGAATGCCGTAATCCAGTACCTCGTGCTGGTACACGGTTTGGATCTGCGACGTTTGGTCCAACCCTTTGGCTACGGCGAAAACAAACCCGCGGCTGATAACAAGACGGCGGAGGGTCGGGCCAAGAACCGGCGCGTCGAAATCATCATCTTGAGAAACAAGGGAATCGGCATGAAGGCGGAATAAGCCCGCCGGATCGCAGTCACTCCTGGATGATGAGGCGCAGCCAAAGCTGAGAGCTGCCGGAGTCCGAATCCGGCAGCCAGTCTGTGCCGCCGCCCAGCGACGAATGGTCGCACCTGGACTCTCTGTTTCAACCAGCGAGTCAGCCATCACGGAAGACGCCCAAATGTTGGAATCTTTCTTCGATCTTCCGCTCTGGATCGCCGGCACGGTGATCCTCGGAACACTTTGCCTCTTCGCTCTGGTCGGGTTGTTGTTGGTGCGACGCCGCGTGTTGCCACGGCTCCGGGTTCAAACGGGTGACTCAGAATTCACCGGCGCCATGTTGCAGTCGGTGATGGTGTTCTATGGTCTGGCGGTGGCCTTAATTGCCGTGACCGTTTTCCAAACTTATTCCGATACGACGAAAGTCGTCGACCAGGAAGCCACCGCAATAAATGGGATTTACCGCGACGTTACCAGTTATCCCGACCCAATCCGCACGGAGCTACAGACGGGACTTCGGGAGTATACGCAGCAGGTTATCAATGAAGCCTGGCCGTCGCTGCGACATGGAAAGGTTCCGCAAGCCGGCATTGAGCATATGACGCGCTTTCAGGCGGCTCTGACGAAATTCGAACCGGCGACTGAAGGTCAGAAACTTCTGCACGGGGAAACCCTGGACGCTTATAACGAGCTGATCCACGCGCGCCGGCAGCGGCTTGATGCCGTCGGCACCGGATTGCCGTCGGTGATGTGGGCGGTGATCATTATCGGCGCATTCATTAGCTTGAGCGCCTCCTTCTTCTTCAAAGTAGAAGATGCGCGCTTGCACATATTGGAAGTGCTGCTGCTGGCGGTGTTCATCGGACTGGTCATCTTCATGATCGTGGCACTGGACCGTCCCTTCCGGGGCGACCTGGGAATAACAGCGGATCCGTACCAGTTGCTTTACGATCAACTGATGAAGCCATGATTATCACCAAAGGAAAAAGCTCATATGTATCTGGCAACGTATGCCACATGGATTGTACTGGGGCTGGTCCTGGCGATGATCGGCCTCATGCAAATCGGGTGGCGAATCGGAAAGAAATTCAAAGACGACTCGACAGTACTCGCTCAAACCACGCGTTCACTCCCTAAGCCGCGCCAAGCCCACGGTTCGAATCTTTCCATGAACTCCGCCTCAGTGCGTGACTGGGCGAATCGCCTGATGGCTAACGATCCGAAGGTCCGTGCAACCGCCGAAGCCGCCCTGGTCCAGGGGGCGCGGCGTTCGCTGCCTTTGCTGAGACGATTTCTCAACAGTCGTAATGAAGACCTGCATGTGCGGGCTTTTGAAATCATCGGGCGGATCGGTCCGCCGGCCATTCCGCTGCTGGTGGATCTGCTTCGGGATGGGCGGGCCTCCATCCGTCGTAGCGCTGTTGATCCGTTGATTGACCTGGCGCCCCATACAGAAGCGATTCAACCCGCATTGAGACTGGCACTCAGGGACAAAGATTCGCGAGTCGCGGGCGATGCCGCACGTGCGCTCGGTGCTTTGCACGAAAGAGCCAGTCCTTCGGTAGGCGCTCTAATCAAGACTCTCTCGCACGACGACCCATATGTCCGCGTCTACGCGGCGGAGGCTTTGGCGTCCATCGGTCCGAAGGCGGCCACGGCGACCATGGACCTCGCGAGAGCCGTGCGCGATCCGATTCCCGGCGTCCGGTGGGCGGCGTGTGAGGCCCTCGCAAGCATCGGCCCGGCCGCGGAGTCCGCAGTGCCGCAGTTGATCGAAGCTCTGAAGGATGAATTTCTCTATGTACGAATCTTCGCGGCTGGGGCGCTGGGAAGCATTGGTCCAAAGGCACAGTCGGCGCGGGAGTCGCTGAGGGCGGCCGCAAACGATCCCATACTGCGTAGCGAAGCTGAGTGGGCGTTGAATCGAATCGCCGGCGTCGAGTCTGGAGAGCCTGTTGTCTCACCAGTGGTTTCGTTGCCTTCGGTCGTGGTCCAACCCCAGACGACGGAGACTCAAACTGGCAATCCTCCGGTTGACTGGGATACGAAGACCGGTCGGAACATTGTTTGGAGTGTCGAGTTGGGCAACGAAACATTTGGCCGTCCTGTCGTTGCGGGTGATGTGGTCTATGTTGGTACCGACAACTCCAATCCAATGAACCCCGCGCACCAGGAAGAATGCGGCGTACTCAAAGCTTTTGGGGCGACAGATGGCAAGTTCCTTTGGCAGGACATAGCCCCGCGAGTAGAGCGAGGCCTGCGCGAGTTCCTGCTGCCTTCGACGACAAGTGCGCCGTATGTGGAAGGGAACCGTTTGTACTATGTCACCGCCGAGTGCCAACTCCGTTCCCTCGACACACAGGGCGACATCGTCTGGGAGCTGGACATGTGCGCCCGGCTGGGTGTCTTTCCGCATGAAGCCACCAACAGCGAAGTGTTGCCCGTAGGTGATTTGTTAATCGTCTCTACCTCCAACGGCCAGAATGAAGGGCATACTCGAGTCCCATCGCCGCGCGCCCCAAGTGTGATCGCGGTGAACAAGCACTCGGGCCAGGTTGTTTGGCGCGCCATCGGCGCTGGCGAGCAGGTGTTGCACGGCCAGTGGTCCAGCCCTGCAGCGGCGAACATCAATGGGCGTATGCAGGTGCTCTTCGGCGGCGGAGATGGGTGGCTGCGCGCCTACGACGCGGCGTCGGGTCACGAAGTTTGGCGATTTGATGGCAACCCGAAAGACGCCCGCTGGCTTCCGCGGCCCCGCGTCTTTTCGCGCAGTTCTATCATTGCTGCGCCGATCTTCGCCGATGGCCGCGTGTTCGTTGCTATGGGGTTGGATCCTACGCACGGCAATGGACCTTCATTGATTCATGCGATTAGTCCGAACGGCCAGGGAGACGTAACCGAGAGCAGGCGGCTCTGGACTTCTCGCGAGGTCGGTCGCGTGGTGGGAACGCCGATTGTGAAGGATGGTCTGCTGTACGTTGCGGATCTGGGCGGAACCATTCATTGTCTGGACGCTACGACCGGTGCCCAGGTGTGGAAGTATGAGACACACGACGCCATCTGGGGATGCCTACTGCTGGCTGGCGATCGGCTTTACGTTGGGAACATTGAAGGCAGCATGACGGTTCTTCGTGCCGGACGGCGAAAGGAGTTGTTGGCGCAGATTGAGATGGATGCACCGCTCTATTCGCGTCCGGCGCTGATCGGCGATGCGCTTTATCTGGCCACCGCGCAACGGTTATACCTGATCGAGGCAAAGCCTTGAAACGCTCGATTCACGATAAGAAGGTTGGTTCTCAATGAGCATTGGTGCCACGGCCATCTGGATTATCTTCGCTGTAACGATCGTCGTCGTGATGCTATCCATCGAAGCGGGGTACCGCCTGGGACGCTTTGCCCACCGCCGCTCGGAGGACGAAAAGGAGTCGCCGGTATCCGCGATCGCCGGTAGTATCCTCGGACTGGCGGCTTTCATGCTGGCGTTCACGTTCGGAATCGTCTCGGAACGCCATGACGTCAAGAAAGCCCTCGTGCGGGAGGAAGCCAACGCCATCCGCACGGCCTGGCAGCGATCGGATTTTCTACCGGAACCAGACCGCGCGGAGGCCGCTGCACTGCTGCGCAAATACGTCGATGAGCGCGTGACTTTCGCACAGGAGCGCAACGTGGCGCCCGAGCATGTGAAGAGCTTCCTTTCAACCACTCGCCAGGAGCAGGATCGCCTGTGGAGCATGGCAGTCGCGAACGCACGCAAGGACATGAACTCCGACGTCGCGGCGCTCTACATCGAATCGCTGAACGAGGTGAACGGGATTCATGCATCACGATTAGCGGTCGCGATCCAGGCGCGGATTCCGATCGAGATCTGGTTCGTGCTCTACTGCGTATCGATCCTCGGCATGATGGGCGTCGGGTATCAGACGGGAATCGCCGGATCGAAGCGGTCCAATTCGCGGCCACTTCTCGCGCTGACCTTTGCGCTCGTGTTCGCGTTGATCGCCTCGCTCGATCGCCCTGACAGCGGCATCGTTACGGTCACCCAGCAACCGCTCATCGACCTTCGGGAGGACATGGCCGTCTCTGCCGGGCAGGTTCACGAATAGCGGGCGGCCGCGTCTGGTCATCGCAGTGCACCGTGTCTACTCGACCGTCTATGTCGTGAATCGCATTAGTAAACAACGTCTCGGTGATAGACACGTCCACCAACACTGTAATCGCGACTGCGGACTCGCAAAACCTCACGTGAAGGGAACCTGTATTAATTGACAGTTACCAGATCCGTCGGTTGCGGATATGTTCTGACAGTCCGTTAGTCCCCACTGAATCGGGCAACGTCGAATTCCGAGAGAGAGAGAAAAAGATGAGATCTGTTATGACAAAAATTGGAGCCATGCTTGTAGCGAGCTTTATCTTATGCAGTGTGGTCCAGGCACAAAAGACCTCAGCCGCTTTCGATGAGAAGGTCGATTTTTCAAACTACAAGACCTTTGCGTTCGATGAAAAGGGTGCGCGCAATCCTTACGTCAACACTTTGATCGTAGAAGCCGTTGAACGCGAACTCACCTCCAGAGGACTCACTAAGGTGAATATCGATCCGGACCTGAAAGTAGTTTATCTGGCGGCGACGGGCCCCAATCTCCAAGTCCAGAATGTTCCTTTCTACCACGTTGTCAATCCCGCCTATAGCGGAATGGTGGGTAGCGCAACTATGAACATGTGGGACGTTACGACCGGCACGCTTGTGATCGATCTGTTCGATCGCAAAAGTGACCGGGTTGTTTTTCGCGGAACGATAACGGACGTGCTGCAACGAGCTCCCAGCGCTGATCTGAAAGCAGATGCCAAGATAGTTTCCAACCCGATCAATAAAGGCGTCGCGAAAATTTTCAAAAAGTATCCCGTCAAGCGCAAATACTCGTGAGAATTCAGCGGTGCGTCCCTCGTTTCGCACGGGCATTTCCGTATTGCAGCCCTGACGTTTGAGTCATGGAACATGAGAAGTCCCGCGCGTATAAAGTCGCTGCCCCGCTTTTGCAACCCATAGACGACTATGCACGAGGTCGAATGTAATCACGTACTGGCTCATGAAGGGCTGGCCCAAATTCCCGTCCATGATCATATCGGTCACGAGTACCGGACTGTCGATTGGTACCCCCGGCGCCGCTTCAAACCTTAGTCGTTGTTCTTTCGCGTTTGGATCGAGCCCGAAGACCTCCGCGTATTCTTTTGATATGAGTGATACACCGCCAGCACCTGAGTCGAGGATTAGCCAGGTCATCCCTTTCGCAGTTTGAACACCAACGAAGCCGCTTAGACACCTGGCAGAACATTCGCGCGAAATGCGAAAGGGTAACTCCGTCATAGTCCTGATCCGACTGACAAAACTCTTCGGAGTTTCAATTGTTAACGTTCCGGCCTTCTGATCCAGCGAAATCGCCTTGCCGTCGAAGGCATCGAGCGACAGTAATCCATCCGGCGCCAAATCACCCGGAAATTGATCCTTGAAATCGATCTTCCCTACGTTAACCGGCGTGAGAATCGCATCGCCAGCCATAATTTGGACATTGTCACAATGTGGCTCGTCACCGCGCTTTCCAAACATGTTGAAGCCGGTCGTTCGCCCCCAGAACTGACAGTCGATACCTCTGGAAAACGCCTCAGTCAATAAGGTGACACCTCCTCCCGTATCGAAAAGGAAATCACCCGGCTTGTTCTTAACGGTAAGATGCACTTTCCACAAAGCTTTTCGAAAGCGCTGGAGTTTTATCACTTGTGGCTTGTCGGGTGCTTTGGTCCAGGCAGCGACGGGAGATGACATGAACAAAAAGACAACTGCGAGTGCGAATATTGTTCGCATGTTAACGACCCCCTTATCATCGATGAAAGAATTATAGCTAACTGAATTAAACAGATCAGATAGTATCTCGATTGTTTCAAGCCTGCCGTTCGTATAGGGCTTAACGCAGAGACACAGAGGAACGCGGAGGTCCAATTTCTCCTTATATTGGAGTGCGCTTGATTGCACGCAAGAGTTTAAAAAGCACTTCGGGATGGCGATGAGGTTGTTCGAAGCGCGTAGATTTGAGATCCTGAGGTCAGTGGTTCGAATCCACTAAGCCGTATATTTGTTACAGGGCTGCGGTTTGTAAGAGAGGCATCTCATCAAAAACTCGACCGAAGAGTTCTCTACCAGTTCGATGTTTCTGAACCCCACCCCATTGTTTAAAGAAGAAGGGCACGTTCCTGTCTCGACATTGACGATAGATCGATTCGACCCAAGTTGATTTCATCGGGCGCGCGCCCGGGCCTGACTCCCCGCCGACAATCACCCAGTGTATTCCGCCCAACGGCAATCGATCAATCCGACCTAATAAGGGCTCAACTGAAATGAATCGCACCGAAGCTGGAACAGTTCTAAGAAGACGCGCGCGATAGGCGTAGTCCTGACTCTCCACACTGACTCCCATCCAGATATTTGGGCTCCACTCTAGTTCGCCAGCAATTTCAGCCAGTCGTTCTGCTCGCTTGGTGAGAACCTGGAATTGATGCTGAGGGGAATTGCGCATCGTTTCGAATACGCGGCGGATGAAAGTTAAAGGCACTCGATCTTGGAATAGATCTGACATTGAGTTCACGAAGACAATTCTCGAGCGCTTCCAAGTTAACGGAAGGTCCACAATATCGTCATGTAATGTAACTTTAAAGCCGTTCTGGTATCGCTCTGCACCCATCGCCCGCAGGCGTTTTGACATGACTTCGGCATAACAATGCTTACACCCCGGGCTGACCTTCGTGCAGCCGGTCACGGGGTTCCAAGTCATCTCGGTCCATTCGATGTTGCTCTTCTTCGCCATTTCCTACCTGAATTTGACGTAGATTAATTTTTCTTCATTAAAGGTTCCTTTTCGTCGTCGCGAGTCTTTGCTTTTGACCTCTTCTATCAAATTCCTTTTTACTTCTAAGTCTCGCAGCATACTCTTCGGATTTGGAAAAGGACTTTCGTTTAAGGCGTGATCCCGCAGCTCATCGTATGTGGCTCTTTTCGCACGAAAGTGATTATACAAGTCAAGACTATGCTGCTGTGGTTCATCGAATCGGAAAAGCGAGTTCTGTACGACTTTGGCATCAGAGAAGCAGTAGTTACCGCTTTGATCGATCTTGCGCATCGCCTCCTTCATCTTTTCCAATCCAAGCGGATGCTGACTTGCAAAGACCAAATAATAGTTCAACGCATAGGCTGAGGTGCGCATTTCGAATGCAAAGACATACTGGACCTTTGGAATCGATCTCAATTTGGCTTTGTATAGTTGAAGCACCTTCCGATGTAGTACTGGAGATGGATCATTAGTATTGAGCAATGTCTTCCATTCGTCACCGTCAAAAATCGCGTTCAGATTTTGTTCGTGGGCCGCGTGTTCACCCGCATGAAAGATACGTCCGATGCCATCTGCGTCAAGGTTGAGGAGCACTTCTGAGCACGGGCTGGAAAGAAGTTGTTTTACTATCGAGAACGGGACTCCTGTTGCGCCGAAAGGATCAATGAAAACAAATAACGGATGTTGGGCCGTAAACGGACGCGGTACTTCGGCCATCACTTTCTGCAAACCTGAAGTAAATTCGTCACGGTACCAGTGCGTCTCTATATTGCTTCCGTGTTCAACTGACTCAATCTTCTGTACTAGATGATTGATGCGATCAATATCGGCCTCAATAAAGGCGCAATGGATTTTGCCGGCGATCCACTGCGATCCCGTAAGTTCAAGTGCCTGTTTCGCCGCGCTCAGGGCACCGAGCGGAGAACCGGTTGGATAATTTGAATACTCACCAGGACCAGCGAATCCATCCACATACAGCAAATCCTGACCACGACGGGAGCGCCCGAGAATCTGAAACCAAGCAACCAAATAAGCTCGCAGCATTTCAATCTTTGCGATTGTATGAGGCGGAGCATTCCAAATGGTGGGAAGATTTTTCGGAGGCATTCGAGGGATGTCCTCTGTTTACTGAGAGCTTACATGATCTTTTTTCGCACTACAACGATTACTTTTGTGAGGTGATGGCTTAAGAACTTTACTGATGACAACCAAAAATCTACGGCGTATAGTGCTAACATCCACCCAAAAAGAAGCGGGCCGACTTGTGCAGATACACAAAATCGGCCCTAGACCATCAACCTTCCAGTGAAAGGATGAAGATCATGGCTAATCATAGTAGCGCAAGCGTGCGCGAAGAAACACCTCACCTCAGCGACGCGATCAAACGACGCGCGCAATCTCTTATAAACAACAAATCGATCGATGGTCCAAGCCGTGCGATTATCAGTTACGGTTTGGAGATCAATGACCCGTGGCTCGCTGAACTCGTGCGCCGGGTTGATGCGGGTGAAACCATCGTCGACAATTTATTCGTAACTTCAGATGACGAGAAGCTCGAAACGCTCACTGCGCTTATCTGTCGGGCCGGCGACGAACCTGCGACCAAATCGTCCGCCCTGCTCGTGCTCATGTCGACACTTGAAAACTCCGCACACCCGAAAACCCTTGCGAACATCGCGAAGCACTTCGCGTTCAATCACTGCGGCGATCTGAACCTCAGTGGTATGGTTGACGCTCAGATTGAAATACTTGAGGGCGAACTGTTTGCGGGCGACACGCTGGTGTCTTGATCCCTATCTTTGCAGTTAGCCGGTTCCCACTACCCGGCTGCCTAGCCACAAAGAAGCACAAACATCACAAAATGAGTATTCGTGTTTTGTGCGCTTGTGCTTTTGCTGCTTACTTTGGTTGGATCTGGCTGATCTTCGAGCCTTGTATTCCCAGACCTGCCATCAGGCCCTTCTGCCCAAAAAAGAAAACATAGATGTTCTCTTTTGCTGATGAGGTTGTCAGTGAGCGCGCTACGCCTTCGTCGACGACAACTATGCTGGGACCGACTCCAACTTCCCAGCCATCGCTCTTCTTCAGATATTCGAGAGCGCCAGGCGTCATAAAGAACATTGCGTAGCCAAACTTCTGCCCTCCGGCCTGGAGGCCAAAGGAAGCGGCGGTGGTTTTGTAGTAGCCGGCTGTCTTTCCGGCTAAGCGAAGAGCGCCTTCGCCATATTGGCCTCCCACTATGAAGCCTGCCTTCTTGACACTGGGAAAGACGAGAATCCCTTTTGCCACCGTGGATAGTTTCTTTGCGGCAGCGGAACTGGCGTAGAGCCTCGCGGTCGCTTCAGTTACCTTCTTGTCAATCTCGGCGGCCTTTTGTGCTCGCAGAATCGTGGTGCTGCAGAGCAAAATAGTTAAACCCGTCAGCGTCACTAAAAGATACCGAGCCGTCAAACCTTTCATTTCTGCCTCCTTTGAGTTGGCGCAATTTTGTGGCTCAAGCGAGATGGCGCGCCATCCGCGAGCCGACGGGGACGGTGAGCAGGGGAGCGGCGCCGTAGCGCAAGACCCTTTCACTGTGGCTGCCTCTCAGGCCATCGAGAAAACCATTGCGTCCGTCAGTAGACATCACAATCAGATCCACTTCGTGCTCCCGCGCCGTTTTGACAATACCGTCAATAACCTCACCGCTGCGCAGCTCTTTGGTCCATGTCCATCCGTTGACCTCCGGAAAACGCAACGCGGGCATCGTGTTTGACGTGCCGACATGCAACACAATGAAAGTTCCTTCCGGAGCTTGCATGCGTTGGATGAGTAGCGCCGCGGAATGCAAGGCCGGCTCAGGGCGCGGCGTGCGAGCCACTGGAATAAGTATTTTGTTCAACTTAACCGATCCGTCTTCGACGCCCACAAAACCTTTGGCATCACCCGGGATCAAGAGAGTCATCTCTCCTGACTTGCGCGTCACTGGCGCAGAGACAGACTTGCCAAGCCAGCGAAGGCTACCTTCGCGCTGACTCGTCGACAGGACAATTAGATCGGTAGGATGATGGTCCAGGTAACGAATCACCGCATCAACCGGCTCACGTTCTTTCGCCACGACCTTGCCTGCATCTATCCCAAGCGTTGCCACGGCGGATCTTTCACTTCCTTTAGGCAATGCTCCCCAACGTTCGAGCGTCTCACGTATGCCGGGAAAATCAGACCACTCCAGCTCCTTATCGCTCGAAACGTGCAACAGCGTTAACCTGGAGCGAGCCATCATCGATGTCTTGAGTGCGTGGTGAAACGCGGTCAGGCTACCTTCTGAAAAATCAGTCGGATGCAGCACACTTTGAATCAAAGAAAAGCCCGGACCGATTGTTGTTGCCATGACTTGTACTCTCGCAGGTTACTGAAACATTTGTCTGAAGGTTTCGCGTTCGTAAACGGCTGGATTTGGAATTCTTGCGAAACTCATGTTACCTCTCATCTCTTCAAGGGAACTCCATTCATTCGCAACCAGCCATGCCTCGACCTCGGTACGCAGCGATCGTAAATAACCTGGGCCATTTCGCATCAGAGCGGAAACCAGTTGCAGAGCATGAGCCCCGGCCATTGTTCCTTTGATCACGTCCAGCGCGCTATGAACTCCTCCAGTGATAGCGAGTGAGGCCTTAACGCGTCCTGACAGGACTGCGATACCACGCAGGCGCAGATCGAGTTCCGCGGAGGTCGAAAGTTCCACCCTGCGCAGTACCTCCAGCTCAACTACGTCAAAATCGACTTTATGAAAGCGGGTGAAGAGAACGATTGCTCCAACGCCGGCGGCATCGAGCTGCAAAGCAAAGTTGGCGAACGCAGTGAACAGAGGTGACAGCTTAACGGCGATCGGAATTCCCACCTCACCCTTCACCTCCCAAACTGTTTGTAGCAGTTGACGTTCGACTTCAGCCGAATTCACGGTCGGGTCACTGGCGGCGTGATAAAGGTGAAGCTCAATTGCGTCGGCGCCTGCCTGCTCCATCAAAGAAGCATGAGTGCGCCATCCGCCGGGAGTGCTGCCGTTAAGTGAGGCGATCACGGGAATACTGACCGCCTGCTTAACGCGTCGCAGGTGTTCGAGATACTCATCAGGGCCAGGCGCCGACTCGGCATCCGGAAGGTAACTCGAAGCTTCCTGAAAGGAGTCACTATAAGCTTCAGAAGAAAAGAAGTCGTCCATCTGCTCGCCCGTGACTTCTTCTTCGTAGAGCGACGGCAGGATCAGTGCGGCGGCGCCCTCATCCTCGAGTTGCTTCGCTGAATCGACGCTTTCAGTCAGCGGACTGGAGCCGACAATGAACGGGTTCCGCAAGGGAAGTCCCATGTAGGTGGTCGCGAGATTCATTGGCTTTCATCTCCGTCTGGTTTTCCATTACCGTCTGTTACTCCGAACGCGGGCACTTTCATTCCCGCAAGTTGTTGATGGACGGAGTATCGTCTTTCTGCCGCGGCTTGCGCGTCGTCAAGAAATTGCTTGAACCGCACGGGATCGGCCCGTTCAATCATGCGGAAGCGCGACTCGTTACGCATGTAATCGGCAACCTTCGCTTTCGGTGGTCCATAGTCGAGAGTGAGAGGCGCTTCGCCTTTCGGGATGCGATTGGGATCGAACCGGTAAAGCGGCCAGACGCCTGAGTCAACGGCGAGTTTCTGTTGTGCCGCGCCCTGGGCCAGGTCGTAGCCGTGTGCAATGCAAGGACTGTAGGCGATGATCAAGGATGGGCCATGATAAGCTTCGGCCTCGCGAAACGCTTGTACCGTCTGAAGCATCTTCGCGCCGAAAGCAACGCGCGCGACATACACGTGGCCGTACATGTTTGCCAGCAAACCCAGGTCTTTCTTGCCCACGGGTTTGCCTGCGGCAGCAAACTTAGCGGCAGCGCCCAATGGAGTCGCTTTGGATTGTTGGCCGCCAGTATTTGAGTAAACTTCTGTGTCGAGTACGAGCACATTAACGTCTCTTCGATTTGCGAGCACGTGATCGAGTCCGCCGTAGCCGATGTCATAGGCCCAGCCGTCGCCGCCTACCAGCCAGACGCTCTTCTTGACGAGATAATCGGCAAGACTTGCCAGATGACGTGCTTCCGCTGTTTGGAGACCAGCCAACTTGTTTCGCAACACCTTGACGCGGTCGCGTTGAGCAATGATCCCAGCTTCCGCTTCCTGGTCCGCTTCGAGTAGTTCGGTCACAAGAGTCTCGCCGATATCCGGCGCGAGGCGTTGCACCAACACGCGTACTGCGGCGCTATGAGCATCCAGGGCGAGACGGAAACCGAAGCCGAACTCGGCATTGTCCTCAAACAGGGAATTGGACCACGCCGGCCCTCTTCCTTCGCGGTTTGTTGTATAAGGTGTGGTGGGAAGATTGCCACCGTAGATCGAAGAACATCCGGTAGCATTTGCAATCAACAGCCGATCGCCGAACAGTTGGGTAAGCAGTTTGAGATAGGGAGTCTCGCCGCAACCGGCACAAGCGCCTGAGTACTCAAACAGCGGCTCGAGGAACTGTGAACCTTTATGATCCAGTCGCACCACATCGGCGCGTTCGAGCTCTGGTAAGTTAAGAAAGAAGTCGTAGTTGGAACGCTCAGCGTCGCGCAGAGGCGCCTGCGGTTCCATGTTGATTGCTTTGTGTTTCGGATTGGTCCTGTCTTTCGCCGGACAAACGTTTACGCACAGGTTGCAGCCGGTACAGTCTTCCGGCGCCACCTGAATCGTAAACATCTTGCCTTTGTATTCGGCGCCTTTGTAGGCCGTTGACTTGAAGGTCGCAGGCGCGCCGGCGAGCGTGGAATCTTCATACACCTTGGCCCGAATGGCCGCGTGCGGGCAAACAAGCGCGCACTGGTTACACTGGATGCAGACCTTCGAATCCCAGACCGGAATCTCGAGAGCGAGATTGCGTTTCTCCCATTTGGCCGTGCCGACGGGCCACGTACCATCTACCGGAAACGCGCTCACGGGCAACAGATCCCCCTTGCCGGCCATCATTACGGCGCTGACCTTCTGCACGAAATCCGGTGCACGTTCGGAGACGAGTGGCGGCCGCGACCTGGTCGCCGAACTTGTTTCCGGCACCGGAACCGCTTGCAGCTCAGCGAGCGCCTGGTCCACCACTGCACAGTTTCGCTTTACTACTTCCGGACCGCGCTTGCCGTAACTCTTTTCGATCGATTTCTTAATGTGCGCGATTGCCTCGTCGCGGGGAAGGATGCCGGAGATGCCGAAGAAGCATGTTTGCATAATTGTGTTGATGCGTCCGCCCATTCCGGCCTTCTTTGCCAGGTCGTAAGCATCGATGACAAAGAAACGAATCCGCTTTTCAATTATTTGCTGCTGCAACTCGAGCGGCAGACGATCCCAGACCGTGCCTGGGTCACCAGGCGCGTTGAGCAGGAAGACTGCACCCGGAGCGGCGTATTCAAGCAGATCGATCTTGTCTACAAAATCAAACTGATGACAGGCGACAAAATTGGCCCGGTCAATGAGGTAAGCCGAGCGGATGGGGCGAGGGCTAATACGCAAATGCGAGATCGTGATTGCTCCCGACTTTTTCGAGTCATAAACAAAGTAGCCTTGCACAAAACGATCTGTTTCGTGGCCGATTATCTTGATCGAGTTCTTGTTGGCGCCAACCGTACCGTCAGCACCCAGACCGTAAAACAAGGCAGTCGAAACGTCGTCTCCCTCCGTACGAAAAGAAGGATCCCAGGACAGCGAGGTGTTCGTTACGTCGTCAATGATTCCAATCGTGAAGTGACGGCGTGGAGTTGGGTTGTTCAGCTCATCAAAGACGGCTTTTACCATCGCCGGGGTGAATTCCTTCGACGACAAACCATAACGACCGGCAATCACTCGTGGCTGAACCGCGAAGCTTGACTCACCTTCCGCCTGCGCTTCGACCAGAGCTGTAATGACGTCGAGGTAGAGTGGATCGCCTGGCGCGCCTGGCTCTTTTGTCCGGTCGAGCACAGCGATGCTCTTAGTGCTCTTCGGTAGGGCATCGATAAAAGCTTTACGCAAGAATGGACGATAGAGACGTACTTTAACCACGCCTACTCGATCATTACTGCCAGTCAGGTTTTCGACAGTTTCGTGTACAGTCTCCGCGCCTGAACCCATTATCACCATAATTCGTTCGGCCTCCGGATGACCGGTGTAATCGAACAAGCCGTAGTTGCGTCCGCTCAGCTCGGCGAGTTTCGCCATCAGACGTTCCACGATAGGGGGAGTTGCATCGTAGTAACTGTTTGCCGCCTCACGTGCCTGAAAGAAAACATCCGGGTTTTGGGCCGTGCCGCGCAGGACCGGCCGATCGGGAGTGAGTGCGCGTTCACGATGCGCGTAAATTGCTTCCTCGGAGATCAAGGCCCGTAAATCGTCGTCGCTGAGTTCCTCTATCTTGGCCACCTCGTGTGAGGTGCGGAATCCGTCGAAGAAATGAAGGAAGGGAATTCGCGATTCGAGGGTTGCCGCGTGTGCAATGGCGGCCATGTCGTGCGCTTCCTGGACTGAGTTTGAACAAAGAAGCGCGAAGCCGGTCTGACGACAGGCCATCACGTCCGAATGATCGCCGAAAATCGAAAGGGCGTGCGTAGCGAGTGTTCTGGCGGTCACATGCATCGTGAACGGCGTCAACTCGCCTGCAATCTTATACATGTTCGGGATCATCAATAGCAGACCCTGAGAACAGGTGAAGGTAACGGCCTGTGCGCCCGCCTGGATGGCGCCGTGCAGTGCTCCGGCGGCGCCTCCTTCCGATTGCATCTCGGCTATCTCAGGAGCAATTCCCCAGAGATTTGTTTTGCCATGGCTTGCCCATTCATCACATAGCTCTGCCATCGGTGAGCTCGGCGTGATGGGAAAGATCGCGGTCGCCTCGCTGACGCGAAATGCCACTGAAGCAGCAGCCTCATTACCATCGACTGTGACGAGTTTTCCCGGCATGTTTTTACCTCAGGACTGGTTTACAAACTGAGCAAATGCAGGCAGCTTAGTGCCTCCCCAACTGAGGCAATACTGTCAGAATTGACAGTACCGCGACGTCGATAAACTCGTAGCATCGCTATGGTTGGGCAGATTTACGTCGCCTGCGGCGAAGAGTGGATCAGGAGGCCGTCAATCAAACCTTTTGTAGATAGGCGCGTCGTCCTGTTTCTTGCCAGCGTCATTATCGCTGGGCATCTTTTCTCTCTCCTGATGGACAGCGTGACCGCGTCACCTCAAAAACGTCGTCCGATAAAGACAAAGCAAGGAATAGACTATTCACAGTTCTCGCACCAAACGCACTTCGGGATGCAGAAGTTATCCTGTGAGTCGTGCCATAAGTTTCCTACGAAGAACTGGAATGAAGTGCGGAAAGGCGATGAGGCGTTTCCGGATGTGACTGAATATCCCGAGCACGAAACCTGCCTTCAGTGCCATCGAAAACAATTCTTTGCTCGGGAGCGGCCGGTACCACGCATCTGCAGCAACTGTCATGTTAAAGCGACTCCGGCAGACACCTCTCGATATCCATTTCCGAGTTTGGGTGACAAGTTTCTTTCTTCTGCAAAGGCAATGGATTTTGCTTCGGAGTTCCGAGTGGCCTTTCCTCACGACAAACATCTCGATGTCATGTCAATAAACTTGGATTCCCGTGCAAGCGGGTTGCGTTTCATTCGCGCATCCTTCGGACCTTCGTTAACGGCCAATGACGACAGCGATCCAAAGAGTTGTTCGACATGCCACGTCACGCATCAGCCCCAGGGATCAGCAGACGAGTTTGTTACTAAACCACCCGAGAACATTGGCGACTCGTTCTGGCTAAAAAGGGGCACATTCAAAACGCGACCTATCTCTCATGCCGGCTGCTTCACCTGTCACAACCCGGAGAGTGAGCTTGCGCCGTTACCAAAAGACTGCAACACCTGTCACAAGCTTTCGACAACAACGGTCCTGGCAGACTTTGATCCGCAGTTAAGCCGAAAGATGGGAATCACAGACTGGTTCACGTTGACCGCCTGGCGGGCGCGGCAGTCGGCCGGAGCATTTCGCCATGAAGCGCATGATATGAGCTGTACGAAATGTCATAACGCAGCCGTGATGAACACCGTCGAGGTTAAGTCACTTAAGGTGCCAATTAGATCGTGCTCGGGTGAGGGCTGTCACGTGACTGCGACGGTCGATGACGGCGGCATCCTTAATTATGAAATGGACCAGAGAAAATCGAACGATAAGTTTGTTTGTGTGAAGTGCCACATCGTGTTTGGTACCAGGCCGGCGCCGGCAAGCCACAGTGAGGTAATGGTGAAGTCGCCGTGATCAGTAACCTCCACAGAATGTTTGGCGCATTGGTTATAGTCCTGGCCACGACATCTTCGTTCGGCTGGCAGAGTACGGACTACTCGAAATTCAAACACGATAATCCCCAACACGCGCGTCTGCCGTGCTTGCTCTGCCATCGACGAGAAACCAACGCTGCGCGGCCCACCCTGCCAGGGAAATCCAATCATGAGCCCTGCACCGGCTGCCATGCTCAGCAGTTCAGCGATACAACCAGCCCGATTTGCACAGTCTGTCACACAAACGTTCAAGCAGGTACGGTGAAACCCTTTCCCGCACTCCAAAGTTTCAACGTGAAGTTCGAACATGCAAGCCATGCATCGCAGGCGACTTGTGCAACCTGTCATCGTCCGACTCGCCGCCGCATAGCGCCTTCCATTCCGCAGGGATTTAACGCCCATACCACTTGTTTTGCCTGTCACACGCCAACCGCAAAATCGAATGATGGTAGAAGTCTCTCGTCATGTGACACTTGCCATGAGAAGGGTCGTAGCGTTTGGCCCACCAGCCGCTCCACCGCGTTTCGCGTAGGCTTTAGCCATAGGGATCATGGTCCATCTCAGAACCTGAATTGTGGTGCTTGTCACAGCTTGATCTCGAGTGCACCGGCAGGACGGCAAATGACGAGCCCGCTAGCACTCAACCATCATGCGCCCGCTCACGCCTCAAGCTGCATGACCTGTCACAACGGGAAGAGGGCTTTTGGCGATGACGACTTTTCTGTTTGCACCAGATGTCACAAAGGATCGTCGTGGGATTTTCGGATCGGTAGCTATGGAAGATAACATGAGCAAAAACATTGAGAAATCACAAAAACGACCGACGCTTTTTCGCAACTACGTGAGCTTTTTTGGCGCAATGATCGTTGCCGGCAGTCTGGTCAGCATTGTGCTGCTGGTTTTGCTCGATTTCATAAGAACCGTTGAAAATCCGTATCACGACCTCGTTACCTTCATCATGCTCCCGGCATTTCTAATTCTGGGGATCGTAATCGTTCTGATCGGTGTGATGCTCGAGCGGCGACGTCGACGGCTGAAGCCAGACTCTGAAATAGCAACCTTCCCCAAAATTGATTTGAATGATGCTCGTCAACGACGAATCGCCGTCACTCTCGTGGGAATATCATTCATCTTTGTCTTCATGAGTGCGTTTGGCAGCTATCGTGCATATGAGTATAGCGAGTCGGTTGAGTTTTGCGGAAAGACGTGTCACAGCGTAATGAAGCCGGAGTTCGTTTCTTTCCACGCGACTTCGCATGCAAGTATTCGATGTGTTGATTGTCATGTCGGATCTGGGGCCCAATCCTACGTGCGCGCTAAACTCAACGGCGCCCGACAACTCTATTCCCTGGCTTTTAACAGCTACTCGAAACCGATCCAGACGCCGGTTCATAACATGCGGCCGGCAAATGAGACCTGTGGACATTGTCATTGGTCCTCGAAGTTTTACGGCGCCCAACTCAAGACCTTTAACCACTATGCTTACGACGAACAGAATTCCCTGCGCCAAACAAGAATGCTAATCAACGTGGGTGGTGGAAATCCGGAGACCGGTCCTGTTGCAGGAATTCACTGGCACATGAATCTGGCAAATGAGGTGATGTTCATTGCCTCAGATAGCCGACGGCAGGTGATCCCCTGGATCAGAGTGAAGGATCGGCAGGGAAACGTGATCGAGTACCACGATCGTAATCGTCCCTTAAGTACTGAGCAGATTTCAACGTCAGAAAAGCGACGAATGGATTGCATCGATTGTCACAATCGACCAGCGCACACCTATTTGCCTCCCGAGATTGCGTTGGACCAATCGTTTGCGGCGGGAAGAATGGATCCTTCGTTGCCATACCTTAAGCGAGAATCAGTTACTGCTTTAAGTCAGGCCTATGCAACAGAGGCTGAGGCGCTCAAGAGTATTGCAACACGGATCGATACCTTTTTCAGGACAAACCACAACCAGATTTACAGCCAGAAACCCGACCTTATCAAGAATGCGATCGCCGAGAACCAGCGCATCTACCGAACCTATTTTTTCCCTGAGATGAAAACTAATTGGGAGAGTCATCCAAACAATCTCGGCCATCTCTATTCATCAGGTTGTTTTCGCTGTCATGATGGTGAGCACGTCAGTAATACTGGAAAAGTGATTTCGAATGACTGCAATATCTGCCACACGGTTTTATCGGATTCAGCGCGTCCCACTACAGTTCTTAAAACAGTTGGCGTACAACATCCGGTCGACCTCGGGGGCCTCGCAGATCGCAAGTGTGAGACCTGCCATAAAGCTAATGCGCCCTTCAAACATCCTGTCAATCTCGGAGACATTTCCATGTTCCAGTGTGTTGAATGTCATCCGAAGAGCCAATAACTTTCGAGCCACGAAGAAACACCAGGAATGTGGTTCAACCAACTTTGAGGCAGCGCCGGTTCAACCTGTCAATATTTACAGTACCGCCCGCTCAGCATGACAACTACGCTCATACGAAATGTTCATCATTGGATCAGGAAAGTGAGCAAATTATGAAGACACTCTTTTCGTGTTTCATTCTGTTGTTGAGCTTGGCTGCAGCTAACAACATCGCCCATGCCCAAACAGAGACCGCTAACGGTGTTGAGGTTGACAAGGACATTGCTTTGCTTCGCCGTAACATTCGAGCAGAAAAAAAGAAACTGATCGCCGCGAATGTCACACTGACAGAGACGGAAGCAACCAAATTTTGGCCGGTCTATGATCAGTATGTGGCTGAGATGACCAAACACTATGACGACTTCTTTTTACTCATCAAGGAGTATGCTGCAAATCAAAAGTCGATGAGCGATGATAAAGCAAGTAGCTTGATCAAGCAGTGGGCTGCGATTCAGATCGAATTGGCGCAAACGCGCCAGAAATACATTCCGGCTTTCGAAAAGGTTATCCCGGGGACGAAAGTGGCGCGCTTTTTCCAGATCGATCGCCGCCTCTATTTACTGAACGATCTGCAAGTAACATCGGAGATTCCACTGATCGTGAATTGAGCCACTCGTTAACGAGGGACAGCGTTTCAGCAGAAGCACAATCCAATCCGAAAAGAACTCTCGCGCAAGACGCAAAGCGCTACCGCACTTCTAAGGGCTTTCTTCGCGCCTTTGCGCGAGAAAAAATTTTCCACAGAAGTCCCGTAGGGGCTTTGAGTACTTTCGTGCAAAGTCTCCGGCTCCGATGATGAGGATCTAGCGAATGCGGGACATGCTGTTGCGCGCGTTGTTGAATGTTACTGACCGGGTGGGCGGGCCAATGACGTTTCGAGTCATTCTCCAACCGCTGATGGCTTCACTACTCGCGTTCCGGGCTGGATGGAAAGATGCCCAAACCGGCCGGCCTCCATATTTATGGACCATCCTCACTGATCCGAGCCAGCGTGCCCAACTGTTGCATGAAGGATGGAAATCTGTCGCTCGCGTGTTTGTTCTCGCCGTCGTCATGGACGTTATTTATCAGTTGATCGTCTTGCAGTGGGTTTATCCACTCGAGTTGATTTTGGTTGCGATTCTGCTGGCCGTAGTTCCTTATCTCTTGATCCGAGGTCCGGTGAACCGAATAGTCAGTCGCTTACGAGGCAAGCGTGAAGCCACGCAATGATGCCGGGGCGCTTGGTCGAGGCAGTCAAAATACTGTCAAAACTTACAGTACCAAAAATTCGATAAACGCGTAGCCTTTGTCATTGTTCGGAACGGGTAAGGTGAAGTCCTTTCCTTTCCAGGTCGGAGTCTGCGGAAAGAGCCACTATGAAAGCGCTCACAGGCAAAAGAATCCGGATTTGGCTGAGCCTGACCATTCTCATAGTCTGTCTGTGGGTCATTTCGGGTTTCTTCACCAGCCAAAGCACTGCCAATCCCGGGCCGCCACCCACGGGCAGCCAGAAGCTCGACGACCAGTACGCCGGGAGTGATGCCTGCAAGAATTGTCATGAAGAACAATTCAAGAATTTTGTTCCAACTTCGCACGCGAAGCTCGGAAACCTGGGCAACTGGAAAAATAAGGTGACCGGTTGTGAGGCTTGTCACGGGCCAGGCAAGGCGCACGCGGAAGAAGGTGATCCGACCAAGATCATCTCGTTCAAGAACAAGTCCTCCAAGCAGATCTCAAATACATGCCTGACCTGCCATTCAGGAAGAGAGGAGCACAACAACTTCCGCCGCGGTGAACACTGGCGCAACGATGTAGGTTGCACTGATTGCCATTCGTCGCATGGAACGATCACGGGCCGAAATGTTGCCAGCTCGAATACATTCATTACGAGAGCAAACGCCGAAAAACCTGGCTTTTCGACGGTGAAGCTACTAAAGGTTAGTGAACCGCAGCTTTGCCTCAGTTGCCACAACGAAGTCAAACATCAGTTCACAATGCCTTCTCATCACAAGGTCCTTGAAGGAGCTATGCGATGTAGCGATTGCCACAATCCTCACGGCGGCTTCGAACTGAAACAGACAAGACTGGCGGTAGGAACTGATGCTGCCTGTATTAAATGTCACGCAGATAAACAAGGTCCATTTACTTTCGAACACGCTCCCGTCAAAACCGATGGCTGCGTGGCCTGTCACGTGCCACACGGATCCGCAAATCCGAGAATGCTGAAGTTCAGTGCAGTGAACCACCTTTGTCTGACGTGCCATAGCGTTGAGCATGGCGTGGGTGCAGATGAACCGGCTGGTCCAACGCACAATCAGAATGCGCAATATGCCAGTTGCACGAATTGTCACATAAAGATTCACGGCTCACGCACTAGCCCTGTCTTTTTCAGATGATATGAAAAACGCGGCAGACAATCGGTCAAAGATATTCGCGGCCTGTATGTTGGTGCTGACTGTCAGTATCAGCGTGGTAGGACAACAACCAGCAGCTAATCCGCAACCGAGCAGTGCTCCCAGTCAAACCTCAAGCAACGGTAACGGAGACTCCGTGGGTGATTACTCAGTTATCTCGAGCATAGAATTTGGCTACCGAGGTCTGAGCGTTGATGGTGACCACAACAAGTATCGCAGCGATCTGAACTATAGCGCCGGGCCTCGCTTGTTTGACACGAGCTTTTTGTTGAAAGCAAAAGAAGATAAGAACGGCGGGATTTTCGACAGCTTGCTCGTGACCTCAACCGGCTGGGGAGCGGATCCGAATGGGCAATTCCGCATCAGTGTCGAAAACCCAAAGTGGTATCGCTTCGACGGCTCGTACCGACGATTTAAGTACTTCAGGTTTTTGAACACACTGGCTAATCCAAACTGGGTGTTCAGCCCACCCGAATTCAGCGTTCCGCCTAATCCGGTTACCGGCGAACATGGTTTCGATACGAAACAGATTCTCGGCGATTTCGATCTCACGCTTTTACCCAAGAACGAGTTGATTAAATTCAGCGTTGGCTACTCACCTGAGCGATACAACGGACCTGCGTTCACTAATTATCACGTTGGTGGCAACGACTTCATACTGCTCTCTGAATTGCGATCGCGGGCGGATGACTATCGCTTTGGAGCCGACGGTAAGCTTGGCCCAATCCATTATTCTGTTATGCAAGGCTTCCGCCGTTTCCGCGACGACAGTTTCATCGATTCAGGCGCCAACTCGGGGATCAACGTGAATCCGACAACGGCCCATTTGACTGATTTTCACCGTGACGAGCCGACACGCGGAAAAGTCAATTACACCCGTTTGACTTTGCACGGTCTCTTCGCCAAAAGGGTCGACGTGACGGGCCGATTTATTTACAGCAAGGCAACCTCCAATTCCGTGTTTAGTGAAGGATTTTCTGGTGTGAACTGGAACGCACGGGTCTCCGGCTTTCCACCCTCTCCACCAAACTCAACACCGAATACTCTGAATCTGGGTACCTATACCATCGGGCAGGATGTTGAAAGGCCAAACACCATCGGCGATGTTGGTGTAACCTGGTTCGCTACCAGCAAGCTCAATATCTCAAACAGTTTTCGTATCGAAGATTTCCGGATCAACGGACTAGGCTCGCTTAACGATTTCTTCTCCATTACTCGACCGATCACTGGTGGGACCAGAACTGACACAATTGGCTTTAATAATCTGCCCGCCAATGTAGTTACTGATTATCGCAAATACCAAAACACGATCGAAGGAGACTACGCGTTCAACCCACGGCACTCAATCCATCTTGGCTATCGTTATGGGCACCGGCGGATCGAAGAATCGTTTAGCGGGTTCAATTTTGGTTCCAACGGCTCGGTGCCACCGCCCGTTCCGTCCACAAGTCAATCGGAGCAGGAAAACAACACTCATTCAATCCTGGGAGGATTCAAATCGCGCGTAGCTGATAATTGGACCATCTGGTTTGACGGCGAGCATGGCACGGCTGACAACGTCTTCTCACGTCTTGGCAATTACGACTACACCTACATCCGTGCAAAGACCAGGTACGCGGTATCCAATAAACTTTCTTTTAACCTGGCCCTGATCACCAGAGATAACGCGAACCCTTCAGAGATCGCCGGCGTGTCACTCGAGGATTTCAGTTTAAGTATTAAATCTCGAGTGTTCACGTCAGCGGTCGATTGGTCTGTGACACCCAGGTTATCGGTTAACGCTGGTTATAACTACAGCTGGATAAACAGCAACGCTGTTATTCAATACTTCTTCAATGGAGTGAGCCATCCGCAAGGCCGGAGTCTCTACTACATGAGGAACAATTTCTTCTATATCGATACCGTGAGCCAGTTGACTCCCCGTGCGACTCTCTACCTGGGCTACCGAATAAACAAAGACAACGGCCAGGGAAACCGCGTCACGGATCCAACCGGCAATCCAGGATTTCTGGTGACCTCGTATCCGATGAGTTTTCAATCGCCAGAGACTCGGTTGGCAATAAGACTTCACCGGCGATTGGATTGGAATATCGGCTATCAGTATTACAACTACCGTGAAAGTACGCTCGTTGGTCCAAGGCCGCAAAATTACCACGCTCACTTACCGTACACCTCATTGCGTTTGTACTTTGGTCGCAAGGAATGAGGTGATCGTCAGTGTGTCCACTCTTTAGCTGGAACAGAGGTGAACAATATGATCAAAAAACAGAATGTAATAGCAGTTGGAGTAATTGCATTGGGCGTGCTCTTTGGTGCGCTCGTGGTGACCGCATCAGGAATGAACGATGTCCAACCTTCCGACACGACGGCCTACTACAATGCGAAATGCGTTGCGTGCCACGGCAAGAAAGCGGAAAAGAAATTCAATGCAACATTAACCGACGACCAACTGGTTGAAATCGTATTAAAAGGCAAGAAGGCTGAGAAGCCGCCTAACATGCCGGGTTATGAAGCGAAGGGCGTCACCGCGGATCAAGCCAAGGCGTTCGTGGCCCACATGAAGCAGCTAAGGACGACTCCCTGATATCTCGAAGGCTAAAAAGTGTGGCTGCTTGTGACGACATTGATCCCGGCAGTGCGAGAATGACAAGGCAGTCATTAACCCATGAACTGGCGCTGGCGATATCACTTTAGTCTCTACTTTCGCAACTCGCTGTGGATCTTACCAGCGTTGAGTATCCTGGTTGCATTGGCGACGGTCTCACTCCTTACTCGTTACGAGCAGTCAGTAGGCTCCTATGCAAGTGTAAGCGTGGAGAGTGTTCGCGTCATCATGAGCACTGTTGCAGGCGCAACTTTTACGCTTGTGGTCCTGGTTTCATCAGCCGTGCTGGTCGCAATTCAACTTGCCAGCGCCCAACTTACACCGCGAATAATCTCAATGGTGTATCGCACTCCTTACCAGAAGTTAGCCTTCGCAGTTTTCGTCTATACGTTTACGTTTTCCGTAAGTGTACTAGCTCGAATTGATGAGTCGGCTCCTCGCATCGCCAGTTATTTGGCCGCCTATGGGTTCCTTCTCGATATCGCTTTGTTCATCTTGTTCATCGACAACGTCGGCAAGATGCTTCGACCCAGCTCGGCAGTGAGAGCCGTGGCCCTGGCGGGACGAGAAGTAATACGAGCAGCCTACCCACAGTTGCTTAAAGAAGATACTGGTTTACCGGTGCCGATTAAGACCATTACTAATAAAGTGCCCAGAACGGTATTGACCACCATTGATGGCGTAGTACTGGCATTCGACATGAAGGGTTTGGTCGCTCTCGCTCAACGGTCGGAATGCTTGATTGAACTGGTTCCTGAAGTGGGCCAGTTCGTTGCCGAGGGCGATCCTTTATTCCGAATCTACGGAAGCAGTGACTATTCGCGTGATAACAGCTTGAGGAATTCTGTGGCGGTAGGCGAAGAACGCACTCCTGAACAAGATCCACTATTCGCATTTCGGATAATTGTTGACATCGCAAACAAGGCATTGTCTCCAGCCATAAACGATCCCACCACCGCAGTTATAGCAATCGATCAGATCCATCACCTTTTACGCGACGTGGGTAAAAGATATCTCGGTGACGGTCGCGAAACTGATCGGACCGGAAAAATCAGACTCGTATATCGGACACCAAACTGGGAAGACTTTGTGCAGGTGGCCACGACAGAAATTCGACATTACGGGCGCGACAGTATGCAGGTGCAACGTCGACTGCGCGCCATGTTGACAGATTTGATTGAAACTTTGCCCGCGCGCCGCGCCGGCATCCTGGAACAAGAGCTGAGGCTGTTGGCTACTTCATCCAAACGGAATTTTCAAGATCCGGCTGATGTATATCTGGCGGAAGCTGGCGACCTTCAAGGAATCGGTGGCAGCCACGATGATTTAGAGATTGACAGTCAGCAGAAGACAATCAGGACCAACCTTCTCGGCACAAATTTCCCTGCCCGCTAATACGATCACCAATCTTTGGATTGGCTCCGGCTGTTATTCCTGTAAGTTTTGACAGGTAATTTCTGGTCGGTTTCCACATAACATCGCAAACAAACTGCCTTCTGAGTAAGGGGATGATATGTCTGCAATAGACGATACCGTTACAGACCTTACAGATATAGCATCGCATCAATCGCCTCTGAGCATATTCCTGCGCAGTCCGATGAACTGGTTGCTGGTGTTCATTCCGATAACTGTCGGGCTGGAGCGTCTGGCCCATGTGTCGGGGCCGGTACTGTTCTTTCTTGCGGCGTTGGCGATTGTTCCCATCGCGGCGCAAATCGTAGGAGCAACTGAACAACTTTCGCATCGAACGGGTGACGCGATAGGAGGTCTGCTAAACGCAACTTTTGGTAATGCTCCAGAGCTAATCATTGCCTTCGTGGCTCTGAAAGCGGGTTTGCTCGAGATGGTGCGAGCATCACTTGTGGGCGCCATACTCGCCAACTTATTACTGGCGCTCGGCGTGTCATTTCTGGTTGGTGGTCTTCGTTTTCATCAGCAACGTTTTAATGCGATAGCCGCGCGGGCTTACAGCACCATGATGTTTCTGGCCGCCGTCAGCATGACCGTGCCCAGCGCCTTCAGTCGTGTATTTGCGCCAAACGAATCAATACGCCAGGAACAATTTCTCAATATCGGCATCGCCGTTTTGTTATTGATCGCTTATGGCCTCTACATCTTATTTTCACTACGGACGCATACGGCAGCATTCGCCAGTGTCGAATCCACCGCCTCGGAACATCACGAAGGACAATGGTCAGTGGCGCGCGCCGTGATCACTCTGTTGGCGGCGTCGGTTTTTGCTGCCTGGATGAGTGAAATTCTTGTCGGTGCTGCTGAAGAAACAGGCAAAGCACTGGGCATGTCGCAGTTATTCATTGGGATTGTATTTGTTGCCATCGTCGGCGGCGCTGCGGAAAGTGGATCCGCAATAGCAATGGCTCGCAAGAACAAGATGGATCTGTCAGTAGGGATTGCTTCGGGAAGCTGTATACAGATCGCGTTGTTTGTGGCGCCGATACTCGTCCTGGCAAGTTACTTCGTAGCGCCAAAACCATTGGAGCTCGCGTTCGGTCGAGCCGAGATGGGGTCGTTGTTCATTGCCGTGCTGATTGGATCACTCGTGAGTGGAGATGGAGAGTCAAACTGGTTCAAGGGCGTCCAACTGATCACGGTCTATGCAATTATTGCGCTGATGTTCTATCTCATGCCTCAGCTAACATCTTAGTTCCTTGAAAATGAAGCCTGTTGATCCTGTCAAAATTGACAGTTCTCGACCTTTTGTAGCGTCAATAGAGTAAGACTCTCCCCCGGCAATAAATAAAAAACAAGGAGAGAAAGCATGAAACAATTGGCGACGCTTGCAACTCTGATCTTAATCTTCGCGACTAGTGCGCTGGCGCAGGACGATTACAAGAAGTATGAATTCTTTGGTGGCTATTCCGCGCTGCATATTGACAACCTCGCTGGCGATACATCGAACGCAGCAATCAATGATGTCCTGGGAGAAAAGCAAACCCTGCGCGGCTTTAATCTGGAGGCCGGTATCAATTTCCACAAATATATAGGGGCCAAATTTGATTACTCGCTCCATCTCCGTGAAGACGAATTTATGCGTCCGGCCGGAAGCGGCACGGTAGATACGACGCTCCAAAACTTTCTTGGGGGCATTCAGATAAAAAACAATTCCGAAGATGGACCAACTCTCAAGCCATTTGCACATGCTCTATTTGGCGTTGCTGTGCAGAAGGTGGACGTCGATAGCCCACAACTTCCCGCAGTATTCGGCATCAGTGACTTTCATACTAATGAGACGAGTTTCGCGATGGCCTTTGGTGGCGGCCTCGATATCAAGCTGAACAAGAGATTCGATCTGCGAATTGTTCAAATAGACTGGAACATCATCAATCGGGGTGATCAGCAAACGGGGATTGTCCTGGTTCCAACTCCGACTCAGACAGTAGGTTCGCCATTCGTCATACAGGGCACGCGACAGGACAACTTGCGCCTGGGGATCGGAATCGTCATCCACTGAAGATTCGTTTTAGGCACTACGATCTTTCAAGGGGGCCTCACCCCCTTTTCCTGGTTGGTGTAGCTATGCGAGGTAGTCAGGGTTGGGTTTTGTACCGTGGGCGCTCGATTCCCAGCTTTCGCATCTTTGAACGCAGCGTGCTGGGATGGAGATTCAACAACTCCGCTGCGCCGCCCGTACCTTCGAGTTTCCAGTGAACGTTCTTCAGCGTGCGCATTATCAGGTTGTACTCAGTCTGTTCGAGCGTCTCAACCCCCAGCGGAATCGAATTCACGAAGTCGTCGTCTGTTGCACGCTGCCCGTGATGTTCAATCTCCAGGGGCTGTAGGTTGAGATCGTCGATCACATTTAGTTCCGATCCCTGGGTAATGATTATTGCTCGCTCAATAACGTTCCGCAGTTCGCGGATGTTGCCCGGCCAATAATAGTTTCGCAATCTTGTCATCGTTTCCTGTGGCACCGTTTCGATAATCTTACCGAGCTTTTGGCTCAATTGCGTTACCAGATGAGTCACAAGAAGCCGAATATCTTCTCGCCGCTCACGTAGCGGCGGCAGAGTTATGGGAAAGATATTGAGGCGATAGTACAAGTCGGAGCGAAACTCGCCTTTGCGCACGGCATCTTCGAGGTTGCGGTTAGTAGCAGCGATTACGCGCACGTCAACTTTGATTGTGTGAGTTCCTCCTACTCGTTCAAACTCACCCTCCTCGAGCACGCGCAGGAGCTTGGCTTGCACGTCCAGCGGGAGCTCGCCGACCTCGTCGAGAAGAAGGGTTCCGCCGTTCGCAATCTCGAATCGTCCGAAGCGTCGAGCATCCGCTCCAGTGAAAGCACCCTTTTCGTAACCGAACAACTCGCTTTCAATCAATGTGCCGGGGAGGGCAGCGCAATTGACTTTGACCAGCGTGCGACTCTTGCGCGGGCTGAGATTATGAATTGCATGGGCCAACAACTCCTTGCCGGTGCCAGTCTCGCCGAGAATCATTACTATCGTGTCCAGTGGGGCCACTTGTTCGGCCTGCCGCAACACCTTTCTTAATGCTTCACTGCGTCCGATGATGTGGTCGAAGTTGCCGGCGACGCGAATTTCCTCTTGTAAATAGATATTTTCCTGATGCAAACGATCCTTCAGTCGTTGAACCTCGGCGAGAGCTTTCTTTAACGACTCCTCCGCTTCTTTGCGCTCGGTGATGTCGCGGACCATCGCCAGGATCTTGTCGCCATTGCATCTGACCATCGAGGCTTCGAAAGTTCGCAAGCCTTCAGCGACTGGAAGGGTGTATTCCAGAACAACCGCTTGATCGGATTCGAAGACCTGGTCGAAACAGCTTACAAACCTGTTCGCGAGTTCTGGCGGTAACACCTCCGACTGATTCTTTCCCAGAAACGCGCTCGGCCGTATTAACAAAGATTGCTCATCACGTACGTGGTAATCCAAATATGTTCCCTTGCGATCAAGAATGAACATCAGGTCCGGTATAGCATTGAGGATCGCCCGATTACGTTCTTCACTTGCATTCAGCGCGGCTTCCCGCCGCTGCAACTCGGCGCGCGAGTGTGCCTGCTCCAACTCCCATGCCAACTGATAAAGATATCCGGGCCGCTTCACCAGGACGCTTGAAGCGCAAATTTGGAGGCCCTGTCGTGCCAACTCTTCATCAGCTTCATTGCAGACCAACACGACGGGTGTGTCCTGACTCGCGTTGAGACTTAATTCTCTCAACACGTGCAGGGCGGTTGGTTCGGCTAGTTGAAAGTCCATCAGCAGCACATCATAGTGCCGGGCTTTGTCACGCAAGGCTGCGAGCGTTGCTGCCCCAGTCGTCACGCTATCCAGTTGAATATGAGCGGCATGTACGGCCAGGTGCCGCCGCGTGCTCTCGATGTCAGACAGGTTGGCTTCGGCGTGAAGGACTTTCAGTGGATTTGAGCGTCGCGCGGCACTGGCACGGTAGTGATTTACGGCGCTCTCCAGTATTACCGGCAGTTTCTCCAGATAATTTTTACGCTTGACGATGTAATCGTCGGCGCGTGCCTTGAGTGCCGCAACGGCGGTGTCTTCGTCTCCCATGCCGGTGACGATGACCACGCCCAGAGGCAAAGAGTTCTCGCGAATGTGGTTGAGCAACGACACTCCATCGCCATCACTCAAATGTACGTCAGTGAGCACCAGGTCGATCGGGTCTGAGCTGATGCGCTGCAGACGGGCAAGTGCTGCTCCGATATTGGAGACAGTTTCAATCGTGAGATGAGGCGCGGTTCTGACTAACGTTCGTACTGTGAGGTCAGCATCCCGCTGATCGTCCTCGACGTAAAGAACTTTCATGCTGTTTTCACCTTGAGGTCATGTTTAGCGCACACCAGTAGACTTCGATCTTTGCGGCCACGTCCACAAACTTTTCGAAATCAACCGGCTTTACGATGTATGAGTTGCATCCCAGCTTGTAAGCTTCGGCAACGTCGCTATCCTCGCTCGACGTTGTCAGGACCACGACTGGAATGGTTGAAAACTTTGAGTGGCTCTTAAGCCGGCGCAGCACTTCCAATCCATTCATCTTAGGTATTCTGAGATCTAACAGAATACAGATCGGCATCGGTTCGCCGTCTTCCCACCGGTCAAAGAACGCGATTGCCTCCTCGCCGTCTCGCGCAACCTGGAGCGGGTTGAGGACTTTTCGCCGCTCAAACGCACGCCGGGTCAGGTCTATGTCGATAGGTCGATCTTCAACGAGGAGGATCGGGCGAATAGGCCCGATCGTAGCTTGGTTCATTTAGGGATCTCCAGGTAGAAGGTGGCGCCCGCGCCTGGTTTGCTCTCAGCCCATGCTCGACCGCCCATGCGTTCCATTGCTTTTCTAACTATTGCCAGACCAATGCCCGTGCCCGGATAGTCTTCCATAACACCAAGTCGTTGAAAGATGTCGAAGATTCGATCGTGATACTTCATGTCGAAGCCGATGCCGTTGTCTCGCACCCAAACGATGCAGCTCTCGGCCTCGTCTTTCGCGCCGACCTCGATACGCGGGTGGTCCATCTTGCGAGTGAATTTCACCGCATTGTCCAGGTAGTTTCTGAGTGACTGTGAAAGACCGCTGGCATCCGCGAGAACCGTACTTCCATTAACGTTAACTACGAAATCGACGGGATGCGCTTGCTCACGTCGCTTCTCTTCAACCAATGAATTAACGATCGGCGCCAGGTCGATCCGGTCAGTCTTCAACTCCCGTCGTTCCAGTCGTGAATAGGCGAGCAGATCGTCGATCAATTGATTCATCTCATCAGTTGAGCTCTGAATGATTTGGAGAAAGTTTCGGCCCTCGCCTTCCAGACGATCGGCATAATCTTCCAGCAAGAGGCGGCTGTAGCCGTCAATCCCCCTGAGTGGCGCCTTGAGGTCGTGGGCAACTGAATAAGCGAAAGTTTCAAGCTCTCGACTCTTCGCATTCAAAGCGGCAGTTCGTTGCTCGATGCGTGATTCGAGTTCCGCATTGAGCTGGTCCAGCGCTTCTTTTGCGCGGCGTCGACGTGCTCGTTCGACTAACAGCACTGTGATGAAAGCGGTTTGCAACAACAGCAATGCCACCAGGCCCAGGATTCGCCACTTGTACTGCTGCCATACCGTGAGTTGTCGAAACTGTATTATGCTGCCAATTGGTAGTTTGTTTTCGCTGATTTGCCACCGCTGTAGTTCACGCCAATCGAACATCGGTATCGTTTGAATGCTTTCGACAGGAATGTCCTCCGCCCGTCGACCGCCGGCAATCAGTTGCACTATTTCCGCTACTCGGGCCGCGCCCGCCTCAGGAGTGTAGACGTAGCCACCGACAATGCCGCGCCCCACCAGGTTGGAAGACATTCCATAGATGGGTACGGGAGTTACCTCACTGATCGACGATAAGATGTCTGCAGACTCCAGTAATTTACCTTGCTCATCGACTGCCTGTTGCCAGACGTAAAGAATCAACGACCTCTTGGGTACCCGTGCGATCGTGGCACGCAATTCCGCCGGAGAGAGATCGGTCAGGTAATTGATCTTTATACGTCCCTCGTAACCCGTGAGTTGAGCGCGCGCAGTAGTTTCGAATCGTTTGTCATGGTCCAGTGTGCCACTGATCACAAATAGTTGCTCGGCCTGCGGTTGGATAGCCAGTGCAGAGTCAATCGTCTTCTTGAACCCTCCATAAACAAACACGCCGGTGACATTGGGCCGGGCTGTAAGCGTAGCGGGACTGGGTACGGCGCCCGAGTAAAACACTACCGGTACCTGAGGAAACAGAGCGTCTTTGTACTTGATAAGAAAATCCAGCGATACCTCTGATTGGGCCACTACTACGTCGGGGGGGACATCGGCATACTTCTGCTTGAGGTAGTTTTGAAGGATTTGAGGCTGGTTCTCTCCCGGAAACCGATTGGCTTCCAGGTACTCCGGATAGTATTCAATTGAACCCCTGGGCGCAGCTTGCAAAGCTGACTGGAAGCCCTGGTCCCATCTGACGTGACCGACGAAGTTCTTATCGTACCAGTACAACACGACGACCCGTTTTGGTTTCGTCACCTGCTGAGCTAGTGATACTGGAGGCGCCAATAAAGGCGTCACCAGCAGCAACATCACGACAAAGATGGTTGTGAAGTATTTCCGGTTCATAAACACTATAAAAACAACTTCAGTGCAAATTGGATCTGACGCGACGAACCGCTCTCGCCTGTGGGAAAACGCGTCGTCGAGATCCGTCCGAATGACGGAGTGCCGACTGTATTTCCCGGCCGGCCGAAGTTGGCATGATTAAAGAGATCGAAAAATTCGGCGCGAACCTGAACCCGCAACTGTTCACCTATGAACGTGTTCTTAATCACTGAGATATCGGTGTTGTTAAATCCTGGTCCAATAATCACGTTGCGACCCAGGTTTCCGAAATGCGGGACGGTGCTAAAGTTTGACGTGTCAAACCATTGGTCGACGTTCCGAAACATTGTTACAGGACCAGCAACGTCCGGCCGCAGTGTGTTTGCAACTCCGTTGACCGTGCTGTTGCTGGTCACCACGTTGAATGGATTGCCGCTTTGCGACTGAACGATAACTCCTAACTGCCAGCCCGCGACTAATTGGTTTTTCTTGAACGGAAGTTCGCAGAGAGATGTGAATACGAAACGGTGCCGCGCATCAAAGTCGGAAAGACCGCGCTCATCGATCAGGTTGTTACTGTTCTGAACAACGATGCCGCCAGTGCTGAATGAAGTGTAGTCGATCGACCTGGACCACGTGTATGAGGCGTTGAATTCCCAGCCATGTGCCAGTCGCCTCGCCGCGGTCACCCACAGTGCGTTGTAACTGGAATTGCCGGAGCTGCCTACCTCGGTGATATTCCCCAACGGTGTGTTCGGCAGGATCGGGCTCGTCTCGGAAAGGGCACGAAACGGACGCACTCCGTTGGTTGGCTGATTGATGTTGCGGCGAGTAATTAGCTTCGTGCCTTTGGATCCGACATAACTAACCAGCAGTACGGTGCTGAGAAACTGGCGTTGCACGTTCAGGTTCCACGACTGCACGTAAGCGTTCTGATAGTCGTGGTCGATCGAGACCGGAGCCAAGCCCGCTGGTCCGGCCACATCCGCCGCTTCGTTAAGCTGGATCGGGCCGCTGAAAGTGAGCGGAACTGCGAGCGGCGGGTTTCCGGCCAGGCCCGTCACGATGCTGGTCATCGGTTGGTCTACATAAACGCCGTAGGCCGCTCGCACGACCGTTTCGTCTCGAGCGAAAGGCAGCCAGGCAAACCCAACCCTCGGTTGGATGTTTTGGGTGTTGTCGTTATAGACCTTTTCCGGACCATCACCGACACGCAGCAACGACGCACTTGCCGGATCGAAAACAATGAAGCGGTCGTAACGTTCCGTTGGCGTCATGTTCCATTCGTAACGTAGTCCCAGGTCGAGAGTCAGACGCTGCCTGAGTCTGTAACTATCCTGCGCAAAGAACCCCAGCGCGCCCTGGGCGATGCTGCTCGACTGATTGCCGAGCGTGATGCTAAAGGAATTCGCAGTTCCCGCCAGAAATGCCGCGACGCTGGGAAAGTTGAAAGAACCAGTCGTTTGCCGGAAATTGTTGTTGAGAAACTGCCGGTACTCACCGCCGGCGCGCAGAGCATGTGGACCAATGATCCAATTGACCGTGTCCGCGATTACATAAGTCGTATCGCCGCGGCCGGACGGCTGACTGGCTGGTCCGCCAAAATTAAGGCTCCCGCCGGCAATACTGATCTGCGGCAATCCGATCGGCTGGTTGACGCCGTTGCGAATGCCTGTTTCAGCAGGATTGATTTGGGCCAGGGGCGTGGTGGATGACGAGAAGCGGTTGAAGCCGAGGCGCAGCTCGTTGACAAGGTATTGGTTGAACGTATGCGTTTCATTAAGAGTAAAGATCTGCCGCAAGGCGAGGGCGACGCTTCCAAAATCGGGAATTGTGTTGCCCTGCCGGTTTGGGTCATTCAGTTCTGCTCGTTGAATCGCATAGTACCCATGCAGGCGGTCGTTTTCGCTAAGACTGTAATCGATGTCCCCGGTGTATTGATCGACCGTGACAGGTGCGTTCGCCGCACTAACAAAGCGCGGTGTGCCGGAGGAATCGACAAAGTTTGCGGGAGGAATCAGTTGAATCAACCTCGCGACTACCGGATCGTTTGTAGAAACGCGCTCAGCATCACTGAGAACAAGGCTGTTGAGATCGACTGCCTGACGCTGACGAAGTCCTTCGTACGAGACGAAGAAGAACAGTTTGTCGCGAACGATTGGACCACCAACATTCCCGCCAAACTGATTGCGCTTGAAAGGCGCCGGATTCTCAGACGTCAATTCAAAGAAGTTGCGGGCATCGAGAGCGTCGTTGCGGAAGAATTCAAACAACTCGCCGTGAAAGCCATTTGCGCCTGAGCGGGTAGCGATGTTGACGACTGCGCCCGAACTCTCCCCATACTCGGCGCTGAAGGTGGAGTTGTCCGCCTTGAACTCGCGAATCGTATTGATCGACGGTTGAAAACCGATCGAGCTGAACGTGAGGTTATTGAGCGTGATGCCGTTAATCATGTAGTTAACGGTTTCCTCGCGGTTGCCGGCGGTGTTGATGGCTAGTGACCCCAGGCCTCTCATCGGCGCTGCTGAGAACGCACCTTGTGGCGGTGTCACTGATCCGGGTACGAGCAATCCGAGGTCGAGGAAGTATCTTCCGTTGAGTGGAATCTCCTGGACCGTACGCCGATCGATTACGTGTCCGACAGAGACACTCGATCGATCGATGCCGGCGTTAGCAGGCGACACGGATACCTGTTCCGAGACCTCGCCGACCTCCAGTTGAAAGTCCTGAGTAACTCTTCGGCCAACCTCGAGATTGAAATTCGCGACGATCGTTTGCTTGAATCCGCGGACACTTGCTGTGAGGGTATAGTTGCCGACAGGCAGGGCGGCTAATTGATATCTTCCACTTTCGTCAGACGTGGTAACGCGCTCGACGGCGATAGCACTGCCTGTTGCTGTGATCGTGACTCCGCCAACAACAGCGCCATTTTGATCGACGACTTGTCCTTCTATTGAAGCCGTTGATTGAGCAGACGTGCTTAAGGCTACTGCGAGAAGCAGTGCGGTAGCGGTGATTCCGCCACAGAGTCGGAGGAACTTCCAGCGCATCGGGGAGAAACCTTTGCGACGACCGTTTATTAAACGGTAGCGGTTTGCGCTTTGACCTTTTCTTGTTCAGTTCAGGACTGAGATCGCAGAACCGCAAGCGAAGCACGCGACCAACAGGGGAGGTCTGATGAATCAATCTGTACGGTGTCGAGCACAAAGATTATAAGGCAAGATGAATCATCGAACATCCGTAATTTTACTGAAACACACTTTCAGAACATATAGGAACAAGTGAGGCAGATCACCTCATTCCTATTCGTTCCTGAGATTCTTTTGCCCTTACTTGTGCCAGTCCATCATCCGTTTTCTTTGGACCACGGCAAAGCGCACGAATATCTTCGCACTCGAATAATTCGGGCTGAAACTCACCACGTCGTGCGTGCCGCCGAAACGTTTGTCGCCGCCTGCGAGCGCCTGTAACTTTCCTCCTTCCAACACTCTATAGCCGTCGTAGTGAGTCCACATCTCTTTTTGTCCCCACCCTAACTGTGGTCCAAGGTGCGTAAAGAGATCCGCGGGTATGGCGACCAGGCGGAATAACTCCGAATCGAGTTGCAGCTTCTGAAGAACTTCTGAACCGTGCTCCAGCAGCGCATCTTCGAGCTCCAGGCGCGAAAGTCCCCAGCGGCTGTTGAGTTTAAGCATATCCAACAGTTTTGAAGGGATTTCTTCCTTCGGCTCGGGCTCGGGAAAGTTCTCGAGCAACAAGTCCTCGGCCACCAGACAGACGCTGTAACGGATACCGCCGGAATTGATGAACGGATTCAACAGGAAGAACTCGATTGCTTCCTTCGCGGCGTCGTTTGTCTCCGAAGGATAAGTGAGCCGTGACAGTTTGTCTTTGGACCACTTCCTGATCTCATCTTTGCGAAACGATGGTTGCCAACCATGTGGAATCAGGTGAGCAAAGTGGCGCCGCGACTGAGTGCGGATTGGTGTCAGGCCAAGTTCCCGAGCGGCAGCCAGCGTCGCTTCGGTGAACGTGTAGAGGAAGTCATCGCCGAGCTCGGTGGCTTCGGTTAGTTTCACATCAACTGATTTCTGCTTGTCTTGTTTGGCCTCAGACTTTTTGGCGAGGCTGGCAATCATCTGGTCGAGTTTCGAGAGGTCCCCCGAATCGAGAACACTGAGGGCCGCTTGTTGGAGTTGGCCCGCATCGACCTGACCGTCTTTTGCGTTCGCGACGCTTTCGCTCGTTACGATGGTGAGTTGTTTGAAGTTTGAAGTGCGGCGCGCGTAGAAGTCTTTTCTTTCAGGATCAACCCGTTCGAGCGCGAGGAGTATGTTAAGGGCCTCGCCGCGGTTAGCGTAAAGACTGCCACTCTCGACGCCAAGAAAGACGTTCAAGCCGGAAGAGAATTGATCGATCGTGACATCGGCAGCCTGCTCGTAAACTGCTTCCGCCAGTTTCGCCGCGTCGGATCCTGATTGGAGACTTGCTCGCAACTGGCGTAGACGCGCCGTTAGATCGTTAGCGCGTTTCCAGTCGCCACGTTCGATAGAGGAGCGCAGTTGCTGTTCCACCCAGGGAATCTGCGCGCGGGTTTCCTTCATTGTGAGGTAGCTTCCGCGACTAATGATCGGTCCCAGCAGCGTGCGTGCTCTTTGCAGGTAGAGATCCTTGTAGAGAGTGTCGAGTTTGCTCATTTCGACCAGGCGCCCGACGGTAATGAGCGTATCTTCTTTCGATTGTAAAGGCGCTTTACTCATAACTTCTCCTTCTGAATTGAATGCACGACTGAGCCGTTTCCGCTGTTATGCAGGTACTGCCACGGTGTCAGGCTCCTCCTGCTCGGCTTCATTTTTCAATGCGGCGATCGTTTTCTTTCGCTTTAAGACCACGATCGTGAGATCGTCCTTTTGTTTCGTACCTTTAGAAAAATCTTTAACCGCTTTAAAGAGTCTGGAAATCACCTCTTCCGCCGGACAATCGCGCGCGTCGTGAATCGTCTCCTTGAGTCTGGCTAAGCCAAACTCTTCTGATTCGGGGTTTTCCCACTCATAAAAACCATCGGTGACGAGAACGATCATGTCGCCGGCTTTGAGCGACTTCACCTTCGAGTCTTCGTAGGGCATGCCGGCGATCATGCCGAGCGGAATGCCCTGGGCTTCAAAGTCCTCCAACTGGTTTCTGCGGCGCCGGTACCAGAGTATTGGACCATGACCGGCCGAGAGCACTTTGACGTCGCCGTTTTCCGGATTGAGAAAGACGACAGCAAACGTCACAAAACGATTCGCGGCCAGATCTTGCGACAACAGGCCGTTGAGTTGTTCGAGAACGCGATCGTGATTTTGATGGACGAGAAAACTCGCGCGTGCATACGCGCGGCACAACGAGCTGACCAAAGCCGGACCAATGCCGTGACCAGTTGCGTCGCCGATGCTGATAGCAAGTTGGCCGTCCGGTAACACTTGCCAATCGAAGTAGTCGCCTCCGGTTTGATCGGCTGGTTGATTCCAACCGGCGATTTCGAAATGGTCCAATTGGGGCGGCTTTGTGGGCAGAAGATCCTGCTGAATGGAACGGGCGATCTCGAGATCGTGATTGATTTTCTCCAGTTCGCCTTGCAGTTTGGCTTCACGCAGGGTCGCTATCACGTAACCACGAACCTGATACGCAACCACAGCGCCGACAATGCCCGCGATCAGAATCAAACCGCCATAAACAAGATATACAAAGAAGGGAAATGTCTCAGGCGCCGCTGAGTCGTGATAGCGCGCCTGCACATAAAAGGTGACGAACAGGTAACCAAGGGCAGACAACAGACCTGTCATCAGGGTGAGACTCGGACTCAGTCTCAACGTGGAGAGAGTAATGAACAGGAAGTAGATCGCGATGGCCGGTGCGACCAGCACCTGATAGGGAGTCATCCATCCGGCCATCAGCAGTAAAAACAGCGCGAGCGTCGGCAGTTGGCTCTCAACGAAGACGTTGAATACCCAGAGCTCAGATTTCACTGTTTCGTCGTCGCGCAGCGCGGCCTTGATCGCGCGCAACATCACCGCCTCATGTGCGATGACGAGCACCAGCACGATGGCTTGTGCGCCAGGGAGTAAATAACTTTGCGTAGCTAGTCCGCGAAGGATGACGAAGACCAGGAGCGCAATTAACACGCCGAGCAGTGCCCAAACACGTTGCGATTCACTTTTCAGGGAAGCTCGCTCGAACGCTCGGGACTGTAGCGCGTCTACACTCATCGTTTACCTTCGTATTACTGCCAACCACCGCCGAGTGCTTTATAGAGTTGTACGACGCTGAGCAGTTCATCGCGGCGTGCCAGGGCCAAACTTCGTTCGGCTTCGAAGAGTTCGCGATCGGCGTCGAGCGCGTCCAGCAACGTCGCAACGCCGCCTGTGTAACGCAAGTAGGAAAGGCGCGAACGATCGCGCAGAGTTTCGACGAGGAACGTGCGCTGGGTACGAACCTCCTTAACCTTCTGATATGCAATCAAGGAATCTGAGACCTCGCGAAACGCACTCTGAATCGTCTTTTGATAATCGACGAGCAGAAAGTCACGCTCCGCTTGCGTGAATCGGATATTCGACTTGATTCGTCCCCCAGTAAAGATAGGTTGTGCGACTTGTCCTCCGAGGCTAAAAACGTTCCTACTGGCGCTGAAAAGGCTCGTAAGTTGTCCACTCTCATAACCCAGAAATGAAGTAAGTGAGATTCGCGGAAAGTATTCTTTCTTCGCCACTTCAATGCGCGCATTCGCAGCAATCAAACTATTCTCGGCAGATCGTATGTCAGGACGGCGTTCGATCAGGTCCGAAGGCAGTCCGGCCGGCACTGTTGGTGGCACTTGATGCTCCGTCAAACTGAGCCCTCGTGCGATAGCGCCAGGGTTCCTGCCCGTGAGGTAGCTGAGAAAGTTCTCGGTTTGCGTTATTCCCTGCTCGAGTGCCGGAATTACTTCGCCGGCGTCATAAACCAACTCTTCCGCCTGGCGCACTTCGAGCATGGTTGCCACGCCGCGCTGTTGCCGGAGTCGGATCAAACGCAATGATTCTTCACGGGACGCGAGCGTGCGTCGCGAGATATCGAGTTCGAAATCAAGTTCACGTAAACTGAAATAGGCAGTCGCTACGTCGCTGATCACTGTAGTCAGCACTACCCGGCGTGCTTCTTCAGTGGCTAGTAAGTCCGCGCGTGCAGCGGCTGTTTGTTTTCTCAGCCGCCCCCAGATGTCAATCTCAAAAGTCAGCAGGTTTAGCAGGACGCTGCCGAAGGAGCGATCGCGTTGGATTGGAGCAGGTAGATCGAAAGCCGAACTGCGCGATTGCCTTTGGTTGATGACGTCACCGCCGGCTGCGATCGTGGGAAATTGTTCTGAGCGTGTGATTCCGAGATTGGCGCGGGCCGCGTCGATACGCGCGACTGCTTCACGCAAATCGTAATTGTTAGTTAGTGCGTCGTTAATGAGATCTTGCAGCTTTTCATCTTTGAAGATCTCAAACCACTTCAAATCGGCGAGTGATTGTCGATCGGGCTGCGTGGCAGTGTCGCCGCGAAAGACGCCTGGGGTTTGTACCTGTGGTCGTTGGGTCTTTTGCGCGACCGCATAAGGCTGGGCCATACACGCAAACCAAAGGGCCACGATTAGTTGTTTCATCAGTGTTGACCTCCGGCATCAGCCACAGCCGGTATGGGTGCAGCGGGAGCTACCGCCGTTTCTTTTTCACGTTTGCGCCGGCCCAACCCTTCGATGAACGTGTAATTCCCTGGAATGATGAAGACACCTAAGGCTGTCGCGACAAGCATGCCGAAAAACACACCAACACCCATTACGTTTTGCGCACCTGCACCGGCGCCACTGGCTTTCATCAGCGGAATAACGCCGAGAATAAAGGCAAACGCCGTCATCAGGATCGGACGAAAGCGCAGTCGGGCAGACAGCAGAGCTGCGTCTTCCAATGACATGCCCTCGTCGTTCTTGGCTTTGGCAAACTCCACGATCAGGATTGCGTTCTTGGCAGCCAGGCCGATCAACATCACCAACCCAATCTGTACGTAGACATTATTGTCGTAACCGAATAGCCACACACCGAATAGCGCGCCCAAAGCGACCAGCGGTGAACCCAGCAGCACGGCCCATGGCAATCGCCAACTTTCATACATTGCGGCGAGCAACAGGAAGACGCAGATGATCGCCAGGATTAAAGTCGGACCCGGCGGTGGTGCGATCTTTTCCTGATAGGAGAGTGACGAGTAGGAAAAACTCATCTCCTTCGGCATTGTTTGCGCAAAGACTTCTTCGAGGGCCGCAAGTGCCTGGCCGGATGTATAACCGCGCGCGGGCGAGCCCTGTAGCTCCACCGATCGCAAGAGATTGAAACGGGCTGTGAGCTCAGTGCCTGCAGTACTGTCGACACTGACCAATGTCGAAAGCGGGACCATCTGATTTGTAGTCCTGGACCGGACGTAGATCCTACCGATGTCGCTTGCTTTCAACCTGTCCTCGGATTCTGCCTGGACGTAGACGCGGTACAAGCGGCCGAAACGGTTGAAGTCGTTCACAAACGCTCCGCCCATAGCGGTGGACATGGTTTGAAAGACTTCATTGACTGGAACACCTAGTGTCCGTGCTTTCTCGCGATCCAGATCTACCTTGACTTGTGGATAGTTGGGATCAAATGAAGTGAATAGAGTTCCTAGTTCAGGTCGCTGGCGGCCGGCAGTAAGGAAGGCTCTGGCTTGTTCGCCGAGTTGATCGATAGTCATGGTGCCGGTGCGATCCTGGATCAGAAAGTTGAACCCGGAGGCCGCACCGAACCCGCTTAGCGTTGGAATGTTGAATGGAAAGATAACGCCTTCGGGAATCGTCGCAAACTCTTTCTGTAGCGAGGCCATGATTCCCTTGATGTGCAAAGCGTCGCCGTGTCGCTCATCCCAGGGTTTCAGGCGGGCGAAGAGCGAACCATAGTTTGGCTGGTAGGTGTTGGTGACGACGCCGTAACCGCCGATCGTTTGGTACGACTCGATACCCTCCGTTTTTGCCAGGATCTCCTCGACCTTCTTCAGCACTTCACTGGTGCGCGCGAGGGATGCGCCCGGCGGCAACTGCACGTTCACACCCAGGATTCCCTGATCTTCATCAGGAATAAAACCTGCTGGGATGGCTTTGCCGAAGAAAATTGCGCCCAACACGACCACGCCGACGATGCCGATCGTCAGGATTCCTCGACGAACGAGTAAGCGCGAAACATGAACGTAGCCGTTTGTGGTTACGTCGAACACTTTATTGAAGCCACGGAAGAAAACGCCTAATGGTCCCCTCATCGGCTTCGGTTCTTTCAACAGCAGCGCACAGAGTGCGGGAGTGAGTGTCAGCGCGTTGAAAGCCGAGAGCAACACGGAGATCGCGATCGTCAGAGCAAACTGTTTGTACATACTGCCGACCAGACCACCGAGTAGTGCAACCGGAACAAATACAGCAGACAGAATCAATGCGATGCCAATGACCGGCGCCGACACTTCCGCCATCGCTTTAAAAGTCGCTTCCCTGGGCGATAGTCCATGTTCGAGGTGATGTATTACTGCTTCGACGACGACTATCGCGTCATCGACCACGATGCCGATCGCCAGCACCAGGCCAAACATCGACAGCGTGTTTATTGAGAAACCGAGCAGCGGGAAGAAGATGAAGGTGCCGACGAGCGAAACGGGAATGGTGAGCAATGGAATGATCGTCGCACGAATATTCTGCAGGAAGATAAAGACGACGATTATCACCAGTATTAGTGCCTCGATAAACGTGTGCAGGATTGCCTCGATGGAGGCCTCGACCGCGGGCGTTGTGTCATAGACGATCTTGTAGTCCATGTCCGGCGGAAAGAGCGACTTGGCATGCTCCATCGTTTCGTAGATCGTTTCAGCAGCCTTGAGCTGATTAGCGCCTGGCAGGAGATAGACCGCCATTGCACCGCCGGGTTTACCGTTGAGCCGGCCAAACGAGTTGTAATCCTGTGAACCGAGCTCGGCTCGTCCTATGTCCTTGATCCTGACAACGGCTCCGGTGCCTGTTTGACGAACGATGATGTTTTCGAATTCTTCCGGTGTGACCAGACGGCCGGGCGCGCTGAGAGTTTCAGTGAACTCCTGATCCTTCGGTGTCGGCGCTCCGCCAACCTTTCCCGCGGGAGCCTGAAGGTTCTGCTCTTTGATCGCGCCAATGACGTCGGAAGGTGTGAGCCCCAGCTTGGCAAGGCGATCGGGTTTTAGCCAAACGCGCATCCCGTAGTCCGTGCCGCCAAAGAGATCGACCTGCGCAATTCCCGGAATGCGAAGGATTTGATCGCGCAGGTTGATGCCGGCGTAGTTAATCAGAAAGTTTGCGTCGTAAGCATCTTTCGGTGAGTAAAGTGAGATTACCATCAGGATGCTCGGGCTTTGCTTTTTCACCGTCACGCCTTGCTGGGTGACTTCACCCGGCAGCCGCGCTTCAGCCGTCGAGACTCGGTTTTGCGTCAGCACGTTCGCGGTGTCCTGATCGGTGCCGACTTCGAAGTTGACGTCAAGCAACATGCGTCCATCACTGGTGTTTGACGACTTCATGTAGATCATCCGATCTACACCATTGACCTCCTGTTCGATCGGAGTCGCTACGGACTGTTCGACAGCTTCGGCTGAAGCGCCTGGATAGGTGGCTGTTACACGGATGTTGGGTGGTGCGAGGAAGGGATACTGTTCAATTGAAAGTCCGCGGATTACGACGATGCCGATCAAGAGCGTCAGGATCGATATAACGATCGCAACAATCGGACGGCGGATAAAAAAGTTAGCCATGGACCATCAACTCCCTTATATCGAAATCATTCCCGCACTACTGGAGCTTCGCGCTGGATGGATTTCCACTTGAAGGATTGACCTGACCTCCAGGTCTTACTTTTTGCATACCTTCAACTATCACTCGCTCTCCACCGCTGAGACCTTCGAGCACCACAATGTCTTTATCAGCCTTTTCGCCGACCTTGATCGTGCGCAGGGAGACCTTGTTTTCCGCATCAACCACCATGACTGTTTTTGCACCCTGCAATTCCTGAATGGCTCGCTGCGGAATGACAACGGCGTTTTCCCGCTGCGCTACTGCAACGCGAAGACGAGCAAACTGTCCCGGCTTTAAATAGCTTCCGGGATTAGGAAAAGTTGCCTGCGCTTTCATCGTTCCGGTTTGTGGATCTACTGAACGATCCAATACACGGAAGCTGCCGTGATACGGATGCAAACTCTCATCGGAAAGAAGTAGATCGAAGCTCATGTTACCCGCTCGCTTTCCGGCAGTTTCGGGATCGGTCAGTTTCAGGAATTCGATCTCACTGACACTGAAATCAACCAGCAGCGGATCTGAAGCTGAAACTGTGGCGAGCAAGGTGGCATCTCCGCGGCCGACGAGGTTTCCTTCATCAACCTGGAGAAAACCGATGACTCCGCTAATAGGCGCGTAAATGTCGCAATAACTGAGATCTAATTCTGCTTGTGTGATTCTCGCCTTACTGGCTGACACCTCGGCCTTTGCGCGTTCGATCGTGTACTTGACGGCGGCCTCCAGATTGGTCAGGTTTGCTTTGCGCGCGTCGACTGTGGCACGGGCGGATTTTTGTGTTGCAATCGCGGCGTCGAGATCCTGTTCTGTAACCGCCTTTTCTTTGGCGAGCGGCGCCAGGCGGGCCACATCCTGATCCGCCCTCGTCAAGACAGCTTCGGCGTCTGCCAGTTGCGCCTTGGCTTCGAGCACGTCGGTTCTTTGTTCTGCCTGGGCCTGGTCTGAAACAGCTTTAGTGGCCAGGGCTTTTGCGGATTGCAGTGATGCCTGGAACGGACGCTTGTCGATGGTGAAGAGCAGTTGACCCTTCCTGACGGATGAGCCTTCCTTAAAATGGACCTTCTGAAGAATTCCTTCGACGCGCGCACGCAGTTCAACGGTTTCTTCAGCCCTGGTTTGGCCAACGAACTCGCTGTAGATCGGCACGGTCCTTTGACTGGCTTCGGCAACGATCACAGTTACCGGTGGTGGTGCAGCGTCATGCTTTTGGTCACCTTTGCCACTGCATGCTGCGATAAGAGCCAGCATGATGATGACCAGGAAAAAGCGAACGGGGAATGAGAAATTGCGCAACGGCTGGATGTTCATACAGGCAACTCCTAACTGCGTTGGTTTGCAGCTAAGCCTCCAATGGGCGAAATAACTCGTTTTCAAATACGGCGATTCTAGGTCGAGGTGCGAAGTAGCCACACTGGCAAAATTGACAGTACTTTGAGAGGGGAAAAGGTTCGCTTAATGGGCGTCAATGTTCAGAGAACTGTTGACAGCTTTCGCCATTGTTGCGGTTTGCAGTGTTCTCCACGTTGTCGTGATCGTCATCTTTGCACAGTTCTTATGGCTCAGAATTTCCACACTTGAGACTCTTACCGGTCTGACGCAGCAGGCGTTTGTGCTGGTGCTGGTTTTTGCGGTTGTAATCGGCCTGTCTCTAATAGAAACGGGAATCTGGGCGTCCTTCTATTACTACCGTGACCTTTTTTCGAACTTCGAAACCGCCCTCTATTTTTCTCTGGGTACTTACTCCACAATTGGATATGGCGACGTGGTGCTTCCACAGCGATGGCGTTTGCTGGGAGGTATCGAAGGCATCTCCGGAGTGTTGCTGTGTGGGTTGTCGGGAGCTTTTATTTTTGCTGTCCTCAACGTGCTGTTTCAGAGCCGGGTCCAAAGTCTTTCCAGGCGTGCAGCTAGCAGCCTGTCAAAACTTACAGGTCTCAGATAACTCCGTCGGACTAATAATGCAGCGAGATTCTTAGCACTTGCGGGAGGCTGCCGATGCGGGTTACTCGAAAGTTTGTTGCGCTCTTTGTCCTAATAGTCCTGGCGGCTGCGCCCCCCGCGTGGTCCATGCAGGATTCGGAATCAATTGTTGCCCATGCGAACGGCAACGGCCTGCTCAAGTACGGCGACGAACAATTCAAAGTCACAGCGGTGGTCATAAAACTGTTTAAAGACGGCAAGGCTGAGATCAATGTGATATCAGAATTGACGATCTTTGTAAGCGGAACCTGGTCTCGAGACACCAACTCCAAAAAAATTAATTTGAAGATTACGGGCGGTGCGACCGGTAGCGGAGTGGACGCGGTGGGTGAGTTGACCCTGCGTGGTGAGAGCAAATCAATCGACCGTGTTTCGCTGCAGGGTCAAAGTAAGACAACACAGCGAAGGGTCACGTTGGATTTCCAGGCAGCGGAATAGGACCGAAACTGAGATGAGTCTACGACGCAGAATAACCATAATCCTCTTTCTGATCGGGACGGGCGCTTTATTCGCAAATGCACAAAAAGTGACCGTAGGAGTCCAGCCGGCAGCGGATCTGACAAAGTACAAGACTTACAGTTGGTCCAAAGGCCTGGCACGAGGGAATCCGATCGTTCACCAGATCATCGTAGCCGCGGTCGACCAGGAGATGGCGGCAAAGGGCATGACGAAAATCGAATCTGACGGTGAGCTCATCTTGTCGGCACTCGTCTGGACCGAGAGCGAAATGTACGTTACGAATCCGAGTTGGGCCCCGGTGCTGAATTCCATCTCGACGGGTATCGCAGTTGGTAGTCAAAGCTGGCCAGTGACGAAGGGATCGCTCGTCGTTGAGATATCGGAGGCGAAGAGTAAGGCTGGCTTATGGCGTGGCACGGCTACGGACACACTCAAGCATGGCCCAACCGGCGACAAAGTTAAAGACGCAAAGACTGTCGAAAAGCCGATCAAGAAAGCTGTCGTGAAGATGTTTAAGAAATTTCCGCGTCCCTAACGGTTAGTTGACCCCGAGGAAAGGTGGATTTCGGCCATGCGGTTCAAAACTAATTCGATCGTAGTCACCGTATTCAGTCTAACTCTGGTAGTGCCGGCCGTCTGTCTATCTGCGGGCTCACCAACGGTTCCTGTCCAGCAGGCTTCAAGACAAAAGGCCGTGACGCAAACAGCGGCTGACCGTGGCTGGCCGCGCGGCTACGGTCTACCGAACGAAGCGCAGATCGTGATCTATGAGCCACAAATCGCAAGCTGGGACGAGCAAAAACATTTAGTGGCCTACGCTGCTGCTTCGCATGTGGCGAAAGGTGAACAAAAGCCCACGCTCGGAACAATCAGGCTCGAGGCTGACACCGAGGTCGCTCTCGAACAACGATTGGTAAAGTTTTCAAGCCTCAAGATTACGGAAAGTAATTTTCAAACGCTCACCAAGGATCAAACACGCGAAATCGTCACCGAGATCGAGAAGAACCTTCCTCAGGAAGATCGAGTCATCGCTCTCGACCGCGTACTCGCTTACGTTGATAAAAGCACCGTCAACCCGAAGAACGTCGAAGGCCTGAAAGCTGATGCACCCAGAATAATCATAACGCAATCACCGTCGATCCTCGTGAACTTTGATGGCGAACCAATCTGGAGCCCGATCAAAGAGAACGAACTGAAGTTTGCGGTGAATACGAACTGGGATGTTTTTCAGCACACGCCTACGGGCATGTATTACCTGCGTTACGACACAACCTGGCTGCGAGCTACCGATCTACAAGGGAATTGGTCCAGTGCCGGCAAACTGCCGGCCAGTTTCAGTAAGCTGCCTAACGATGATAATTGGAAAGAGGTGCGCGCCAACCTTCCGGGGGCAACGTTAAAACAGAAGCCGAAAGTTTACGTCACAACCGATCCGACTGAGCTGATCCTTATTAATGGTGAACCAAATTACGAGCCCGTTCCGAATACCGGCTTGCTATGGATAAGCAACACGGAAAGTGATCTCTTCCGGCTGGGGAAGGATGGTCCTGTTTACTACCTCGTAGCGGGCCGATGGTTCAGTGCTCCGGGTTTAGGTGGTGCCTGGACCTTCGCCACTCCTAATTTGCCCGAAGACTTCAAGCGGATTTCGCTGGAACATCCACGGTCGCGCGTGCTGGCATCAGTGCCCGGAACACAGCAGGCTGCGGAAGCTGTCGTGCTGGCCCAGATACCTCAATTTGCTCGAGTCAATAAAAAAGAGATCACTGCTCCCGAGGTCATCTATCAGGGCCAGCCGCAATTCGAGATTATCCAGGGAACGCAATTACAGCGCGCGGCAAATACCGATAAAGACGTCATCAAGTTCGGCGAAATGTATTACCTGTGCTACCAGGGCGTTTGGTTTGTGGCGAACTCTCCCACCGGGGCATGGACCTTAGCCGAATCAATGCCGAAAGAGATTTATGCCATTCCGCCGAACTCTCCATCTCATAGTGTTACGTACGTCACAGTCCAGGAAGACGACAATGCCGATGACGAATGGATTACCTATGCGGCCTCTGCCGGCTACACCGGCGTGATGATCGGATGGGGTTGCGCCGTTTGGGGCACTGGCTGGTATTACCCGCCCTACTACTGGTACGGCGGTTATTACCCAGTTTATTACCCGTACTGGCGCACTTATGGTTATGGCGCCTGGTACAACGCCTACACCGGCATTTACGGGACAGCCGGACGAATTTATGGACCATACGGCGGTGTCGGTTTTGGCGCGCGCTACAACCCGAGCACCGGAACGTATGCTCGTGGCGCTTTTGCCTATGGACCATACGGAGCGCGCGGTGCCGCGCAGGCTTATAACCCGCGTACCGGTACTTACGCCGCCACGCGGCAGGGATCGAACGTCTATGGCAGTTGGGGATCCACACACGTGCAGCGTGGTGATGATTGGGCCAGCACCAAGCGATTTACCAATAGCGCGGGAAATACGACGCGTGTTACACGCGGAGATCAGGGGGGCATGATCTCTCGTCGTGGACCAGACGGCGGTGGCTTCGTCGGCAGCCGCGGAGAGAACATTTACGCGGGCAGGGATGGGAACGTTTACCGCCGCGATCAAAGCGGCAACTGGTCCAAGTGGGACAATGGCAATTGGAATAATGTGAACCGACCGGAACAGAACAACTCCGTGCGCGACAGTATGCTGAACGATCGCGCGAGACAGTCGGAGCGGGCAACAGGTGAACGAGCGGGTCAATCCTCCAACAGAGCCAGCCAGGTCGATCGCGGTACGATGAATACACTCGATCGCGATCGGGCGGCACGCAGTAGTGGTTCGCAGCGCACGCGAGACTACGGTTCGTACAGTCGCAGCCGTTCGAGCGGAAATGTAGGAGGTTACCGCGGCGGAGGGGGTTCGAGGGGCGGAGGCGGTTTTCGGGGAGGCGGTGGCCGGCGCTAGGAGTTAGGGGCAATTCCTTAGTCAAAGTCACCGCCCTGACGCGCGGCCGCGTCCTAACAGGAGGCGATGTCATGCACGCGCTTGACACTCGTAAGTCGCGGCCGCGCTTTCTTTGATTGATTATAGATATTTTGGAATCCCTTCCCCGACAAAGTGAGGGTTGCCCAAGCACTCTGCGGACGTAGGGAAATGTAGATCTAGTAAACGTCTAGAGCGTAGTGATGGGTACCGTCATCTCCCCGTGGGTAATCATCGTTATTGCCTGTCTCTTTGTGCAGGCCTTCCTCGTCGTGGCAGTGTTAGTCACCCGAGGCAGAAAACGACGAGCCGAAACCGAATGTAAACGTCTTTCAGCTCTGGCACAGACTGAATGCAAGCGGTTCGATGCTGTAGTCTCGAACGTGCCTGGAATAGTTTGGGAAACCCGCACCGATCCCCTCACACAGCACCAAAAAACTGTTTTCGTAAGCCCGACGGCGGAGCAGATGTTGGGTTACTCGGTGGAGGAGTGGCTGTCAACTCCCGATTTCTGTGTCCAGCTCGTACACGACGACGATCGCGAGAGAGTTAAGCGCGAGTGTGAAGAGATTCTCTCGTCGGGGAAGCAGGGTGTTCTCAATTTTCGTTGGGTGGCGAAGGATAACCGCACGGTTTGGGTCATGGCCCAACTGGCCGCCATCGTGGACGATACGGGAAAGACAATTGGTTGTCAGGGCGTCACGATCGACGTGACCGAGCAGCAGTTGGCCGAAGGTGCATGGCGACAGAGCGAAGAAAAGAATCAGACGATGCTTGAGGCGCTGACGAGGAATGAAGCTCAGCTTGCCGGAATAATCGACTCGGCGACGGACGCAATCATCACGACCGACGAGAGCCAGAATATCGTCCTCTTTAATACCGCCGCTGAAACCCTGTTCTGTTGTTCGCCCGGGGAGGCGCTCGGCCAATCAATCAATCGCTTTATTCCCGAGCGGGTCCGGTGCGTTCACGAGCAGTACATTCGAAACTTTGGTGAGGAACGTGGGACAGCGCGGGTGATGGGTGTACTGGAAGAGTTTTATGGCCGCAAGACGTCGGGAGAGGAGTTTCCGATGGAGGGTTCGATCTCGCAGATCGAAATTGGCGGGAAGAAGTTTTACACAGTTATCCTCCGCGACATTACGGAGACCAGAAAGGCGGTTGACCAGTTACGTGAAAGTGAAGAACGCTTCCGCAACATGGCTGATTCAGCGCCGGCCTTGATCTGGATTGCCGATCCCGAGAATCGATGTACCTACGTCAATAAACAATGGCTCGATTTTACCGGACGAACGGCCGAAGAGGAGTTAGGTCGGGGTTGGATGCGAAGCGTGCATCCGGAGGATTACGACGCCTGTCTCGTGAGTTTGGCGAGCAGCTTTGCCGAAAGACGACGCTTTGAACTGGAGTTTCGATTGCGCCGCCACGACGGTGAGTATCGCTGGTTATACAACTGCGGCATTCCGCGCTTTTCTTCCGACGGAGCTTTTCTCGGTTACATCGGCTCCTCGATCGACATCTCGGAGAGGAAAGCGTCGGAAGTGGCACTGCGAGTCGCTCATGAAGAACTGCACCAATTGAAGAACCAGTTGGAGGCCGAAAACATCTATCTGCAACAAGAGCTCCAACGTGACGAAAAGTTTGGCGAGATAGTCGGCCAGAGCGATGCCATCAAATACGTGCTTTTCAAGATCACCCAGGTTGCGCCGACCGATTCGACAGTACTCATAGCCGGCGAGACCGGCACCGGAAAGGAACTCGTGGCGCGGTCGATTCATGAAGCGAGCTCCCGGAAAGAACGGCCTCTCATAAAGGTGAACTGCGCCGCCTTGTCGCCAACCCTGATCGAGAGCGAATTATTTGGACATGAGAAGGGCGCGTTTACAGGTGCGATCGGGCGCAAGCAAGGCCGTTTCGAATTGGCAAACGGCGGCTCGATCTTTCTCGACGAGATTGGAGAGTTGCCCCTGGATCTGCAAGTGAAGTTGCTCCGAGTGATTCAGGAAAGTGAGTTTGAGAGGCTCGGCGGGAATCGAACGATTAAGGTCGATGTACGGATCATCGCAGCCACTAACCGTAATTTGAAACTCGAAGTGGAGCAGGGAACGTTCAGGGAAGACCTCTGGTATCGCTTAAATGTTTATCCGATAACTATGCCGCCGTTACGGCAGCGTAAGGATGACATCCCGTTGCTGGTAGAGCATTTTGCCGCAACCTACGCCAGGAAAGCAGGCAAGACGATCTTGTCAGTCTCGCCACGAGAGATGCAAAGACTACAGGAGCATTCCTGGCCGGGTAACATCAGGGAATTGGCAAACGTGATTGAAAGGGCAGTCATCCACACGCAGGGCAGCGTTCTTCATGTTGTTGATCGATTTGAATCAATCGAAGGCGAGTCGACGCCGACACAGACACTCGAAGAAGTGGAGCGTGAATATATTCTTCGCACGCTGGAGAGTACAGGCTGGCGTGTTGAAGGCAAGCACGGAGCTGCGAAGGTTCTTGGTCTAAATCCGAGTACTCTTCGCACCAGAATGCTCAAGCTCGGAATACAGCGGCGTCGAGCCATCTACGGTTAACCCCAGCGGCAAACCATACAATAAAGCTGCCCACGAACTTATCCCGTTAACCCACCACGCAGTATCACAGTTTCCACGAAATAGAACGGGCTGAGTAGCGGATGATCCGCAGGATAGTGGAGCTAACCCGCTCGATTCAATGGAAATAAGAATAGTCGAGCCTGACTAAGGGTTTGTGCACGCGGATTGCTCAATCAGGAGCACGACCTCGTTGTCAAAATCCAATAACTAATCCGCTGGTTGAATGGTGGAGGTGCGGCTCGTTCCATTCGTGTGTGTTGGTGTGACTGAAATGATTGTCAACACGACCAAGTTTACTGTCCCATCTGAGAAGCGGACCGAGTTTCTGCAATCGATCGGTCCGTTGCTCGAACCGATCAAGAGTGCGAAAGGTTGCCGTGATTTTAGTTTTTATCTCGAGGCGGCAGATGAGAATTCGACGTTGCTCGTCAGCGAATGGGAAACAGAATCAGATTTGAACAATTACCTGGAGTCGAATGATTTTGCAATTCTGAGAGGTGCGATAACTGTGTTAAGCGTGCAAAGCATCGACTTGAAAACGAACGTGACTACGCAGTTATACAAAACATGACGCGATCATGGAAGTGGACTGGCCCTATGCTTTCGATTGCTGCTAAACAAACACCGGTCAGCACGGAAACCAGCGGCTCGCCTGATGACTTGTTGCGGGCGATTATTGACGCATGTGTTTCAAATGTTGCTGTGCTGGATGAGTCGGGCTCGATCATTTACGCGAGCAAAGCCTGGAATCCGCTGGACCATAGCAGCAAGCCGCAAGCTGACCGTCACGACAAAGCGCTCGCTGGTTTCGAAAACTGTGAACGGTTTAGCGAGTCAGGTTTGGACGAGGAGCCAAACGTCACGCTGGCGGATGATCTGAAAGGGATTTTGTCGGGAAAGGTCAAGGAGTTTCACCGACAATATTACTTCCGCTCATTGAAAGACCGACGTCCATTTGCAATGCACGCGGCAAGGTTGAATTTGCCACCTTCCACATTCAGGGTACTGATAACTCACGAAGAGCTTCCGGTCCAGGAAGAATTCAAAAACAGTAAGGAGCGTCTGCTTGAGCTTCTGGGGACCAGGATTCTTGCCTGGGAGGGCGAGGTGGAGGGGCAAAGATTCGATTACGTGAGTGAACAGGCGATCGAAATGTTGGGTTATCCGCTGTCATCGTGGTCTGAACCCAATTTTCTCGCATCGCACGTTCATGCTGATGATTTGCACCTTGTAATGGCGGCTTATCAGAAGCAAACCGACATCATGGAGCATTTCGATCTTACCTTTCGCATGTGGGCCAGTGATGGCCGGTTGGTTTGGGTGCAGAACCTTATCAGTGTTGTCAGTCGAGACCCGGGAAAAACCAGGCTGCATGGTTTTATGATTGACATCTCAGAACGTAAACGGGCGGAGCAAGCTTTGAAGGATCTGGCAGGACGGTTGATTGCCGCTCAGGAAGAAGAACGCCGCAGAGTAGCTCGCGAACTACACGACGATTTCAATCAGCGGATGGCGCTTTTGTCGATAGAGTTAGAGCAGCTCGGCGAAAAAATCGAAAAACCGCTCGAGCTGCGTAAAACCGTCCAGTCAATACTGGATCAGGCAAACGAACTGTCCGCGGAGATTCATCGGCTGTCGTACAAACTTCATCCCTCGCAGTTGGACCACCTCGGACTGTTGGCAGCCGTGAAGAGTCTCTGTCGAGATCTCACTCAAACCGGAAAGCTCAAAGTTGACTTTCACCAGGCCGGATTCCCCGGCGAGCTTGATAAAGATATCACTCTGTGTGTCTTTCGCATCGCGCAGGAAAGTTTGCGCAACTGCGTGAAACATAGTGGCGCTGATTCTGTAAAGGTATTGCTGACAAAAACTCGAAGTGCCGTCCGGCTTTCGGTTTCTGACAATGGATGTGGGTTCAACACAAAGTCAGGTCTGATGGAGAAAGGGCTGGGCTTCATCAACATGAAAGAGCGACTACATCCCCTTGGCGGTGAAATGACTGTTTACTCGCGGCCGCAAGGGGGAACTCGCATCAAGGTGTCAGTTCCGTTAAGCCTGAAAAACTGACGCTTTATTCCGAGACCCGAAGCTTTATTAACGATTTTGACGTAAAAGGAGGAGTTATGAAACGCCCCCGTATCGTACTCGCCGATGACCACACGCTAATCCTGGATTCCTTGAAAAACTTGCTGGAACCAGAGTTTGAGGTAGTCGGCCTCTTCGCCGATGGTCACGAGTTAATGGAAGGTGCACCGAATCTGAATCCCCATGTGATTGTGCTGGACATTGGAATGCCAACGATGAACGGTTTGACTGCAGGGCAACGGCTCAAACAGGCGCTGCCACTCGTGAAGCTCGTTTATTTGACAATGAATCGCGATCCGGACATGACTGGTGAAGCTTTCCGTCTCGGCGCCTCAGCATACGTACTTAAGAATTCTGCAGCCGGTGAGCTACAGAAGGCCATACGTCAAGTAGTGAGAGGTGGTTTTTACGTTACGCCGCTATTGACCGATGGAATGGTAGGGTCGTTTGTCCAGAATTTCAAACGAAGAAAATCTACTCTTTCTGTGACGCCGCGTCAGAAAGAGGTCCTACAGTTGTTGGCGGAAGGTCGCTCGATGAAAGAGGCGGCATTTGTTTTGAATGTTTCTCCACGCACCGTAGCGTTCCACAAATATGCGATGATGGACCGCCTTCACATTCGAAGCAGCGCAGAGCTGGTCGAGTATGCGATGCGGACCTCTATCGTGGCTGCCTAGGTTTTCGCAGGACTGTTCAGTCGCCAGAGAGAAGCTGTCACTTTTGCCAGTATAATTTTCGGCACGAGCTCCTTACGATGATTGCCGCTCCGCACGGACGTGGAGCAACTTGCTGACAAAGGAGTCAAGTGGCACTCGCGCGTATTCTGGTGGCGGATGATCATGAAGAGGTTCGCAATAAAATTGTGCAGTTGCTGGAGCAGCAGTTTGATGTCTTGGGAGCAATGGGTGACGGGCCTTCGTTTCTCAAGGCAGTTGATAGATTGAAGCCGGATCTGTGTGTCCTTGATATCTCCATGCACGACATGAACGGGATAGATGTCGCTCAACGAATAAAGCTGACCGACTCACAGATAAAGATAGTTTTCGTCACCGTTCACGATGATTTGGATTTTAGGGCTGCTGCCTTCGCAACAGGAGCAGAAGGATATGTAACCAAAGCTAGAATGGGTGGGGAGTTGCTGTTTGCTGTAAGAGCGGTTTTAGCGGGAGGTAGGTTTTTTCGTATGAGCTGAAACACGCAACGGCTATCACTGGAATTTCGAGGTGATGATGAAAAGATCAACAATACCGGTTGCTCTTCTAACGGTCTTCTTAATCGCGGGCGCTGCAAGCCACATCAGCGCGCAAACGAAGAGAAAAACCGGACCACCAAAATACACCATTGCAGGCAACACGGTGTTGCGATTGCGGCTGAACGATCCACTTACGTCCAAAAATGCAAAGGTTGGGGATCAGTTCAGATCGACGGTTGTGGATCCCGTATATGCGAAGGGCTTTCAGGTCATACCCGCGGGTAGCATCGTCATGGGACACATCACGCATGTGGTACGTGCGAAACGCAAGAGCAACGCCGGAAGCCTCAACGTCACCTTCACTGCCGTGCAGCTTCCGAATGAGAAGACCTACGCGCTGAATGGCTCATTAGCGCAGAGCGCCAGTGCCGACAACGAAGGTGAAGTAAAAGGCAAGTCTTCGAAAAAACGAAATGCGGCATTCATTGCCGGCGGCGCGGTGGTGGGTGGTCTAATCAACGGGGTTGCGGGAGCAGGCATCGGCGCCGGAGCCGGCATTGGCGCCGCACTGCTGGGGAAGGGCAAGGAAGCTGAAGTTAAGCCGGGAACGGAATTCAATATGATTCTCAATCGCAATATCGTACTGCCTGAATACAAGGGTGCGGCTTAGTAATCGTCGATGTCAAAATCGTTCAAAATAGGAGTCGCGCTGGTTACGTTTATTTGTGCGTCCCACCTGATTAGCGCGCAGCAACTGCGCGACTCCTTTCGTCGCGTTAAAGCCTCGGTGGTAGTGATCCACACCAACGATCCAAAACCGTCGGACTCAAGTCGCCCCGGCGAAGTCGCTGATTCAGGTGTCGGCTCGGGAGTATTGATATCTGCTGATGGGAAGATACTGACCGCAGCACACGTCGTCGAAGGGGAATCGAAACTGCTGATCGAATTTGCAAATGATGAATGGGTGCCGGCTACAGTGATTAGTTTGTCTGCAGCAGCTGATGTTGCGTTACTGCAATGTGACCGCGTTCCCAGAGGTGCGCTCGCGGCGAAGCTTGGAGATTCAGACAAGGTCGATACCGGTGATGACATCTTTATTGTCGGCGCACCGTATGGTCTAAGTTACACGCTGACGGTTGGGCGAGTGAGCGCGCGGCGACCGGACCATTCTCGTAGTGGCATCATGAGCTCGATTGAATTCCTGCAAACGGATGCGACAGTGAATCCGGGTAACTCGGGCAGTCCCGTCTTTAATAAATCCGAAGAAGTGATTGGGATAGTTTCAAGCATTATCAGCGACTCCGGCGAATTTCAGGGAGTTGGTTTTGCCGCGACAGTAAACTCCGCGCGTGCGCGATTACTTGACGGCAACGACAAGCAAGCAAACATCGAAGGGCTGTTGGTGATGGGTACACTTGCTCGTGCTCTGAATATCCCGCAGCCGGCTGGATTTCTGGTAACTACTGTTGCTAAAGAATCCCTGGCGGAACGACTCGGTCTAAAGGGTGGTGAGCTTGCAGCAGTAATCGATAATCAGGAAGTGTTGCTCGGCGGCGACATCATTCTCGAGATTGACGGAACTATCGTCGATGGTAACCGCGAAACCTACAGAAATATTTTAACTCGGATTGCAAACTCGGGAGCCCATGCTCCTATACGGTGCAAGGTGCTTCGTAGCGGACGTGTTATCGAGTTATCAGCCAAATGAGACGGGCTATGGCTTCATCGCAAAAATTAATGCCACCACTCTCGGAACAGAGTACGGCCATGTCTGGTTACGAGAAGTTAATCGTCAATGATTGTTTGTCATCAATCACTACGAAGTACATTAATCATCAGCGACCTGAGTCGTCTCATGTTTTTCAGCAAAACTCTCCCGCGGTTCCAAGCGAATAGTTCTCCGCGTGGTAGTCGGCATTCGCTAGCCTTTGCAGTTCGTTAGCCACTTTCACGGCAGCACGACATTTCGCAGAATCTTCCAATCGCCGTTCGTCTGGCGCTGCCAGACGGTGAGAAAACGGCCGCCATTGATCGATAGCTTGCCATCTTTGAGCAAACCGATTTCCCATACCCTGATTCATAGGCGAGGTCATTGTCCACGACGAGTCTCTTCGAGGTAATTTTTGTCGAGTGTGCCAGACCAGAGCCTGCGAATCGATCGCGGTACATCTTCTCAATTTCCGTTCGACCCTGAACGCAGGCGCCATCGATCGTAATGAAAGACGCGTCCTCTGTGTAGGGCGCGGCAATCGTCGCGGCGTCGCCGGTCTTCATGGCGACGATAAACTCTAAGTTCGCTTTTTCTACCGCGATCAAGTTTTGGATCTCCCGAGTGGTGCGCGAACAATTCGGCAGGAACTACAGTCAAAAAGACGACTGTCGCAATGCAAAGTGCAAACTTATTTTCATGATGTTACTCCTACTGGCTAGCGAGTAGCTGCAACCCTCACCCGAATAATCCATAGAAGAGAATCCCGATTCCCATCACCAATGCAGAGATTCCGGCTAACAAGAACGTCGACGATTCAGCTTGCTTTAAACGTAGAGGACTCGTCTGCATCAACTTTTCACGTAGATCTCCGTGGAGCGCCAGGACTATCTCAAGAATCCCGATTACTAATAGAGTCGAGGCCAAAATATATTTCCACATGCCCATAGCGTATCTTACAACGCAAATCAGAGCAGGTACGGAACCATCCGTTTCGTGACTTTCGCATATTCGACATATTCCGGGTACTTCTGCTTCACCAATTGCTCCTCACACATCATTCGCACTAGCGCACCCAGTAGCAACAGTATTCCCAGCGCGACGCTTACCAGAGACCGGTGTACAACGATGGGACCCAACCAAAGAGACATGCTGCGGTGTAGATCGGATGTCGTATGATTCGGTAAGGGCCTGTAGTAACCAGTCCACCTGCTGTGGGATTCGCAGCGGCATGAAAGCTTCGACGTCCAAAGGTTACGCGGGCCCATACCATCAATGCGACTGCTATTAGCTGAAGAGCAATAGCGATGGGCTGAGCCGTTAAGAGGACTCCGATCTCGTAAAGGCCAATCTCGGCCCGCGACCCACGGACCTAACATTACCAATATTACGTTTCGGGATCGTCTTTAATCTCCATATCGGGAATCAAGAACGTTACTTCCTTGTTTAGAGATAGAGCAAATCGATTGCATAAAGAGACACTGGCTCATCACGCTCCACGAAATATCAAATGGCGCAATGCCAATGGCAGATTAAGGAACGGTGATTCCGTCTTCCAAGTGTGAAGAGTTGTATTAACAGGTGGGCGGGGAAGAGTGTAGCCTACAGGTGCACGTCGCCTACGGATCAGCGCTCTCCTCCCTCGGTATAGTCATAATTGCGGGCTGAGGTCGCTATTGACACATCCCCGAAAAACTGGACCAGAGAAGTATTAGTATTTTTGCCGCTTTGCGAAGTGTTTCCCTGGACAGCAGGAGACGACCGGAAGAACTTCACGTCGGAGCGGCTTGTGACGGTGTTGTGACGGGAATTCAGAGAAGAATACTGGTAAGCGATATGGCTGCATATAGAATCATCAAAAACCCCAATAAAACCGCTATGGCTGCAACCTCTTTTGGTTATAGAGTTAAAACTTACGGGACTTGGGGTTATGAATCCCACGCTCTAACCGGCTGAGCTACCCCGCCACTATTATGCCCTACTCGGGCGGTTGCCGGACTTGTTCGGATGAGTCTTATCGCTCAAAGTCTGGCAAGCATGGGGCCGTGGCACATAGAAGCAGATGGATTGTTGCTTCCCCCACGAGTCCAGCAAGTCGTCCTCACGAAACAAAACGTGTTGCTAATTCATAAGATGTAGAAACCCGAGACTTACGCGGGCTGCCGTAGCTCAGACGGCTGTGGAGCCGTTTGCGTTGAGTTTACGCGTATGTGGAATACGCAGAGTGCAGATACTCACATCGCGGTGATCGTAAGGAGTTCTTCATTCTCCTCAAAAGCTCCTGGTTCTTGCTTTATTTTGTCCAAAAAGGAGGCGGCTGAATGTCAGGCCTGAATATTCACCTATTCGGCAAGTTCAGTGTCGAGTGCGACAAACAAATCATCGGTGTCTTCAACGCCTGCAAAGTGCAAGAACTCTTCAGTTATTTATTGGTCTATCGTAATCGACCTCACGCTCGCGAGACGCTGGCAGGATTGTTGTGGGGCAACAGCACCACTGAAAAGTCCCGAAAGTATCTGCGACAAGCCATCTGGCATTTGCAGACTGCATTCAACGCGCAGAAAGAAGCCGGTGTAACTCTGCACGTCGAACACGACTGGGTGCAGATCGACACCAGCCAAACCGTGTGGCTTGACGTCGCGATCCTCGAAGAAGCTTTTAGCCTCGTCGAGGGCGTGACCAGTGGTGACTTGACCTCACAACAAGCCGCATCCCTGCAAAGCGCCGTCGAATTTTACCGAGGCGATCTACTCGAAGGCTGGTACCAGGATTGGTGCTTGTACGAACGCGAGCTGCTACAGAACAAGTATCTTATGATTCTCGACAAACTGTTGGGTTATTGCCTGACACATCAGGAGTTCGATGCCGGTCAACGTTACGGAGCCCTGATTCTTCGTTACGATCGCGCGCGCGAGCATACCCACCGCCGTTTGATGCGCTTGTATCAACTGGCCGGCGATCGCACGGCTGCGTTACGCCAGTACGAGCGGTGTGCCCTGGCACTGCGTGAAGAATTGGGAGTGAAGCCTGATACGCGCACCGTCGCCCTCTACGAAGACATTCGCGGAAATCAACCGACAAACACAGTGGAAGCCGTAATGGCGATCGATGCTACCACCTCACTGCCGGAAGTTTTGTGCCGGCTCAAACGGTTGCAAGTGATGCTCGCTCGCGTGCAGCAACACGTCAAAAAAGACATCAAAGCCGTCGAACTCGGTCTCAACAGTAAACAGGATCGGGCGCGATAATCTTTTTTTCACACCCTAAACAAAATAGACGCTCCGAAAGACGCTTGCGAGACGTTGCAGAACATCTCGCTTGCTAGTCTGCGTGAAGCATGGACTTAAGTGAGTCCCAGCTGCATTCGTTCGTCATCAAGTTCTGGCTCGAAGATGCTCTTGAAAATACGAAGCGAACCGCATGGAGAGCAAAGATTACGCACGTTCCGGGCGGTGAGGATCGATATATCAAGAGCTTTGACGAAATGGCAGACTTTATTACTGCGCACCTGAGATGGTCTGACGTCGAAACTCCTTCGCAAGGCCCAATGCGCAGACTCATCAGGCGCCTCAAGCGACGCCGTTAACAAGGAAAGACGTTGGCAACATATCGCGCCATTGCAGCGACCGGTTTAGCAATTCGTGGCCTTCTGGAGAACGCTTGTCCTGCTGCTGAATTTCCAAATGCTGAGTTTGAACTTTACCGGCCCAACAACTTCGATACGCCGATGGCGATTGGCGTCTCTTTATATCTATATCGCGTTCAAGTGAACACTTCCCGACGAAATATTCCGCCAGTCGTTGCACCGGACGGCAAACGTTACCGGTCGCCACTGCCGTTGGACCTGTATTACCTGATGACGGCCTGGGGCCAGACCGCGGAAGTTCAACAACGTCTGCTGGGTTGGGCCATGCGCGAATTGGAGAACACGCCCATCCTGCCTTCCAGCCTCTTGAATCATTACGTTCAGGAGGTCGACACCTTCCGTCCGAACGAGACAGTTGAGCTGGTCCTTGACGCCATTTCCCTGCAAGACATGAACACGCTTTGGGATGGGTTCAAAGCCAATAAGACCAACCAACATCTTTCAGTCACTTACGTCGCGCGCATGTTGCTGATCGAGTCGGACGTGGAGTTAACCGAACATCCGCCCGTACAAACGCGCGTGGCGGAGTTAGGCAAGGTAAGACCGCAATGATCGAGCCCTTCCACTTGCTCGAACGCCAAACCTGGATCGCGCCAATGGGCGTGAAGTTCTGGGACACGTCGACTGGCGGTCATGTCGGTAGTGGTTTGCGCGTTACTGCTTATCCGGGTGCTCACCGTCTGCAAGCCACTCAAGCTTTTCCGAATCGCTCCGGCGCATACGTGCTGCATCGTGCCTGGGGCATGCGTGGGTTTGAGCTCGGCGTACGCGGCGAGCCATTTCCTGAAACGGCGCCTCCGAAACAGCGATACACGATCGTCGTTAATGATGAAGAGCGCCGGTACCTGCCGGTCAGATTTGAAGCCGATTTACCGACCGTAGGGCTTTTCAGTTGGCCCATAACCGGAGAACGCACGCCGCTCGATCCGCCGGATGGCAGTGTCCCGCTTTATACGTCAATCGTGCGCACGGCTCCGGCCGGAATGGCTGTGATTAGAGCCGAGCTGCACGAAGCCTTGGACGAAGTAGTAAACGGCAAGCGCGTCATCAGGCCAGCTAGTTGGACCGTGCTGGAGGCGCGATTCAACGGGCACTTGCTGGGACGTGGTATCGCCGATGAGCAGGGACGCATCGCCTTTATCTTTGCTTATCCGCCGCCACAGGACTCGCTTAGTTCCGGCGCCAGCTCGTCTGTTGGTTCCAATGCGACACGTATACCGTTGCTAAAACAGCAATGGCCGATTCAACTCCAGGCCTTCTATCAACCAACAGTTCTCTTGTCGCCGGTTGATCCCAGTATTCCCAAACTGAACGACATCTTCGCGCAATCACCTGCGAACCTTTTTCTGGATGAAGCGGAAACCGAGCCTTTGACCGAAGTGAGCCTGAGGTATGGACCAAGCGTTTTCATACCTCCCGGTAGTTCGGACCCGAATCCAATACCACTCTCAATCTTGTTCGTCAGCCCAACGGGTTGACCGTTAGTTAAGGAGGAGTCATGCCTGAGTATTTAGCTCCCGGAGTTTACGTCGAAGAGGTTTCCTTTCGGGCCAAGTCCATCGAAGGTGTGAGCACTACCACGACCGGATTCGTCGGTCCCGCTCGCTATGGTCCAATCGATATGGAGCCAGACGTCATAACGAGTTTGGGTGAGTTCGAGCGTGTTTACGGCGATCGGCAAAAACTGGAGTTTACGGGTGGTCCGCCGATGGACAACTACCTCTGGCATGCAGCGCGCGCCTTTTTCCAGGAGGGAGGCAAGCGTCTCTACGTCTCGCGGGTATTCAAGCCACGGGCTGGATCCGATGGATATGCACACGCAGAGATTGGCGACTTGAGCTTTCGCGCGCGTTTTCCCGGCGCCGCCGGCTCGATGCGGGTGCGACTCACGTTGCGCTTGAGTCAAAACATTCTCAGCACCGAGCCGCTGCTGGACGCTTCAGGAAATGTTCAAAAAGATTCGAGCGGCAACGTGATAACGCGGCCCCGCGTCAGCTCACTGCTCGATCGCGACATAGTCTGGATCAGTAATGTTACCGGTGCGCCCACATCTCCCCCCGCGGTAGGCGATTATTACATCGCGTCGAGAGTGTTTAATACCGCGACGAACGAATGGAGCTGGACATTCAGTGCCCTCGGATCAGCCTTAAGCCCGCCGCTAAGTCCGATGTCGCCACAGTTTCAGGATAGTTTGCAACTTGGAGATCTCAATCCGGCGCAGGACAACGACATTGTGCGCGTAGTCACACTGAGCCTTGCCGTGACGAGCGCCGATGGCAACACGCAGATCTGGGACGAACTCCCGCTCGATCCGAAGCACGAGCGCGCCGGGTCGCCCGATTCGATCTTTTCGAGATTCCACAAAGACCCCGGAAGTCTCAGCCAGGCGCTCAGATTGCCGATTGTAATTACTGCCGGAACGGGTCTTGACGACGGACTGAAGGTATTGGACGCGCTGATCGACCACGATACCAATCTGCGCACTAACCTGGACAATCTCGCTTCTTCTGACAACCAACGTTCCATCGTGCTCGAGCTCAAGGAAGGAAATGATGGCGAGCGTCCGACCGCGAGTGAATATGAAGGCAAGGCCGACCCTGACAAAACAACAAGGAGCGGATTGAAGGCCCTTGAAGGCATCGATGATATCTCGATCGTCGCCGCACCTGGATCGACTTACGGTTACGGCAATGGCTACGGGTCAGATGCGCAGACGATCATCGGTCTTCTGATCTCACATGCCGAGAACATGCGCTACCGCATTGCCGTCATCGACTCGGGTAACGGTCAGGCCATCCAGGACGTGCGTGCATTGCGGGCCCGGTACGATTCGAAATATGCCGCTCTCTATTACCCCTGGGTGCGCATTCTCGATCCGCTTACACAGCGCGAGATTAATCTCCCACCAAGCGGTTTCGTCGCGGGCATTTATGCGCGCAACGACATCAATCGCGCCGTTTATAAAGCACCGGCGAACGAAGTAGTAAACCTCGCGATCGGTTTCGAGCAACTGCTTAACAAGAGCCAGCAGGACGTTCTGAATCCCGAGGGCATCAACTGCTTCCGCTTCTTCGAAGGGCGTGGCTTCAGGCTTTGGGGCGCGCGCACGATCAGCTCCGATCCCGAATGGAAGTACGTCAACCTGCGACGGTATTTCGCTTACCTCGAACACTCGATCGACAAAGGCACGCAGTGGGCTGTGTTTGAGCCGAACGGCGAAGCGTTGTGGGCCAACATCCGTCGCACCGTCGAGGATTTTCTCTTCAACGAATGGGTTTCGGGAGCACTGCTCGGCGACAAGCCCGAGAAGGCTTACTTCGTGCGCTGCGATCGCTCGACCATGACGCAGAACGATCTCGACAACGGCCGTTTGGTTTGCCAGATCGGCATCGCTCCGCTGCGACCCGCAGAATTCGTCATCTTCCGCATCGGTCAATGGACCGCTGATCGCAAATCGTAACAGGAGGAGGTTCCCATGGCTGTCTTACGTCAAACGCCCTACGTCCAATTCAATTTCCTGGTCGACCTTGGGACCGGCACCACCGATGGTCCGGAGGCAGGTTTTCAAGAGGTGAGCAACCTGGGAATGGAGGTGACTGTTGCCGAGTATCGCAACGGTAACGAGAAAGAAAACTCCGTTCGCAAAATCACGGGGATGAACAAAGCCACTGACGTCACGTTGAAGCGCGGTGTGATTGGCTCGCTCAATCTCTACCAGTGGCTTAATCAAATTCGCAACGGCGATCAAAGCGCCTATCGCACCGTGGTCATTCAGTTACAAAACGAAGATCACACCGCCGTTGTCGCCACCTGGAAATTACTGCGCGCGCGCATCATCAAGCACGTCAGTGGACCGTTCAACGCGAAAGGCACCGACGTGGCGATGGAAGAGTTGACGCTCGCTTATGAGCGTCTGGAGATGGAGTGACCTTCTGAATGTCTGCAATGGCCACCAGCATACGACGCTTGCCGGGGTTGCGCTTTGAGGCGCAATCGCCGCCGCTTGTCGATTCGCTGCCGCGCATGGACGTGGCAGTCTTCGTGGGTTTTGCGGCGTCAGGTCCCATCAATTGTCCGGTGGCAATCGAAGACAGCGCTCACTTCGCGGAGATCTTCGGCGAAGATGCGGCGCTGGCGTGGAACGCGGAACGTGGCCAGATCATGCGCACTTATCTTGGTCCAACAGTGAGAGATTTCTTTCGCCAGGGTGGCAGACGCTGCTGGATCATTCGCGTCGCGCGTGATGCTCATTACAACTACTTTCCGATCCCCGCGCTGCTCGAGCGGCGAGCAAACGGCGAACTCGCTCCGGCTTTTGCCGGCGCACGATCGGAGGGAAGCTGGTCCGATGCTCTGCGGGCCGGCACGCGATTGCAAGCTCGTCCGATCGAAGTCATCCGCGCTTCGTTCTCTCAACTTGAATTTGAGTTGAGTCCAGGATCACCCGGAGACGTTAGACCTGGCGATTTGCTGCGGTTTACTGCGCGCGATGAAGACTACGGTCTCTTCTGCGTGGTCGAATCAGTGCGGGCGAGCGAAGAGGTGCCTCCCGCCGAAGAAAGCCTGACTGTCCGCTGGCGCCGGCTTGCACGTCGTCGTGCGCTAGTCGTCCAGTGTGTAAATCCAGTCTGGTTCAGCACGCGCCCGCCTGAGAGCTTGCCCACCGTTTCGCAAATCCTGAGCTTCAGTAACCGTATTGAAGGACAACCGATTCAGGTTACTGAACAACCGACATTTCAAGGTCAGGAAATCAAGCTCGAATGTTCGCTCTCGCTCGCCGATGCGCCCACACCGGGCACGGTGATGCGTGTCGATTTTGAACAAACAAAACTATGGCTCACCGTTCGCGACATACGCTCGATCAGTGATGCGAGTGGAGGTTCGGTCCAAATCCAGGGACAGGGCTTTTGGCCGCTGGCAACGGCGCCGTCGTTATCGCCGGACACGACCGTCGAGGCTGAACGACTCAGTTTCGATCTCGTCGTCCGCGAGACCGCCGATAAATCACTGACCTTGAGCGATCTGGGTTTTCACGAGCAGCATGCCCGCTATTGGGGCGCGTGGCCCACGGATGAAGAGCGTTATCGAAGCACTGCCTTTCCAACCGATGCGAAGATGACCCGCGAGTTCTTTCCATTGGCGCCGCAGCACGACGATGCGGTTTATCTGCCGCTGGCTATGCCTTTGATGGCTGACTCATTCGCCGGCGCGATCGATCAATCGCAGTCTGCGCTGGAACGTGATGGGTTAAGTGTCTTTGGCGCAGACCTCTTTCTCGATCCGGACATGAAGGACGCGGACCTCGAGAACCTGATGTCGCAAGCCGACTACCTTCGTTATCAAAGCGCTACGCCGCGAACTTTGAAGGGCATCCATGCCGCGCTCGATATCGAAGAAGCGACGATCATCGCCGTGCCCGATGCAATCCAGCGTAGCTGGACATTCAATGAGGCGAAGGACACACCGCCTGAGTCATCACCTGAGGACCACCCTGCCTGGGAAAATTTTCTCGATTGCGGTTTGCGCGACCTCGTGTCGCTGCAGTTGACGAGTATAGAAACTTCGGGTGGCACTGTCTCTTTGCGTTGGACCACGGTGAAGGGAGCGACTCGCTACGTAGTGGAAGAGTCGCGCGATCCATCCTGGAGCGGCGCTGAAGTTATCTACTCCGGACCGCAGACGCAACTGGTGCTTTACGGCCGTAGCGTGGGTGATTATTTCTACCGTGTTCGCGCCGAAAAGAAAGCTACGGCGGGCAACTGGTCCAACGGCGTACGCGTGAGCAAAAGTTCAACGAAGCAATGGCAGATCGAGACTGCTGAGTCGTACCAAGCCAATTCGCTGCTCGACGTTCATCGCGCGCTGTTGCGCATGTGTGCTGCACGTGGCGATCTGTTCGCGGTTCTGGCGTTGCCCGAACACTATCGCGAAGACCAGTGCGTAACGCATGCCGACCTCCTCCGGCCTGCGAAGAAGAACCCGTCAACCAACGCAGGTCTTACGGTAGCGCCACTCAGTTTTGGAGAAGAGCGCGCGACCAGTTACGCCGCGGTCTATCATCCGTGGCTAATCACACGACGCGATGCGCTCCTCGAGCCCTGGCAAATCGTGCCGCCGGACGGCGCTGCCTGCGGCGTCATGGCCCAACGCGCGCTCACGCGAGGCGCATGGACCGCGCCGGCTAACGAGTTGTTAAGCGGTGTCATTTCACTCTCCCCGCCTTTGGCCGCCGAACGCAGGCTCGACTTACAGGAAGCCCAGATCAACATCTTCAGACGCGAGCCGCGCGGGTTTGTATCGCTTGGCGTCGACACGCTGAGCCGTGAAAACGATTTGCGTCCGATCAACGTGCGCCGGCTGTTGATGCTCCTGCGCCGCCTGGCGCTGCGTGTTGGCGCAACCTATGTGTTTGAGCCAAACGATGATTCTTTTCGTCGCCTGGTTCAGAGAGGCTTCGAGGCGGCCCTCGAGCGCATGTTCGAGCGCGGAGCCTTCGCGGGAAACACGCCTGCCACTTCCTTTCAAGTGGTAACAGACGACTCCATCAATACTGCAACGAGCGTTGACCAGGGACGCTTCATTGTCGAGCTGCGCGTGGCGCCGTCGTTGCCGCTGACGTTCATCACCGTTCGCCTGGTCCAGACCAACGACCGTTCATTAGTGCTGGAGGTGAGGTAGTCGCGATGTCGAATTCAGCAAATGAGACTATCAAATATCCCTTCACTGCTTTCAATTTCGCAGTCGAGATCAATGTGCCCGGAGTCTCGAGAAAAATTTGTAGCGCTGCTTTTTCCGAATGCGACGGCCTGGACATGACGATGGAAGTAAAAACGATTCGTGAAGGTGGCAACAACAGCACGCAGTACAGGCTCGCCGGCCCGGTCACGTATGGGCAGCTCTCTCTAAAACGTGGCATGACCGCAACCTTCGATCTCTGGGACTGGTTCAATGCCACTTTGAACAATGCGCGATTGCGTGCTGACGCGGAAGTCGTGCTTTTCGCGGGCGATGGTCGCACGGAACGCGCGCGTTTCATTCTCAAGCGCTGTTTGCCCGTGAAAGTGAAGGCGCCGTCGTTGAATGCAAAAGACGGAATGATTGCCATTGAAGAGCTACAGCTCGCTTACGAGTCGATGAGGCTGAAGCGTCCGGGCGGAGCGTCAGAGGGTATCAGTGCGGGCGTTAGCCTTGGAGCCGAAGCTTCCATCAGCGCCGAAGCGTCGTTTAGCGCCGGCGCTTCCATTGAAGGTGGCGCATCACTGGGCGCCAGCGCTGGGATTGAAGGGGGCGCGTCAGTGAGCGCGGGTGCCTCGCTCGGAGGTGGATCGGGAGCGAGTTTCAAAATCGGATAGAGAGGACTGAATGGCTACACCAGGAAAAGCAGAGCTCGTAGAGACTGATGCCAAGGGCGAGGTATTGAGCGGAGGCAAGAAAGTAGAAGTGCAGTTCAATCCGGAAACATTGAAGCTGACTCACTCGACTCAAATCGTGCCGCCCGTTAATGCGAGCCGTGCTGGTCCAGCTCAGGCGACGTGTCAGGGAGACGCTGTCGGATCAACTCCTCACCAGCAAATTGGACCAGGCTCAACACGCCTCAACGTTCAACTCTGGTTCGACGTTACTGCCGTGCTCCCTCAGGGGAAGGAAAGCATCAAGGACGTGCGTGAGCTAACCGAAGAGGTCGTCTATTTCATGAGACCTTCGAGCGCCGAGCGCCAGGCTCCGCGTGGGGTCCAATTCCGCTGGGGCACTTTGATCTTCACGGGAATCCTCGATTCACTCGATGAAAGCCTCGAGTTGTTCTCTACTCAGGGTGTGCCGTTGCGCGCGAGTGTGAACATCGGTATCTCGCAAGGTAAGGCGGGATTCCGTGAGCTTCCGGGCGGCGCGGGCGGCGGACTGTCTGCGGGACTTGGACTCAGTGCGAGTGCCGGCATTGGCGCGAGCGCGTCGTTGGGCGCCGGTACGCAACCGCTCGTGCAAGCTGAGGCTGGAGTGTCGCTGCAAGCGATGGCTTCAGCGAGTTTCGGAGGCGACGCGGATTGGCAGTCAATTGCCACCGCGAACGGCATTGAAAATCCGCGGCTGCTGCAACCGGGGCAGCTCATCAACATGAATGCGCGTGCTTCTGCTTCGGCAGACTTAACGGCGACGGCTTCAGCCAGCGCCAGTTTCAACCTGGGGTAATTCTATGCCTGTTGTGATTGATGAACTTGATGTAACAGCCAACGAGGGCCAAAGCCGTCATGCGAGCCCTCCACCTATGCCGCCGAGCACTTCCGAATCAGGAGTGACTGTGCACGACATCGAGCGAGCGATTGAACAACAGTGTGAGCGCGAAGCACGCGTCTGGGCCCATTAAGCGTTATGGAAAATTGTGATGTTGCATTCCGAACTATCCAGCCCGTCATCGATGTTGGCGGAACGGAAGAGTCGACTCTGGGTGACGGCGTCGTGAGCATGACGATCCTCGAGAACACTAATGGTCTTTATCGTGCCGAAGTGATCTTTGACAACTGGGGTGAAGTAAACGGGGATATCGGCTTCCTTTATTTCGATCGGCAAAAGCTGGATTTCGGAAAAGCTTTCAAGATCAAGTTTGACGACGACACGTTCTTCGACGGCCGCATCATGGCGATCGAGGCGAAATTTGGCATTTCCAATACGCCGCAAGTGATCGTGCTCGCCGAAGATCGCTTTCAGGATCTACGTATGACGCGGCGTACGCGCACGTTCGCGGACGTAAGCGATGCGGACGTCATCAACCAGATCGCCACCGATCACGGACTCACGCCGAGTGTGAACGTCGATGGACCAACATACAAAGTGTTGGCCCAAATCAACCAGAGCGATCTCGCCTTCCTGCGTGAACGCGCACGCACGATCGACGCGGAGTTGTGGATGGATGGAAACACGCTCAACGCCAAAACACACACGGATCGCGGCAACGGAGCTTTGAAAATGATCTTTGGCGGCAAGCTGCACCAGTTCACGGTGATTGCCGATCTGGCAATGCAGCGCACCAGCGTTTCGGTGAACGGCTGGGACGTTTCGAGTAAGAGCGCGCTCAAGCATGAAAGCGACGATTCTGTCATTTCTGGAGAGCTAAACGGCGACACGAGTGGACCAAGCATCCTGCAAACGGCGCTTGGCGCACGCAAGGAATCACTGGTCCATACCATTCCGTTCACGAGCCAGGAAGCACAGAGCACCGCCGACGCTTATTTCAAGATGAATGCACGCCGTTTCGTTGTCGGGCACGGCATAGCAGAGACGGACATCGATCTGCGTGTGGGCGGCGACGTCGATCTATCGGGTCTTGGTCCAATGTTCAACGGCAAATACTACGTGACCGAGGTGAGGCACACGTTTGAAAGATGTCGTGGTTTACGCAGCGAGTTCAAAGCTGAACGGCCCGGCATCGGGCGCAATTAGAGGTTGGAATGTTTGCGAAGAATCCATTGGAGATGAGCTTGGATGTGCGCGTGCCGGCGGGGCTGGGCGGACACTGGTACGGTGTTTTTCCGGCACTGGTCAGCGACATCAAGGATCCCGACGGGCAGGGAAGGGTGATGGTCACGTTGCCCTGGTCTCCTGATACGGGCAGTGGAAAGTACGAAGCATGGGCCAGGCTGGCAACAATGATGGGCGGCAACAACCGGGGCAGTTGGTTCATTCCGGACGTCAACGACGAAGTCCTGGTTGTCTTTCCAGCACAGTGGGATCCGAAGCTTGGAATTCACGTGACTTGAAGTCGCGGC